>Ga0209061_1000632_pt1 | contig 78828 bp, 75 predicted proteins | sample Coa_R1_10_FD_187157 | JGI IMG/M metagenome (GOLD analysis project Ga0209061, IMG submission 187157) | Surface soil microbial communities from Centralia Pennsylvania, which are recovering from an underground coalmine fire - Coalmine... | ecosystem: Environmental > Terrestrial > Soil >... | reverse complement strand
TGTTGAAGGCAAAGTCATAGGGTTCATCTATGGGGTAGCCATGCTCTGCCCAGTACTGCCGCACAATCGTGTACCCATCGCGAGGAGCAGAACCCGCCTCCCCGCCGGTCTCCGGGGTATCGAACAGGCCGGAAAGCAGCTCATAGGCCGATTTCGTGTCGTAGATGGGGAGGATGAGCGGCTGAATGATGCTGGCCGTGCCATCAAAAGCCCGTAGGTCGCCCCAAGCCTCAAGAAAATGCGATTCTGGCAGATGCCATTGGCATGCTATGGAGGTCTCATCCTCATACAGTCCAAGATGGGCGCGGAAGGGAACACGTGGAAGCGCCTCGGCAAAGCCGATGTCGGCAGGAGCGTTGTAAACAGGATTTCCCCCGAGAATCAGCAGGATGTCTACCTTACCTGCATTCATATCGGTCACCAGATTTTGAAGCGCCTGTATCTGGTGTTGCGGCTGAGCTTCCACCGGTTCCGTATGGAAAACGGTCTTCCCCACGTTGCCAAGGCGCTCGTTCATGGCATGAGCCAGAATATGCACCGCAGGCGTTTGAAATTCGCCGGGGATCACCACACACGCGCCGGCGTTGGCCTGCAAGTCCTTCGCCACTGCTGCAACAAACTTTGCCTGCTCCGCATCGAGTGTGGGCAACGGTGCCGAACCCACATCTATTCCCAGCTGCTGGGCAATGGCTCGAGCAAGGCCCTCCACCAGGCTTGCTCGTACGCGAATGCGGTTATCCGCCATCGCTCCGGTCAATGTGGGTGTGCTCTCTACGGCATAGAAGCGCGATATCTCTGTGGTGCCTTGTCGCACCCTGCGCCCATCGGCAAAATCGCGCGCGTACCGCACGCCAGCAGGGTTCGAGATGAGGAAATCGGAGTCGAGCGACAAAATGCGCTTCGCTTTGGCAAGGTCATAATGGGTGTGAACCGGCTCCCCGAAGGCTGCTATTGCGGCCTCATAGGCGTGGTTGGGGTAGGTTGGCTCGTACTGAACCCACTGTGCCTCAGGAAAACGTTTCAAAATCGCTTTCAACTGCGCCGCCAACGTAGGCGAAGTAATCGTCTCCGTGAGAATACGCAAACCTGCCCCCTTCACGGCCAGCTGACGCTGCAGAAGCGGTCGAGCAGTGGTATAGAAATCTTCCCAGGTGGAAAAATCGCCTTGATGGTTCACTATTTGAGAGCGATCAGGGTCATAAAGGGTCAAGGTGGCAGCCTGCGTGAAAATATCGGTTGATCCCAAACTCGCTGGGTGGCCAGGATTGCCATCCATCTTGATAGGACGCCCATCACGGCTTGTTACAATGGTGCCTATGCCATATCCCCAAAAAGTGGGTGCGGCCGAGGCATAGTATAGCGGCACGCCCGGCGTCTCTTCCTCCGGCTGGTTCACGTAGGGAACAAGCTTGTGCTGAGGCAGATAACGACACCCGCTTAGGCCGGCAAGAGCCAACGAGGCCGCACTGAGCGTGAGAAACTGCCGACGGTCCATATGCAAATCTATGGAGCGCGTGACATCGGGGATTTCGTTGGCCACAACCTCACGAAACTCCGGCGTGTCCGCAAGCTCTTCAAGCACACGCCAATACTTCTTGCCACGCGCAGCCGCCAGGCGCGCTTTAATAGTCGCTAAATCTAGCTTCGACCGATTTTCGTTTGCCATTCTTTCCACCTAATCTCCACCAAGTTCGTCCGTCCGCCTTTAGTGATGACAGACAGAGCAGTTGGTAATCTGAACGGTGTGGATGTGATACTCTTTCTTAAGACGCTCCCCCTCCACGAGGTCGGCTCCTTGATTTTCGTAATACTTGCCCTCCGCAAGCGCATATTCACGCGGTGTTAGACCATCTTTGCCGGTCGGATCCACCTTATCGCCATAGCGCTGAATGTCCTGATAGAGCTGCCATACAAACTGCGGAGGTGCCAGAAACTTCTCCGGTTGACGATGGCAGTTGAGACAGAAGACCATGAAGAAGGCCTTGCCTTTGTAGGTGATCATCATCTTCTGTATGGGGCCGTGGCAGTTATTACAGCTGATTCCGCGCGCCACATGGATGTCATGCGGGAAATAGACGAAGCCCGGAACCCAGTTCACCTGGTTCCACACAATAGGCTTGTTTTCGCGATAGCTATCACGCACCGGCTTAAGAAGCGGGCTGTCTGTCCAAATCTGAGAGTGGCATGACATACAAATTTCCGAAGAGGGCAGCCCAGGATTGGGCGATCGCTCTACATCGGTATGGCAATAACGACAGTCTATACCAAGCTCTACGGCGTGGTGCTCGTGACTGAAAGGAACCGGCTGAGCGAGAGGCACGCCCACATTTGTGTTGAACGAGGAGCGCGTGATCGCGCTACCCACAAGCAGCGCCACAATAGGGCCGGTAAAGGCGCAAAGCACCATCACACGTGCAACTGTGTTCGCAGCCGGATGGAAGAGTTGAGCCATCAGTACACTCCCTGTCTATTTCGATCCGCATCGGCCAGGCAAAGCGCACGCCTCGCCGAACAACGGCACACCCACGTTACCGCTCTCTTTGCGAACCGCACTTTGTGCTTTTTTTCACAATGTGGGACGGATATAACCCACATCTAGATTTTCCTCATCGGTGGGATATTGCTTTTTACAGCTCTACAAGGGGCCTAGTGGTCTCTTGCTCGAACCACATTAGTATAGCACATCGCCGAAGCGATCGCAACCCCCTCATAGAAAATTTTCGGTTTCTACTTCGTGATTCCTAAAACCACGCCGGAAACCGAACATCATTTTACCCCATACATCCCTTTTTCAATATCTTCGTGACACAACGGCCCTATAGAACCTTCATCAGGACAATTTTGGCAGTCTCCTCAAAACGAGCGGTCTTTTCCGTACAACTTTGGACATCAGGTATACTTAGCCTCGTCCATTAACTACCGCCGATCTTATGCAGGCGACTTGCTGTTTGGTCAAAGCGGCGCTTCCTTTGTTGCCCGGAGACGACAGTCCCTGCGCCAGGAGGTTCTTATGGAAGCAAAGCTTTCTCCAGAACGGGTTCGTGAAATATTTCTCCAAGTTGGCGCTTTACGAACGGGTCACTTTCTTCTCTCTTCGGGGCGCCATAGCAACGAGTATTGGGAGAAGTTTTGGGTGCTGCAACATCCACAGTACGTTCAAATGCTCTGCGCTGAAATAGCCCGTCGCTTCCGTAATAACGCCGTTGAGGTCGTCCTTGGCCCCACCACAGGGGGCATTCTCTTGGCCTACGAGGTGGCGCGGCAACTGCAAACACGGGCGCTTTATGCCGAAAAGGAGCAGGGTGTACGCTGCCTACGCCGTGGGCTTGTACTGCCGCCCAATACGCGCACCCTTATTGTAGATGATGTTATGACCACCGGCGGCGCTACCCGCGAGTGTATTGAACTAGCACAAAAGCATCAGGCACACATCGTAGGCGTGGCGGTACTCGTGGATCGTAGCGGGGGAACCGTTGATTTGGGCTATCGTCTTGAAGCCCTTCTCACGGTTGAAGCTCCCTCCTATGCACCCGATGAATGCCCCCTCTGTCAGCAAGGCCTTCCCATTGAAGAGCCGGGAACTACGCGCCTCCGATAAACGCTAAACTAGTAGCAGTTTCCTCATCTTTTTCCACCGAAATAGCAAGCTTCGGAGTGAACCACTCATGGAGATCGCGCGTTTTATCGGGTTTTTACATCCGGCCCTCGTTCATTTTCCCATTGTCCTCCTCCTTTTCGCCGTCGCTCTCGATCTCATTGGTTTCTTTAAACGGGACTCTGTTATCGCCCGATTTGCCCAAATAACGTTGCTGCTGGGTACCTGTGCAACCCTCTTTGCTTTCGTTGCCGGCAATTTTGCCGAAATTTGGGCGGCCCGCGATGGCGTCCCACAAGACCCCATGGAATACCACGAACTGATGGCAACCATCACGAGCTGGTCGTTCGTCTTTCTTGCAGCTGCACGGCTGTTTCTGGGCATCGGCACGCGACGCGACGCCATGGCCGTCTATCTCATTCTGGCAATAGCGTGCTGTGCGCTTCTTGGTTATACAGGCCACCTTGGTGCGATGCTCGTCTACCATCATGCAGCTGCGGTGCAGGTTCCCGGCATCGCCCCTGCTCCCACCCATGAAGACCTTGCTATCCTGTTACAACATCAAACGCAATCCGCTATTTTCTACTCCGACATGATGCACCATATCTTCGGATGGTTGGTGCTCGTGCTCTCCATCATGCTGCTCATAGACCTCTTGTCGCCGGAATGGGGCGCTCAGGTACGACGTTTAGCTCCGCTGCTTTTCCTTGCCGGAGGGGTTTTCCTGCTTATTTTCAGCGACCAGGACGCCTGGCCGCTCTATCATGTGCATCCGTTCCGCCCACTTACTGACAAAGAGGTTTTGATGCACAAAATCTACGCCGTTCTCATGATGGCCATGGGGTTACATGGGCTGCTCAAACGTCGGCAAGCCGCTAAAATCGGCAAAGGGCTTCAAAACCGCCTGCTAGCCGTTTTCGCCTTGGTGGGGGGAGCTTTGCTGTTTACCCATGTTCACTCCAATGCCCCCTATGCGAATGTGGCTGCAGGAGTCTATATCCACCATACCGTCATGGGGTTCGTCGCGTTACTTATCGGCGCCGTTAAGCTAACAGAAGACCATCTTCAACAAAAGCAACAGCAGGGCTTTCCTTTTATCGTCTCAACACGGCTTACCCGTAGCCTTGCCATCGCCTATCCCTGCCTCATGATATTTGAGGCGTTTCTTCTTATAAACTACAATGAAGGGCTTCCTTGGTTCCTCGGCTATGGCCGGCTAAGCCGCTCCGCTCCCCATCGTGGTCTTGTAGCGCCTCTGGGTCGTGAACGCGCCGAGCTGACCTATAACCCTACCAACCAGCGTTTTGATCTCTACCTCTATCATCAAAGCAACGACATTCCCTATCCCATGAAAGTCTACAGCGCCCAGCTCGTCATTAAGATCGGCGGTGATACCACCGCGCTTAAGCTGCATCCCGTGGGCACCGACTTGAGCCACTACGCCGGAATGGCAACCTTTTTGCATAACATCCCTTTCTTTGAACCGAAAGCCTTACTCTGGCCCTTCGACCAACCACCCACCGCAACGCCTTTGGTGGCCGATTTCGAGCCATGGATAGATCGCAGCGCCGCTTTTCCGCATAGTTACTTGCCCTATGTCTGCCCTATGCACTCAAACGTGGGAGCCACTCATCCTGGATTTTGTCCCATATGCGGCATGCCTCTGGAGCCTAACAAACCACCACGCCCTTGGGGGGTGTTGCACGATCCTGGCTACACGCTCGACTTCGCCATGCTCTCCAGGGCAATCCCCCATCCCTCATCTCAAACTACCTCAACTTCCTCGAGGCGGCCCCAAGCCCTGTCGCTGAGCACTATTCGTGCTTATGCCGAAGCAGGCCATCTGCTCTTCCCTACGCAACATGCGCAGCTCACACCGATCACATACCCCAAACCCGGCCAGCTGGTGCGTCTTGTCTTTACGCCACGTTATCAGGGGCAAATTCTTCATAACCTTGCAACCGTTCATGAAAAAAAGATGCATCTTATTGTGGTGAGTCAAGACCTCTCTTTCTTCGACCACATCCATCCGCAGCTACAACCCGATGGCACGCTGCTTATGGATTATGCCTTTCCCTTTGCCGGCAATTTTCTGCTCTTCGCCGACATTACCCCGTTCGGAGACAGGAACCAGGTATTTCGCATTCCTGTGCACGTCTCCGGTACTCCGCCACCGCCAAAACCGCTTCTGGTTACGCCGGCGCAAGCTAAGGTGTTTGGGTCTTATCGCGTCCAGATGCTTATGAACCCACGCCACCCCTACTGGCGCGACGAAACCGTGCTGACCTACACCATCTGGAAAAATGGCCTGCCCGTCACCGATCTTCAACCCTATCTTGGGGCTGCCGGACACTGTGTGGCGATCAGCCGAGATACCATGGGCTATTGCCATTCCCATCCTTTGGAAGTGGGTGCAAAGCACTATGGCCCAACTGTCCAGTTTCATGTTTTGCTATCTAAACCCGGCATCTACAAAATTTGGACGCAGTTCAAACATGAAGGTAAAATTCTAACGACCGATTTTGTCATTAAAGTTCAGTAGAGAGAGACGGATGCCCTCTGAGATCGTTCGCCTTGATGGACATATCATCGACTCGCTAACCCTCTCGAAAGTCCTTGACATCATCCTCAAAGAGGGGGGAGAGTATCGCGTGTTACGCTTTCAAATGGGCGCGACACGCTCCGATCCGAGTCACGCAGAGATAGAGATCAGCGCCCCAGATAATGAAACGCTGGAGCGCATTCTCCACGCCACCGGCCAGCATGGCACAGAGCGCACAGCCGGAGAGGCCCGCCTGGTGCCGGCTCCAAAAGACGGTGTGCTTCCCGAAGGCTTCTATGCCACAACCAACCTCGAAACCCACGTGCGAGTAGGCAACGAGTGGCTCCCCGTGCAGTTCATCGAGATGGACTGCGCCATTGTCATCGAATATAAAGAGGGTAAGCCCACTGCGCGTTGTGCCCCTATGCATCATGTGCGTGAAGGGGAGCTTGTCGTCGTTGGCGATACCGGTGTGCGCGTTACTCCCGTCGAGCGACGTGAACCGGACGATGTATTTAGCTTTATGGGAAGCGACGTCTCCACCGAGCGCCCGAAAGAACGTGTCGTCGCCGCCATCGTGCACGCAATGAAAGAGGCACGGCAAGAGGGAAAGAAAATCCTCTTTGTGGGCGGCCCGGCTATCATCCATACAGGCGCCGGCCACTACCTCGAAGCCATCATCCGAGCGGGATGGATAGATGTGCTTTTCGCAGGCAATGCCCTGGCCGCCCATGATATCGAAGGAGCGCTATTTGGTACCTCATTAGGAGTTGAGATCGCCACCGGCACGGCCATGCCCCACGGCCATGAAAACCATCTGCGTGCTATCAACGCCATACGCGCCTATGGCTCCATACGTCGTGCCGTTGAGGCTGGCTTCCTTCGTTCTGGCATCATGCACGCCTGCATTACCACAAATACGGCCTATGTGCTTGCCGGCTCTATCCGTGATGACGGCCCCCTACCCGACGTCATCACCGATGTTGTGGAAGCTCAGGACAAGATGCGTCAACATGTGCACGGGGTCGGTGTTGCCCTTATGGTCGCAACCACCCTCCATTCGGTAGCGACCGGCAACCTCCTGCCTGCCTCCGTGCGCACCCTTTGCGTCGACTCCGACCCCGATACGGTCATCAAACTCATGGATCGGGGAACCCATCAGGCGTTTGGACTCGTGACAGACTGCGAATTCTTCCTTAAAGAGCTGGCAGCCCAACTGCCAAACGTCAAAGTCGTAAAATGACTACACCCACTACCATCCGTCAGGTTCTCATGTGCCCGCCTACGGCCTACGACGTTTGTTACGAGATCAACCCCTGGATGCATGTCGAAAACCGCCCCGATCGGTCTCTTGCAGCAAAACAGTGGGATGCGCTCTACCAAGTGCTTGCCACTCGAATAGGTCTTACCGTCCATCTAATCCCGCAACCACCAGAATGCCCCGACATGGTATTCACGGCAAACGCCGGCCTCGTTTACGAAGGGAAAGCGCTCCTTTCACAGTTCCGACACCCACAACGCCAGCCCGAGGTACCTTACTTCCGCACTTGGTTTGAGCAACATGGCTATCAAGTAATCACCCCACCACCAAATTGTCATTTCGAAGGAGAGGGCGATGCTCTGTTCGTAGGAGATGTGCTTGTGGCAGGCTACCTTAAACGTAGCGACATCTGTTCCCATCGTTGGCTTACCGACACATTGGGTCTGCCCGTCCTTTCCTTAGAACTCGTGGACGACCGATGGTATCATCTCGATACCTGCTTCCTACCTCTCGAAGCGCATCTCGTCGCTTACTATCCGGAAGCCTTCGATGACTATGCACGCATCGTGATTGAAAATAACTTTGAAACCATTCCTGTCCGTGAAGAGGAGGCGCTACGCTTCGCCTGTAACGCAGTGGTGATAGGCCACCAAGTGGTTCTACCAAACGGCTGCCCACAACTAACCGATGCCCTACAACAGAGGGGCTTTGTGTGCTATGCTGTAGAGATGTCGGAGTTTCTTAAGGCCGGAGGTGCGGCGAAATGCCTTACCCTACTGCTTCGCTGAAGTTTTTCGTCCATAAGCCAATCCTCTCGACACAGCTGCTTCTAAAACGTCTCCCAACTGAGGGCCATAAAACGACATGCCCGCCTCATAACCTCCGTGACGGTACTGTTCCGCAGTGAGCGCATAGGCCAACCAGTCGTTAACGAGAGCCACTATAGCTACCGGATGATACCCCGCCTGTTCCGCCTCACGCCTTAGTGCTGCTCCCAAAGCGCCCGTAGGCTCACAGGGCATACCGATAAGCAGCAACCGATGAATACGAACAAAGGAGATTCTCGTATTCGAGGGCATGATGTGCTTCACTCTATTCTGCGCATCTGGAATGGAGATGCCCAAACTTCCTGCAGCGGCAAGATAGAGGCCATTTGGTTCGCGTTCCGGCAATTTCACGGAGATTTGCCACGCCTCCACCGGCGCGGGCACACTATAAATGATCGTGGGAATAAGCTTGAGCACCGCATCGGCAACCGCCTTCCCATACTGATCAACCTCCTGCTCCTCCGTCAGCCCCTGCGAATCCGGCGGGGCGGCATCGCCTTCCGCGCCGTTCAAAAACAGACAGATACCTCCATAACGCTTCTCAACCGCCTGTTCCATAACTCCAGGCCAATCGGCTGAGATTTCCAGCATCTTTGCCGTGTAGAGAGTAGGATGGGAGGCAAAAACAACCAACTCGGCTATCGAGCGCATGTCTCCCCGCCGAACAACGCCCAACACCGTCAACTGCCTATCTAACACGGGGTCGTCACGCCGATTGCGATTCAGCCCTTCTACCTGCGTTGCCGTGTAGCCTAGAAGTGCTGGTAAGCGATTCTCATAGGCCTGCTTCACAGCAAGCGCAATGTGATGCGCGGTCCAATGAAGCAGCCGCGGATTAAAGCAGCTCCAACCTTTAGGCTGCGTGAATGTGTTCGCAGGGTCCATCGCGAGGGGATCGGGAGCGCTGTGAGTATGCGTCGCTGCCAAGAACAGGTGGCTTCCCGTTAATTGGGTCAACCCCATCTGCCTCAGGTCTTGTGCTACGGCCTGCACAATACCCGACGGTAAAAAGCAGAGATCTACCGAGACAATGGCGACAAGCCGATCTCCCCTCCCAAGCACCAAAGCGCGTGCGAACACCGGGTCATGCACCCCCATCGCTAAAGCCCCCCTACGTGCCGCATATCCTCCTAATGGCACCCTCACGGCAGCGCCAAGGGGTGTGATGTCCACCCTCGCCGCACCGGCCACAAAAGCAGGCTGGCCAAAGGCCCTTGCACCTGAAAAGAGGAGGAGCAGCATCAACCCCAAAAACCTAGCTGCTGCGACCTGCTTTGAATTATCCCTCACGCATCACCTCCAAACCCTTCCATTCGAAATGGAAGGGAATAATACGTGCTCCTGACTCAGATAATGCCACGGCAACTTCACCGGCTCTGCCTTCCGCCACACAAAAGATCAGACATCCACCCCCGCCAGCACCGCATGCTTTGCCGCCGATAGCGCCTGCCTTCTCTGCGACATCAAACAACCGCTCGATCTGATCGTTCGTGATTGAGGGATCAAGCGCCTTCTGATGATGCCAGTTCTCACTCAAAATAGAGGCAAATTCGGCGATATCCTCTCGTAATAGTGCCTCACGCATCCTTAGGGCACAATCACGAAGTCCGTACAACGCCTGTACCGTTTGCGCAACTCCTTTCTTAAAAGCCCCCCACACGTGCGCATGAATGCTGCCCGATAGTCGCGGCTTTCCCGTATAACATAGCACCAACCGCTTCTCTAACATGTCTATGAACCTTGGCGAGAGGGACAGCCGCTCCACATGTACGCTCTGATTGAACGTCATAAAGTTCACTCCGCCAAAGGCTGCAGCGTACTGATCTTGCTTCCCACCCAGAATCCCTAACATCTCCTCTAATTGATATGCAAGCTCTGCAATACGTGCTCTGTCCTCCTCTGAAGTAATTTGAGAGTGAATAAGGCTTAGCCACACGACGTTAAGCGCTGCCGATGTTCCTAATCCTGAACCGGAAGGAAGATCGCACCGATAGGCCACTCGCAACCCCTCTTGACTTCCCGCTAAAGCCACCGGAAAGCTCAACGCCTCCGGCTCCTCATAAACCTCCAGCTCTCCGGTCACATAGTGATCGATAGTGGCATTTACCACAGCCCCACCGGCCCCTAACGCAAAAAGGTTTACGTCGGTCCAACCTCCGGCAAAGTCAATCCGCACCGGTGCGCGGCTCGTAACCAACATGGTGTTGCGAACCTCCCTTGACGAAATTCTCCTGATCTGCTATGCTTGTAGCGAACTCTATTGGTATATCCACCGTTTAGGAGGTACCCAAGATGCCCCTCTTACCCGTGATGAAGCGACTATGCTGCCTCTCCCTAGTGCTAGGCCTTGCCTTAGCCCAAGCTGCCCATGCCCAAAATCTCACCATCTATACCGGTAAACTGGAAAACGGCTGGCAGAACTGGTCATGGTGTAAAACAGAGATCGGCAACACGCGTTTTACCTATGCCGGTGAACCGAGCATCCAAGTGCACTATACGGCTCCTTCTCAAGGATTCTACCTGTCTCATACCCCATTTCATACGGACGGGTATAAGGCTCTCAGCTTCTGGATCAACGGTGGGAGCCTAGGGAATCAGCACATACAGGTTGCCGGTCTGCTCGATCGCAAAGCGCAGCCGGCCGTGCCGCTATCCTCCTTTCTACAGAGCGGAGCGATCGCAGCCGATCGGTGGCAAGAAGTCGTTATTCCTCTAGCGGCGCTGCATGTAGATCATGCGAACAACTTCACCGGTTTTTGGCTGCAAGAGGCTGCCGGAACCGCCCAACCGCCTTTCTATCTTGCCGCTATCCGTCTGTTGGCCGCCCCTCCACCCGCTCAAATTCGGTTAGATGTGGACGTTCAGCATATTATTCGAAGCGTTTCGCCCATCGCCATTGGCCTTAACACGGCCTGCTGGGACTCTCATCTTAACACACCAACAACCGTAGAGCTACTCTCTCCCCTCCATATCAACATTCTGCGCTTCCCCGGCGGTTCCACTTCCGATGGCTACCACTGGCAGACGAATAATTCCGACAACAATACCTGGAAATGGGCTACCGATTTCGACGGATTTGCGCACATCGCTCAAGCGCTTCATACGCAAGCCTTTATCACCGTCAACTACGGTTCAGGAACCCCGCAAGAAGCTGCAGCCTGGGTACGCTATGCCAATATCGAAAAACACTACGATTTCAAATATTGGGAGATCGGCAACGAATGCTACGGAAACTGGGAGGAAGACCATCATCCCATTCCTCACGACCCCTACACCTACGCGGTGGAAGCGGCTCAATTTATAACCCAAATGAAAGCCGTAGACCCCTCCATTAAAGTTGGCGTCGTAGCCGTCGTCGGGGAGGATTCTTTCGTCAATAATAAAAACCATGCCGCCGTAAACCCCCGCACCCACCAAACCCACTATGGCTGGACTCCCGTTATGCTCTCAACCCTCCACCAGCTCGGCGTCTTACCCGACTTTCTCATCTACCACCGGTACGAGCAAAACCCAGGCAGCGAGAGCGACGCCTTCCTTCTCCAAGCCGCCCGCACTTGGAAAAACGACGCGGAGAACCTTCGACAACAGCTCTCGGACTATTTGGGTAGTGACGGCAACAGGGTTGCCCTTGTGTGCACAGAGAACAATTCTGTCTCTTACAACCCAGGCAAGCAGACAACCAGCCTGGTTAACGGCCTCTATCTGGCCGATAGCGTGGCCAACCTCCTGCAAACGGAGTTCCAATCTATCTGTTGGTGGGATTTACGCAACGGCCCCAGTCCCAATAACAACAACAGTTCTACCCTCTACGGCTGGCGCAATTACGGCGACTACGGCATTGTGTCGCCCCAAAACGACCGCTATCCAACCTACTACGTTTTCAAGCTGCTTGCCCATTTCGCCAACAGCGGCGACAAGATCGTCACAGCCTCAAGCAACTACGACCTGCTCTCGATCTATGCCGCGCGCCATCCAAACGGATCTCTCTCGCTGCTCATCATTAACAAAAGCCCCGATCAGCCCCTCACAGGCGAAATTCACCTAGTCGGTTTCAACCCTCAGCATGCCGCCCTGTGCTATTCTTACGGCATCCCCCAAGATGACGCTGCACGCACTGGCAAAGGCTCTCCAGACCTGGCGATAACAAGGTGCACTGTTCCTGGCACAACCTTTCGTTTTCAGTTTGCCCCCTATTCAGCAACCGTGCTCCTCTTGAGGGGACAATAACGGAATAAGCGATACTACTCAGTGCTCCACCTCTATCGTTAACCCCGGCCGCGGTGCCGGGGTTAACAGCTTTTCCGCGCCGGCATCGCGCAGCGCTTGTACAACTCTTTCGTACTCCTTCACCAGCACAATGATGGTGCCGCCTCCACCCGCTCCGGCAAGCTTTGCCCCCCAGGCACCGGCTCGACGTGCCGCCTCGATCAACCGATCGTTCTCTACACCGGAACCGCCCAACGCGGCCACAATCTCATGATTTTCGTTCATAGCCTCACCGAGCTTCTGCCAATCCTGCTCGATGAGCGCTCGCTTTCCCCTACGTGCTAAGGCCATGATACGAGCATAGCCACTTCTTACCTCCACATCCCCCTCTTCCCATCGCTGACGCGGAGACTTGTGCACCGTTCCTGAATGGTGTTGAACCCCCGTATGGGCCAAGAGAAGCGGTGGTGCCGGGCAGCGTTCGGCCAAAGGCTCGATAGTGGCTAGAGGCTCATCGTCTTTCTGTTCGAGGCTCTCTTTTCCATAAAAATCCATGAAGTTGAGACCTCCAAAAACCGCCATGTGCTGATCCTGAAATCCACAGAGTACGCCAAGTACCCTTGCCTCGATCTTACGAACCGTCTCCGCCAAAGCATAGGGGTTGAGCTGCAGGTTTTGCCAATGCACAATTGCGCCGACAATCGCCGTTAGCATGGCTGTAGACCCGGCCAGCCCCGCCTGCATGGGTATTTCTGTCCAAACCCGTACGTGAACCGGAGCTGTCTGTAGATTGATGTCGAAATAGGCAAATGCCGCTCGTAAGATATCGAGCTTGTCTCCCCGTAAACGCAGATCATCCTTGCTCCGAACGAGGCTATGCTGGCCTTCATTCTGGAAGAGTGTCTCCTGTTGGTGAGGCTCTAGTTCACAAAAGGCACGCTCTTGGGTTGTGCAGGAAAGCACGCACCCTCCGTACATATCCGTTGGGTTTCCGACAATGCCGCATCGCCCCGGAGCATGCGCACGTATCTTCATAACGCTACCTCCCTAGCAGGAAAAAATAGGCTCTCTAGAGAATGTTTATACGCCATTTTCTCCGTTCTCACATTTCTCGAAGGTCTTTTAGTCACAGCTCAGACACCAAAACCATGCCTGCTAACTATGTTCTTGGCTTCGATATCGGTGGCACGAAAAGCGCCGTCGTTCTTGCCACGATAGACGGCACTGTGTGCGCACGGATGCAGATACCAACTCGTCCGCAAATGCGCAGCGCTGAAACCGTTCTTTCAGAACTCACCGAGTTAGCCCGTGCACTCCTCGAGGAGGAGAATGTAGGCCAAGATGATCTCGCCGGCATCAGCGCTGTTTGTGGCGGCCCATTAGACTTAGAAAACGGACTTATCTGCTCTCCTCCGAATCTTCCGGGCTGGGACAACGTGCCGCTCGTTGCCTTTTTGCAAGAACGCTTCCATCTACCTGTGGTTCTAGAAAACGACGCGAATGCCGGTGCCCTCGCCGAGTGGCTCTTTGGCGCTGGGAAAGGAGCCTCTCACCTAATTTACCTCACCATGGGCACCGGCATCGGCGGTGGTCTTATTCTAGACGGCAGGCTTTACCATGGGAAGCAGGGACTGGCAGGTGAGATCGGCCATCAAACCATCCTGCCGAACGGCCCCCTGTGTGCCTGCGGTAAACAAGGCTGCTTGGAGGCGCTCGCCTCCGGCCCGGCCATCGCCAGACTCGCCCGAGAAAGCTTAATGTATGGCCGACACAAACGTGTCCTTAGCTTAGCCGGAGGGAAACCGGCCGACATCACCGCAGAACACGTCATTGCTGCAGCGAAAGAGGGCGATAACTTCGCTCAGGGACTTCTAGAAGAGGTAGGGACTTACCTCGGCATCGGCATCGCCAATGTGCTGCAGATTCTCAACCCGGAATGTGTTATTCTCGGAACGATTGCTGTTCACGCAGGTGACTGCCTGCTCGATCCGGTGCGTAAAGCCGTTGCGGAGCGCTGCTGGGCAAAAATCGCTGCCGGCTGCCGCATTCTTCCGGCAGGGCTTGGCATACAGGTGCAAGACTATGCTGCCGTCGCCCCTTTCTTTTACCGCACGTTTCATCAAGGAAGTTAGCCTCTCCACGCCAAAAGCCCGCCTAGGAACTGCCAGGATGCAGCAGCTTCTGTATCTGCGGATCGTTCATATTCTGTTGTGTCACGACCGTTACGCCGCTATCAATGAAGCGCGGTTGGGGCGACGGCTTTTTAGCAAGTGCATTCAGCACCTCCATAACCCCTTGATAGCCCATCTGATAGGGGTTCTGCACGATTAAGGCCTGAATGATGCCCTGCTTGAGGTCGTTTATCTCATCGTCAGAGGCATCAAATGCCACGATTTTCACCTTGCCTACTAACCCGCTTTGCCGCAGATAGTTGGCCGCACCAACTCCACCAGGCTGATTGGCAGCAAATATCCCGTTGAGATCGGGGTGTGCCGTCAACATGTTGGCCGTCTGGTTTACCGCCTTACCCGTATCGCTATCGTCGTAAAGCGTCGTTACCACAGTGATGCCAGGATATTTTTTAATCTCTTCATTAAAACCCTTGAGCCGATCGTCGTTGGATGCCGCCCCCTGTAAAAAGCCAAGAATACCCACTTTCCCTTTTTCACCTATTGCGGCAGCGAGGGCATCTGCAGCCTTCTTCCCTCCCTCTTCGTTGTTTGTGGCGATATAGCAATACGAGGGATCCTCCTTTGGGTCTAGCCCTGAATCGATGGTCACCACAGGAATGCCTCGGTGCAGCGCATCCTCCACGGGGCGTAGCAAGGCGTGGGTATCGCAAGCCGCCAAGACAATGCCCTTGACGCCTGCGTTAATTTTATCTTCCACGAGATTGATCTGGCCGGTGATATCCGTTTCAAGCTTCGGGCCATCGAAATCTATTTTCACGCCACGCTCCCTGCCTGCCGCCTCGGCTCCCGCTTTTACCCCTAACCAATAGGAGTTCGCCGTTCCTTTAGGAATGACCGCGATGACAACCTGATTCGCGCTGGTCGCCGGCCCCCCGCCCGGACCGGCGCTCTTTTGGCAGCCGCTGACTCCAGCTCCTAGTAGCCCTAAAGCAAGTAGAAGTGTGCTATAGCTTTTACCGAAGTGCATGTTTTACTCCTTTGTCGTTTCTGCTAATTTGCGCGGAGCGCCCGCCGCCCCGGCCCAAAACGGTCGTAAAGCACGGCCACCACGATCACCAGACCGATGATGACCTCTTGCAGGTCGGGGCCATATCCCAGCAGAGCGCAACCGTTCCGAATTGTGTAGATAAGTGCGGCTCCCAATATCGTCCCGGGAATGCCTCCCTGTCCGCCGAACAAAGAGGTTCCTCCTAGTACAGCCGCTGCGATTGAGTCTAGTTCATAGCCCACACCGGCATCACGTGAGGCCACGCTCGCCCTCGATACGCTTACCACAGCGGCCACCCCGGAGAGAAAACCCGACAGCATAAAAACGGTGATGATCACCCGGGCGACACGCACCCCAGAAAGCCGTGCCGCCTCGGCATTGCCCCCAATCGCGTAGACCTGGCGCCCCCATCGAGTTTTCGATAAGGCAATATGCACCACGATGGCCGTGAGGATCAGCATCAGCGCTGCATAAGGAATACCGTCGCGCGTCGGTCCACCGAATAGCTCCCCATAACCAAACACCTGAAACGATTGGGGTGTAGACACGTCCTGATCCCCCGACAGCAGTCCGGCAGCCCCATGCGCCACCTCCATCATACCTAAAGTGACGATAAAGGAGGGAATACGTCCATAGGCCGTAATCAAGCCATTGACCGAGCCAAAAATAAGGCCGGTTATGCAGGCGATCAGCACACCTAGAGGCACACTTACATGATAGGTGTGCATGGCCACGGCGGCGGCTACTCCCGAAAACGCCATGATGGCCCCCACCGAGAGATCGATCTGTGCAGCGATGATAACCGCTGTCTGGCCACAGGCAAGAATCGCCACAACTGCCGATTGAACGACGATCTGTTTGAGATTATCCCGCGTAGCAAAATTGGGAGATAGGCGCCATAATATCAAACTCAGAATCACTAAAAAAGAAAGAGGGGCCAGTACCCCCGAGTAGGCAGCCCAAATGGAGGCTCGCTTTTCGGCTACCAGAGATAGCAGTCGTCCTTCTTTAGATACCGACAAAACTCGGAAACCCTCCTCGGTATTGTGCAAAACCTCTCTATTCGACTTTCTTACGCGGCACGTAATTTCGCCTCCAATCGGCCTAATTCCTGCCCCTTTAATTCATCATTCGCTCAAGCCGTATAATATAGCGATTCTTTTCCCTTAGGAAAACACCTATTCTAGCCGATAAATTGGAAGCACGACCATTTCACCGATAGACCCTAACAACTTTGCTGGAGAAGAAAACGTGGCGATTCCTGCACGTCAAGTTGAGTGGCGAGGTTACCCCTCCGTACGCGCTCAACCGCGCAGTCGTGTTCGCAAATGGCGTAGGCGGCTTGCAATCTTAGCTCTCTTACAAGTTCTTTTTCCGGCATTCGCCACTTTCCTTCAGCTCTACGGCCCTGAAAGAACCGTTTTTGGTATTGTTGCCCTCTACTTACCGTCATGGATATGGGGACTACCGGCCCTGCTTCTCTTGCTCCCGGCGATGCGCTACGCACCGCGAAAATTGGGGTTGCTTGTCATTAGCCTTTTGTGGGTCGCCGGCCCCTTAATGGGGTTTTGTTGGCATACGCCGACTCCAGCCTCCCCTACTGCCACAGCCCTGCGCATTATGACCTACAATGTGAAGTGGGGGAAACGCAACCCGCAAGCCATTGCGGAAACGATCAGGCGATTTCATCCCGATGTTTTGGTGATGCAGGATTCCGCCGGCATCCTCAGCGGTCCCGTTCAAGCGACCCTACATAGCTACTACACGAAAACGCTCTATCAATGTAGCGTAGCAAGTCGCTATCCTATTCTCAATGCACGCTCCCTTTCGCTAGCCCCGGACGATCCCAACTATCACTCCATGCGGTTCCAGATTCGATTTGACAAGCATGTCGTTACCATCTACTCTGTGCATCTGCTCTCGCCGCGGTGGGCGCTTCTCGATCTACTTAAGGGAAATAGAGACATTTTACGAGAGGGTGCACAACATCGCCTTGCCCAAGCCAACGGCATCTTGAAGCTCCTGAACCCTCAAGAACCAACGATCGTTGCCGGAGACTTCAACTCCCCGCCAACCTCTTTGGTCTGTCGAATGCTGGAACAAGAGAGGCATCTACAGGACGCATTTTCTCAAGCCGGCCGGGGCTACGGCTATACCTACGGTCAGTATCTTCTGCCTCCCTTTCCCTTTTTACGGATTGACCATATTTTCGCCAGCCCGCAATGGCAGATACACAACTGCCAAACGGGCGACGGCATTGGCTCCGACCACTGCCCGGTTGTGGCCGATCTTACGCTCCGGCGCTAAGCCTGATCGAGCCTCAGCAGCGGACGAAAGAACTGCAGAGCCTCCTGCACATGCCGATCCCAATAGCCCCACTCATGCCCACCCGGGAACTCTTCGTACTCATGTGGGTAACCTATCTCATCAAGATAGGAGTGGAAGCTGCGATTCTGATCGAGCAGAAAATCCTCTGTGCCACAGTCAAAGCGCAGGGCCGGACGTAGAGATTGCGGAACCTGCTTGGCAAGGGCGTAGAGATCGTTTGGGCCGCCCACCGGGTCTTCCCCGAAAATTCGCACCATCTCACGAAGCCAGCGCCGTCGCTCCTCAAGGTTCGCATCGTCCCCCGAACGCCCCACTTCCTCCGGCTTCAGAGGGGAGTGGCCAATGCCCAACGCTCCGGAATGGCTCACCGCTGCACAGAATTTATCGGGATGTTTCAGGGCCAGTTTGAACGCCCCATATCCGCCCATCGAAAGGCCGGCCACACATCTCCCTCCTCTGTCCGCGCGCGTCGGAAAGAGCGAATCCACCAGATTCACGAGGTCTGAGACAATGGCCGTTTCACTTGCCGGCCCTTCAAGTGCGTCGGTATACCAACCGCGCCCGTTATCCGGCATAACAACAATGAGGGGCAGGTCTTGCACATAGCGTTCGATAGAGGTTCGCCGATGCCAGATCGTGTGATCGTCCGATAGACCGTGTAGCAGATAGAGCACCGGGTAAGGCCCTTTCTTACCTTCTGGCAAGATGAGATTGGCCGCCGTCTGTTTTTGAAGGGCTGGGCTGAAATACTTCAGTTCGCAAAAAGCCATCGGTGGTTAGCTAGGCTCCTCCTTCTTATGAAATTGCAAGGAGGCAGAGTTAATGCAGTACCGCTTGCCCGTCGGGCGAGGCCCATCATCAAACAGGTGCCCTAAATGCCCCCCACACTTGGCACAACGCACCTCGATGCGATGCATTCCGTGGCTGTAGTCGTCTAACAGCTCAAGCTTCTGCTCGTCCACCGCATCCCAAAAGCTCGGCCAGCCCGACCCCGATTCATACTTCGTATCCGATGTAAACAGCACCTCACCACACCCAGCACAGGCATAAACGCCCGTCTCGTGGTTCTTATAGTACTTTCCAGTAAAAGCTGGCTCGGTTCCTGCCTGCCGCAACACATAGTACTGCTCAGGCGTCAGTATCTTGCGCCACTCTTCTTCACTTCGCACGATCTTCTCCTTGCCCATTTTCTCCTCCAACGTCAGGTTCGGTAGAAAATGTTCCTTTCTCTCATCTTAAGAATACCTCACAACAAGCAGTTCTATCGCCGAAATAAAGAGGCAGTAGACAGCACCCTGTGAGGCACTCCCTAAAAATAGGGCACGGTAACCGCTACCGTACCCTACTTCATCCTACCTTCTCGTCCTACTTTTGTGATGGAGGCAACGTTGTTTTGGAGGCCGGAGGTGGAGCAAGGTCGGGATGCTCCTTCTTTAAATCCGGCAGCTGTTGAACCACACCCTTCGATTCCTGCTGCGTCATGGCCTGAGCCTCTTGAGTGCTGTTGATCACGATCGGCGTGATGAATAACACCAACTCTGTGCGATTGGTAACACGCTCGCGTTCACGGAAGAACTGGCCAATGATCGGAATATCCGAAAGCAGAGGAATCTTGTTGACGGTAAGCGTCTCCGTATTTTGAACGAGACCGCCGATCGCCACCGTTTGCCCGCTCTGTACGGTTATCTCGGTATCTATGTTGCGCTCATCCACCACCGGGTACTGGCTGGCGTTGGCGCCAGAACCTAGGGTCTCGAACTGCTTGAGCGTGCTGGCCTGGGCCACCGCATCTATGGTTACCAACCCATCTCGCGTAATGCGTGGGGTCATATCTATCTGATACCCAACCGGCACCGTGGAGATGTTATTCGTAACGAAGTTCGATAGACCGCTGATGGTTTGTCCGGAGATGTAGGGGATCCGCTCCACCACATTCACCAACGCCTCCTGACCGTTGGAGGTGAAGACGGTAGGCGTAGCCATTACTTTTACGCGGTTGTCGCTTTCCAGGGCTTGCAGCAGCGCCGTATAGTTCGCGCCGTTAAGCACGAACTGGGCGCCTTCGGCAAGCGGGTCTAAGGAAAGTCCATTCGACCCGGTGTTGAAACCCGGGGCCTGCAGGCCGAGCTGGCCAGTAGCCGTGTTCGTTTTTCCGAACAGGTCTTTAAACAGACCGTTCAAGGCAAATCCGAGCTTCTCATCCTTATCGAGGCTAACCTCGGCCACGATCAGCTTGATCATCACCTGGCGTGGCACCACGTCGAGCTGCTCAATAAGCTCTTTGACGGCCTCATAGTTATCCGGTGTGGTTGTCACGATAACAGAATCACCGGTAGGAGAGGGGGTTACATACACATTATTCTGTAACTGCAAGAGGTTGGCATACTCCCCGTTGCGACCGCGTCCATACTGTGGGCCGGTGTTCTGCCCGATCCCTCGTTGTTGGCCAAAGAAGCCTCCGAACGGACGGAAGAACTGTCGGGTCGGTTCCTGACCGATGGAGTTAGCCTGATAAGGGTCGGTTGAACCAGAGCCGTTTCCATTATTATCAGTCGCGCCAGCATCCGGCTGCCCTTGAGGAGCAGCGTTGTCCGGCGCGTTTGGAGGCTGAGGGGGTGCAGCAGATCGTGTAAACAGCGCATTGTTGCCGAGCTGACGATTGATCTTGGGCAGCCCTACCTGATTGCTTGTGGTGGGCGCACCGCCGCCGAAGAAGAAGGTGTTGAAGTTGCCAAAACCGTTCTGTTGGCCGGTACCGAACGCCTGTCCGAGGGCATAGGCGACATCGGCGGCATTAGCGTTCTTCAGTGGGAAAATAAAGGTGGTCGACTCCGCGGGCACCTCTTGGTCGAGCGCATCTATCAGCTTGTTGATCGTCTGCATTCGGTCGGGCGTCGCCGTAATCAACACAGAATTGGTGCGTGGGTCGGCTACAACCTTCCCGAACGGGTCGGTGCTCTCCACGGTCTGCTCTTGCTGTTGGTTTCCGAAGAAGGGGTTGAAGAACCCTCCAAAAGCTCTCTGCTGGAACGAGGCGTTCTGCTGATTGGCCTGTGTCGCCCCATATTGATTCGAGAGAACCTGATTCACCAGATTGGCCACATCAACCGCATCCGCAAAATTAATTTTGCGTACCACCGTTTGCAGCAGGGCATTTTGATCGGCGTCGAGGCGATCGATAATGTCGTGGGCCACACGCTCCTGGTTATCCGGAGAGGCCACAACAAGCACCGAGTTCGTCCGTGTATCCGCTACTGCAAATACTGCCGGGCGATTTTGCTGTACCTGAGGCTGTTGACCAGGCTGGAAAGCCGGTTGTGGGCCGGGTCTCCCTGGCTCGTTGGTAGGGGTCGTTGAGCCACTCATCTGTTTGAAGACGTTGTTGATTACATCAGCAACATCGGTGGCGTTGGCATGACGCAGGGGATAGACCCTTAACTCGGTTTTATAGGAACTTTTATCTAACGACTGCACCAAGGCCAGAATGCGTTGCACGTTGCTGGCGGTGTCGGTAACTACAAGAGAATTGGTATCTTGCACACCAATGAGGCTCGCTCCCTGGTTGATCAACGGCTGCAGGTCTTGCGCCAACGATTTTGCATCGGCGTTCTCCAAGGGGATCACCTGCGTCATCACCTGGTTTCTTGGGTCAACCGGAGTAGGCCCATTCGGATTAACACCCGGATTGATCAAGGGTGTATTGCGCGCTGCATTGGCAAAGGGCTCAATAGAGATGACCCCGTTATTTTCAATCGCCGAAAAGCCTCGCACAGCCAACACCTGCTGAAGGATCGTGAAGGCCTGATCGAGAGTAACCGGCGTCGGGTTGATGATCGTCACCTTGCCCGAGAGACTTGGATCGGCCACGATCTCCACATTCGCCATTTGGGCGTAGAACTGCAGCACATTCATGATGTCCGATCCGCGGAAGTCAAAAGAGATGCGCATCCCCTGTCGCCCTGCTACAGCAGCAAAGGGATTACCGGCCCCTCTTTGACCAAAGCCGCCAAACCTACCTGCGCCGCCGAAACCTTGCCCTCTACGAGGTTCGATGCGAAAGGGGGGGTTACCGCCCTGTGCTGGCGGTCTGCCGCCCGGAGGCGGCCCTTGCTGCCCTTGAGCCAAAGCAGGGAGACTGGCTAAGGTCAACAGAGCCGCGACACACCCTTGCGACAGCTTTTCCGAACGGTTTAGAGAGAATTTATGTGGTCTTTGCCTCATCGTCCGGGTCCTCCATTGATGAAGAACCTACCTTGGCCAAAGCCACCCATTCGACGCATCTGTCGCCAGTAGGCGCGCATGGCGGCCCTATCCTGGTTTTGTTGCGGGTTGAACTGAGGTGGCGTTCCGCCCATTACGGGCATGGACATCGTTTGCATCTGAGGTTGTCCCGCAGCTTGCGCATTTTGAGATTGTGCATTCGTCTGCTGGGGCATCTCCGCGTTTTTGTCCAACGGGGTAATCACGATGCTGTCGGAGCGCGTTAGCACAAGAGGTTTATCACCTAACTTCATCATGACGACCTGGTCGCTTACGTTCTGAACCTGTGCTCCCATAAAAGTGTCGCCCGTACGGACATACCGCCCCTCTCCGGTTTTTGAGTTTTCAATGAGGGCGATCGTCTCGTCTCCCACATGCACCGTGCCGGTATAGGCCCAATCCGCAAATGGGTTTACCGGCATAGGCACCACCGGTGTCGGGGCTGGTAAGGTTATCGGTTTAGCCGGTGGACTGGGCGGCTGGGGTGGGCTAAACAGGCTTCCGCGCAGCGCGCTCAGATAAAAGTCGAGACTTGGCTGCAGGGCGTGAGCACCTCCAGTTTCACCGCCGGTTGTTTCTGCATCGGCCACTTGAAGAGCACCAGAGGTACTGCTGGCCACAGCCGCTTTTACCTGCAGCCGATGGGCTGTATGTTTCATATAAGCCGGTGCGGCTCGCAGGGCGACGATCGAAAACACCAGTGCCCCTCCTGCAACACCGACGAGCGTCCATGGAAACTGTTTGCCTCGGATCTCCTTCTTGAAGAGGGTCTCATAGGGTGCCCCGAAGAGCACACCCGACCGACCACCGAAACCGTCATTGATTCCCGTTATCATTTTCGTCTCCTCCTTCGCTCGATGCTGACGAGCTGGCTATTGCGCGTGTATAGGCGGTAATTTGCGCTGTTATGGATACCGCTTGTTGATGCGTATCTTTTGAACCAATATCGAACTTCTCCACCACCAGATGTCCCTTGGGTTTCTCAATAGCATAGAGAAACTTCACTACGGCCGGTTGGAAGGGCGCTTGAAAGCGCACCTGAACCGGCACACGCATCAGTTGGCCAGAAGGGGTTGTTTCAGGCCTTAGTGGCCTGATCTCCGCCAGATGCACCCCCGATTGTGCGGCGATCTGTTCGAGCTGCTCGATGATTCTGGGCATAAGGGCATCCGGTGGAATATCGTAGGCAAGCGCTTCAATATTTTTTTGCAGGGTATTTTGTTGATCTTCTAAAGATCGATACGAGGCCTCATCGGCTCGGTACTGACGCTGCGCGGCGTCCAACGGCAGAATCTTCCCAGAAACGCCGCCCGTAGTCGTCGGTTTTGGCGCCGTTAGTTGTAGCCAGGCGGCAAGCAGCACAACAAGCCCCAAGAGCACCAGCAAGAACTTATCCCGCTTACCGAGCGTCATCTTGTGTGCCTCCTGTTGGTTGTGTTCGCATGGCTGCTTCAGCCACGTTTTGAGAGATCAGCGAGGTCGCCGCAGGATTCACCCGAAACGTGATCACGAAACTTGTCAGCGTGCCTGCATCCGACGGAGCCGGGTTGAGGGGCGACGGCAACGTCTTTGGTGGCGTGGCGGCCGTTTCGGTCGTCCTTAAGGTTGGCGCAGGGTCCACTCCACGAGAGCCGTTGGGCGATTGCCCGTTCACCGGAGGTGCTTGCGGAGGCGCCTGTCCTTGTGTGGGCAGTTGCGAAGGCGCCCCACCAGGTGGGGAAAACCCAGCAGAAGGGCCACCCGGAGCAAAACCTGGAGGCGCCCCTGCCGGTGGGAAACCGGGTGGAGGGCCCCCAAACGGTGCCTGCCCATTAAAACCTGCAGGGCGTGGCCCCCCACCAAAACGCCTGAAAGCTCCTCCCTGTTCGCCTGAACGAAAACCGTTTGTGCCCCCACTCGGTCCAGTAGGTACGCCACTTTGTATCTGGACGTTGGGGCCTCCCATTATTGAATGCGACGTCGGAGCCGAAGGAGCGTTTGGAGGCAACTGGGGATTGGCCGTTTGACGAGCCGGCTGCGCTGCTTGCGACGTCGAACTCGGAGCGGCAGAAGCCGTATTTTGCGGAGCGGCTCCGGTGCTGCTTCCTTGGCCAGCATCTCCCATAAAACTAAGCTGTACATCCGTAAACGCTTTGGAACGCTGCAGGCTTAGCAGCAACGCCACCGCATCAGACGATTTTTTCGCGTTTCCACGCAACGTGATGGTGCCATTGCGTGTAAAAGAGAGCTGTGTGAGCCAAATGTTTGGCGTCGAGGGCATAGCCTGCGAGAGAGCGGTTAATATATCCAGAAGGGGGTGTGCACGATCCAAACCGGATTGCAACTCCTGATGTTCCGTTGTCAGCTTCGTTGTGGCATCCTGCAGGGGCTTCAGCCGATCGTGCTCGAACTTTTGCAGTTTTACGTTGGCATCTAACGTCTCCTGCTGGAGCTGTTCGTGCTTTTGCCAGGCGCCGATAGCCCATGTAGTACCCAAAAAGACCACAACCCCTGTCACACCGATACCGAGCAGCCCAAGCCGCTGTTTCACCAGCCGTTGACGACGCTCTGCAAGCTCAGCCGGAATAAGATTGATGGGCAAAAGCGGCTCTGATGTGGCCTGGAGGGCAAGACCAAGCACACGCGCATAGAAGAGCGCTGAGGCATCGCTCTGGCCTAGCACCGCGCTCCAGGGGTAGAACTCCACCGGAATGTCGAGACTGCCGAGGAGACGGCTGCGCAGCAACTCGAGAAAGGCTGTCGGCCCGCCCAAGAGATAAAGATTACCAATGCTGCGTTGCCGATATTCGTTCTGATAGGCTGCCAATGAGCGCACTACCTCTTCGGCAACACGCTCTGCATGAGCCACTTCATCTCCTCGAGCCCCCATCAATGCAACCCCACGAGAGAAGAAAGCCTGCGAATCGGGAACCACCAAATCCATACTCTCCGATGTTGCAAACAAGAGGGCGGTTCCCGCAGGGAAGCCTGCACCGAGTTGTGCTAAAGCGGTAGAGGAGATGGTCAGATCATGCAGGGTAAGCCCCAATCGCTCGAAAGCCAACAGCACCGCCTCGATGAGGTCTTTACGCATGGCGGCCAAAAGCACGCTGTCCACCTCGGCGCCATCGGCGGCAACCTGCCGTCCCTCCAAGAGACAGTAGCTCAAAACCGCTTCGTCTACCGGATATAGAATATATTGCTGTGCTTCAAAGCTTACCATGCCCTTTAGCTCTTCCGGCGGAACATGGGGAAGTTGAATAGGGCGCAGCGTAGCCAGGTGGCGCGGCAAACAGGCGAAAACGTCCTTTGTCGAGATAGAGGCCTGCTGGAGAGCTTGACGTAGCGCCTCTATCAAAGCATCGGTGAGTTCGGCCGGCCTCTCCCAAATTCCTGCGGGCAAGGCTACCTGAGCGCGCCGTGCGAGATGCGGCTGCTTTCCGAATTCACCACTCGCCCCTGTTGCAACTTCTCCTACCCAAATAGACTCCACTCCCAAGTCTATAGTTACTATGGATCTCTGCGCCCTCATCTTTTGTCTCTCCTTCAACTCCTCATGCACTCCTTCACCACTTACTGCCCTCCACTGCTATAAGTCCCCATATTCGTGCCGGATGTGCTGCTCGAACTAGGCGATGGTAGCGGCAACACAGGCGGAGCATTCCACTGGTACCACCCAGGCGCCCTCTGCACCTCGCGCCACTGCAGTACTTGAGGCCCGTTTGGGGTGAACTCCACCAACGCCGACACGGCGTAGACCCTAGGGCTACCCTGCCTCCGCACAAGAATATGGATAATATAGTCCGCTCCTTTGGTTGATAGCGAGCCGATGGCGTTTTCCAACTCATCATTGCTCACCTGCAGGCTAAATAGGTCGCCTAGCCCTTGAAAGGCCTGGCCACTCTGACGATATTGCACAATGGCGTTTAACAGATCGCGGCTCATGCCAGGCACCATGGCCAACACCTCCGGTGGAGCGGTGTTTACATCCACGACATTTTCGCGATAGGTATTATTATCTACCGTTATCTTATCGGCGATCTGCTGCATCAACGCGGTTGTTACCCCCTGCACTTTCAAGAGATCGCCTATTGAGGTGAACTGCCCGCCTCCACCGCCAGCTGCTCCGCCACCTTCTGGGCCTCCACCGGGGCGAGGAGACCCTCCACCCCCTGGACCACCTCCAGGGCGTGGTCCGCCTCCATTACCCCCGTTTCCCCCGGGTCCACCACCTACGCCCCCAGGACGAGGGCCGCCGCCCGGGCCACCACCCGCACCTCCAGGCCGCGGACCACCACCACCTGCACCACCTGGGCGAGGGCCACCACCTCCTCCGGGTCGAGCTTGCCTATGACTTGTAGCATTCGCCGCAGCGCCTGCCCCCGCAGCACCACCCCCGTTTCCTCCGGCAGCCCCCCCGCCACCTTGCCGATAGTTGACGATAGCTTGGGCAATATTGGCAGGGATATTTAGCTGCTGCTCCAGGTCTTGCTCCGATGCCGTGTTGATGTTAATGCGCTGGGTTCCATCAGACGCCACGTTCAGCTCACGCGAAACGGTGGTAAAAAGCTGGGCCAGCGGCAACGTGCTGTTCTGATAAATATCGCTGAAATCTTCCCCGGTCGTGCCGTTGTTGGCCCCACCGGTATTGGTTCCACCGGCCGTTCCTCCTCCGTTGGCAGCCCCACCCCCTAGCAAAGACTGCCGAGTCTTTACCGCGTTCCCGTACCGCCCCACAACACTCCGACTCGATATGGTGCTGGAACTCGTGCTCAAACTGTTTGTGGTGGTGTTACTAAGAGTCTGCCCGGCAGCAGCAGGGGTGCCAGCGACGGTGCCGTAGAGAATGGAAGGGGTCATTCCTTGCACCAGTAAAAGCTCTCCAACGGTATCGAAGGGAGCCCCTTTATTGTCATAAGGGGTTGGCAAACTCTCATAGTTCTCCGTTCCCCCTTGCTGTTGTGTGCTTTGGTCGCTCGTCGGCTGAGCATTTGTTGTTGTGGCAGCCGTACGCCAGTCAATGATCGCCTGGGCTAAATCAGGGTTTTGGGCAAAGACCGGCAATTGCTCTAGTGTATTGAGGTCAACTTGATTGATGTTGATGCGTGAGGCCGTATCTACCGCCATCACCTTTACCCACAAGTCACCTATTTGCCACCAGCCGTTTTGATCGGCCGACGGATCGGGTTGTACCACTCCATAGGTCGCCCCATTGTTGCTCGTCTGCTCTAGGGAGCTAATGGCATAGTTCAAAGCGCCTTTGGCCGCATAGTAGTCCTCGACCTGCTCAACGAAATTGGCGCTCGCTCTAGCTTGATCATGTGCCCGTGCCGCGAGGGTAACGGCTACGGCCACCAGCAGCAGCATGGCCAGTAGAACGGGAATCAGCGCCTGACCGCGATGCGCTCTCATTGCCCCCCTCCTGTACTCATCTCATTCGTACCGCTCGCACCGGAGCCGTTTTGCGAGCTAGATGAGCTACTGCTATTCACCGGCGTGTTGGGCAGGGGTGGCTGCAGTACCTCAATGGGGATCGTGGTGATAAATGTATCCGGGTTGCCGTCGCTACCTTGAATCACCAACGTTACCTGCACCGCCGATGGCAACTGCATATCCCCAGTAGTAGCGCTACTGGTGGTGGTCGTCGCATTCTGGTTCTGACCACTCTGCCCTTGCCCACTCTGCTGGGTTAGTTGCTGCATCTGCTGCTGCCAGTTGGGTTGCTCGAAATCCCAGCTGTCACGCCAGGTCTGTTGGTTCGGGTCCCAAAACTGCAACTGCATGGAGATAACGTTATTGGCGATCACATCGGGAACGCTGAGGTTCGTTTGGGCAAAAAGCTGCAGGTTAGGCACATTCACCACAGTTCGGTGCAACTCGCCGGTAGTGGTATCTAGCCAGTAACGCACCAAGGCACAATCCCATTGGGGTGTCCAACTATTCGTCGCTGCGGTGGTATTTGCGCTATTTGCCATTATGTTGGCATTTAGGGCGAGTACCGGGTCGAGATTGGGGTCAGCGGTCTGTATCCTTCCGGTTAAGGTGCTTAAATAGAGCAGGCTATTCGGCAACTGCACCGAGCTTGGGGCACCGTTACCAACAAAAAGAGAGACGGCGTTGTTGGCGGCAGGAAAAGCCGCCTCCAAGTCCTGCTGCAGAAAATGAAATACCGCACGCGCTACCTCCGCATCTTGTTGGTGATTCTGCAGGGTAATCTCGGCACGTATAGATGTGGAGAGCGCCACACCTAATGCGGCGGTAATGATGCCGAAGATGATGAGGGCCACAAGCGCCTCGATCAGGGTAAAGCCTTGCTGTTGCCTAGTCATTGCCCGGTAAGTCCACTCGATGTGGTTGTCGAAGGAGAGGTTCCATTCTGCTGTTGCGCGCGCAGATAGGTCACAAAGTCCCTACCTACCGGCTGGTTTGGGTCTCCCCATTCAATATGAACCGTCACCTTGAAAAGATCAGGGTACTGGGTTGGGTCTACCTCTTCCGTCCACCGATAGTCGGGGTACTGAGGGCTGAAATCTCCTTTTTGCGTCCCTGCACTAAGACTAGCCGACTGCAGCTCTAGCTCGGCGAGCTTCTCCTGAGCGAGCATGGCGGCCGTTTGCAGATGTTCCGCCCTCGATGCTAACTGCACGCTTGCCGAGATAGCGCCCAACGCCGCCGTCACTCCTATAGCTAGCAGCAATGTGGCCACGATCATCTCCACCAAAGTAAAACCATGAGACGCTCGCATCGCTACTGTCCTTGAGTACCAGGGCTTGCGTTAAGAGATTCCATCTGGCTTGTTGCCGGCTGCAGCAGGAGATCGGCCTCATATCCCTGAGCGCTCACCAAACTCAACTGCGCCCCGTCACACGTGCCATCGCCGTAGAAGTTCACCTGTGTTAACCCTCCGAGCATGTTTGGCGTTACCGATGGTTGCATCGGTGTAAAGCTTAGTACCCGTATGTTGTCGCCCAACTCCACCGGCTGGCTTTGAGGCATAGGTTGCGACGTCACATCCTGTTGCAGAGCTACAGGGGTGTCGGTAGACGGCGGCGGCAGGGGAACCAGCAGTAAGAAGGCGTTGTGTGCTGGGTCCCACTGCACGGCAACCGTCTCATCGAGCGCGATGGCCTGGCGATGGGCGTAAGCAAAAAGAGACTCGACCTGGCTTACCTTCTCATCGAACTGCCGCTTGGCGTAGAACCTATCGTAAGCCGGCACGACGATCCCGGCCGCAATCGCGATGATCAGGATCACCGTGAGCAGTTCAATAAGCGTAAAGCCTCTTTTGCCCACTCTCAAGCGCTATTGCCCTTTCAGGTTCCAGTCCTGAATGTCATCGGCTGTCCCCGGTTGCCCATCCGGCCCGGCAGAATAGAGATCGTACTCACGCCCGTTGCTTCCGGGGACTTTGTAAATATAGGGATTGCCCCACGGATCGAGCGGGATATGGTCAATATTCTTTAAGTAAGGCCCATTCCATTTGCCACGGGGGCTAGGTGGTGTGATCAGCGCATCTAAGTTCGGTGGTACCGTGCCCATATCCAGCTTATACTGGTCAATGGCATTGTCGAAGGCCTTAATGTCGGCAATTGCTGCCGAAATCTTGGCGTCCTTTATGCGGCTAATGACGTTTGGCACCACGATCGCGGCCAAGATCGCCAGAATCACTACCACGACGAGAATCTCGATCAGCGTAAAGGCGCGTCGTATCTCTTTAGCTCGTTGACTCATACAGACTATCTCCTTATCTAAAAAGTTATAACTATTTTACGAGAGTATTGGCTTTAAATATCGGTAAGAGAATAGACAACACGATGAACCCGATGAAAGCGCCCATCAGCAAGACCACCAGAGGTTCTACCAGACTGGTTAATCGCCGCATGGTATTATCTACCTCGAAATCCAACGTTTCCGCCGTCCGCAGCAACATGCTCGGCAGTCTGCCGGTCTCCTCCCCAACCGCCGTCATGTGCAGCACCACGGGCAGAAAATCGCCGCTTTTTTCCAACGCGGCGTGCAGCGTCTCGCCTTGTCGCACATGCCCACGGGCATTCAACACCGATTCGGCGGCCACCTCATTGCCGAGCGCTGAGGCGGTGATGCTCATGGCTTCGAGGATCGGTACCCCGCCGGCCAACAAGGTGCCCAGCGTTCTTGCCAAGCGAGAGGCAACCACTTTCCGATTCAACGTTCCGAACAGGGGCATCTCCAGGAGAAACGCATCCAGTCGGCGCTTCCCCGTCTCGGTACGCAGCCAGCGCCTTAGGAGAAAAAGCGCAAGCGCGATCCCAAGAACAATGCCCAGCCAATAGTGCCCGATGAAGCCGGAGAGACTCAGGAGAATGACGGTGGGCAAAGGCAAGGCGCTGCCCATATCGTGAAAGATGCCGGAGAGTTTAGGCACCACGAAGGTCAACAGAAAGGTCACCGCCCCTACGGCCACCGTTATCAACACGGCCGGGTAGGTCAGCGCCGCCGCAATCTGGCTACGGCGAGTCTGCTCCTTCTCCATAAAATCGGCGAGACGTTTCATCACTTCGGGCAGTTGGCCGGAAACCTCGCCGGCTCGCACCATGTTGATGTAGAGCGTAGAGAACTCTCGCGGAAACTTGCTCAACGCCTCAGACAGAGGCTGGCCGGCGCGGATATCAGCCTGCATAGACTGCAGCATGGGGCGAATGGCCTCGCTCTCCATCTGTTCGATCAGCGTGGAGAAAGCCCTATCCATCGGCAAACCGGCATCGAGCAGGTCTGCCATCTCTCGTGTGAAAAGCAGAATCTGGGTGCGACCAATGCGCTTTTTCCCTTCTGATGTCGAGGAGACCGTGGCCTTCGCCTCCTTTTTCTTGGCCATCGCCCCGTTCGCCGCTTGCTGGCCGGTGAGTATGCGGGTGGGGTAGACCCCCAAAGCCCGCACCTTCACCGCGGCATCCTGAAGGTCCTGCGCATTGATAACCCCCGTTGTTAGGCGACCGCTGCGGTCGCGTGCCTCATACGTGAACTCTGGCATGGCGGCTAAATGCTAAACTCCTCCCTCTGGCACACACGAAGTACCTCTTGCACCGTGGTAAGTCCCTGTAACACCTTTTCCCGGCCGTCTTGAAGCATCGTGGTCATGCCCCGATGCCGCTGGGCATACTGTTTGATCTGGTTCGATGGCTCATGCCGCGTGATCATCCCCCGTATCTCCTCGTCCACCGTCAGCATCTCGAAGATGCCACTTCGGCCTCGAAAGCCCACCCCACGACACTCCGGGCATCCACGCCCTTTCATCAAAAGGTGCGCCTGCTCCGGCTCTATTCCGATCTCTCGCAGGGCAACGGCCTTCTCCTCGTAAGGCTCCCGGCAGCGCTCACAGTTTATACGTACAAGCCGTTGCGCTAAAACACCGATGAGAGATGAGGCCACCAAGTAAGGCTCCGCACCAATATCGAGCAGGCGGCTGACGGCACCGGCGGCATCGTTGGTATGTAGGGTGGAGAAGACGAGATGGCCCGTAAGTGCCGCCTGAATGGCGATCTCCGCTGTTTCTCTATCGCGAATCTCCCCAACCATAATGACATCGGGGTCTTGTCGCACAATGCTGCGCAACCCATTGGCAAACGTTAACCCGATCTGCGGCTGCACCTGTATCTGGTTAATACCCGAAAGCTGGTACTCCACCGGGTCTTCGACTGTAATGATCTTTTTCTCGATGCTATAAATCTCGCTTAGCGCCGCATAGAGAGTGGTTGTTTTTCCAGAGCCTGTAGGGCCGGTCACCAAAATAATGCCATGGGGTTCCTGGATGAGCCGCCGAAATGTGGAAAACATCTGTTGGTTCATGCCCAATTCGGTAAGGCCTAACATAGCCGTCTGCTTGTCCAAAATGCGCATAACCACCGACTCGCCATATACGGTGGGAACCGAGGAGACGCGGATATCAATTTGGCGTCCCCCGCTGCGAATGCGCATACGCCCATCTTGAGGTAACCGCCGCTCGGCAATGTCCATATCTGAAAGAATCTTGATTCGGCTTACAATGGCTGCGTGGAAGCGACGCGGCGGCGCATTCACCTCATGAAGCACGCCATCAATACGATAGCGCACGCGCAACATGCGCTCAAACGGCTCGATATGGATATCGGAAGCCCCATCCTGAATGGCCTGGTTAATGATCAGGTTCACCATCTGGATGACGAACTCTTCCTTCGCCATCTTTTGGAGGTCGGCGATATCCAGGCTCTCCTCGTCTTCGGTAACGGCGCGCTCGGCCTCCTCAACGCCCTGTATCATGCGCGACATGTAACTCTGCTCACACACGCGGCGTATGTCGGTAGCCGAGGCCAGCATGGGGGCAATGTCGAGACCGGTAAGCAGATGGAGATCGTCAATGGCCTGAATATCTAGCGGATCGGCCATCGCCACCACAAGCCTCTCCTCGTTGCGCCGAATGGGAATGAGCAGGTGACGGATAGCAAACTCGCTAGGAACCATCTTCAAAACTTCTTGGTCGGGTGGCTCTTGGTTCAAATCTACCAGGGGCACTTCGAGTTGACGTGAAAGCGTTTCAAGCAACCGGGCCTCTGAGATCGCCCGCATCGAGACGAGTATCTCTCCAATCCGCCTACGGCTCTCCCCGCGCTGCTGTTCGGTTAAAGCCATATTGAGCTGGTCTGGAGTAATGGCTCCCTCTTCCACCAATAAGGTGCCCAAAAGGGCCCGTTTTAACTTTAACAAGGTCGTGCTCCTCTTTCTTTTTCACACCCTACAGACGCACACACGCAATTCAACCGTCATATTTGACGCACAAGTCCTTCACGAGTTTCGGTCATTTTTCAACTTAGCGGATGAAGCCGTGAACGTGGATAGGGGTGTCTTCGCATAATGCCCTCAAGGACATTCACATCCATACCGATACTTACATACCTTCTCCAGATTTAGGCTATGAATAAAGCCTATGGCGTCATGACACAGACCGAGTAAACAACACACTAATGAAAGGATATCCCATGAAAGGAATCGTATTTAATCTCCTCGAAAGCGTCGTATGTAGTCAGTTTGGCGAAGATACATGGGACGATATTTTAGAGGAAAGCCAGGTACACGGTGTTTATACCACTCTTGGCAATTACCCTGATGATGAGCTATTCCAGATCGTTTGTGCAGCCTCCAAAATCCTGCACATATCACCCCACGAGGTCATTCGATTTTTCGGTCAAAAATCTATCCCGCTTATGGCAGCCGCCCATCCAGAGTTTTTTTCCGCTCACAACAATACACGCTCTTTTATCTTAGCATTAAATACTATTATCCATCCTGAAGTTCGAAAGCTCTACCCTGGTGCTCAAGTTCCCGTCTTTGAGTTTGACACAAGCTCGTCCAACAAACTCATCATCACATACTCATCTCCAAGAAAGCTTTGCGCCTTCGCCCAAGGCCTTATCGAAGGCACTGCGGAGTATTTCGGCGAGACAATTGACCTTCAACACCTCGTCTGCATGCACCGGGGCGATTCGAATTGTGTTCTTCAAGTCGTTTTCAACACCACCTCTGCTAACGGGAAGGAAAAATGACGACAATGCTAACCCTATTAGAAGCGCAACAGCAGATCGAGCGACTTCAAAAAAGGCTAGAGCGAGAGCGCCTCGCGCGTAGAGAAGCAGAAACCATCGCGGAGAACGGGTTGAGACAGCTTTACCAAAAGCAAAAAGAGATTGAACTTCTTCAAAACGTGGCCATTACGGCAAACGAGGCTAAGTCGTTTGCTGGTGCACTCGAAAAAACTCTGCTTTTAATGTGCCAACATATGGATTGGCCTGTGGGGCATGTCTACCTACCCGATATCCAAAATAGCGACCAGCTAATCTCTTCTTCAATCTGGTATCTGCATGTTCCTAATCCAGAATATTATAAAGACTTTTGTGATAGCGTACAAAGGTCTCCGCTAGAGATCGGAGTAGGCTTACCGGGACAGGTTTTAGCAACCGGCAAGCCCTTCTGGGTCTCGGATATATCTCAGTGTACGAAGTGTCCTCGTGCCTGCCTTATCCTTCGCCATGGTTTTCGATCGGGCTTTGCCTTTCCGGTTCATGTGGCAGGCAAATGCCATGCGATTCTCGAGTTTTTCTACGGTGACACCAGCGTCCCAGACCCGAAGCTTATGGAGCTTACACAACATATTGCCACCCAGCTTGGCCGTGTTGTAGAGCGCGAGCTCGCTACCCAAAACATACAACACTTGGCATATCATGACACATTAACGGGTCTTCCAAACCGTCGCCTCTTTCAAGATAGACTACACATCTCACTAGCACAATGCGCCCGTCATAAACGCGAAATGGGGGTTCTTTTTCTTGACTTGGATCGTTTCAAAGTTATTAATGATAGTATGGGGCACCACAACGGCGATGAACTCCTCCGACAAGTCGCTTCTCGCCTTGTTGGGTGCGTCCGTGAAGGCGATACCGTATCTCGGTCTGGCGGTGACGAGTTTGTGGTTCTATTGCCCGAAGTCAGCGGCCTTGAGGATATTCATGACGTCGCTAACCGCATCCTATCAGCCATGCAACCTCCGTTTCGAATAGACGAACAAGAAGTCTTTGTCACCTTTAGTATTGGTGCTAGCGCGTATCCCTATGCCGGTACCGATGCGGAAACACTGCTAAAAAATGCCGATTTAGCCCTCTATAAGGCCAAGCAACGGGGACGTAACTGCTATGAGATGTTTACCCCTCAGCTCGCCACTCAAGCTCAGGCGACTCTACAACTCGAAACAAATTTGCGAAAGGCTTTGGCGAACCACGAATTTTCTGTCTATTATCAACCGCAAGTAGATACTCTCACCGGTAAAATCATTGGAATGGAGGCACTTGTCCGCTGGCAACACCCCAATCTAGGGATAATTCCACCCCATGAATTTATTCCGTTGGCAGAAGAAACCGGTCTGATTATCCCCCTAGGAGCTTGGGTGCTACGTACCGCGTGTCACCACGCCCACCTGTGGCATTCAAAGGGACACCAACTTCGGGTCTCTGTAAACCTATCGCTGCGCCAGTTCCAGCAGGCTGACCTCGTAGATGAAATAAAGAAAATCTTGGTAGAGACTCAGCTCGATCCCAACCTCCTAGATTTGGAGATAACCGAAAGCGTTGCGATATCAAATATGGAGCGCACTATGCAAATATTGCAGGCGCTCAAAAGGCTTGGGGTACATCTTTCTCTAGATGATTTTGGAACCGGCTACTCTTCACTCAGCTCGCTCTCTCTTCTCCCCGTTGATACGGTGAAGATTGATAAGTCCTTCATTCAAGGTTTGCAAACAGATCCGCGCAACGCAGCGATTGTGGAGACGATTATTCATATGGCTCGCAATCTGCAACTTCACGTCGTTGCAGAGGGAGTGGAAGTTCCCCAACAGCAGCAGTTCCTCTTAGAGCACCGCTGTCACACCATACAAGGCTATCTCTATAGCAAACCACTTACCGCACAGGCTTTTGAAGACTTCCTTAACGATCAGGCTAGCAACTCTTTACCCCGAGCGGCTTAGCGAGGCAGGTATCTGAAGGGTGGGAGTGAAATTTCACTCTCACCTCCTGGCATTTAACTAAAAGAACTCCCCCTCACGCAGAACCCTTTTTCAAGTCGGTTGACAAGGAAGAGTTTAGCAAGTAATCTCCTATAGGCTTTACCGACAAGCTTTGAGAGGAAAATGGAGATGAAAATCCGCTTTATATTGTCATTCGGAGCCATCCTGCTCTGCGTAGGCCTGTGCATAAAACCGTTTTCTGCACAGGCAGAAACGCCCCAAGAATGGGTGGCTCTCGGTCAGCGTGTCCACGGGGCGTTCGGCTCCTACGTGGCCCTCGGCATACGCATCGGCTTAGATGCTCTCCGTCGCCTGCATGCCCGACGCACCGAGGTGGAGGTAACCTACCAATCGGGTCTTAAAGCGCCCTGTCCTTGCGTTGCCGACGGCATTATGCTGGCAACCGTCGCCACTCCGGGGCGGGGCACACTCCACGTGCTTTCTGCGCGGGCCGATCAGCCTGTCTTTGGAATCGCCACAATCACCGACATACGAACTAAACAAACGCTACGCTACGTCATCCCGGCATCGGCACAGGCATTTCTCGACCGATGCAATCGGTTTAGCCCCCTGAAACGCTATTGGGCCGTCATGAAAGCCAATCCGAGTTCTCTCTATCAAGTAACGCTTCTACGTCCTACCAAATCCACAAAAACCCCACCATCCAAATCGCACCCCACAGCACATGCCAAGGTACAACCTTAAGGCCGATGCCAAAACCGTATCTCCTTGACAAATCCGCCTCCAGTGTGCCATATTTAAAGCGACGCTGCGGGGTGGAGCAGCCTGGTAGCTCGTCGGGCTCATAACCCGAAGGTCGCCAGTTCGAATCTGGCCCCCGCTCCCTTTCCTGAACGGAGCTTGCCCTAAGGCAGGCTCCGTGAATTCGTTTGATTCGACCAACTTCGCTTCAATCCTCCGCTCTTCGCGTTGGCAGGAATCCCCTCTTCGATGTCGAACCCAAATAAAAACACCACGTGAGAGGGCCTTATGGCGATGCTAAAAATACTTCCTATCGGCAGCCTCAGTCTTTTGCTCGTACTCACCTCCACAGCCTGCTTGGCGGCGATGAACCTCTATGTGGCACCCAACGGAAACGACAACTGGTCAGGCCACCTTCCTTATCCCAATCGTGCTCATACAGATGGGCCTTTCGCGACACTTGGGCGAGCACAGCAGGCCGTACGCGCTTTCAAAAAGGAGCACCCTACCCTAAAAGAAGGTGTTACCATATGGCTAGAAGGGGGTCGCTATGAACTGCACCAAACTTTTGCCCTTACATCGGAAGATGGAGGAACCGCCCAAGCGCCAATTCGCTATGCCGCCTGGCACCGGCAGACCGTCTCCATTACCGGTGGGAAGCTTATCTCGCATTGGCAACCGGTAACCGACCCCCATATTCTTGAGCGTTTGCCTGAAGCCGCGCGTGGTCATGTGCTTCAATGTGATCTACGCAGCCAAGGCATTCAGGACTTTGGGCAGCTAACCCGACGCGGTTTTGGTCTACCTATCGTTCCCGCTCCGTTGGAGCTGTTCTTTCGTGGAGAGCCGATGCAGCTCGCCCGATGGCCCCTCCACGGCTATGCGACGATCACCGCCACTCCGGCCGGCCCTCAAGGCGGTGAGTTTGGTTATGAGGGCGACGAGCCATCACGCTGGAGCAACGATCAGGACGTATGGGTACACGGCTACTGGACGTTCGACTGGGCCGATAGCTACGAAAAAATCGCCTCCATTGATACGGCGAAGCACCTCATCCACACCGTCCCGCCTCACGGCGTCTACGGCTATCAGATTGGTTCACGCTGGTATGCGTTGAATATCCTCGAAGAGCTTGCCGTGCCGGGTGAGTACTACCTCGACCGGGATACCGGCATTCTCTATTTCTGGCCGCCCGACCCTATCCACAAAGGGGATACGGAGGTTTCGATTCTCACAACTCCGCTCATCACTCTAACCGACGCCTCTCATGTGATTTTAGATGGCCTCACCATTGAGTGCGGACGCGGCTGCGGTGTGCAGATAGTGGGTGGAGACCACAACCTCCTAATCCATTGCACTCTCCGCAATTTCGGAGAATACGCCGTAAGCATCGGAGATGATACGCAGAATTACCAGAATGCTATCTATGCAAATACACTCCTTAATCGCCAAAGTGGGTCTCATAACGGCATTGAAGAGTGTGCCATCTACAACACCGGCAGCGGAGGCGTGTTTCTAGGTGGTGGCGACCGTCAAACGCTCACTCCGGGGGGCAACTTTGTGATCGGATGCACCATCCACGACTACAACCGTTGGGACTTCACCTACCGCGCCGGCGTCAATATAGATGGAGTTGGCAACCTCATTGCCTATAACGCCATCTACAATGCCCCTCATAATGCCATCTTGCTCTCCGGCAATAACCACCTCATCGAGTTCAACGATATTCACGACGTCTGTCTCGATACCGGCGACGCCGGAGCCTTCTATATGGGACGCGACCTCAGCATGCGGGGGAACACCGTTCGCTATAACTACTTCCACAACATTGAACCCCACATTCAACGGGCAAACGCCTTTGAGGGAGTTCAATCGGTCTATCTCGATGACTGCGCCAGCGGCACCACCGTCTACGGAAATATCTTCTTCCATGCCGGCTGTGCCGTGATGATCGGCGGTGGACGCGATAACACCATAGATAACAATCTCTTTCTCGATTGCGACCCCGCCATTCATGTAGATGCGCGCGGCCTCAGTTGGGCAAAGGACTGGTTTAACGGTAAAGACCCCATCCTCATTTCACGCCTTGAAGCCGTTCACTATAACCAGCCCCCCTACAGCATTGCCTACCCACACCTGGCCAACATCCTGCAGGACGACCCGGCCGTGCCGAAATACAACACCATCATCCACAACATCTGTGCGGGTGGCACCTGGATTCGGTGGCTCGACGGCATGAACGACCACATCGTCACCGTTCAAGACAATTTGGTGACCACCGATCCGGGCTTTTTAGACCCTCTGGCCCCCGAAAAACGGGGTTTTGAACTCCTGCCTCGTTCTCCCGCTCTCCATATGGGCTTCCGACCTATCCCATTCAACCAAATAGGGCCGAAAGGCTTTACATCCAGCAGATAAGGGTAAAATTTTATTATGAAGTCGCACCTGTACGCCGTCCTAAGTTGTGTTGCCTGCTTTCTGTCGGCCTGCTCCGTTTCTGCAGAACTGACCTTTTACCCCAAAACCTTCACGCCCAACACCGTTATGGAAGCCCGCTATCTTCTAAAAAACATCGGCAGCACGGTGAGTGGGCAAGAGCGCACGGTTTCTACCGGTGGTTATGTCCTCTACGCCTTTCCGACAACGGCGGGTGCGCTTTTTAAACTAAGCCTCACCCTCTCGTCCGACTCCACACTGCCTCGAATTGCTGTGCTGGATATGCACAACAAACCGTTGCCTTTCCGGCTTCAAACCGAGCCAAACGGTGTACAGACCCTGCTGTGCCACATTCCACCCGCCTGGCCTTTCGCCGACAGACTGCGCATACGGCTGGGTGCAAAGTCAGGTTCGTTTACCATTCAACAGTTTGCCTTGCAAGAAAACCCCATTTGTGACCCTAACTCACAGCTTCCCATCGGGGTACTTCACTGGCTCTCTGCTACAAACAACCTACAGGCCCTTACGTTCCCTTGGAAAGATCGCCGCACCGATCTGCTTTGGGACACCGTTGGGCTACCGACACCGCAAACCGAGCCGCCGACAAGCGCAGTACAGTTGCCGCCAACCAACCTTTCGGCAACCGCCATTAGCGCCTGGAAATCGCGCGATTTCGCCGTCTTTTCCTATCTCCCTACAAATCTCGATCCGCTCTACTTCCAACAACATCCCACTTCGGCACAATTGGGAGCTAATGGGAAGCCCATTCTTCTTAACAATCTCTCTCTTCTCGAACCGCTAGCCTCTAACCTCAGCGCACTCACACCTAACCTCTCTCTGTTAGCCTCCCAGCCCCTTAGCGGAATCTCTGTGCAGGCCCTGCCCTATCTCGCCGATGCCGCCTTCTCCTCGGCTTTTCAAACCGCGTGGCAGCAAAGCTATCATGCACCATGGCAGCCGCCTACTGCCAATATCGCTGCACGCTACCACACCTCTTCGCTCATGGCACAACTCGATGCCGATTTTCATGCGGCTCTTCTGCAGCAGCTACAATCCAAAACTTCTCCCCCTCAAAGCCTCCTAATGGTGCCCGATCCGCTAACCGCCCTCCTCCAAAACGAGATCGTACCTTGGTGGCAAATTCTCCATAAAGCACCCTACGATGAGATCGGTACCCTGCCCAACTTAACCACTCTCCTTCACCCCATATGGCTTGCGGGCGATAGGCGCCCCGACCCGTTTTATAACGCCTATCTCATCGCATCGTGGCTTCAAGAGTTGACACGTGGCCTCCGCACAACCCCTCGTTTTTCTCTATTGCTCCCGGCCGCCGACACCCCAACGCTTTCGCAAAGCGAGGCCACCGACCTTATGGAACAGCAAACGGTGGCCGCACTGCTCGGTGCGTCGCCACAAGCCGTCTCGCTCTATCCCTCAATCTCGCCCATCGCCTCAATGCCTAACTATCAAGAGCTGCTCAACATCCTGTCGGCTCTTAGTATTGTCGGCAACTACCCAGCCTCACCGAACAACCTATCGCCCATTGGAGTACTCGTTGGCGATGGCATAACCTATCAGGGCAATACAGCCGGCGCCTTAGATGACCTCTACGCGCTCACCCTGCCCATCCTCTCGCAGGGGATTCCCTGTGCGCTTGTTTCCTTAGAGCGTTGTGTTGACCCCGGCTATCTCGCTCCTTATAAAGTCCTTATTCTCACCTGCGATCCTCAAAAACCCATTGGCTCCGCCACAATGGACGCCCTTGCGAACTGGGTACAGGCCGGGGGCGTACTCATTGTGGTCGGAGGCTCCAGCGCCTTTAACGACATCGCGGATGCCTGGTGGCGCCAGGCCGGCTACAAAACTCCCATCGCCTACCTGTGGCAACGGCTTGGGCTTCAAGTCGGCGATTCCGCCGTTGTCGCTCCCCCCCAGGAAACCACCTCCCTCACTTCCATAGCCACCTATCCTGCCGATAACCCTCGCATTGTCCGCACGCTCAATCTCACTCCTTACCTTAGCCGGGACGGGAGCGTGGTCGTGCGCTTCACCAACTCCGGCAACAACCCCAATCGGCCCGCTCTTGTGCACACCATCGAGCTGCGCGTGGGCAACAAAGTTGTGGCCGCCTTCCTCGCCGGCAGTGAGGTAGAGAGCTACTTCCTGGTCTACAACCACGGCTCCGACATCGTTCCCACCGGTCGCATCGCTCCTCCAAACACATCATGGACTTATCAATTCGATCATTTACCAACCAACCAGCCTATCGAGTTGCTTGTAGATTGCGAAGGGCCGCTTCAAATTGCCGCCGGCCCTGCCACTCCAGATTACGCACGGGGCTTGCTATCCGCCAGTCAAGAGGGCGATCTTACCCGGTTTTTCCCGCGCTTCCACCCACCCTACGATTGCACCATTACCTCCTACTCCTTACCAAGTGGTGCACAACGGCCGGCCTTTCAACCTCTCTACCTGCTGCGTAACGGCACCAGCCCCATCTGGATGGCTCATGTCAATAACGGGATCGTTTTGCAAGTTGGGCTATCCCCTCGCTATTTCGCCGCCAACGAACTGAGTGCATCCCTTTTGCGGGCACTCCTCGAGGTCGCCGCACACCATGCACGCCTCTCTCTTCCCCAGCACAGCTACCTCGTTCGTCAATACGGCCCGATCTATGCCATCCGCACCTTCAACGACTCCTATACGCTTCCGGGTCGCTCCCTAGACCTCTTTTCTGCCTCCCTCGAAGTGCGCCAAGACCGCGTCATCCCGCCCCATACCGCTGCTTTGCTTCTCGCGGTTCCCCCGACCAATACACCGGCTCTGCTGTTTAGCAATGGACGGCTGCTCGCCGTGTCCAACGCATCGAACCGACTTGGCTTCCTCGTTGCCGGCCCGGCAGGCACCCAAGGTTTAGCCCGCGTAGCCACAACAAATCGTCCTCTGCTCGGCGTGAAGGCTATTGATCTCTACGGCGATCCGGTGCCCGTTCAAGTGCTGGACAGCGGCGATACCCTCCTGCTCATCTATCCCAACGACCCCGACGGCATCGCCATTCGGGTTCATTGGAAATAGTTCGGTTTGTGAAGCAACACGCTCTTATCATTCAACAAAGCAATGCCGCAAGCTGCTACAATAATAATGCCCTACGGTTAACACCCATCGCCTAAAGGGGGTGTCTTGCCCTAGCCGTTGTAGGTGGCTCTCGATGCGGGGCATAGGCGATACCTATATATAATGCGCTGGCTATACATGGGGGAAATAGGTGTCAAACCCATCACAAGGGTGCGGAGGAGTGGACAAGAGGATAGGGCGACTTGGTCTCTTCGCCTTCTACGGGGACGAGACAATTCCCCATGCCGACTACCGTTCCCTTGTCTCAGGTTTTTATGGAATTTAAATATGTGCACGGAACACATCTTTCTTAAAACGATTGGATAAGGAGCGACTTATGGATATTGAAGGGGTGATCCTTCGCCCACTGAAACGCCATACGGATGCGCGCGGTTGGCTTATGGAGTTGTTTCGGGATGACGAGTTGCCCGAAGCGTTTCGCCCTGCTATGGGTTATATCTCTCTCACCCATCCCGGTGTGGCACGAGGCCCCCATGAACATCGCGATCAGACCGACGGCTTCGCGTTTCTCTCCGGGCGCTTTGAGATCACTCTATGGGAAAATCGGCCCGGCAAAGAGCGTGTGAAGCAGGTTATCCTCGCCGGTGAGGAGAACCCCATTTTTCTGCTGGTTCCTCCAGGGGTGGTACACGCCTATCGCAACGTTGGTGAAACCGATGCCTTTGTGCTCAACTTCCCCGATCGCCTCTATGCGGGTTGGGGGCGTAAAGAGCCGGTAGACGAGATTCGCCACGAAGAGATCGACTCGGAGTTTAAGCTGTCATGAGGAACGAAACCAAAACGGTTTTAGTAACCGGTGGGGCCGGCTTCATCGGCAGCAACTTCTGCCGCTACACCCTACAACATCATCCTAACTATCGTGTCGTGGTGCTCGACGCACTCACCTATGCCGGCAACCTCTCCACCTTAGCCGACATCCAACAAAACCCATCGAACGAGGGCCGCTTCCGCTTTTACCCCGGGAAAATACAGGATGAAACGGTCGTGCGTGGCATCCTTGAAGCCGAACAGGTGAACTACATCGTCAACTTCGCGGCCGAGAGCCACAACGACCGCTCTCTGCTTGATCCCGGCAGTTTCATCCAAACCGATGTCTATGGGGTTTTCGTGTTGCTCGATGCAGCCCGCCGTCATAACGTAGAGCGCATCGTTCATGTCTCCACCGACGAGGTGTGCGGCACGATCTCGACGGGCTGCTTCACCGAGGAAAGCCCCCTCCTGCCCAATACCCCCTACTCGGCCAGCAAGGCGGGCGGCGAACTGCAAGCACGCGCACACCATATTGCCTACGGTACGCCGGTGCTAATTACCCGCTGCGGCAACAATTTCGGCCCCTATCAGTATCCGGAAAAGCTGTTGCCCTTCTTCATTACCCGCCTTATAGACAACAAAAAAGTGCCTCTCTACGGCGACGGGTCGCAAGTGCGCGATTGGGTCTACGTTATGGATCACTGCAGCGGCATAGACTTTGTGCTGCATCGCGGCGCCGTCGGCGAGGTCTACAACATCGGTTGTAACGAGGAGCACCCCAACAAGGAGATTGTGCGGGTGCTGCTTGAGACGCTGGGCAAGCCCGACACGCTCGTTCGCACCATCCCCGATCCGCGCGGGAAAGCCCACGACCATCGCTATAGCCTCAGCACCGACAAAATTCGTTCCCTCGGATGGCGCCCCTCTCATCCCTTCCGTGAAGCGCTCCAGCAGACCATTCGATGGTACGTCGAGAACGAAAGCTGGTGGCGCCCAATCGTCTCTCGTCCAGACTACCAAGACTTTATTCGCCGATTCTACGGCCCCTACTTAGGAGAAGACCTCTAACGATGGGGCAGTTCATTCCAGACTACCATCGCCTTGCCGAAACTCTTTCTGCCCTGCGTGACGAGGGGAAAACCCTTGTTACCACAAACGGCGTTTTCGACATTCTCCACATCGGGCATGTGCGCTATCTGCAGGCCGCCAAGCAGTTTGGCGATCTGCTTGTGGTAGGGGTCAATACCGATGCCTGTACCCGTCGACTCAAAGGCCCCGAACGTCCCATCGTGCCCCAAGAGGAGCGCGCGGAAATTCTCGCGGCTCTTGCTTGCGTAGACTATGTAACCCTGTTCGACGAACCGACCCCAGAAGCGCTTCTAGAACAGTTGCGCCCACATATCCATGTAAAAGGCGGAGACTACGACCCAGAAACTATTCCGGAGGCGGCCGTGGTGCGCCGTTTTGGGGGTAAGGTTGTGACCATACCGCTGGTGGGTGGGCATTCGACCACAGATATCGTAAAAAAGATACAACGCTCTCTGCTACGAGGCTGACAGTTTTTCATGGAAACAAAGGCTTCTTCCTTGCCGGAACCGCTACCGAAAACCGATCGTTCAATAGGGCGAACGCTTCGTGCGCTCTTCGAGGCCACCCGCCCAAAGCAAGCAACTAAAAATCTGTTCGTGTTCGCCGCTCTCGTGTTTGCCGGTGACCTTTTCAAGGCCTCCCTCTTCCTACGCGCCCTCCTCGCCTTTCTCATTTTCTGCATCACTACAGGCGGTGTCTATCTATTCAATGATATTTTCGATGCCGAGCGCGACCGACTCCATCCTCAAAAGCGGCATCGCCCCATTGCCTCCGGAGCGCTTCCTATCCCCCTGGCTTGGACGGCTGTTTTCTGCCTGGAAGCCGTAGGCAGCATCGCGGCTTTCTTCATCAACCTTCGGTTCGGCATCACGATTGTGGCCTACATCTTGCTGCAGGTGGCCTATGGGCTTTTTCTTAAGCAGATCGTGCTGCTCGACGTGTTTGCCCTGGCGGCAGGCTTCCTTTTGCGAACGGCCGGTGGTGGGTTCGCCATTAAAGTGGGCATCTCTCCGTGGCTGCTGCTCTGCACGCTGGAGCTGGCGCTTTTTCTCGGCTTTGGCAAACGACGCCAGGAGATCGTCACGCTCGGCCCCGATGCAGGAAAACACCGGCCTATCCTCGAGGAGTACAGCCTGCCTCTTCTCGATCAGCTCATCGGCCTTGTGGTCGCCATGACCCTCATTTCCTACTCCGTCTATGCCGTCGAATCGCCGTCGGCCCGCTCCCATCCCCATCTCTGGGCCACCGTGCCTATCGTCCTCTATGGGCTTTTCCGATATCTCTACTTGGTCTATCGAAAGGGATGGGGTGGCGCGCCGGATGAGGTGCTTTTGCAGGATCGGCCGCTTCAGATCACCATTCTGCTGTGGTTTCTGCTCGTTTTAATTCTTTTTGCCTTCGATGGGCACACCAAAGGGGGCCTTCTGGGCTATCTTATCCTTCAAAGGTAAAGGAGGAAGCGCATGCGTATTCTGGTTACCGGTGCCAATGGAATGCTGGGTACAGACCTGTGTTGCCTGCTCGAGCAGAGCGGCCACGAGGTTATTCGCTCTTCGCAAAGAGAGAGTGCCGAAAGCGATGTAGCCCTCGACATCCTCGACTTTGCCTCCACGCGGGCGACGCTGCGACAGCACAAGCCGGAGATGCTCATCCACACGGCTGCCTATACCCATGTAGATGGCTGCGAACGCGACCCCGACCGAGCGTTCCAAATCAACGCTTTGGGCACCTGGCATGTGGCGGCCGCCTGTGCGGAACAAGATATTCCCCTTGTTTACATCAGCACCGACTTTGTGTTCGACGGCCGCAAAACCACCCCCTACACCGAGTTCGACACCCCCAACCCCATCAACCACTACGGCGCCTCCAAGCTGGCCGGTGAGCAGGCGGTGCAAAAGCTCTGCCGACGCCACTACATTGTGCGCACCCAGTGGCTCTTTGGCGTTCACGGGAAAAACTTTCCGGGCACCATTCTCGAATTAGCCCAAAAACGCAACGAACTGCCCGTTGTAGTTGACCAGCGCGGCAGTCCCACCTCCACGCTTGCCCTCTCACGCGCCCTTATCAAGCTGTTGGATAGCCCTCTTTATGGCACCTACCATATCGCCTGTAAAGGGGAGTGCAGTTGGTTCGAGTTCGCGCAGAAAACGTTGGAGTTGGCCGGCATCTCGCATGTAACCCTTCATCCTATTCCCGCAGAGCAGTGGCCATCGCCAACCCATCGCCCGGCCTACTCCGTATTGCGGCGTTATGTGCTTGAACTGCAGGGTCGCGACGACTTACCGCCTTGGCAAGAGGCATTGGAAGAGTTTATCGAGTTGCTGAAGGCAAAAAAATAAGCCTGTGCTCCAACTGCAGCACAGGCGCCATCAAACACGACGGTCTTCACAATCGAAAAGGAGGACATGCGCTGCACAGAACACTTCTCGGAAGGGCTCCCGAGGGCGCTCTGTACAATCTCTATTAACGTAAGTGGGCAAGGAAAAGTTCCTTTGTCCGAATTTCGACTAGATTCGATTCGCCATTCCATCGCTAACAGCGACCTATTGATATCCAAATTGTTGGCCAAAGCCGCTCCGCACAGGCTATAAGGATTCCGCCTTGCCTTGGCTCAAAAGCCTTTTGAAGCATCTCCTGCCAAAGCTTACGGCAATAGCGTTCAAACTTCGTCGGTTTCCGGTAAGGCGAGAACTTCCTCTTCCCTTGGCTTCCTTACCTGCCCTAGCGCCGCCACAGACGCCCTAGCCGGTGCCGATACTCGGCTTCGCTTAACGGTTCCTTGAGGTCTCCAGCTGAGTTGCTATCGCTTTGAGAAAGAACTTCCAAATCGCCTTGCTCCGCTTCCAAAGAACGCAATAGCTGTTTAGGGTCTTCCTGTGCTACACGTAAAAGTGGCTCAAAAGAGGGGTGGGAAACACAAGGGCGAACCAAGTGTTGAGATGGGACACTCCGTTCCAAAACCTCTAAACACTGCTGGGCAAGCTGACGAATGAGAGGTTCCTCACCACTCCAACGCCCATCCGACAAAACACGTATGAGTTCCCTTGTGCGGGCAGAAGGGACTAGCAAGCCTTTCTCCACTTGCTGATAGAGGTTTGCAAGAACAAGAAAAGCAGAAAGCTTATCTGTGCGCCTCAGGTGGTACTGAATGACCTTCTCTGACCAACGTTCCCGGCCTATCGTTTGCAGAATCGTCTCTAGGGCAGAGGAGTTTCCCGTAAACTGATTCCATAGCTCTTCAAGCAGACGCCGCTTTTCTTGCTGCAGTGGGTCGCCTGCTTGGGTAAGAGGCTTGCTATCGGGAGAGCCGGTTGAGGGCAATGTATCTCTTAGATTCTCCAGCAGAACGAGTTGGGCTTCATGCCCCTCCAACCGGATAGATTCGAACATGACAAGAAGGTAGAGAAACCATACCATTAAGTAAAAGGGAAGAAAATGAGAAGCGAAACAGACAAGCATCGCTGTCAACAGGAGACCAGGGCCGATAACGAAACAGATCAGGTCTCTTCGATCAGCTTTCCGCGAAACGGTAGGCAGTTGAGAGATAGAGGATTGAGTGGATAGATTTTTCTTGATTTTATGCCGATGGAGTCCGATCCCTAATGGGAGAAGGAACATAAGGAGTGCACTTAGGCCTCGAAACGTGCGGACGACAGGAGAGACGAGAGCCAAAGGAGGCGGCGCGAGTAGCTCCCCCAAAGCAAAAGCCACCGCGATCGTGAAAACTTCGATGTCATAGAGCCTCCATCTCGTACCACCCCTTTTTGTTCTAGACGTCTCTTTTCTGGACATAGCGATATGGTCTCCTATAGGTCACTTGTTGCTATAGCAATCATGTCTATGACAGCTTGTGCACCTACTTCGGCGATTGCCAGAGCGGCAATGCCACCTGCTAAAACTCTTGCCAGCCGCGATAGTTGACTAATTTGTTGCATATACCCCATAATACCCCGTGCGATCTCCAAAGAGGCGGTTATAGCTATATAAGCTTCCCCTGCCTTCAGATTTCCAATACCAGGAACTAATAATAGTACCGCCCACAAGCCCGTTACAATGAGAGCAGTGTTCGATGCCACTGATAGTCCTTGAGTATATTGAAATATAGCAAGACAAGTCAACCAAAAGGCTCCTGAGACCCCGAGAGAGAAAGCTGTGATTTCAAGACAAGAAATCCAATCTTTGCCATCCATCCACTCAGCATATCTGCCAATACGATCTATCATGTTGACAGGATTTCTACCACAATACACAAACCAGTTTGCCCCATCCCTACCTGGGTCTTCACTGAGGAACCCGCCCAGCACGGGGTCCATGTAACGTGCTCTCATGTAAATTAAACCCGTGTTCCCTTCGCTCTCATGCCCTAAACCACCCACATACTTCTGACTGCTGCTCCCCACCTGACCACTCCGCACCATGCCATACACATCGTACTTCCTACTCGCCGTGATGTTCCCACTCGGGTCTACCTCCTCCACAATGCTCCCAAACCATCGTACACATACCACGCCACACTCTGATGCACCACATCCCGACGATACTCCGGACCTCGAGGGCCTATTAGGTACATGGCAGAAACATAGGGCGTGTTCGTCCCCTGAGCATACCCCACCTCCTCCACTGGCATGCTCGCATCATAGACCGTGTCCACTACATTCGTTACCCCATTGCTCACCACCACACTCCGACGCCTTAAACCGTCCGCGCCATAGGTGAACTGGCTGCTGTAGGCCACCCCGTTGGGCGCCGTGTAGTTGCAGGAGACCAAACGGTTCTGGCTGTCCCACACATTGCTGCGCCCTCCACCGCTGAGCGTGTTCCCGTCTAAATCGTTAATATAACCGCTCCCATTCCGGCTTACCAACATGTTGGCGTTATTGTAACCGTAATTCTATGTCCCTATCACGTTATCCTGCTCTGTTAACCGGTTACCCATCCTCTAACCCAAAACAATACAGACTATTTTCCATCACCCTCTGAAACCTTCTTATATGCACAATCTCCCTCGGCTTTCTTTTCCTCTGCACCCCTCCCTGCAAAACGATAGACTAAAGGATGCCGCGTAGACTCTTTGACTGCACGTAACAGACTATCACGCTCGGACTTGAATGGGCAAGGCCTTGAGGGCGTTCGGAAAACAAAAAGATACGCCACACTCAAACTGCAAAATAGGTACAATGCTCTTATACTCACCCCTAGAAACAGACGGCAAGGCAGGGATGTACACATCCCTGTTAAGCCATTAGTCATCGCAAATACAGCCAGCAACATATAGAATAGCATCAAGGCAAATCTTTGACCATCTGACTTTCCCTTCAACCGTTGCGGGTCAAAAAAGAAACAGAGAGCGCAGAAACCTTGAAACATAAGCGCACTCCCACCCGGATTTTTGGACAAGGGTGTTATGAGCCATTGGCGGAAAGAGAGGTGGCTGCCCGGCCATAGCAAAAATATCGCTGCAAAAACACAAACGAGGTACATGAACCATTTCAAAATGTTACGAGTTCGTGTTTTACTCATGTTAGAGCCTCTTGAGCATCAATATGGGCACAGAGTGTAACTATAGCTAGAAATAGGGGAGCAGTCTGTCTTTCTTGTCTTCTGCTCGTACCGTTGGCTCTAGCCTTAGCACTCTATCGTCCTCTCTCATTGAGACTTCTCTTCCTTTCCCTCGACTATATGCAGTAGCGCTTCTGGCCGCTCTTCCACCCTCCTCACCAGTTACCAGGCAAACTCGCTATTCCTTTCGGTACCGCTCCCGCGCAATAAACTCCTCGCGTATTCCTGTTGTCGTCGTAACTCCTCCAATACAACTTTTCCGCGCTCCCTCAACTCGCTGTCTTTCACCGGACACTTTCCTCTCACAAAGGCCTCCAAAGACTCTAACGCCGTTAGGTCGCTTCGACGCTCTAACACTCCTAACACCCATTCTACCACCTCGACATCCCCAGACCATAGAAAGAAGTAAAAGCTTTCTCTCACTTGCTGTGGCATCGCATCTAACACTTCCAAAAAGGAAGCATCGCGCATCGCCTCGCCTAGCATCTGTTTAATCAGTAAGAACCCATCGGGCATTTTCCAAGTCCAGATGCCTTGTTGAACGTATTGCGACCGGTAACCGATAGGAAAATCGTACATGACCCGAAAGTAGCGGCAGGCGCACTCCAGTCTTTCTTGAAGGGTCATCTGCGACATTGGCCTTTGTAAGAGTTGGTTAAGAGCCATCTGCTTTTTTTGACGATACAAAGCTAGACCTAAAAAAGCTATAACACTATGAATCACTACTAGCAACGGTGCGGAATGCAATATTCTACTCAGCGTTAAATGGAGAGAGAAAAGCCAGTTCCTTTGAAGTGCAAGTTCTATCGGCATCAAGCTAGAAACCAGTATGTCGAGTGCGAGAATGGCTGCTATTATCGCAGGCCCTATCCAAGCTAGATAGAACCAAAAGCGCCGTTCTGCTCTCTCTAGGGCTGCTATCAACTTCAAAGGCTTTGGCATGCTCATAGTTTTACACTTATACTTCCTGTTCTTGGGCAGATTAAATGGTACCAGGAAAAGATATGAAAATGCTACTTCTACCCATTAATCCAATCCATCATTTTGAGATGAGACCAAGCGGGAATCGATCACAGGCTGATCAGAAACCCCTGCAGGTTCCCAAGCACGCATGAGGGTTAAGTCGGAACCCGGTTGGCACTTTGTTGCAGGGCGCAGTAGATTTAACTCCTTATTTCGCTTTAAGATTGCCCACAGCTCCTTTCGACACGCACGTGCCAAAACACGTAACCGAGGATGCTCACAACGCGTCATAAATCGCTCGACAAGTGCCAAGGCGCTCACAACCTGTCGGCTACGAATGTGTTCTAGCAATTGCTCACTGAATTTCGGTAGAGTTGGCGAAAGCCAGCCGTAGACTATCGCTTCTCCACAGGATTCCACCAAGCCGTTTACCTCTGCAGTAGTTAGCTCTTCTAACTGTTGTTTCACCTTGGATATAAGGGCCTCCTTACGCTTGCTCCATCGGTGCAGCGACGGCCACAAAGGCACCCACGTGCTTAGTTCTATAAACCACAAACTTTCCACAAGCAACTGCATTCTGGTTTCAGAGGCCCCTTCGCCCTGCAAAGAACGCGCCCAACCTTCTTCTATCTGCCGAAGCCATAAAAGCTCCCGACTTTTCAGAAGAAAGTCAACTGCAGTCGAACAAGCCACAACGCATAGAGGCTCGCCCACAGCCCAACCGGAGAATATTTTCCCAAGTAAAATCAGTCTCGCTTGGCCGAACAGAGGATGCAACAGGCCGCAGACTAGTGGGATTCCTAAAATAGCGCAGCCAAGCAGATAGGCAACTTGTACCCACTTACCAAATACAAAAAGGCGGCTCAAGATCAGAAGCTTGTATGAGGCCTGCTGTTGCCATAAGCTGCCCAAAGGCGCCGGTTGTTTCCGTTTCCTTAGAAAGGCGGTATAGCTTGCCTCCGAAAACGGCTTAAAGCTAAGGTATCGCTGCAAAGAAGTAAGGTGTCTCTGCGTGCCCTTCATCCACGCGAGTGTACCACGACCATTTAAAAACAGCCATAAGCACAAATCGGCACCTAACAGTATTCCCCTCCCGATAGAGTGTTTAAGCCGGAAAGGAGAAAACCAAAAATCTTGTGTCAGCGCAACAAGCATGTACAGGGGCACAAGTCTTAGGTGAGACCTCAGTATGTCGTCAACCCGGTTGTATTGTTCCTTCATAGAGTTACTCTTCCAATCCAGCGATATCTTGATAGGCTTGACCTAGCCGAGCCCCCTATACACCACTGCGCGATGCCACCTATCAAGCAGGTTGCCCACTCTCCTAGCTCAAGAGCGTCATTTAACATTTTAGCAAAATTTGAAATCCATTCTCATTCAACCTCTCCATTTCCATTCTGTCCAGGCTTCACTGACGTCGCAGCCGCAACAAGTCCCAATAAACCGTCTAGCGTAGGACTGGACAACAACTTGAGAGAAAAATCTGTTCCAAGAGCGATACTAAAACTTATGATTGCGCCGACGAACCTGCCAAGCACAGGGTCCATGTAACGCGCCCTCATGTAAATTAAACTCGTGTTCCCTTCGCTCTCATGGCCTAATCCCCCCACATACTTCTGACTGCTGCTCCCTGCCTTGAGCACTCCGTACCATACCGTTACAGTTATTTAGCCTCTATCTTCTCTTGCCATTTCTAGACCCAAAAGCGTGTTCTGCTAATGACTCTCCATCAAGATGCCACTGCTTTAAGCGACTATAGACCCAATCCCGAATTCGGTTGGGAAAGTGGTCTTCTCTAGTTAGCCAGGCCATGGAAAAGGAACCCCAACCCAGTAGAAACAACAGAAAACTAGGCGATAGATAATGACTTTTAAAACGAAGCGACCAGCACAGAACTCCTAACAATAGATAAAAACCGGCCTTCGCTATTCTCGCATGAAGCCAGGATAATTTCAACCAGACGTTACTTAGCTCAGAAAAGAGACGGCTTAGAAAAGTACCTATAGCTACTACAAACAACCACCAAGGCAGGATATGCATACATTTTATGAGAATGAGTCCAAACACAATGCTGCCGTTATAAATGGCACCGACTACGCCGTCTATCTTATCCTCTGCCGAACTTGCTGATGTCACTGCCGATTTCGTAGCCATCACCGTCTCCATAAAGTCTATGTTTGCTATGTGTCCAGATCATCCCCCGCTTGCTCTTCCATGATTATATACAATTTCAATATGAATGTTTTCCTCTGCAGCCGAAACTTCAACGGATAGCGTTAGACTGCTTCCGGCTTCTAAAGAACCTTCCGCTTCCAAAGCACCCGTATCGTCTATAGCCCCGCCTAACATTTCCTCTGTTTCTCCCGTCACTGCCACATCGGAAGTTGTTCTGTGCAGCTTATTGAGCGCCTCCACAAGCCTTTGAAACGATAAACCTGCCTAGACCGCCGGCCACATGTAAATTAAACCCGTGTTCCCTTCGCTCTCATGGCCTAAAGCCCCCATACGTCTGACTGCTACTCCCTAACTGGCCACTCCGCTGTATATAGGGAGTCAATACCGATAAACAGTCCCTCGCTTTCGCTTGAAGCATCGTCTCGCTATCCGTTCTCGCCTTCCGTTGCACTATAGCGCATAAAGCAGGGTATGCCTCTAAATAACGGCGTTGCTCGATGAAATCAATTATCAAGAAACGCAATTCCTGAAATTCCTTGCGATATTGTCTCCGAAAACGAGACTCATCTGAGATTAAAATCAAACAAAGCTTCTCCATGGTATCGTCCGATACTCTTAGTGAAGTTGGCACGTTTTTTAGGTAGCGCATAAGCTCGCGCAGGGCCTCAAAGAGTGTCGGCTCGTATGGTTCCTTAGCCAATGCTCTCCATCGCATAATAACTTCCGCAACGTGGGAGATCGCAGCATCCAACCGAGAAGTGAGTCCGCTTTTGGCGACGAAGAGATCCGTCCAAAGTTCCAACCGCTCACTTGGGTTCGTAGACGTATGAAGCTTTCGATAGAACTCCTTGACATAGTGTCTTCTCGCCCAAACTATAAGGAGAATTTGGATTAAAGCTATCAAGGCATATAACCCGCACAGAATAAGGTGATAACCATGCAATCCCACTGCATAGAGAGAAAAGAGATAGGCTAATGCGAGTATGAGAAGTACCCCCCATACCACAAAAAAATAACTCCCCCACATGGTTTAGGCTCCTGTTTCCTGTTGTCTTACTCTACCAAGCACCCCTTTATCTTGCCCTCCCTACTTGGTCTGTCCTATCTTGATTGCTGCGCCCTCTACCGCTTAACGTATTTCCGTCTAAATCTTTGACGTAACCGCTCCCATTCCGGCTTACCAACATATTGGCGTTATTGTAACCGTAATTCTCCGCCCCACTCACATTATCCTGCTTGCACCACCCACCACACAGGAACTTCCCCCTCACTTCCTTAGTATTTTCTCCCTAGAAATCTGCCGTGTAAGGACATCACCCATGAAAACCTTCGCGGCCTACATCACTTGGAACCCACAAACGAAACTCTATGTCGGCATCGTCCCCGGTGTCCCAGGCGCCCATACCCAAGCAGCCCCCCTCGATGAACTGCAGCACAATCTCCAAGAAGTCCTCTCCCCCTGTTTGGAGGAACTGCATGAGGAGGACTGCCTCACTTCATCGGGCTTCAGCAGATAGAAGTCTCCGCATGAACCGCCTGCCTGCGGTTACTTTTCAGAAAAGGGAACAGGTGTTCCTGCGGCTGGGGTTTTAGGCTGTACGGCAAAAAGGCTGTCATGTATTTACTCGCCATCCGGACGGGCGCACAACTCATTGCCCCATCATGCAGGAAGGGTTTTGGCACACCCCCGCCTGCGAGAGATATTGCGTGAGATTGAGATCAGCCCGAGCGAGTTGGAGGAGCTTTTGAGGAAGGTGGAATGGGTGCCAGTCTTAGGTCTAGAAACTCGCCTCCTTGGGACCACGGCAACGGTCGCTCTCCTGCTCCTTTCCTCCTTCCGCAGAACGAAGGAGCACGTTTCTGCTAGGCTCTTCTTCAGAGGCTGCCCCGGCCGTTCTCAGCAAACACTCTCTATCTTCTCGGTTGGAGGCACGTAACAGATGCCTATGGTCAGCCTGTAAGCAAGTTTGCAAAATCGGAAGGCATTTTTGCGCCTCTTGGGCTACGATTGGCTCCTTCCCAGCCCGCATCCCGACCGCCAAATCTCTCACCAACTGCAAGGTAGGCGCAGAAACCACCAAATGCCCGCGCTCGGCCTGTCTACACAGGCTCACCAAAGCAAGATACGCCCAAAATGCCTGCTTACTTTTCAAGGCACTGCACAGCTCTTCTTCTGAAACCGGCGCCTCCAACAGCGGTTCAAACAAGCGGAGGAACTCCTCAGGATGTTCTTTATGTTCTTGCCATAGCTTTTCAAACAGATGTTCGTGCTCCCCAAAAGACCTAAGGTTCTTTTGCGTCGCTAGGGCAGGAATACATGCCGACAACAGCGGTAACAACCTACTGTCGATCCGCGAACGCAGGAATGTGGAGAAGAGGCTGAATAGGCCTAAACCAAATTGCAATACACCGTACCAAGCATAGAGGCTCTTGGATGTGTTGAAACATAAGTATATAGAGAACATTACGATTAAAACCGTTAGGATGGACAACGCCCAGGGCCATCGGTATAAACGCCGATAGGTATCAAACACCCACAACCCCATCCCTTTCTTTATTCTGCGACGTACACGGGTGTAGTCGCCGTATACAAGCCATAAAGGGAGGCTGGCAAGCAACACAAGGCTTAACGCCTCGATAAAGGATGGGGCAAGGGGTCGTAGTAGCACCAGCCCTAGCCACAACAAACCCACAAGCAGCACTACGCCGGTTGCCCCAGAAATATGCCTCCAGTTTTTTAATAGCTTCGTCACCCCATTGCTCACCACCACACTCCGACGCCTTAAACCGTCTGCTACCCCTCGAGATGAACGGTTCCCCACTGACTATCCTATAAATCTTAAATTACACGTCGTTTCAAATCCCTTTATGCGCATTATCCCAGCCTCTTTATCCTCTGCGACTATGTCTATACCATAACCTGCACAACCATAAATCGAAATACGCGCCACCGAACCCACATCCGGTGGCTTCCTGCCTGCCTCCAAACCCGCATCCGATGGCTGCTCACTTAACGCATACTTGAGAGGATTCTCTACCGCTAGAGTTATCGAGCCGGCGCTCTCCCCTACACCCAAAATCCTAAATTCACCCCCGCCTGAGCTTAATGCCTGTAACTCCATTACCTTCCTACCCACATTATCATAGACCTCTATCTGACCCCCATCCGAATCGCTGAGAAGACCTACCAAGACCCGACCAGCCTCGCTCAAAACCTCTATCCGGCCCTTCTCTGCCTCCGCACGAAAACGAAGACGCACTGAACCATCTGGGGCCAGTATTCGCAGTTCGGTGCCTTCACGATCTGTCACCGCTTCGATGCCAGGGGCCAGCGGGGTACAAACAGTGCCCACCGCCTCACCCTCCCTCTCTTGAGAGGATAAAAGCTGCGCCCGAAGTCCTATTAAGCTTTCCAGACGTGCCAGACGCTCCTCTAACAACCGCAACCGCTCCTTAACGGTCTCCTCTTCCATCTCTAGCCTCCATCCTTTTGAACTCTTGGAAAGATAGTTTACAGAAGAGTTAAGAAATTCCTCTAGCTGCTCGATTTGACTTGCTAAAAGGAATGACCTATACCAGTCTCCTTAAGACCGACCCTCCAGCCCGCCTCATGAGGAACCTGTCTACATGCTGCGCTTGCATGTAAATCAAACCCATGTTCCCTTCGCTCTCAGTGCCTAAACTCCCACCTACTTCTGACGGCAGTACCTCCCCTGACCGTCCCGTACAAACCATGCATATCTTACTCTCTTGGCTCCTCCTCGTCATCGCATGGTTTGTTACCACACTCCTCCACCTTAAAACGTCCGCCACACTTCGAGATTGACAGTTCCCTCCGGACTACTCTATAAATTCTAAATAAAACGTCGTTTCAAGTCCCTTCATGCGAGTTATCGCAGCCTCTCTATCCCCTGCGACTATGTCTATATCATCACCTCCACAACCATAAACGTAAATACTTGCTACTGAACCCACATCCGGTGGTTTCTTGCCTGCCTCCGAACCTGCACCCGGAGGCTTCTCACTTAAGGCATACATGAGCGGGTCGTGTACATTTAGAGTTATCGAGCCGGCGTTCTCTCCTACACCCAAAATCCTAAGTTCACCCCCGCCTAAGTCCAGTGCTTGTAACTCTATTACCTTCCTACCTTCCTTATCATAGACCTCTATCTGACCCCCATCCGCCCAGCTGAAAAGACCTACCAATACCCGACCAGCCTTGCTCAAAACCTCTACCCAGCCCTTCTCTGCCTCCGCACGAAAACGAAGACGCACTGAACCATCCGGGGCCAGTATTCGCAGTTCGGTGCCTCCACGATCTGTAACCGCCTCGATGCCAGGGGCCACCGTAGTACGAACGGTACCTATGGCCTCACCCTCTATCTCTTGAGAGGATAAAAGCTGATCCCGAAGCCCTACCAAATTCTCCAAGCGTGTCAGACGCTCCTCTAACAACCGCAACCGCTCCTTAACGGTCTCCTCTTCCATCTCTAGCCTCCATCCTTTTGAACTCTTGGGAAGACAGTTTACAAAATAAGAAATTCCTCTTGCTGCTCGATTTGACTTGCTAAAAGGATGACCTATACCAGTCTCCTTAAGACCGACCCTCCAGCCGCCCCATAATGGCTTGAACCACAGAACTACCTTTGCCCAACTCAATCAGTTTCTCGACCGTAGCGCCTTCAATCGCTAATGACGAAGGCGAGAAGCCCATCGTTTCAACACTTCTTCCACAGCCACATGTTTGCTGAACGCCGCTCAAAGTCAGCACTTGGCCCCGCCATCTCCTCGGCGAACATCATGGAAAAGAAGCAGTAAGCCCTTGTCTGTGAGCAGTTGAAATGGTTGCTGCATAGCCCAAAAGTGTTTCAGTCCCGGAGGGGGCCACTTGCCCCACTCACCTTCCCTTCTCGCATATGGCCACAGCCTTTAAGATGAATTTGATGATATTGGCACGTCTCCGACACAGCAGGTTATCCGTAAGTGCTGTAAGTGCTATCTCTGCTATTGCTGCGGCTCTTCTCCTACCCCTTCGCGTATCTCCTGCAACACGGGAGCCTGGTCAGTATTTTGCTGATTAGAACACCCGCCCCAAGAAGAACGGAGAAGTTGTTCAGAAATAGGCTCCTTAACACTATGCAGCAAGGTTCCACAATGATCTGCCTGGCTCGAACGTAATAAGCTTGCTGAACCTGCCGAAAGACTTTGGATACACTCTAGTAAGGATGTAGCATATTGGCGCACTTCAGGGTCTCTTCCCGCCATATGCCCCCAAGCTAACTGTCGCACCTTGTTGAGAATACGATGGGCATGGGGGAAAGCCATCTTGCTACCAAAGCGATTCAGTTGTATGATATCTAAAATGGCTAGAGGATCATCGCCTTGCTTGATAGTTTGATCTAAAGCCTTTAAACCGACAAGAGCAGCATCAGGCTCTTTAGAGGACAAGGACGCACAGAGCAAACTTGTTATGAGGGCAACATAAAGACGACCCTTTGGATAGGCATGTTTTAATTGCTTTATAGAAAGAAGCCACATGAAAATACTTAAGCCGATAGCGAGGACATCGGTGATAAGACCCTGGCGAAGCAGCAATAGACAACCTAGCAAGATCGCATAAATGAAAAGCAAATAAAAGACTCGATCAGGAAGGAGGCTCCATGTCAAGGGGGTTTCGATTGAATACTTCTTCAGTTGCGAGAGTTAGGAGATAAGCCATTCTAAGTTAAGATGGTATTTACGGCTTATCAACAGGCGTTTCAACATATTAAATTTACGTTTCAACATACTAAATTTAATAGAGTAATATATAGTTTTTGAGCCGAATAGAATTAATGAGAAACTAATCAACACGCCGACGATGATAGAACCATATTGAGCAATATTCAACCAAGCAGTTACAATTAAATAAATTATTGCTTTTTCAAAGAAAAACCGCTGGAGCTTCACAATATGCCCAACGAATGTAATGGTTGTCGGAATGATATAGTTCCAGAAAATTCCTCTCGAGCAACTAAAAGTAACCGATATGTAATTGACTAATAAGACCTTGTGCATCGCATCCCATAGCCTCCGATCACAATCGTGTGATAACTGCTGCAAACCGTTGGGTTCTTCCAAGCACTCCAGCCCCTTATCCCATTTACGCAAGCGAGTCTGTATAGAAAATAAATGCCATTTATTTTTCAACAAATAAACGCCATTTATTTTTCAACAAACTATACAAACCATGGAAATCCCATCGCATTTTGACTCTATCTCCTTCTCCTCAAGAACTGTCCGTCTCCGAACAACCAACTAATAACATCATCCGCAGCATGTTCACCCTGTGTTCTGCCGTCCGATGTAGCATAAAGGGCTGCCGCAATCGCTACAAGGCGCGATGTTACACCAAGCAACCCGCAGATTATAGCGTCCGTCTCACACATGGCTGCGCCCCTCACCGCTTAATGCGTTCCCATCCAAATCGTTGATATAACCGCTCCCATTCCGGCTTACCAACATGTTGGCGTTATTGTAACCGTAATTCTCCGCCCCACTCACATTATCCTGCTTCGTCAGCCGATTGCCCATCGCATCGAACGTGTAGCTCTGCGTCTCCCCATCCCCGTAGTTCACGCTCACCAAACGGTTCAGGCTGTCGTAACCGTACTGCTCCGTGCGCACGTTCCATTGTTAGCGGTTCTCCGATTGGTCAGCCGCTTTGCCCTGATCCGATCGCAATAACTCCTCTGGCGGTTGTTCTGTAACAACCTGGCTACTACCCCGTAACAAAACCTCCCTTTCCTCTTGAGGCCGATACGACGCTCTCAACAAATTCTCTGATACCTCTCCCACGAACTTCTTCTTAGACCATTCTGCTATTAAAACCGCTGCAGCCTCTCCTATCGCCTCTCCTTTAAACTTCCGAGCTATCCAGCCTACTATTTTCTGTAACTCCTTCGACTCTATTGGCAAGCCCTGCATCCCCCGCAATACAGACACAATAAATGCCGGAGTATATCGTGTTGCCGCCCTTGAAGTAAATCGCCTAACCTCGCGCAAGATCGACATCAGAGAATCGCTCCCCGAAGAGATTATCTGGACATAGGCCTCTCTATCCTGCTGACGCAAGTCAACGGCTAAACGCTCACTTATCGCATAACTTTCTGAAGAGGGCAGCATAGGAAGAACTTTAACTAGTAGGACAAGATCTGTGGTGGTAAGGGAGGAGGCTTTATTTACTAAGAAACAGATAGCTTGGGCTAGAGAGCGCCGATATGCGCGATACCTACCTACAGTCAACAGATATCTACCAGATTCATACAGATAACTTATTACAAATGCACAATAGCTTGCAATCAAAATATTATCGCAATAGTTTTTAAAGAGTATGGCAAGTACGACTCCTAGCGCCATCCACATCACAAACATAAGCGGTTCCCAGATAAAATCTCGCCGCAAGTTTTGGCACCGCCAATAGTTGCAAAGCATCATGAGCCGTTTACAAAGTTCAGGAAGACTTGAAGGGCCTTCTGCTAATCGAGGTTCTAGAAGTCGGCTAATCTCTTTTGCATTGCAAGGCAGTCTCAAACCGTTTCGACTGGTGTCGCCGCCCTGCACAGCCGAGTTCCTCTTAGACCTAAACATCCTCTGACTCCCAAAAGGAAAAGAAGCTCCTCCACAAAATAAGCCCCAAGGCGCTTTGCGACACCGCCCTCACCCGTTGCTAGTTTCTCATGGTCTATCATACCCTGCATTTGATTTTTATCCGTTCACGATAACGCTCAAAAACGGTTTGGCCAAGAACATTATCCTCACTTAGTAGTGACCGGAGTTTGAGAAGAGCGGCCAGACTCTTATGCGTGTTCCAGCTCAACTTGGGTGTTCATTAAGGTTAAGGTATGCTGAGCTACTTGGACAAAATCTGAACCTACCTTCTGTTCCCCCTGCCTGAGAATGCGCGTCAACACGCGCCGTACTCGCCGTTGTTGTTGAGGCGACAGAAGCAATGGATTTTCCCGACTTACTCGTGGTAGCAGCTCTTTTAAACGGTCTATCGCTCTCTGGCCTATGTTTGGATGATGCCCTCCTAACATCTCTACCAACAGACCGATCGCATTCACATCCTCTAACCCATCAAGCTTATCCATAATCTCTTGCTCCGAGGGGTTCCTATCCGTCCAACCAACAAAGCCTAAGGCAGTGAGCAAATAGATAATCCCTACAACTTTTTGAAACCCGTTGGGAACATGAGGAAGCAGTCCTGGCAATAAGAAGGCCATACCCCACAAGCACAAGACGAGTAGAGGTATCAGTAGTTTCATATAGCGTGTTTTATGTAATTGCCGTTCTAACACAGCGATATCTGTTAAATTCGAGCTTGCTGGGGTTCGTTTAACCTTGTCGCATAGGGAACGAACATACTTCTGATCCCTCAGGGCATCCCACAGCGCTTCACCTAGATCATATAAAAGAACGGCACCGAGCATCATGAAACCAGAAATCCAAAACGACATCACAAAGCGCTTAAGAGTAATATGCTCTAGATAGAGAGAGGTGCCGACAAGTTCAAAGATACCCCCACAGATACGCCATAGCTCCTTAGCATGGGGCGTTTTGCGATAGCGCTGAATACCATACCGAATGCCTAGACCACCCAAGACGTTGATGAGAACGAGACCCCAGGCGAAAAGGGTCGGAAAAGGAACAATGGCTACCATTGATGTAAGCTCAGCAGAAGGCATGTTCGTACCCCCGAGTGTACCCTACCTTTTTGAAGAACTTTCCCCATATTTTCCCGTAACAGACTCCGTTGCGGCCAACCATACTAATTGCTGCGTTGGAGAGGTATCACCTCATAGCTCCCCAAACTTGCTAGACACCCGAACTGTTTTCATCATGCTTGCTTCTCCTCGATATATCCATGCTCACTTCCCTAGTAAGTCTTGCCCTCTTCCTGGAGAGTTAGATAGGTTCTGCGTATGCGATGCCCTGTCAGGGCTTTCCCCAACTGTAGAGGGATGTTCGAATGCGACATTCCCTTCGTTGACCCGTTTTAACAACTCCGAAAGGCGCTGAGTATACTCAGGACTCCTTTTGCCGTGAAGCGAACTTTGCAGACACTTCTTCTGATAAGGAGTTAGCATCTCATACTCTTCTGGAGTTAAGCACGTAAAAACTTTTGCTAGTCTCGTCTCTATCTGGGTCAACGTTTCTTCACCCAAGAGATGGCCTAACTCTAGGCTCTCAATGAGACAACCCAAAACATCAATATCCATTCGCTCCATCGGCTCTTCTAGGCAAAGGTACAGGAGCGCTTTCAACTTTTTGGCTTTGGCATCGAGAGAACAACCCGTCGCAATTAATATCAAAAAGACTATTGTTCCCCCTACTCTAAAGGAATTGGGCGACCATAGCTCAAAATTGTATAGATCATCAATTAGGACTAAGACCAAGAGCAGCAAGAAGCTGAGCGCGATCTCGTTGAGGAAGAGAGAAAAGAGCCATCGAACCCATCTCACTTCCTTCTTAAGCCTACTCCATTCCCAAGAAGGAGACGAACGGGTGTAGCGGTAAGCACGAATTTTCCAAGGATAGATTTTCTTCTGCGCTGCTTGCAACCTGTATTTCAACCAAGAGACAAATCGCTCCACAAACCTCTTGCCACTCCTCCCAACCGCAGTGACTGCAAAATCAAGTGCAGGGAATACTATGAGACACACCAGCCCCAATAGTGGCGCCCGATGCAGAAGACCTGCCAGAACATATAGCAACATCAATAATATCCCTACCTCTATGACTGACCCAATGAATTGCTTTCTCTTTTGATCTGACCGCCTATGAAGTATTATGTCGTGATATGTCTTCTGCCATATCCTGTTGATAGGTTCGCCAATTATAAAAACAATAAAGCAATATGGACGGTTCCAAAAGTTTGATAGCCCTATCCAATGGCAGGAGCACCAAAACTGCCAATAATATATTAACAAGCCACCCGGAAAGAAACCTTAGGCAACTCTTAGGCTCCTCCAACGAATATCCGAACGATCGGAGGAACTTGCCCAATCTCGCCAGCGCACGACCCGCAGTGGCTTCTGTCTTCCCTACAGCGACTTTTTCGTGCCCCTCTATCCCCTTGAGACCTCTGCCGCGTTTCCATATCATCATCGCGCCCTCTTCTCTTCAATCCAAGCCGGATGTCCTGCGAACGCACCGCTCCTGGCGGTTTACAGAACGGATCGAGTTGTCCCTCATAATAGACAAACCAGGCAGAAACATAAGTGATGTCCATCCCTTGTGCTTAAGCTACCCTCTCTATCGGCATGCTTCTATCATACGCCGTGTCCCCTACTTTCGCCGTCGTAGCACTAGTCACCTTCGTTCTCTGCATAGCCCACATTCTCACATCTTAGCAACTCACATCGCGCTTGCTCAATCGTTACCTTTTCCGTAGCGCGCAGCAACTTGTCCTTATTGTCCATATCAGAACCTCTTAGTAGATAGAAACCACCCCGCTCTCTTCTCTGCTTTAAAGACTCTAAACACCGCTTGGCATGAGCCATAAGCTCCTGCTCCTCAGGTTCAACAGGTCGTTGTTTTGCTACCCATCTTTCCAGATAAGGAATAGCCGGTAGCCATGCCTCACTTTCAATGGCACTAAGAATTTGGTGTTTCACGTCAAGCGCATGGCGATAAACATCTTCTGTGCCAAACTGGTTCTCCCCAAACGGTTTTGTGAGCTGTTTCATCAGCAATTGATAATCCAAAATCGCCTTATTGCGTATCTTCTTCTCCAGCTCCCGCAGAATTTTCTCTTCTAAACTCGGCATATATTTAGATAGAGGATGCCATATTAACCAAAAGCAAACTATAGAACAACAGAATCCTACAAAAGCTGCTATTCCAACATGTTCTGGGAATAGTTCACGAGGTAGAGTAAAAATGAATATGCTCATAAGGACCCCATTGAACAGTACATGAACCGCCTTGATGATTTTTTGCCAAATAAGGAGAGATGCCAAATCCCTGTTCATCTTGTACTTTTCTAAGCTTTTCATCCTCAAGGTTGTACCCCATCTATGGTAAGCCTATAAGTCTCTCAAGTTACCGCCTCACAGAGGACTGCCCCTATCGCAACAGAGGCAATATTTGTAAACAGATCGGTTCTCCTTCCGCTATCATACCCTCATAAACATAGTGGCATTATTATAACCATCATTCTCCATTTCACTCGCGCTATCCTGCTTTCCTCCCTACCGTTTCACTCTGATACCCCTACCAAACGCTTTCCCATGGGCTGCCCCAACTTCGAGACCCTTCAACCTCAGTTATCCCTCAAAATTGCGTGTTCTCCACCTCTTCCGAATCGATCACACCTACCTGACACGGAGCTTGATCCTTTCCCAACACCACTAGCCCACTACTTGCCGCCCCCACGCCTCCAATTCCGGCTAAATACCTCCTCATGTACCCGACTCGGATACCATACACAACGAAAACCTGTGTATGGGTCACCCCACCAAGGGTTCATCTCCAAACGAGCCGCGCTCACATGTACCGGAGGGGCTTGCAGACGACTCCCCCCACGTATCGCACGACCTGCACTCCGCACTACACCCTCCTTGCCCCACACAAAACGAACCAAATACCTCTCCGACAACACCTCCCCATATCGGTTCGACTCCACATCCGGCAAAAACACCGAATTCCAACACCACTCCCATACATTCCCCACCATGTCCAAACATCCATACGGACTCTTCCCTGCCTCCCCGGCATACACCGAACGTAACGCTGGGATGTTCTCCTCTTTATCACGGGTCCACCAATCCTCCGTGAAGTTGCAATTGCAGTGCGCTTCCGTCGCCTCTGCTTCCCCCCACGGATACCGTAAACCCAGCGGACCACGAGCCGCCTTCTCCCACTCTATCTCCGTAGGTAACGTCTTCCCCGCCCACTCACAGTAGGCCAACGCATCGTACCAACTCACAAACACCACCGGCTTATCCTCTAAGCCCGCCGCATAGCTCCCATCCGCATTCCAACGATAGACCGCCTGAGGGCTGTCTCGAAAATCGTTCATCTCAGGCTCATCGGGAACAAGACTGCTAGGTAGATAGTGGGTTGCCTGAATGAAACGGTGGTATTGCCGGTAGGTCACCGGGGTGCGGTCTATCCAGAACTCCTCGACATAGACCCTGCGAAGGGAGAGAGCATGTTCGAGTTTTACTTCTATTTCCTCGATAGTTTCTGGGTCTTTGTTAAGGCAGAGGGCTTCAAAATCGGCATCGGAGACGCCGAAAGGAAACTCTCCTGCCGGCACCCGCACCATGTCGGAAAAGTCTATTTCGCCAGGGTAGATATCCGTCATCAGTCAGCTCCTAAATAGACTGGTTGATGTGGTCAATTTCGGCGGCAGTTTCATCATCCCCTGCTATATCGAACATAATGGCGATAAAATCAAGGGGATTTTGGCGGAAATAGGCGTCCACACTGCACAAACCCAATGTTGCTTTGGCTACAATCTCAGCCCAGCCTTTGTACCGCCCCTTTCCTGGACGATTAGCAAAAGCTTTCAGCGCTTCCACTAGTTCCTTCGCCTCCGTTTTTGAAAGTTCCCGGTACAGATGCTTCCAGAGTCCACTTTCCCAGATGCTGCCTATTTCTTCATTTCCTTTCCAAATATGTAAGTCGTAGACACCGTTCTCGTTATCTAGGCGAAAACCCCAATCGCCTTGTCTACCACCTGACGGTTGCCCACTCGCACCTGTAGGGTCATAGAAGCAGACAGGATTGTCATAGCAGTAGACGTACCAGTTCTCGGCGTCTTCCAATGGGTCTTCACTGATGAACCTGCCCAGCACGGGGTCCATATACCGCGCTCTCATGTAAATTAAACCCGTGTTCGTATCGCTCTCATGACCTAAACTCCCCACATACTTCTGACTGCTGCTTCCCGCCTGACCACTCCGCACCAAACCATACACATCGTACTTCCTGGCTGCGGTTATATTCCCACTCGGGTCTACCTCCTCCACAATGCTCCCCAAACCATCGTACACATACCACGCCACACTCTGGTGCACCACATTCCGACGATACTCCGGACCACGAGGGCCTATTAGGTACATGGCAGAAACATAAGGCGTGTTCGTCCCCTGTGCATACCCCACCTCCTCCACAGGCATGCTCGCATCATACACCGTGTCCACTACATTCGTTACCCCATTGCTCACCACCACACTCCGCCGCCTTAAACCGTCCGCGCCATAGGTGAACTGGCTGCTGTAGGCCACCCCGTTGGGCGCCGTGTAGTTGCAGGAGACCAATCGGTTCTGATTATGGAGCTGAAGTCCTCTTTCGGCTACCCGATCCTCCTACTCTGCGATGCTTCTCTAACTCCGGCTCCAACCGCAAGAAAACACCAGAACCAAATATCGCAACACCCACATAAAACCAGAATTCCCTATACATGCCAACCCAAAAACATAGCAGACTTAACCCTACCGCCAAACTAAACGAGTTTAAAAGAGAACCAAGCCTCCTGAAAGCAGACCCCGCCTCCAACTTCTGCCTAGCCCCACGAAATCCCTTGTCCGTGACAAACAAAGCTAATGCGAGCAACCCCGAACCAACTCCGGCTGCCAATATCGGAGGGAGTATGCGCCCGAACACACTACTCCAAAACACCGAATCGCTTAACAGCTTTCGCAGAACCAAGCAGCCGCCCCACAATAAAAGTAAGGAGCCACTTGACAACACCATATATCGCCCGTGCCTCTGTTGCATCTTTCTGACCCTCTAATTCACTGGTTCCTCGCCCTTTTGGAAAACTTCCTCAAAAAAAAAAGCACTCAACGCCGCTCCGAAAGCTTCACAACGCTGACCCCCCTTCTCAAGCCGCTTCTCAAGGCGAGATGGTAAAGGCAGCTCCAAGTCGGGTACCAACAACATAACAAGGAAGCCCTCAAACCCATGTGCTGCGGTGCCACATGGTTACTAAAGCATCGCATATCATCCCATAACACATGGTGCCGATAAGAGCGTCTTGTAGAATATCAAAGGTATACAGTATTGTTTTCATAAGTAACAGGCCTCCATCACTCCGTATATCCGATGCTGAAGTTCGCTTTAGTGCTCGCACGACTTCATCGGCAATAACACGAATAAGGCGCAAAAGAAGCCTCCAAACCTCCACGAGAATAAGCCACATCTATATTGGCCACTACGGGAGCAAGAACACTTTTCTTGTCAGCGTCCAAAAGAAAAGCGTCCACACAAGCGCTATGAGAACGCCTGGGTGAGGAGAATGCTTCTCTGGAGACTGTACGATACCTGCCGTCTCATGCATAGATGTTTCTTTCATCATCCGTTCCGCTTGTCATATTATAGAGACACTTGCCAGAATTGTCAAGCGTTTTTATATGAAATTTTTGTTGAGCTGCGCGCCGCAGCCCGCCCCACAGACGTACTTGACAAATGGAACCAATCACGCTATACTTACCTTATAAAATGAGTCAAGATTATCGGTAAGCGGTGTTTTCTCGATGGCGTTCTTTAACTCAAAACTGCGCTATGGACTGTGTGCTGCCGTAGACCTTGCCATGCAACCGCCCGCACGGGCTTGCCAAAGTCGAGAGATCGCAGCACGTCAAAATATTCCGGGGCCCTACCTCGACCAAATTCTGGCCGCCCTCAAAGGGGCCGGCATCGTGCGCAGCATTCGGGGAGCAGGCGGTGGCTACACACTCGCAAGACCGGCAGATAAGATCACCGTGGCCGATGTGGTGCGGGCGCTGCTGCGAACCGACCGACTCTTCGCCGCCTCGGAGGAGGAAAAGACCCTCGTCAACGCTCCCAGCATCGCTTGGGTCGTACACGAATTTGAAGAGCAGGTGGAGGAGGCCGTCACCAAACTCCTTACCTCCACCACCTTGGCCGACCTCGTGGCGCGTAAACAAAGTTTGGACGACGCGCTTAGCATTATGCCCGGCATCTAAAATGCCTAGGGCGAATCGTATGTAGAGTTAGACACATGGCAAATCTTGAAGGAAAAGCATGAGAATAGCTAACAACATAACCGAGCTTATTGGCAACACACCCCTTGTTCGGCTCAACCGCATTCCATCCGGCCTGAACGCCGAGGTTGTGTGCAAACTGGAGTACTTTAACCCCCTCTCGAGCGTAAAAGACCGCATCGCCGTCTCTATGGTCGAGGCGGCGGAGCGCTCCGGCCAGCTAAAGCCGGGAATGGCCGTGCTGGAGGCCACCAGTGGCAATACGGGCATCGGGCTGGCCTTCGTGTGCGCCGCTAAGGGCTACCGATGCGTTTTGGTTATGCCCGACACCATGTCGAGCGAACGACGAGCGCTTCTTCGCGCCCTCGGAGCCCAGCTCATCCTCACCCCAGGCTTTGAAGGCATGCCCGGTGCCATCGCCAAAGCCGAGCAGATCGCTGCCAGCGCTCCAGGTGAATACTATATCCCACGCCAATTCGATAACCCGGCCAACCCCGAAATCCATCGGCGCACTACCGCCGAAGAGATATGGCGCGACACCGAAGGCCGATGCGATATTCTTGTGGCCGGGGTGGGTACCGGCGGCACGATAACCGGCGTTGGAGAGGTTATTAAGGCGCGTAAACCCTCCTTTCGTGTGGTCGCCGTGGAGCCGCGCAACTCGGCCGTCCTCAGCGGCAAACCGCGCGGTCGTCACGATATTCAAGGCATAGGCGCCGGCTTTATCCCAAAAGTCCTTAACACCCACATCTACGATGAGGTCATCCAGGTTTGCGAAACCGATAGCATGGAGATGGCACGCCGGCTTGCCCGAGAAGAAGGCATCTTTGCCGGCATCTCGGCCGGAGCGGCCGTGTGGGCCGCCGTTGAAGTGGCGAAACGCCCCGAAAATGCAGGGAAACTGATCGTGGTGATCGTCCCCGATACCGGCGAACGCTACCTCTCGACGCCAACTTACTCCATCTATGAAGAGTGAGGTCGGAAGCCCATGCTTCCTGAAGAAAACCCTGTAACGCTTGTCGCCCGGCCTGAGCGCGTGGAGTTTTGGATTTACGGCGGGCTGTTTGCCGTCTACCGAACCTCCTCTGTCGCTCCCTGTGGTTTTACCGCTATCTATGCCAAAGACCGAAGGCCTGTTCTCAAGCCGAACACGGCCGGCATTGTGCTCGGCATCGCCCGTGAGAATGTGGATGGCTTCGACTTTACCCCCTCCTCAAACTCTGCCTACCCCAAAGGCGTCATCGTCCCGCTCTCTACCATGGCGCGCCGAGGCCCGTGCTCCGTAGGGCTTCGTCAGGATAGCCTCTGGATTACCCCCACCGGAGAGCCGATCATCGCCGAAACGCGCATCTTTCGTGCCCTGCCCGGCCCAGGCCCCTCTCGCATTCTCGACATCTTTCTGCACCTACGCCCCTGCGCGGGGCGCGAAATCGTCTTCGGCAATGCCCCTCACGATCTGCTGCAACTCTACATTGCCGAGCCGTTCCTTCGCGAAACCGGCCTCGCCCGAAACAGCCGCGGTGCCTTCGGCATAGAACAGATCCATCGGCGCAGTGCAGCCTGGTGTGGCTTTGTGGGCGTCATTCAAAAAGAGACCGTCGGCTTCGCCCTGATGGACCACCCCCAAAACCCCTTCTTCCCCACCGACTGGAACCTCTCTGCCGATGGCACCCTTTCCCCCTCCCCCCTCCTATGGAGCGGGTTTGCGCAAAACCTGGCCAAACCCATCTCGCTGCGCTATCGGCTTATTGTGCACGACGGCTACGTGGATTCCGGCTGGACGGGCGCCCGACTGCAGGATTTTGCCAAAGAACATCTTCTGGGAGTGCCCTAACCAACCCCATGCCTCTACTGGAAGTGCAAAACCTTCAGGTGCAGTTTCAAGCCGCTGAACAGACGGTCTATGCCGTGAGCGACCTCTCTTTTACCCTCGACCGCAACGAGACCGTGGGGTTGGTGGGCGAATCGGGCTCCGGAAAAAGCGCTACCGCGCTCGCCATCATGGGGTTGCCCCCCGCTAAAATTACCGGTGGCTCCATTCGCTTCGACGGCGAGGAGCTTGTCGGCAAACCCTCCAAATTCCTCCAAAAACTCCGTGGGCAGAAGATGGCCATGATCTTCCAAGACCCTTTCTCCTCCCTCGATCCCACAATGTCCGTCGGGGCCCAACTGCTTGAGGCCATCCGAATCCACCTGCCGCTTAAAGGCAAAGCCGCCTACGACTACGCCGTTGAACTTCTCAAAACCGTGCACATCCCTACCCCCGAACAGAAGATGAGGCAGTTCCCCTACGAACTATCCGGCGGCCAACGCCAGCGCGTGCTCATTGCCATGGCCTTCGCCTGCAAACCGCTCCTCCTCATAGCCGATGAACCTACCACAGCCCTCGATGTCACCGTGCAGGCCCAAATTCTGGATCGCATGGCCACCCTCCAACGCCAAAACGGCTCCGGCCTGCTCCTTATTACTCACGACTTGGGCATTGTGGCCGAGACATGCAACCGTACGCTCGTCATGTATGCCGGCCAACTGATGGAGGCCGGCACCACCGAGCAGATATTTCGTGCTCCACTCCATCCCTACACCCACGGCCTCCTCGCCGCCACCATCCCACTCGAAGCGCCGGAAGCACGGCGCCAACACCTTCCCACCATTCCCGGCCAGCCGCCTAGCCTTACCCAAAAGCCTACGGGGTGTCCCTTCTTTCCGCGATGCAGCGCCCGCATCCCCAATCGCTGCGACAAAGAAAACATTCCCCTCTACAGCCTGTCGTCCGGCCAACAGGTTCGCTGCCTGCTCTACGAAGATCAAAAACAAGGAACCCCGTCGGTCGTTTCATCCGTCTAACCAAGTGGAAGCCCTCCAAAAGGCCGGTGTGTGCGGCCACAGCATCAAACTGTCACGGTGCACATGCCGATACGTTACAGAGAATGTAAGCCGGGCGCAGGTGCGTACCGACTGCAACCTGTTCCGAGGAGATAGCCCGTGAAAACACAGGTAACGGTATGGCCACTACCGAAGCCTCCAGAAACGCGCGGACGACCCGAAGCTCTTCTGAGCGATGAAGCCCTCAGAAAAGCAACGGATATCGTTCTGCAGCGCTATGGAGCGCGCGCCGTCACCCTTCTCTCCTCACCGCGCCCCCTCGAAGATGGACGGCTTCTCCCCCCACGTCTCAGCGCCAACGATTGCTATGTGGCTCTCGAAGAGGCCTGCCGCAAGATGGCTCGCGTGGCCCTGCGGCAATACCAGGCCGCACCTCAGTTGCAAGGGCTAGATTTCTCCACCGCCCTCGATAGCCTCTTTCCCGACCCCGTAGCCTATCTTAGCCGATGCATTCGCTCCGTTATCAGCGATGCCGAACGAATCGCACGACGCGAAGTCCCTACGGTTTCCCTCGATCAGCCGATAGGAGATGAAGACGAAGGCCTTTGCCTGCGCGATGTCATCGCCGATACCTCGGAGGCGGTCTACCCGGAGGCGTCCCTCATAGATAAAGAGGAGCGATCGCGCTTCCGCCAAGCTTTGGCCCAAGCGTTACGTGCCCTCCCTCAGAACTACCTCGAAGCCCTTAAGCACGACATCGCACGCGAGCGTCAACGCCAACAGGGGCAGTACGTTCCCCCAGAAACCGATCGGGAACGTCAAACGGTGTGCCGGGCCCGTGCCACCCTGGTGCGCCTCCTTCGGCAACAGTGCGATGCCGATAACCCCTTCCTCCATGTTCTGCTGCACCCCAAAACCGCTCCGACTCGACGCCAGCACGCTCAGCCGAAATCGCCCGCAACCACGTGGAACGAGGCGCGTAAAGAGGCGTTGCGCTCCCGATTGCTTCAAAGCACGTGGGCCGCTCGCTCTGCGAATACGCTTGATCCCCAAGGGAATGTGGACGAGGCCATTGTGAACGAAGTAAGCTTTGCAGATGGCGTCGAACCGCCTTCGCCGGAAATGCGCCAAACCGTGCGCGTTCTCGATACCTATACCATCGGCGACCGACCCACCTCCACTTCCGGTGAGGCGCAGGCCCTCTACGAAAAAGCCTGGCAACTTCGCAAGAGTGGAAAATTAGAAGAAGCTGTTGTATACTATAAACGGGCGTTTGAGAAAGATAGCACGTTCTATCCGGCGCTTACCGAGGCCGGTGCCACCCTCATCCAACAGGGGCACCTCCGTGAGGCGCTTCAACTGTATCAACTGATTCTAACCGATCCAAAAGCCGGCGATGAACGCTATATCGCTGCTAACAACATCGCCGACATCTATCTCACTTGGTTCGACGCCGGTCGTAATAGGGAGAGGAACATCGAGCGTGCTCTCTATTACGCCCAGATCGCTGTGCAGAAACCGACCCCGATGCGCGTGGTGAACCTTTTGCTGGCCTATGTGAAGGATCACTACTACATCGAGGCAAAACGGGCACTGGAAACGGCGCTGAAGGCGAATTGGCCCTCGTGCCCGCCGGATAAACTTTTGCAAACTCTGTTCCAGATTCGCGATCCTGACCTGATCTCGTGGTGGAACTGGCTGGAAACCGAACTCGGAAAGGATAACCCCCAATGAATAAACCTTTTGTTGTGCTCGCAAAATGGCTCATCGGTGTGCCCGCGCTTTTGGTGCTGGCCTGTCTGCTTTTTACCGCACAAGGCAAGCATTCTCAAGCGCGTCACCCCTATAGCCTTACCCTAACGAAAACGGCTCCTCCTGCCACCATCGCCGACGATGGCATCGAAACCCACGGAGGAGGGGGAGGCAATAAGGGCAGCGGCCACTGGCACGCCTAATGCTTTGAATGTTGGTTGACTTGGCATAAAGAAAGGGTGGAGATTTTGTGTCTCCTCCCTTAAGGCTGTTTGTTGCTGAAATATCTTAGGAAAGCGCCCGGTCTAATAGTTCAATGGGATGACATACTTTTATGGCCAGTTTTGCATCGGCAACACCTTGCTCTATCCATGCCAAACACCCCGGATTGCCGGTTGCCACATAGTCGGCGCCCGTAGCCCGAATGTTCTCGATTTTCCGATCCAGTAGCCTCTTCGCCATCTCCGGCTGGGTGATGTTATACACACCGGCACTGCCACAACAGGTATCCGCCTCCTCTAACTCCACCAGTTTCAGCTCCGGAATGGTTTGCAACAGAGCGCGCGGCTGGCTACGGATGCGTTGGGCATGAGCCAAATGGCAGGCATCGTGATAGGTCACCGTGAGAGGTAAAGGGTTCGGCCGGGCCGAAAGCCCTATCTCCATCAGCCACTCGCTAACGTCGCGTACCTTCTCGGCGAAACGATGCGCACGCTCTGCATAATCCGGATCGTCGTGCAGCAACTCCGCATACTCTTTCAACGTGGAACCGCACCCGGCCGAATTAACCACAAAAGCATCCATCTCTTCTAAAAACGGCGACAAAGCGTCAAGGAAGGCGCGCGCATAACGTCGAGCCTCCTCCAAAAGCCCCACATGCAGATGCAACGCCCCACAGCAGCCCAACCGCGAGGGCGCCAGCACCTCGCACCCGTTTTTTCGCAAAACCCGTACCGTCGCCGCGTTGATGTCGGCAAACAACACCTGCATAACGCAACCGGTGAGCATGCCGACCGTATATCTCTTCTCCCCAAAAGCCGGACTTCTCTCGGGGAGAGGCGCGGTCTTCCCGTGGCTCTGCGGCAGCCGCACCGGCGTATCGGTGGTGCCGGACAACAACTTCGCAGCGAAACCGGGGAGTCGGCCCTGCTGCGCACTTGGCAACAGACGCCCCGCCTTCAAGGAGAGCGCCAACCTTTTGGGGTTCGCCAACAGGTCTACAAGCTGCTTGCGCGCTATGCCCTGCAAAAGCGGACGCTTGTGCTTGGCCTCTATTTCGGCACGTGCCATCTCCAGAATCGCCCCATACTCCACGCCAGAGGGACAAGCGGTTTCGCAGGCACGACAGCCTAAACAGGTGTCGAAGGCCTCTACAACCTCTTCATTCAAGGGGATAACGCCCTCATGCCAGGAACGTACCAGATAGATGCGCCCTCGCGGACTGAGAGTCTCACGACCGGTTAAACGAAAGGTGGGGCAGGCATCTAAACAAAAACCGCAACGAATGCATTTGAGAGTCTTCTCTTCCACACGATCCATATCTCATACCGCCATTTTTTCTGAACAGCCCGTCGTGCGTTGCACTGCAGGCACTTCGGGTCGCTCGGCAATACATAATATCGTTAAACCGAAGGGAAGCGAGAAGCGACAGGCCCATCGGTTCTCCAACTCCAAAAGGGCGATGAGCGCCCGATTCACGAAGCCGGGCACCATTGGCATCGCCGCCTGAGGGGGGTCGTGCGGGGGACGTTTGGCCAGCAGGCGCCGTTGTAAGGCCACCACAGGATAGAGCAGCGTCATGATATGCGTTATCTTTTGGATGCGAAAGCCAACCCGATTCACCCGGTCCTCCAGCTCATGCCGCAGGTAACGCCGGAAATGCATAAGGGCGAGATCATGCTCGCCCCATAGATGCGGGTAGGCAGGCACGGTGGCAATAAGCCGTCCCCCCGGTTTCAACACGCGAAACAGCTCACACAGCGCCGCTTGGTCATCCGGCAAATGCTCAAGCACGTCCATACAAACGGCCAGGTCAAACGAGGCCGTGGCAAACGGCAAGCGCATGGCATCGGCCCGCAAAAGGTGTTGGAGACCGCGTCGGCGCGAGTACTCCAGCGCCAAAGCGGAAAAATCGGTGGAAACCACCCGCCCCCACTTGGTGAGCCTTCGCGAAATCGCTCCCGTTCCACACCCTACATCCAAAATAATCGGCGCGCCTTCTCCGGCGGCATGGCCTCCATAAAACTGTGCGAGGAGCCGTTCAAGTAACGCCTGACGCCCAACAAACCACCAGTAGGCCTCTTCCAGGCGATACATCCGCTCATACTCTGCCGTTTTCATTGTAAAGGCAACTCTAGAGAGGGAGCCGTTGCTCCCCGATAACGGGTGGTACGGATGCGCCAAACGGCGCGCACCATCCGCAGCCCGTCCCGCAGCAGATGAACCTTCGATCCCTCCTGATGCGCCCAACGCACAGGCACTTCAGCAACCTGAAACTCGAAAACGCGGATCGCCAAATAGAGCACCTCAACATCGAAGGCAAAATGGTCAATACGACAACGGCTAAAAATGGTGTGAGCCGCAGAACGTGAGAAAAGCTTAAACCCACACTGCGTATCATGAATGCCGGGCACGGTAAGCAGACGCACAAGACGGTTGAAGGTCTTTCCGGCAGTCTCCCTCAGCCACGATTGGCGCTTAACCAACTCGGAGCCGAGCACATCGCGCGACCCGATGGCCACATCGAAGCCGCCATCGAGCTTGGCGTGTAGCTTTTCCACCTCTTCAATGGGGGTAGCCAGGTCGGCATCGGTAAAGAGCAGACGTTCGCCCTTAGCGCGTAGCATGCCGTAACGAACGGCATAGCCTTTCCCCCGATTTGGCGCATAGGCAAGGAGCTGCACCTGAGGCCGACAGGCCGCAATGTGGCGCACAAGCTCTTCTGTGCCGTCGGTGCTGCCATCGCTCACGACGAGAATCTCATAGGAGTAGGGCTGGGAATCGAAGTAGGCCAGCATGCGCTTGAGGGAGGGGCCTAACCGTTTCTCCTCATTAAAGGCCGGCACAACCACACTAAGATAGGGGGAGACAGCATCGGATGAGGCCGTCGCCTCCGTCTGGGGTTCGTGGCTCAAACAGTTCACCTCCAAAGAAACCGTCCGTGTGAAACTCAGTTCCTCCCGGACTTCCTATATTATATACCCCGCTCCCTGCAAAATCTATTCCCTGAGCTAACGGGGATAGGGCATCCCCAGCGATAAAAGAGCTAGCCTGTGTGGCTAGCTCTTTAAGTTCAAACTAACAGCCTATACTATCTTTTTGGCGTAATCTCCACCATAGCCGCTCTATGGGCAGGGACAAGCACTTTAACATACACGTGCTGTTTATCGCCCGGCACAGGAACCTCTGCGGCTTGCAAGGGGGTTCGCTTGCCTTTATAGCTCACAATGGCAGAAACCGCCTCATCATCCCCTAGGCGGGGCAACTCCAAATACATCGGCAAGTCTTGTAGAGTGTAGTTCATCAACATGCCGGTTGGGTCTTTAGAGTCTGCCTTCACGATTTGCGCGAAAAGACGCCAAGGTTGCATCACGGTGATATGGATTTCTTTTCCGTCCACCTCGCAGAGAAGGTAGTGTTGGAACCCACCATCATCAACCGGGGCGTCGCTCGGCGCCCCTGCACCGCCGGAAACGATGTAGTGGATTCCATCGTGTACCGAGGTGTAGTAGAGGTGTTCATGGCCGGAGAAAACGTATTTGACCCCATACTGCACAAACAGTCTATGGAGCGCATCGCGATTAGCCGAGTCGGCAAAGCCCTCATCTGCGTTTTTGGGAAAGAGCGGATAGTGCGTAAACACGACGATAAGCCCTGCGTTTTTGTTGGCCTCCAGGTCTTGCTGTAGCCACTGCATCTGCTCCGCCCCTACTCCGCCCTTCATCCCAAAATCGGCCGTGTTGAGCGCGATGAAGTGAACCCCTCCATAGTCGAAAGAGCCGTACAGACGCCCCATCCGTTGCTCATAGAGTTTGGCCATCTCCGGACGGTCATGTATCTCGTGGTTCCCCGGAGCATTGTAGATGGGAACCTCGGCCAAAGCGGCTGCCTTCAGAAATGCTTCGTACTCCCGCTCGGCCTCTGGGATGGTATCGTCCGTGCCGTAGATGGTGTCGCCTGTCCATAACACGAAGTTGGGTCGCAGTAGGGCAACCTCCGTAAATATCTGCTGCGCCGTTGGTGGCATAGGCACACCGCGCCCTACAGACCTATTATCTCCACCTAGCACGAAAGTGAAGTGCCCTTCCTGCTGCGGTGAAATCGTGAAACGCGCAGCCGGGGTAGGTAAAGGCAAAAGCGGGCGCGAGCTTTCCGCCAGGCCTGCAACAGGTAAAAGCAGAATCCAAAGCAACAGTACTCTGCAACTTATTCGCATAGATGTGTTCCCTTGCTTTTGTGCTTTAACATCCTGTGTTCCAGGGTGCCTGCGGTGGATACCACTGATCGCCCCAGAGAAAGTTGCTAGGGTTCAATGTTTGCTCGAAGCGAAGGAACTTTGCGTGGCCGTCGTAGAAAAGGTAGTTTGCCCCGCCATTGTGTCTGTCCCATCTCACCCGCGTGATCTCCACCTTATCCTTGGGGCCGTTCAAACCGGCAAGCGCCTCCTGTAAAGTAACGTAATGGTACCCATTTCCCAATGGCTGCTCGTAGTTACAAATCTGTCCACCGTTCTTCGCACCGCCGAACCCGCTCGTCCCCTTCCATTGGCCGATCACATAACCGTTGTTCTCCTTATCTCGACGCTCCGTTAGCACAATGAGAGAGGCAGGATAGTTGTAAGCCGATTCGGGAACGGGAAGCCAGTCGTGCGCAGGGATAACGTTGTAGTTGTTAATGTACGAGAACTTCGGCACCTGGGCGTCGCAGTTCAAACCCGGTGTTTGCCCTGCCAAACAAGGCGTCTTGGGAGTCACAGGGTTTGGGTCGGAAGGACAGACGAATATTTGAACGTTTTTAACGTAGGGCTGGAGAATAAACGACCAGTGAATCTTCAAAACTGGCGATTCATAAGTCGTCTGCATGAGCGTGTTATCATAGTCTTGCGAATACATGGCGAATGCCAATCCAAGCTGTTTCTGGTTAGATAAGCACGAGATGGCTCTGGCCTTCTCGCGTGCTTGGGCGAAAACCGGAAAGAGAATAGCTGCCAAAATCGCTATTATTGCAATAACGACAAGCAGCTCAATGAGGGTAAAACCGCGTTTCATTCGTGTGAATCTCCTTTTGATATCGTAACATGTAGTACAAAAACCCTTGGTTTCTGCCGTACGGAAAGAGATTACTTCCCAAAATATTAACGAGGTGTTAATAGAAGATTAAATTTTGATTAAGACGCTCCCAGCCGCCGTGTAAAAACTCATGTAACTTCTACCCAAACCATGCAGGAGGATGGCTATAAGACAGAGAAATAGTAGGGCGTGTACTATCCCCTATCTTTAGAAACAGGAGTTGGCTATGGCAACGATCAAACAATCGCTGGCGTGGTGGGGTTTTGCGCACTCCTTAGAGCCGGATAAGCTTATTGCGGAGGCAAAGCGAATAGGCTACGCCGGAGTGGAGATGTGCCCCCAAGAGCTTTGGCCGAAGGTGGTGGATGCGGGGCTGCGTATCGTGACCATGGGAGGGCATAAATCCCTCACCGATGGCCTTAATCGCCGCGAGAATCACGACCGCATCGAGAAAGAGATCCATCAGAACCTGGAGATCGCCCTGAAATGGAATATTCCCTGCCTCATCGTCTTTAGCGGCAACCGAGGCGGCATCTCCGATGAAGAGGGGCTGACAAACACGGTTGACGGGCTACGCCGAGTGGCAAAAGCGGCCGAACAGGCCGGGGTTACCCTGGTCTTAGAGCTGCTGAACTCCAGAGTGGACCACCCCGACTATCAGTGCGATCACACGGCCTGGGGGGTCGAGGTATGCCGCCGTGTTGGCTCGCCACGAGTGAAACTGCTCTACGACATCTACCATATGCAGATCATGGAGGGCGACATCATTCGCACCATCAAAAACCATATCGAGCATATCGGCCATTTCCACACGGCAGGAAATCCAGGCCGACACGAAATAGACGACTCGCAAGAACTGTACTATCCTGCTATCATGCGTGCCATCGCCGAAACCAACTACGAAGGCTATGTGGGGCAGGAGTTCACGCCCACACGCGATGCCGTCGCCTCACTCGAACAGGCCTACCGCATCTGCAACGTTTAACCGGCTCGCCTTCCCACTTTGTCAAGGGAAAGCGAATGGAGAAACCGTGTTGGGGCGAACAGGGTGTTCGCCCCATTCTCGCCCAACGCGGAAGCCCTTCCTTAGGCTCGATGGAACCTTTCTAAATGAAGCGAAGTATTATCATGTAGATTTAGTGTACTATGCGCAATTCTACATACAACACGATACGGGGTGCAACCCTGCGGGAATCTGTACCGTAATCCTAAACGGGTCACCCCCGACGAGTCCGCAACAACGCTTAGGCCAGCTACAAAATCATGACGTTCATCGAACCGAGTGCAGACCTATGACACGCTACCGATTTGGCTTCCTTCCGAACGAGCTTATCTTCATCCGCGTGGACGCCGAATTCCCTTTCGGCCCCGATGGCGTCTTGCAGGCGCGCCCCCTGCGCCCTGCCATTGAC
>Ga0209061_1000631_pt1 | contig 78943 bp, 77 predicted proteins | sample Coa_R1_10_FD_187157 | JGI IMG/M metagenome (GOLD analysis project Ga0209061, IMG submission 187157) | Surface soil microbial communities from Centralia Pennsylvania, which are recovering from an underground coalmine fire - Coalmine... | ecosystem: Environmental > Terrestrial > Soil >... | reverse complement strand
AGAGTCAAGCGAGCGGCGTTCGGGATGACCAGCTTCATCAACTTCAGGATCCGGGTCCTCCTCTACGCCGGAAAGCCCAACTGGGACCTGCTCCCCGCCGTCTCACCCCGCTGAAATCCGAAGAACCGGTAACGGGCCAGCGGCGAGCCTTCCCAGGAGATGACCATGGCCCCACGCCGCTCGACGCGCGTCCCACGCCGGTTGACGCGCGAGGTGGCCACAATGGGTTGTAGAGGTAGAGCATAACCATCGCCTGGCTAGGAGGTACGGCAATGGCTTCAACAGGCAAGCACGAGGTAGCACGACGAGCCCCGGAAGTCTTCGAGCGTTTTTTCGGTCCTTGGCCGGAGTTCTTCCGACGGCCCGTTCCGTGGTGGCCCTTTGAAGGAGACGATTTCCTGCGCGTCGACGAGTTCCAAGATGGCGACGTCCATGTCGTCCGTGCGGAGCTACCGGGCATCGACCCAGAAAAGGACGTGGAGGTCACAGTGGACAACGGCATGTTGCACCTGCGCGCCGAGCGTCGCCAGGAGGAGGAAAAGGAGGGAAAGACCTGGCGCAGGCGAGAGCTGCGCTACGGTTCGTTCTCCCGAAGCCTTCCGTTGCCTGAGGGGGTCTCTGAAAATGACATAAAAGCCACCTACAAAGATGGCATATTGGAGGTAAGAGCGCCTCTGCCGACCGGCAGGCCTGAAAAGGAGGCCAAGCGGATCCCGGTCTCACAAAGCTGAACCCTTGACGGCCAGGCTTTGACGGCCAGGCTTTGACGGCCAGGCTTTGACGGCCGGGCGTGAGCCGGGGGCTGGCGCGACCACTTGCGGTGCCAGCGGGCGCTCAAGCTAAGGTATGGAGTGCCGCATTGACAAGCACGAAGCACTATGTGCCGCCACGTGCCAAACGCTACTGAGTGCTTGCAGCGGGCGGCGTTATGAGGCTGGCCTACTCACTGAGACGAGGTAAGCATGAGCGCGAACAATGCCGAACATGGCACGGCAGGCCGGGCTGGAGAGGTCGTAGTCGGTGTAGACGGTTCAAGGTCTTCTAAGGAGGCGCTGGCGTGGGCGGCCGAAGAAGCTCGCTTGCGGGGCGCAACGTTGAGGCTTGTCCACGCATGGCACGTGCCGGCAACGGCTTACATGGCTTATGCGGTGCCGCTCGACGCTGCTGCGCTCGAAAAAGCAGCCTCGGAGCTGCTCGAGGAGGTCGCCAGAGACGTCCTTGGTGAGCAGCCCGACGTCCCCACGGTGCATGAGGTGGTAGAAGGCCCACCGGTTGAAGTCATCGTTGAGGCGAGCAAAGCTGCTGCGCTGGTCGTAGTTGGCTCAAGAGGCTTGGGCGGTTTTTCTGGTCTGCTGCTTGGCTCTGTCAGTTCCCAGGTGGCTCACCGGGCACACTGCCCTGTCACCATTTGGCGCGAGCACTCCTAACGGTCCCCAGGTGAGCTAGTTCGTTCGGGCCATAGGGGCTCGTTGCGGGCACAGCTCACTAGGATGGAATCGTGCCGACTGTCAGCGTGCCAGGGGCTCAGGCACGAGGCGGTGCCTCAGCGCTGCGGCCAGGGCGCCGGCACAGGGCCGTCTTGGAAGCCGGCACCTTACTTCTCGTTGCCGCCGGCATAGGTGCTCTTGCCTGGTACGCCAGCACCTCCCGGGGCGGGCGTTCCGAGCTGGCCGGCACGTCCCAGTTGGCTGGTGGGGTGAGGGCCGCCACCGGGGCTTCTTCGCCTGCAGCAGAGGTCCCTACGCGAAGCTGCACACGGCCAGTCTTCAGCTCAGCTGCACGCTACGGCATCTGGACCAAGGGCGCCTACAACGTGTTCAACAATATGTGGGACGAGCCGGGCCCACCGGCTTCTGGCCCGGGCAGCCAAAGGCTCTACGTCTGCAGCTACAACAGCTGGTACGTCGTCGCCAACATGCCCGGGCGCGGCCAGCCCGCGAACAGCGTCAAGACGTACCCCAACGTCCAGGAAAACTTCAAGTCCGTGCCATTGAAGGACTTTTCCCAGCTCTCCAGCACCTTTGCAGCTTCAGGCCCGCGTCGGGGCGACTATGAGTTCGCCTACGACACCTGGCTGAACGGGGTGGCGACCAACGGCTCCAACGAAGTGATGATCTGGAACTACGACCATGGCCAGACGCCCGGTGGGTCGCCCCAGGCGACCGTCAGCTTCGCCGGCGTCAAGTACACGGTGTGGAAGACCTCCGACAACAGCTACATAGCCTTCGTGGCGGGCTCCCCCTCTACTAGTGGCCGGGTCAACCTGCTCGCGTTCTATGACTGGCTTGTCGCCAAGGGTTGGCTGCCGCAGCGCACCGTGCTTGACCAAGTGGACTATGGGGTAGAGATCTGCTCGACCGCCCGAGTACCGGCCCGATTTTCCTTCACGAACTTCTCGCTTGACGCCCGCTACGGCGGCTCACGCTCCTGAACAGTACCGGCACCCTGCCTGTCCGCTGTGCCGGCCTGGCACGTCCGGCAACGCGCCGCGCGCTCGGTCAGCCAATGCCCACAAGCTGCTCACTGTGTCCCCACAGCTTCCTTGCGAGCTCGGCCGTGGCAACACTGCTCGCTGGGCGCGGCGCGCAGTTTTCGAAATAGCAGCCGCTGTAGCCCTCAACCCCTGCTTCAGTGGCACAGTACAGAGTCGTACGGGCGCCCGCTTGGGCCGAGAGCATCGAGCGCGTGAGGAGCGGGCGCGCCGGCCATGGCACTCGCCTCCAGATCCCCGTCGCAACCACCCCGGGGTGCAGCGAAAACGAACTTACCCCGTGTGCCTGCTCTCTGGTCGCGAGCTCCATTGCGAAAAGCACGTTGCACAGCTTTGAGACGCAGTACTCGGGGTAACCGCTAAAGCTGCGCGTCCGCCGGCGGACAGCACTAAAGTCCACCCCCTTCGCGTGGAAATGAGCAGCACTTGCGACCGTCACCACACGCGAGGGTGCCGCTTGTCGCAGGTGCGGCACCAACAAACGCGTAAGCAGGAAATGACCGAGGTGGTTGACCCCAAAGGCCAGCTCGAAACCGTCTTTGGTCACCCCCCTCGCGCCTGCCACTCCTGCGTTGTTGACAAGCACATGGAGAGGGAGCCCGAGCTGGCCGAAGGACCGAGCAGCCTCCCGGACGGACGCCAGGCTGGCGAGGTCGAGCAGCACTAGGTGCGCCACGGCGTCGGGGTTACTTCGACGCAGCTTGGCCACTGCAGCCAACCCTCGCTCCTCGGACCGGCAGGCAAGCACAACCGTAGCCCCCCGGCTGGCGAGCTCCTCAGCAGTGGCTAGGCCAATACCTGAGCTCGCCCCCGTAACAAAAAAGACCCGTCCCTCGGAGCCCTGAGGCCGTCGATATGCCATTCAAGCACGCCGGTCGCGTCAACGACGTCCGCTAGCCCCAATCTGGCGGACCACATAGTAAGGCTGTCCCGCCAAGTCGACCTCTTCCCCAATGCCGAAGCCTGGCCATAACCACGCGCCACCATCTTCGTGGTGAAAGCTGAAAAAGTACATGATCGGATAAGGGGACTGCGTATAGCATTTATCAATTTTAGCCGTCCACTTGCAACCTTCCGCTACCATCTCCACCGTCTCGTAAGGCTCGGCTTGGTTCACGTGCCGGTAATGGAGGACTACCTTGCCGCTGAAGCCACCCGTTACTGCCCCCTCAATAACCATGACCTCTCCCGGGCTGAACCCAGTGGGTGGCACGTGCGCGAACTCAGGCCGCTTACCGGTTCGTCGCGACGGCACCGCTACCAGGGGCTGGCCCTCCATGGTGCCGGCATCGTGCAACTCGCTCCGGAGAGCTTCCAGGTCTTGGTCAATGGCTGGCAGGCGGTCTAGCCAGTGCCCATGTTCCGAGACGCGACTGCCGAACGCCAGGTCATGTGGGTATGCGCCAGCCGTTACCGAAGCAACCGAGGCGAACGCTTCCCGTGCCTCCTCGTAGGAACGAATGGCCCCCTTCAGGAACTCTAACTCCTTCGTTCGACGGAACAACGAATAGGCAATGCCTGCTCTGAACTTCCTCGCAAAAAAACGGGCAATACCGACCTGCGCTGCGACGTCAACAGCCACGCGGCGGAAGGAAGCACCGGCAACCGCCGGGGCACTTGCCTCTGCTGCGGCCATTTCATCCTCTGCCTGTTGAGCTAGGCGCTCAAGCCACCCTGCCGCGTCCTCGGGCGAGTACCTGCCGCTACATGTTCCCGACAGCAGTTCTTCAACGTGCTCGTCAATGCTCATGAAAATACCTGGGTCAAGCGGGCTCACAGACCCAAAGGTCTTCGGCTCCGCCGTGTCGGACGCGTAATGGCCCACGGGCAACCTCTCCGAAATAGGCATATTGACGTACAGCTCGGGCCAGTAACCGTTGTTCGATGCTCCCACCCCGTGCACTACCGTAATGAGCGGCAAGACGCGGCTCGCCTTCGCCAAGGCAGCTTCCACCTTGGCCGACGCAGCCCCGAACTCGTGGTCAAGGTACCGTCGCCAACTGGACGGTTTTGCGAGTGGGTCATAAAGCAGTCGACCCCATACGCGGTAGGTGTAAAGGTACTTCTTCCACTCGTGCGGGCCGAGAGCCAGGTCGCTGCCAGCATGCGGGTCGCGCTCCCCTGGGCGTCCGGAGGCCATGCGCCCTGAGAAAGTAAGGGGCTCACAGACCTCGATGCCAAGAGACCCAGCAAACGTAGCAAACCTCCCATAGCCCGCAGCGAGAACTGGGTCAGCCCACTGGAGGACGCGCTGCGTCCCGGGCCAGATCCGAAAGATCAAGCCGTAGGCGCGGTCCTCCCGCAAGAAATCGCCGTAACCATATCGGGTGAAGCGACGAGAGTAGGCGGTCTTCGCGTCGAGGCTAGCTCCTACCTCGGGACGTGCCTGCTCTTCGGCTCGAATAGCAGACTGGTGGTAGGGAAGGCCTTGGTGCTCTGCCCAGTACTTGGCCGAAAGCAGCAGCGACGAGCTAGCACAGAGACCGATCTCAACGAGTTCATCACTAACGCCCTTGGCATGGAAGTCGACCTCCACTGGCCGACGGACCGATGAGAGGCCCGACAGTACCGTTCGCCAAAACGCCCCCTGACCGACCTCGGGCACACCGCCTTCGTAATGGACGCGGAAGGTCACCCCAGCGATCGATGGGCAGAGCTCCAGCAGTTCGCCTAGAGCGGCCGCACAGTAAGTGGCGTGGTGCTCAGGCGCCAGCCCGGTTATCCGATAAGCGAGGCGTGGGCTATTGCCGGGGTCGGTTGCATGGTTCCATAGCCCGAGTTGGAAGTGGATGCCGCGCCGGGCTGCCTCGGAGCTAGCGAACCTCAGGGCTTCTAAATTGCGCTCGCGCTCTTGCTCACTAAGCCCGCTGACTGAAACATCCCAACCCTCTGGCCTGACCAAAAAGGGGTACGCGAAACAGAAGTAATTGTCAACGATGTCTACGTCGTGAGAGTAGTTATACTGCATCCCGAAGGCGAGCTGGAAGCGATTAAACCGCTGCGCTGCAAGCTCGCTCAAATAATCTGTCCAAAAGTCCCTGCTGTAAAACCAAGCCTTGTCTTGCGCCTCACAAGCAAACGCGCGCAACACCCCGCGCACCGGTACTGCTGGTGCGTAGCATTCTGCCGTGCCAATAGTCAACGCACCAAGGGCATGTTCCGCATAGCGCACCCGGTCTGCCATCTCCAGCAGACCGTAGGTCGCTCCAATGGGGTCAGCACCGATGACGGCTGTCTCGCCCTCTGTTTGACCTGAAAGGCTAAACGACTCGGCCCCCGTGGGGACGGGCAAACCGACCCAACGCGAGGTCTCCACCGAGCCGGCGAGCCCCACTGTGACATATAGCTGACGTCCCTCTCTCATAGCCGCACCTGCCACGACGTCTGCTTGAACTTCACGCTGGCGCAGCGCGTCAACGAGCTGCTCTGCCGCCCAAGCCGGTGCCGGCTCCGCTCCGAGGCCGTCCAACAGCTGGACTACGACGGCTCTCGCACCAGGACTGGCAACCTTCCCGGTCGTACCCATGTCATCACGCTCCTCTCTCTAACCCAGCTCGGCCGACCATAGCGAGACGCTTGTAGCCCGCTCCGGGTCGAGTTCTATCCCAAAACCCGGTGCCGTCGGTAACGCCAGCTGCCCATTGGCTGGGACCGGTGCTCCCTTGTCGAAGTAGTACCGGGAGGGCATCACCCTAACTAAGTACTCCATCATCGGGCACACCTCAGGCGAGCGGCTCGCTACCACATGAAGTGCCGCGTGCAGCCCGTGCCCATGTGGCACGAGCGGCATGCCGAACACCTCAGCCAGTCCGCATAGGCGCGTCAATTCGCTCACTCCCCCACACCACTCAGGGTCCGTCTGGAGTACTGATATCAAGCCCTGCCTCAAGAAGGGCAGGACCTCGGCCCGGTCGTACAGGTGCTCTCCAGCTGCCAAAGGGATTCGGGTGCTCCTGCGCAACTCCCTGTAGCCGGAATACGACCCCGGTGCAAGCGGCTCCTCTAGCCACGCAGGAGCCAGATGCTCAACCGCGCTCGCCCACCTCCGTGCGTAGGGCACGTCCCAGGCCATAAACGCGTCGAACATGAGCGGGTAAACCGGCCCGACAACGGCTCGTAGCCTCTCGACCAACTCAATGTTCGTACCCATTTCCCGCCACCCCTCGCCTGGCCCGTGCGCGAAGAACCACTTCTGCCCGCTGAAGCCTGCGTCCAACAACTCCTTGGCGCTCTTTTCGAGCGCGCCCGCGTCATGCGGTAAGCCGAGCGTGCTCGCGTAGACCGGGATTGCAGATCGCGAAGGCCCCCCAAGTAGCCGCCACACCGGTACCCCGAACGCCTTTCCCCTCAAGTCCCACAAGGCATTGTCAATAGCACTTATTCCCATCTTCATGTGCCCATGACGCCCATGGCGGTCGAAGCGCTGCAACTTGTCCCACACCGCCTCCCCTGCTAGTGCGTCCTGGCCCACGAGAAACTCACTGAAACTCGACACGATGACTCGCGCTGCTTCTACGTCTATAGGGCCGTAGAAGCCCTCCAGTCCGCCCCTTGTACCCACTCTCAGGTACAGCTCACGCCTCGCTCGCCCTAGGCCCTCATCACCTTCACCCACGACTGGGGTTCGGTGCTCCGAGTATAGGTCAAGAGGTCGAACCTGGCGCTGCGATCGTTCCGAGCGTGGCGGTTCTAGGCCCTCAACCACAAATACCTCGACAGAACTTATGCGCGAATCTAATACCATTATCCTTTTAGCCCCGCACCTAAGCCCTCGACAAGGTGGCGCTGCAACAATATGAACACTATGATCACCGGTATTACTGCTAGCGTGAGACCGGCAAAAATATCTCCCCACTGCGCAGTGTACTGGCCCACAAAAGTATAAATCTTAACTGGCACAGTAGCGTAGTTGCTCCCACCGACGAGCAGCAGTGGCGTAAAAAAGTCGTTCCAAATCATTATACCGGTCAGGCTCGCTACCGCAACCGAGCTTGGCCACAGCATCCGCACTACCACATGGCGAAGAACCTGCAGATGGCTTGCTCCATCGACATAGGCAGCGTCTTCGTACTCTATAGGCATCCTCTGGAGGAAGCTCCGGTAAATAAGCACGCTAAGGGGAGTCAAGGTGGCACCCTGGAACAGCATAACCGAAACTGGGTTGCCTACCAGGTGCAGCGACAACATGAGCTCGTAAAGGGGCAGGAGCCTCGATGGAGCGGGTACCGCGAGGCCTGCCATGACGTACAACAGCACCACGGTCGCCAGCCGGTTCCCACGCCTTACTATGTAGTATGCAAGCACCTGGCCTGCCGTCGTCAGCCATAACACCGAAACCACAGCTATCACAGCAGACCATAGCAGCGCCTGGCCCAATCCTCCCGCTGACCACGCCGTCGCAAAGTTCGACAGTGACAAGGACTTGGGCCACGCCAGTGGGGCGACGTTGATGGCGGTATTACTCCTGAAGGCCATCTCGACAGAAAGCAGCACTGGCGACACGACGACCAGGCTCACTATGGCTAGCCCGGCCCGTCCTACTAGCACCCCAGCACGGCGTGCACGGCCCCCTAGACCTAGCGAACGTGCGCCAGCCGAGCCCGAGGCCCACCTGCCGACAGCGGTCATAACCGAGCCTCTTTCCTATTAAAGATCCAGAGCATCGCCGCTGACACTCCTAGGACCATGATGCCCATAAGCACACCCATTGCCATACCCCACCCAAAATTGTTGTACTCAAAAGACTGCTTGTACAGCTGAGTTGCGAGCGTCTCGGTGGCGTACCCTGGGCCCCCGTCTGTAGTAGCAACGACAATATCGAAGAGCAACAGCCCCGTGACCGTCGAGAACACGAAGCTCACGGCAAAGGCTGGCCGCAAGAGCGGGAGTGTGACAAAGCGTAGCCGCTGCAGTGCCCCAGCGCCATCGACTCGAGCCGCCTCGTGCAATTGTTCGTCGATCGCCTGTAGGCCAGCTAGCAAGAGCACCATGGCATAACCGCTAACTTGCCAGATCGCAACCACTATAATTGAGGGAAGAGCCTCTTTCGGGCTGCCTAGGAAACCCGGAGGTGCGCCTAGGTGCAGGGATACCCAGATTGTGTCGAGAGGGCCGGACGGAGAATAGATAAAGGTCCAAATATAGCCTGCGACGATGCTAGGCAAGGCAGCCGGCAGAAACCATAAGAGCCTCATGACATAATTAAACTTGGTCCGTTTCTGCAACAGTAAAGCTACCACGAAGCCCACGATGTTGGCGCCTAATGCAATTCCGACCGTCGCTTCGCAGGTGTTGACGAAAGCCGTGCGTTCCAACCCACTGCTCAGAACCGATATGAAGTTTTTGAGGCCAATGAAGTGCCAGTGCTGAGCTAGCCCGTTCCAATTAGTAAAGGCATAGTACGCCGTCGCCACGGCCGGATAGGCAACTAGCACCGAGTAGAGGGTGAGGCCTGGCAGTGCAAAGCGGAACCCCGGCCGCCGCACGGTAAGCTCGCCGTTCCTGAGCGCGCGCCGGTTATGTACGCCGGTCCGCGCGGCATCCCGCGCCTTGCGTAGCCCGGTGCCGACCAAGCCCCTGTCGACGCTAGCTGGCTGCACCCTTACCGACGTCCCTTCGCCTTGGCGAACGCCAGGGCAGCCCGTCCGATCTCCTTTTGACACACGCCCGTCACACCTCTACCAGATGTGGGGCACCTCGCTGGCCGCGCACGAGCAGGCAAAGCATTCCCCAGGGCCGCCTAATAGGAGCCCTGGGGAGCGCTCGCCTGGCCGTCCGGGTCAATCGTTTCGGTCCCCGGGTCGCCTCGTGCTTTGGTGCCGCTCAGAAGCTCAGCCGTTAAGGGTCTTTATGACCGCCGCACTAGCCTGCTGTGGCGTAGCGGTACCTGTAGCGATGTCTTCAGCCTCAGCAATCCATACCGTCTTCGTCTGAGGGCTCTTGGAATAGGTGGAAAAATAGTAGCCCTCCTGGTCCTTGTTGATGAAAGAACTCAACCCCTGGAACAGTTGCGGCATGTGGAAACCATTCACGCGAACGCTTGGGATGTCGTCCGAGAGCCTGGACAGGTAAGCAGCTTGCACTGGTTGCGCCAAGTACGATAGAAAAGCCTCGGCCTGGCTCACATGGTGAGAGTGGGCGTTCACCGCGAGGAGCAATGACGGGTCCATCGTAAGAACTGCCGATTTCGGAGAGCTAGTGAGCCCCGGCTCGAAGGAGCCGAAGCTACCCTTCGGGTTGTCCGCATGGTAATCCTCAAACTCCGTCAGCATAGCGTTCATGGCGGCATGGCCACTAGCCACCGCCGCGACAGATTCCGTGTCAGTGGTCGCAGTAGAGTTGGGTTCGAAGCAGTGATCTTTGAAGAGTTGCGCGTAGTCCTCATTGCCAACCTCGATGGCTTGGCGCCACAGCGCAGAGCTCGCCAAGGACACTTTTCCGGCAGCGAGGTCTTGGTAAAAGGTAGGATCTTTCCAATAGACGTAGTCGTCCGCAAAGATCGCCGGGATGAGGGTGTTGATGTAACCCACCTCGTTGCCCTCGTCTATGGGCGTGATCCCCACCTTGTTGAGGGCGGAACAATCGCTGGCTAGCTGCGCAAAGCTAGCCGGAGGTGTTATATGAGCCTTTTGAAAGGCCTCTTTGTTATAAAAGAACGCTACAACTTCGTAGTTTAGTGGCAGCGCGAGCACTGCCCCGTTGATGTCGACCACGGACTTCCCGGTCCTCGACAACGTCGGTACCCAGGGCTGGCTGTTGAGCTTCGCGAGGTACCCAGCGGACGCGAGCTCTCCGACCGCCATGGGATTACCATAGCCTCCCCAGACGAACATGATATCAGGACCATTACCACCGCGTAGCTCCGTGAGCAACGTCGACTGGTAGTTATTGGAGGGTATGGCCGTCACTGAAATGCTCACACCGGGGTGGGTTTTTGTGTAGTGGGAGATTACGGTGTTTAGGCCTGGTACCGTGCCAACCGTGGTCATCTTCAAGTCCACAGTCGTAGCTGCGCTGGCACTCAGGCTGCCTAGGGCACTAACAAGCAACGTGCTCGCTGCCAGCGCCGTCGCGCACTTCGCCGAAGGATGAGCCCTTTTCTTGCACCATTTTTGCATGTTTATTGGCGACCTCCTTAAGTTGTCGTATTTCACTTTATTAGGTTGGAAGTTGCTCTATTTCGTTTGACTAAGTTTGCCGTATTCGCAGGACTATCATATAATGTGGTTTATAATGTCGTTAACTCCCTTCAAAGGAAGGTGGCTGAGCAGGCTCAAGCACTAGTGCAGTTAAAACACTTCTTTCGTCCCACAGACGGGCGCGCAACTAGCGCTACAACTTGCGTAGGCAGTAGTAGAGCTGAGGCCCCGTCTGAGCTGCTGAGGCTTTGGGTTGGCCAGGCACAGGGCGAAGCCCACCGGGACCGCTGAAGTGGCCTAGTCATGCACCAAGAGGTGAGGGCAGCTCTCCAGGTCCCAGCCCGTGACCGGACGACGCCGGCCCGGCTTGCCGAGCCTAGCGGGCACGGCTTGTCCTCCACGGTCATGAAGGTGGTCTCCGGACGCATGACGTCCAACAAGTCGGCTTGCTTACCGAGGATGTTGCGCCAGACGGCGACCGCAGCGTCCTCGAAGTCAGCGAGCCACACGCTGGCCTCGCGGTTCAAGGCGTCCACGTTGCCCCTCAGCGCAACTCGCCGGGAGGGCCTGGCGAGACCCACGATGGTGGCGCTTGAGCCGCTGGTAGGGCTCAAGCGCTGCCCATTCGTGACTTGGAACACCCTTGTGCACTGCCTCGGTAACGGTAAAAGCCGAGGACAGCAGCAGCTTGGTGGGCCAACAGGACCTCTAATTCCACAATTCGGAAACATAGTTTCGTTAACCATGTTACGTACGGCGCCCTTCCAGTGCAAGTCAATGCGAGTGCAAGTGCGCCTCCCTTCGTCGAGCGCGCCGCTACGCGCTCCCAAGCCAGCTGAGCGGTTGACATCTCCTATGAAATGTGCAAGTCTCTCGAAGTTTGCCCTCCGGCAAGTGACGGACTGTGAGGACCACCCAAGCGGCCTCGTGGTCGTGCTGTGCTCGAAGTCGCCGTGCTTGTGCTGCCGACCAGCATGGCACCTTGAGCGCCTGGGCCATCGAGGGGATGGGCGGCTGTGATGCTGGCCTCCTCAACCATTCCTTGGCCCGCGATGCGAGCGCGTGGCCGAGCTTGAGCATCCTAAACAGCGTGTGACGCAGGGACCAAGTCACGACCCCATAGGTGCAGCCCATGCCACTTCTGGTCTCCTCAACCAGCTCAAGCTCGGTGCTCCCCCGAGCCTCAGTTGGGAGGGCGGCCCGCTCAGTGCTTGCGTCCAGCCCGGCGCCAGAGGCGGCTGCCAACAGCTAAACACAGCTCCAAGGGCTGGCCGTCCCCGCACCTGAAGCCCTACGTGCCAAATCTCAACGCTTGAAGCCAACCGCAAGCGCGTACAGCGCCCGTGGCCGCCCCAGCGCCTACGAAAGCCCTCTCCCGGAAACCTACTACAGCCTCGCGCCGCGTCCCGGTGCCCGTGGCCGGCTCCCTAAGCCCTCAAGCCTCGCCACTGCAGCCAATGGCTCCGGCGGTAGCCGACCCTCGCACCCCTTAGGCGGGCCTTCCATTGACAACAGTCGCCCTCTCCGAGCGAACTCCTTGGTCCCGACGCGCTATCCAGCTACCCTCTCCAGTTCTCCTCAGCGAAACGAACTCTCGGACCCTAGCGGAAAGGGCCTCCTCAACAGGCAAACGCTCGAGCGAAGACGCTCCATAAAACCCGTCTATCAGCGGGACCCGGTCCAGCACATACAAAGCATCTCTGGGCTCCGCGATCGGCCCTCCATGGCAAAGCACAATAACATCCTCTCGTACCTGCCGCGCCGCTCCCGCCCACGCTGAGATATCCCGTACACAGTCATCCAGGGTCCGCGCCGTGTGGGCTCCAACCTTACCCCCCGTTGTCAGCCCCATGTGACACACGATCACATCCGCACCAGCTTTCACCATGGCCTCGGCGTCTGCAGAAGAAAATACATATGGCGTAGTAAACAGGCCTGCCTCATGAGCGATACGCACAAGCTCCACCTCGTGCCGATAGCCCATGTCAGTTTCCTCCAAGTTGGCGCGAAACACACCGTCGATCAGTCCCACGGTAGGGAAGTTCTGCACTCCCGAAAACCCAGCCGACACACACCGCTCAAGAAAACCTGGCAACTCAATAAACGGGTCCGTAGCATTCACCCCAGCCAAGACAGGCGTATCCCTCACCACAGGCATTATCTCCCTTGCCATTTCCAAGACGATCTCATTCGCATTTCCAAAGGCAAGTAGCCCAGCCAACGAACCGCGCCCAGCCATGCGGTACCGACCTGAGTTATAGAGCACGATGACATCGATCCCGCCATCCTCCTCGCACTTTGCGGACAGACCGGTCCCTGCTCCGCCCCCGATGATAGGCTCCCCATTGTCGATCTTTCGCCTCATCCTGGCCAGGATCTCATCGCGTGCTATAAGTCCCATGCTCTATTCCGTCCTTCCCATCCTTGAACTGTCGCCTTCCGCAACAAGGTAGCCATTCAGTTCCTCGACCATCCCTCTCGCGAATGCCGGGTTGTTGATATCCATATCCAGTTCCACAAGCTTTACTTTTTCCAAATCCAGGTGCTCATGGATAGCACCAAACAACGCCTCATCTGCAGCCGGCCACCAAAACGGCCCCCCTGCCACGGACAGGGCAGAAATGCCACGCAACGGCAAAAAAATAGCACATCTACCCTCGCCGGACGAAAGCCTCGTCGCAAGTCGCCGCCCTAACTCGGCACATTCAGTGGGGCTCGTCCGCATGAGCGTAACGCTTGGGTTATGCTCATAAAATAACCGCCCTTTGAACTGCGCTGGAATAGTATCCGGTGGTCCGAAGTTTACCATGTCCAGTGCGCCCACCGAAACCACCTGCGGAACGCCGGCTGCCCGAGCGGCCGTAAGACGCTCCGGTCCAGCTGAAAATACCCCACCAACCAGCTCATCAGCGAGCTCCGTCGTCGTTACGTCTAGCACCCCGGACAGCCATCCCTGCCTGACAAGCGACTCAAGCGTACGTCCGCCTGTCCCGGTCATATGGAAGACCAGAACCTCATAACCATGCCCTTCCAGCCACGATCGAGCTGCCGTCACGCACGGTGTCGTCACTCCGAACATCGATGCGCCCAACAGCCGCTTCGACGTGTCAAACTCCAGCGGCTTAGACATAGCCATACCCGCAAGCGCGGCAGCAGCATTCCCGATAATCCGCGCCGATAAGCGATTGATACCGGCGATATCGGCTACGCTCGGCATCAGCACCAGGTCAGTCTCTCCGACGTACATCTGTGTGTTCCCAGACGCCGCAGTCGACACAATTATCTTCGGCATCCCTAGCGGCAACACGCGGAATGCATGCGACGCTATCGCAGTCCCGCCCGTACCACCGAGCGCTATCGCCCCCCTAATCCTCCCAGCTTCCGCAAGCTTTGCAACAACCTCCGCCGCGCCTCGCGCCATCGCGGAGACGGCCTCTCCGCGGTCCATACGCGAGGCCAACACCGCCAGCTCCACTCCTGCCGCGCGCGCGACCTCTTCTCGGCTCACATCCGCCTTAACCAATGGCTTACCCAACACTCCTACGTCCACGATTAGCGGATCGACACCGTACGACCGCAGCTGTTCACACAGGTACTGGTACTCCATACCCTTCGTGTCAAGCGTACCGAGCACTAACACAGTCACCACAGCTATGTCTACCCCCTGCGCAGTGGCCGGTCACCTGACCGCGGTGACGTCGCCTTGCTAGCTCCGCCCTCGGCGGCTGAACTCAAGGCAAGCTCCAACACCTCTACCACATCGCGGGCCTCCTCTGGCCTCACAGCTAGCTCGCCGCCCTCCCGTATTGCCCTATAGACCCCCGCATATATCTCGCCACCCAGAACCCCGGGCGGCGTAAGACCCGCCACCCTGAACGGGTCACGACCCACGACGCTCACCTCCAGCTCGCCCCCACTTCGCCCTACGATGGTACCCTCGCTCCCATAAACACGAAACCGCGCTGGCGCGACACCGGCCCGGCGGAACACATCGACCCTCCCTACCACCCCAGATTCGAATTCCACCTTCACGCCAATGAATTCCTCCACTTCCTCGCCCCTCGCCACGTGAACCTCCCCGGCAACCGCACGACTCCGGGCCCCTATTAGTCGAAGCAACTGGTCCACCGGATGTGGCCCGACAAGCCAGCCAATACCACCTCCATACCCTCGCTCGTGCGGCCACGACAACACTTCCTGTCCCGAGTGCGGCAGCTCCGCCGAAGGACCACGGTACTTCCCCTTGTGCGTCCGCGCCATGTCAACCTTCCACGGTTCCCCAACTGCCCCGCCATCCACGAGTTGACGAAGCACGACGAAGTCCTGCTCGAACCGCCTCTGCTGATGCACGGCAAGAACCGTCCCGGCCGATCGAGCTCGCTCGATCAGGTCGTCCGCCTCAGACGTCCTAACCGTCATTGGCTTCTCAACGAGTACGTGTTTCCCCGCTGCCAAAGCCGCCCTCGCCATCTCGTAGTGCAAAGAGTGTGGAGTACTAACTACCACTAGTTCGATGTCAGGATCCCCTACCAGCTCCGTCCATTCAGTTATCGGTCGAGCTCCCGTCCTCCTAGCCACCTCAGACACCCTCGACTTATCCCTAGAGCACACTGCAACTAGCTTAAAGCAATCTGACTTCTCCAAATGCGGCCTGCAATGATAGAAGTAGCCGCTATTACCCAACCCAATGAGGCCGGTGCGCACTCGAACGTCCCTCATCGCACACTCTTACCTCAAGACCGCATCAGACAGCCTAGGGGTAATTCAGCTCCGCCTGTCACATCCCGTATGTCCACAATCTCGCCGTGACGAGACGCCGACAGGTACGCAGCATCCATGATCGCCATAGTTCGTAAATTATCGCGGCCTGAATGCGGCGGTTCGCGACCGTCCTCTATCGCGTCCAAAAAAGCTTGCAGGCTATAGCCATAACTCCGCGCTCCGTCCCCGACCAGCTTATCATCAGCGAATTCCCTAACTTCCACTGGGCCGCTCCGGAGCTGCAACTTACCTTTTGCGTCACCCGCCATCGGGTTCGGCCGCTCAACATCCATACTGCCCGCCGTCCCATCCACGCGTGCAGCACTCACTGCCAGGCCGCGCGCCATCCAGCTAGAGGTCATCTGTCCCACTAGCCCGTCTTCAAACTGCACAATGAGACAGGTAAACTGTTCACCCGGAAGCCCACTCTCTTCATCCCGTCTCGTCACTGCAGAAACAGACATCGGCACAAGCCCAGCGAGCCATTGAATCCTATCAATAAGGTGAACAGAAAAAATTGCTATTTCCAGCCGCGTTTGCTCCGCCCGCCACACACCCGGGGGCTGAGGACGGTCCTGGAACACATGCTGCTCGATGTAACCCGGCTTACCCAGCCTTCTCTTCAACAACTGCTTGTACATCCACTGGTGTTCCGGAAACCATCTAAAATTCTGGCCTACAGCTAACGGCACTCCTGCACCCTCCGCCGCCGCCACGTACCTTGCCGCCTCTGCGAACGACTGCCCAAACGGTTTCTCCACCAATACTGCCACTCGATGCTCCAGCGCCGGCAAAATGACCTCCTCCCGAGCTTGCGGAGGCGTCAGCACGACCACCACATCCACCTCGCCAGAAGCCACCATATCTCTGGCGTTCCCAAACCGGAATGGTACCCCGTACCTTATGCAAAATTCCTCCAACACTTTACTACGTACATCGCATGCTGCCCTAACCACAGCCCTGTCACCAACAACCGCCTTGTAACCAGCAACATGCTTGTGAGCCACGTTCCCCGTCCCAACAAGCCCGATCCTTTTTGCTCTCACTACTTTACCCTCCAACTTTACGCGCCACAAAATCCTTTGCCCCGGTACGCTGGGGCGCTACTTCTAACCCAGGGCACATACCCAGCCTGCACCGGCGACGAGACCCGGCCCAGGCCCCAACGGCAAGCCTGGACCGGCGTCTCGTGCCAATAGACACTGCCTAGGGCGTTAGGCTGACAGATCTACCTTGGCCTGCGCCATAAAGGACGATACTCCTGCTGACAATGGTTCCTGTCCATCCGCAATTTTTTGGAATATTTCTGGGAACAACGTATCGAACACTATCGTGAACCCTGGGGGGTACGTTTCTAGGGGCGGATTATGAGACGCTACGTACTGATAGGCCTCCAGGTATTTCTTTACTGGCTCCGGTGTCGCCGGACTGTTGATCTGTTGCGCCAATAGTGAGGTATCCGTGACGGCTCCATTTTGTGAAGCAAAGGCCTTCGCCGCAACAGGGTTATTCGTGAAGAAATTGATAAAAGCCTCTGCCGCCTGAAGATCCTTGCCAGTGCAACCACGGGTAGGAATCGAGAGGCCGTTTGTCACCAAAATATTGCCGTTGCCAGCTGGCCCATACGGGTACAGCATGACTGAAATGGTGCCAGTGTGGATCTCGCTGGCCGCTGTTTGCGCATTTTGCAGTTCATTTCCCGGCTCTGCCTCCACCACGACCTTCTTCTCGATTAGGAACGACTGTGGTAAGTTGGGGCCTTCTTGGGCCATGAGCGACTCTGGTAGAGCTATTTTCTCCTTCTGCAAGGTAAGCCACATTTGCCAGTATTGCTTCAGCAATGAGGCAGAGAACCCCAACTGGCCCTTCGCGTTAAACAGTTTTTGACCACTGCTTTCAACATATGCCGTGAAGGTATCCGACTGCTGGCCTTCATTGGCGATGGGGTAAAGCCCTGTTGGCAACTTTTTCCGCAATTCACTAAGCCAAGACTCAAACGACGTCCAGCTGGTACCGACATGGGGCACTGATACCCCTAACTTACTGAGTAAGGTATCATTATAGAACAGCCCAAAATAAGCAGCCCCATATGGTATCATATAGAGCTGTCCATGAACCATGCCGGTGGCCAGTACTGCCTTCGGCATACCTGATACTTCTATTGCGCCAGATTTGACGACCGGCTGGAGGTTCCGAAACACATTTGATGAAGTGTACTCAGTTAGCTCCCGCGATTGAGTCTGCGTTACGCACGGAAGCGTACCTGTAGCTGCTTCGGTAGTTACTTTCTGCCAGTAGTTGGTAAAGTTGGCGATAACCTCACCGGTAACAGTAACGTGGGGATAAGCCTTTTCAAAGTCTTTGATCACAGCGTTCGTGTGGGCCGTTCGGACCGTGTCGCCCCAGTACATATAATCAATGGAGCCCGAAATGCTCGAACTGTTGATGTGGTTTGGCGTACGTGTGGCCGGGCTCGCGCTGGCGGCAGCTGTACTGCCTATGAGCTGTAAGGCAGAAACAAGAAGTGCTCCAGCTCCTAAAGCCCTTCGTGCATACCCACCTGCGGAACAATGCCTGCGTTTCATCATTGCTGTTCCTCCATTCAAATACGTCCACAAACGCAAGGATATCTGTTGCAGCTTAGCTGCTCACACGTTGACGGGTACCTCGGCCTCAAGCAGAGGCGCGAGCGCTTCGTTAGCGAGTCTTCTTTGCTCAGGTTCTACCTCCTTGTTGTAGGGATCTTCTACGTGTTACTTGTCGCAACAGGGTGGTCCTCGCCGATTTGTTCTTTGGGACGTTCATTATCCCTGCGCGCGTGCTCAAGGTCAAGAGCCAAAGTAAGGAGATTGGCACGACCGCAACCTCCGGAGACGCATGCAACAGCCGGGCCTGCGCCGGCGAGCCAAGCGTACCCGCAACGTGGCGTTGAAGGGAACGAGTTGAATGGTCAGCCGTCGGTAAACTCCCACTGGCCCAACAGCTCATCTCGTAGGCAACCCGCAGGGGAATTGGCTCCGGCCCGTTGTCAAAGCGGGCACGGGCAGGAGCCCGCCTTCCAGGTACCAGCTTGCCCAGACAGGGAAAGAGGTCGTCGTCACCGCTCCGGCGCTCGGCCACGGTGTCCCATCTTCAGCCTGGCCGGACTGGGAGCCCATGGCGCTGGCGACGTCGAGCCTGATGGGGCGGGAGCCACTTCCGCCCCCCGGTGCCGGCGGGGCCTTCTTAGCGCGCCGGCAGCCGGCCTTTAGGTCCTCGCGCAGCCAGCGGTTCCCGGAGGCGTTCGGAGGTAGGCCACGGGCACGGTTGGCACGGTTGGTGGCCCTGCGCCACCTAAGCGAGGGCGCTTGGCCGAAACGGCACCCAACCACGCCCCTACACGCAGCTCTTCGCCCTGAGCGACCGCTGGCCCTTCTTCAGCCGCCGGTCCTCCTTCACTCTCTTGGCGCTGTCAGCCTTCATCCGGCCGTACTGGTCCAACCACCGGTACTTACCGATCACCTGCTCGAGGTTGTGATGCCGCCTCTTCACGTCGGTGCGCCTCCTTGCCCCAATCGCAGGGCTTCCGGCTCACATCCGAGCTGGAGCGCCTACCTGAACACTATTACAGAAACCGACTGACAACAGCACTAGTCGACCTACATGCTCACAACTGTGCCATCGGTCTCCCACCATCCTATTTTAGCCCCGTTGTCGCAATGCCATTTACAAGGTACCGCTGTGCAGCCAAAAAAAACCCGGCCACGGGCACCAGCGACAACGTCGTCATCGCAAACAACGAGCCAAAATTTGACTGACCGGTCGAATCAAGGAACTGTGTAAGCCCCAGTGGCACAGTGTACAACTTCGGGTTACTGAGATACACCAACGGGCCGAGCAAATCGTTCCAACTGTTGATAAACATAAACATAGCTGTTGTAGCAAGAGCAGGCAACGACAGGGGGACTACAATCCTCAACAGAAACCTAAGATGACCCGCACCGTCCACTCGCGCCGCATCATCAAGTTCTCGCGGCAAAGTTCTGATAAACTGAACCTCTAGAAAAATATAGAATGCATCAACCCCCAAGTAATGTGGCAGTATCAGCGGTATATACGTATTTACCACACCAAGCTTATCAAACAGAATAAACTGAGGCACTATGAGCACCTGGTTAGGTAGAAGCAAGGCAGCAATCAGTACAGCGAACAGGATCTTTTTACCAGGAAACTCAAGCCGAGCAAAGGCATACGCGGCCAGAGTACATGACAACAGAGCCCCAACGACCTCGACGAGGCCAACTACTAACGAATTTACGAAATCACGGATAAAGTCAGCAGTACCCGTAAGACCGTAACTGTAGTTTTCTAAAGTTAAATGGCTAAAATTGATCAAAAGTCCTTGGAGCGCGCGTTGGCCCGGGTGAAACGATGCAACAACCATCCACAGTACAGGATATAATATAACAATAAGCAAGCAAATCACGACCATGTGCCTCAGTACGACCTGGAACCCAGCAAAACGGATAGGGCGGGTAGGAAGAAGTAAAAATGGGCGCTGCGTTGGTCGTGGCGCTAGCATCCGGCCGGTCATTTCTCCATGTCTCCATAGTAGACCCAATAACGTGCCGAAAAGAAACAAAGGCCCGCGAATACTCCTAGGGCTGCGAGCATTAACCAGGCCATTGCCGAAGCGTAGCCCATCCGGAAATTGGTAAAGCCCTGAATGTAAAGGTAGACGGTGTAAAACAGTGTAGAACCTGCTGGTGAGCCAATACCATTTCCAATTAGATAGGCACTGGTGAACGTTTGAAATGCCATTACCGTGTCCATTAGCAAGTTAAAAAATATAAACGGTGTTAGCAGAGGCAGCGTTATGTTCACAAAGACCCGGGCTCTGCCTGCACCGTCGATAGAGGCGGCTTCGTAATACTGCACGGGGATCTGACGCAACCCCGCCAAGAAGATCACCATAGTGGCGCCAAAGGCCCAAAGGTTCAAAATAACAATAGTGTACAGCGCGGTGGCTGGATTAGCAATGAAACTTGAAGGATGAAGGCCAAATATATTCAAGAAGTCAATCAGAAGCCCGGGCTGCCCAAATACTTTGAGCCACAGGATAGCTATTGCCGCGCTGGTGCTCATGAGGGAAGGGAGGTAGAACAACGTTCGATATATGCCAAGAAGGCGAAGGCCGCGATTTAGAAAGGTCGCAAGAGCAAGGGATACAAGTAACACCAGCGGTACCGAGATCAGGACGAAGCGAAGCGTCACAGAGACAGCCTGAATAAACTGCGGATCCTGGAACAGCTCCCGAAAATTAGCAAGCCCAATCCATTTTGGGGGTGTCAGTATATTATAGTTGGTGAAGGAAACATAAAGTGAAAAAAGCATCGGTCCAAGCGTGATTCCTATTAGCCCTAACAGCCAGGGCGCTAGGAACACATAGGCGACCCATTGACGGTCAGGTCTGTGGCGACGGCGACGCCTCAGCTTCGTCTGATGGGATGCCTCTGACACTTGGCGAACCTTTCGTGAGGACTGCCGAATAGTGCCCGTCATCGCCGTGGGCATGCGGTCCCTTCACGCACTTCACGTACCCGCGACCGTCGAACCGGTCGGCACCGCCACCGTCACGTAACCTAGGGGCGTAACTCTCCCGCGGCGGAACAGCCCACAGTCCAGGGCAGAGAAAACGAGTTTCACCTTCTTGAGCGAACCCTCAGGGGATGGACGTGAGACGGAAGCGTAATAGTAAAGCACTGTCCAGGCTGTCCTTCCTACCCAAGCTTGGAGCGTTGCGGCCGGCGCCAGGCCTCAAGCACCTCACAGCGATCGTGTCTCAATCCCAAAGGAAAGAGTTACAGCCCGCAAGCAGGTCACGCCTTTGTAACTTACGACGTGACTTACTAGTGAAAATGGTCGCAGTTCTCGCTTCATGCTTGGATTATCGTTGGCGTAGCGCTGGGGATCAAGGGCCAAAGGCGCGCGATTGGCTCCACGCCGCTTGGCAGGTCAACGTGAAGGCAGTCCGTACGTCAAGAGAGAAGGAACTGGGCACGGGTGGCACGGCGCTGCCTACCGTCTTAGGCGCTCTTAGCTACAGAGGGGGCGCGCCAACGCGCCCTGAAACTAGTCCAAGCGGCAGCCAGTCGCTCGACTCCGGCCAGCACCTCCTCCGTAGGAGCCGCGAAGGCGATACGGAGATGGTCGTCGAGACCGTCGCCGCTGGAAAAGGTTGGGCCAGGGAGTACCAGTACACCCTTACGAGCCGCCCACTGGGCAAAAGCAGTCGCACAGGGGTCGGGGAGCTTCACCCACACTGACGCTCCGCCCCGGGGACGCTGAGGCAACCACTCGGGGACCAGATCGTTCAAGGCCTGAGACAAGAGTCTCCAGCGGGCAGCCAGTGTTGCCTGGCGGTTAGTTCGCGCCTCTTCAATGCGCCAAAGCAGGCGTTCGGCAACAATTTGAGCCAGAACCGAGGTACCGAGATCTTCGCTGCTCTTCATGAGGGTGATGGCAGTAATCATGTCGGCATCTGCTCGGACCCAACCGACGCGCAGCCCTCCCCAGAACGCCTTGCTCACCGAGCCCAAAGTGAGCACAGGCCCACCGTAGGCGGCCAATGGTCGTGGTCGGCACCCGTCGAACTGGGTGTCCGAGGGGGCAATGTCGTCGATCAGAGGGATCCCCGCCTCGCTCGCGAGGGAGACCACGGCGTCCCGACGATTTGGTGCAAGGACGGAGCCAGTGGGGTTATGCACAGTGCTCTGCAAGACGATTAAAGCAGGTCTATAGCGAACGATGGCATAAGCGAGCGCATCTGCGTCGACACCGTCTGCTCCGCTCGGCACGGGGTAAAGTTGCGCGCCCAGGCGGCGAAGAACGTCTATTGCACCCCTGAAGGAGGGCTCCTCGATGAGCACTCTTGCGCCGGGCTCGAGGAGGCACATCGCGCTCAGCCTGAGGGCCTGCTGGGCACCAGAAGTGATGAGGATCTGGTCAGCGGTCGTCGGCAGACCGAGAGCATCGTAGTAAGCAGCGACCGCCTGCCGTAGCTCGTAGAGCCCGGCGGGCTGGTAGCCATGAAGCTGGACCTGCCGCGCCAGAGAGGCCTGCTCTAGCGTCACCACCTCTTCGACAACGAACGGTAGGCCTGGCAGCGCCGCGCTCCGGAGGTCGAAACTTCCGCCATGAGGCCGGCCGGCAAGGACAAACGTGCTAAGACGGTCGTCGCCACGAGTGACAGCATGCTGGCCGGCGACCGATACATACGTCCCATCCCCACGGCGGCTCTTCAAAACGCCCTCTGAACGCAAGGCGTCGAACGCAACCTCGATGGTCCGCCGTCCTACGTTGAGCGACTTGGCAAGTACACGCTCAGACGGCAACCGCACCCCACTAGGCAGGGCCCCTGCATGGACTAGCCGCCTGAGCGCGCCAGACAACTGTTCATGGAGTGGTCCATCTCCTTTCGCCCACTCGCCGAGCAGGCGGACAAGTTGGTTGGGCCCGACACGTGCCGTCACGGAGCCACCGGTCCGACAGTCAGCGCCTCAACTTTGCCCAACTTGCGCACCCTTCGGTCACGTTGCGCGAGCGTAGGCGTACCGGCCGTGCGTGGCAAGTCACGCCGTACTTGGTGGTAATGATCCTCAGCTACTTCCCAGTGAAAACCCAGTGCCTGCAGCCGTGCTGATCCTACGGAGCCACAGCGTCACAGCCCCGTTTAGCCGATCGTCGCGACACCCCGGTCACTGGAGTATGCGATGTGATGGGACGAGAGGCCCGCCAGCTGGCCTGTGACCCTGGGTCGATCTCACGTGAGCTGCGCCGCGAGCGCAACTATGGCCTAGTGGGGGAACTAGTGTGCAGGAAAGTTGCCTCTACCAGAGCCCTGATTAACGGTGGGCCGGCAACCACCGGGGGTGTGGGGCAGCGTAGGCACCGGCAACTGCGTGTTTATCGGCAGGCGCCGCACCTGCGAGAAGGCACCTTTGCCCGTAGTGACGATCGCATCAAGCTCAGTCACCAAGTCGAGCTTTCAGGCTGACCTCTGGCTCCACAAGGTCCCCCAAGGCCACGCGGCCCGGCCGGGCGACCTCGCCCCATACCCCAAAAGGCAGCTTTTCATGGGCCCCTTGGGGCCGGTAGGAGCGCAAAGCGCTCAGAGTTGCAGCGTCGGGGATCCCCGTAAGCGGGTTTTGGCTGGTGACCACGCAGCGGCCAGCCAGGCCGTTCACCACGACCACCGCCTCACCGAGGCGGACGTGGCGGCCCAGCCAAGTGTCTTCTGCGTGAGCAGCGACACCCGCCACAGCAAACAGCATGCGGAAGCGCCGGCGGTCGAGGCTGTCGCGCCCCAGGGCCGCCGCCAGGCGTTCGACAGAAGCGTCAGAGACCAAAGAAACCGACGCTTTAGGGCCCCTGTCGACCGCATCGCCCTCTCGCTCAGCCTTCACAAGCCGAAGGGGCCGCCCGAAATAGCCGCTCAGAGCTTCGCTCCAAGGCCCTTCGACAATGTGGCCGACAACGGGACGGCCGAAAAAAGACGTCGTCACCTCCTGGCCCAAAGCAACGTGCCCCTCTACGGCAGCTCCGCCGGGGAACTGCAAGGCCAGCTTCCCCGCCACGGGGTCCCAAGAGGCTCCCACGGTCACCAAAGGGCCGAGCTTTTTGCCGTTCACCAACTGAGCGTCCTCGTCTACCAGGTAGAAAGCTCGGTTGACGGCGGCCCCTCGCTCGCCGAGCTCGACGGCTTCAGGGTGTGACAGGCCCAGGCCTTTGACCGGGGCAACCGAGATGCAACAGACCCAAGCGCGTCCTTCGGGCTGCACCCCAGCCTCTGGCCTGCCCACCCGTCCGCCTGCTGCCTAAGCGTCGCCTAAGCGGCCTATGCGAGCCCTACGCTGGGCTCTAGCACCGCCAGGGCACCTTCGCCAACCGCGCCCAACGCCTCGGGCTCGGCACTGCCCGCAGGAGTACCCCCGCCAGCGCCCGCGGCCGTGCCCGCGCCAGTGCGCGCAGGAGCACCCGCGCCAGCAACCGCGGCCGTGCCCGCGCCAGTGCCCGCAGGAGCACCCGCGCCAGCAACCGCGGCCGTGCTTGCGGCAGTGCCCGCGGCCCCTCCCGCCTCGCGCTGCTGGTGGTCGCCTGGCCGAGAGGCGTAGCTCACATAAAGCTGAGCAGCAAGAGCTGGGGTGACGGCCATCGCAGAACCGCACACCGACAACGTGAGGGCCCCATCGGGGGCACGGTCTTTCACCTCCGCCAATGCCCCGGGCCGGAAACCGTGCGCGTCGAGGTACACAAGCGTGTCCCGGTCAAGCTCGACTGTCTCGGTAAGCCTTTCTAGGCGCACCTGCTCGCCCGGTTCGGCGTTCGACAACAGGTGAGCAGCCGGGACCTCGGCGCCCGACCCAGGTATCGGGTTGCCATGGGCGCAGGTAGCTGGGTTGCCGAGAAGCGCCACGATGTAGCGCTCGGCTTCGTCGGAGATCACGTGCTCCCAGCGGTCCGCCTCCTCATGGACGTCGGGCCAAGGCAAGCCGACGACGTCTGCGAGCAACCGCTCTGCGAGCCGGTGCTTGCGGACCACGGCTTCGGCGACTAAGCGGCCTTTTTCGCTCAGGCGAAGCTCGCGCTCGTCACTTTCGAAGTACCCCTCCGCCGCCAGCCGGCGCACCGTCATAGTGACCGTGGGGCCCGAGTGCCCAAGGCGCTCCGCCAAGCGGGCCCGGATGACCGGGGTACCTTCTTCTTCCAGCTCATAGGCTGTTTTGAGGTAATGCTCCAGCGGCGGGTGGAACGCGTCTCGCACACCACCAGGCTACCGCGGGCGGCGCTCGCAGCTTAGGCTCACCTTCCTAGATGTCCTTAGCTAGCCCTACGATATGACCTTAGTACCTACTAACATCATCGGGTGTACAGCACGTGCACGGGCACGCGTACGAGCACGTGTTCCCCATATTAGGCCTGAGGAGGCAGCGGACATGACGACGAAGGCGCCGAGGTGCCCGGCCCAACGAACCCGCAGGCAGCTGCGCTGGCGCTCCTTTGCCCTGGCGAGTGCCCTGCTGGCGCTGACCCTCACTACCGCTCTGGCAGCCTCCCCCGCGAGCGCTCGGAGCCGGCCGGCCGTGGCCATCGTCCTCTACAACGGCCAGCACCCTCAGCTAACTCAAGCTGAAGTGAAGGCCTTCGAGCACAAGACCGGCATCAACGTGCGGGTCAGGACCAACGACGGCGTCATCCTCGCCGAGCAGATCCTAGAAGAGGGCAGCCACTCGCCCGCCGACGTCTACCTGACAGAGAACTCTCCTGAGCTCATGTTGCTGAGCGAGCACCACCTCCTCACCAAGTTGCCAAGCAGCGTCTTGAGCCAAGTGCCCGCCAAGTACGACTCTCCAAGCGGCTACTGGGAAGGCGTCGCCCTGCGTGTGAGCTGCCTCACCTACGACCCCAAGCTCATAAGGCCAGGCCAGCTGCCGGCCCACCTCGCAGACCTCGCTGAGCCCCGCTGGAAAGCCAAGGTGGCTATAGCCCCGACGGACTCGGACTTCCTGCCCCTCGTAGGGGGTTTCATCGCCACCTACGGGAAGCGAGCAGCGCTGCGCTGGCTGGACGGGCTCAAGGCGAACGCGCTCCAGTACGCAGACGACGAGTCCGTCGTGGCGGCCGTGAACCGCGGCCAGGTCGCCCTCGGCGTGGTCAACCAGTACTACTGGTACCGCCTGCGGGCTGAAGTTGGCCCTCGCAACATGCACTCGAAGCTCTATTTCTTCCCGAACCGCGACATCGGCGGCTTGGAGAACATATCCGGCGTCGGCGTGCTCGCCTCCTCCCGCCACAAGCAGGCCGCCGAGCGGTTCGTGGAGTTCTTGGCCTCCGCTCAAGGCCAACGGCTGCTCGCAGCGAGCGAAGACTACGAGTACCCTGTGCGGCCGGGCGTTGCCGCCAACCCCGCCCTTCCACCGCTCAGCGAAATAAAGCCCGCAGTGCTTTCGGTCCTCAAGCTCGGGGACGACCTTCCTGCCGCCGCCCTGCTCCAGCAGGCCGGCCTGACTTAGGGCTTGTCTAGCGAGCGAACATGGCCGTGGCGGTCCTGGCGCTAAAAAGGGCCTTGCTGGCAGGCCGCCGGCGGCGGCCTTTGGGCTTGGCGACAACAAGTGTCGTGGTAGTCCTCGCGCTCCTCTGCCCCCTCGGCTTTATCGTCGCCCAGGCTGCCGAAGCAGGCTGGGGGCCGCTGTGGGGCGCTTTGGACCGGGCCTTCGTGGCGACGTTGCTTTGGGCCACGGTCCGGCTGGCACTGGCTGTAACGGCCCTTGCGGCAGCCTTGGGGACGGCCATGGCCTGGCTCACGGAGCGCACCCAGTTGCCCGGCCGACGAGCGTGGGCTGCGCTGCTCGTGGTCCCGGTCGTGGTCCCCGATTTCGTGCTGGCATGGACGTGGTCGTCGATGTTCCCGTCGGTGCACGGCTATTGGGGCGCTGTGCTGGTCATGACTTTGCACCTCTACCCTCTTGTCTACCTGCCCATGGCTGCAGCGTTCCGAGCCGCCGACCCTGGCCAGGAAGAAATGGCCCGCGCTCTTGGCCTCAGCCGCTGGCAGGTGTGGTGGCGGGTGAGCGTGCGCCAAGCGCGCTCCACGCTCTTGGGGGGCTCGCTGCTCGTGTGCTTGGAGCTGCTCGGCTACTACGGGGCTTTTGAAGACTTGCGGTACCAGACCTTCACCACGGCGATTTTCGGCGAGATCCAGACTCAGTTTTCCCCCCAGGTCGCGTCCTCGCTCTCGCTCGCGCTGGTCGGGCTGTCGGTGCTGGTGCTGGCGGGCGAGGCAACCTTCAGGGAGCGTGGCCTCCTGCGCCGCTCGGGGCCGATGGCCCAGCGAGCGCACAAGCTCGCCCCGCTCGGCCGAGCACGCCTCGCCGGCCTGGCAGCGGTCGCAGCCGTGGTAGCCCCCGCTGTGGGGTTCCCAGTTTTCGTTGTCGTCTACTGGTTGTCCGCTGGCGGGCCGTCAACTCTGCCTGCAGCAGTGCCGCTAGGGGCGGCCGCCGGTTACACGGCGCTTTACAGCGCGCTCGGCGCAGCCGCTGCCACGGTGCTCGCCTTACCGGTCGCGCTCTTGGCCACGCGCTACCCAAGCCGGTGGTCGCTAGCCCTCGAGCGCTCTACGTTCGTCGTCCAGGCCGTCCCTGGCATAGTTGTCGCCCTCGCGCTCGTGTACGCAGCGAGCCACCTTTTTGCTTCCCTCTACCAGAGCCCAGAGCTGCTCGTGGCCGCGTACGCTGTGATGTTCTTCCCCCTCGGGCTGGTTGCCATGACGGCCTCGGTAGCCCGGGCGTCACCGCGTTTGGAAGAAGCCGCTCGCTCGCTCGGCAAAGGCCCGCTCGTCGCACGCTTGAAGGTGACCCTCCCACTGGTCGCCCCAGGCCTGGGCTCGGCCTTTTGCTTTGTCTTTTTGTCCGCAGCCACCGAGCTAACGGCCACTTTGCTGCTGGTGCCGACCGGCGTGCAGACGTTGGCTACACAGTTCTGGGCTTACGCCGAGCAGGGAGCCTCTTTTGGGGCTGCAGCGCCTTACGCTGCAACGATGATGGTGATGGCGCTCGTCCCCGCGTACCTCCTCGGCCGCTTTTTCGACCGTAACTTGGCACGCGAGGCTAAGGCTCAGCCGAAAGCCGAGGCGTTGGGAGCGACAAGTTGAGCACGGTCCGCCTGAAGGGCGTCTCGAAGTCCTACGGGCGCTCACAAGTGCTGACCGGCCTTGATTTCGAAGTCCCAGAAGCCTCCGTCGTGGCCGTGCTCGGTAAGTCGGGGAGCGGCAAGACAACTCTGCTGCGCTTGGTCGCCGGCTTCGAGCGCCCTGCGGAGGGTACCATCGAAATAGACGGGGAACCGGTGGACTTTGCCGAGCGGTTCGTCCCGCCCGAGCGCCGCCGCGTGGGCTATGTGGCCCAAGAGGGCAACCTTTTCCCTCATTTGACAGTAGAAAAAAATGTCGCGTTCGGGCTTTCACGGGCCGAGCGCGCGGCCGGGCGCGCCCAGGAGCTCCTCAGCCTCGTCGGGCTGTCTGGTATGGGCAAGCGGTACCCTCACGAGCTGTCGGGAGGCCAGCAGCAGCGCGTGGCGCTTGCCCGGGCACTGGCACCTCGGCCCAGGGTCGTCCTGCTCGACGAGCCCTTCTCGTCCCTGGACGCAGGGCTGCGGGCTTCACTTCGCTCCGAAGTCATGGTGCTACTGCGTGCCCAGCGTGCGACCACCCTGTTGGTGACCCACGACCAAGAAGAAGCGCTCTCGGTGGCCGACCTGGTCGGCGTCTTGGAGTCCGGGCGGATCCGCCAGTTCGCACCTCCAGAAGACCTCTACGCCCGGCCTAGCGACCGCGTGGTCGCAGAGTTCGTCGGCGAGGCCAACATCCTGGCGGGCACCGTGGCGAACGGTTGGGCCGACACGCCGCTCGGCCGGCTGCCGGCCGTCACCAACGACGGCCAGGAGGCAGGCTTCGTTGGCCCCGCGTCGGTCCTAGTGCGCCCCGAACAGATCTCGCTGCGCCGCCTGGACCGGCCCGCTGCCGGCACCGGGGAGGCCGTCGGGCGGGTCCTCCACAGAGAGTTCTATGGCCATGACTGCCTCTTGGTGGTCGGGTTGGACGAGCCCAGCGTGCAACTGCGTGTGCGCTGCCCTGGCCGTCCCCCGGCTGAGCTCGGCGACCAAGTAGCCCTCGTGGCGAGCGGTGAGGCGTTGGCCTGGCCGGCGGAGGGGGCTTGAGGCCGGCCGTCCATCACTTGGGGTAGCCGGCAACCTGCGACAGTGGGCTGCTCGGGGGAGCAGGCTGCTCGGGGGAGCGGGCCGATGGGGCCAGGTGGTTGATGGGGCCAGCTAGGTGCTCAGGTGAGCTGCCCGCGCCGCGAGCCGGGCGACGCCCTGCCCAGGCGAGCCCTGCCAAGGCCACGATGACGGCCACCGCCAGCACAGCGCCCGTGGCTCCTGGGGAACGCCCCAGCCATCCTGCCACCAACGTCTGGACGTGCTCGACCACCCTCACCGGCGCCGGCGCCCCGAAGGGGTCCACGAGGTCGTTCACCCAGTACAAGACGAGGTACACGCCAGCGAGGACAAGGACTGCCCCTGCCAGCCGAGGGACCAGACGCGTGGCAGGAAAGGCCTTGCGCAAAGAGCCGGCCCCAGCGTGCGCCACCATGAGAGCAGCGACCATTAGGAGCAAGCCCATCCCGAGCGCATAGGCTACGAAGCTGCCCAGGCCGCTCAGGAAGCCCAGACGCGTAAAAGAGCCGGCCACGCCAGCCAAAAAAAGCGGCAACGCGCAAGACAGCGAAGCCACTGCGTAAGCGACGCCGAACAGAGCCATGCCAAAAACTCCCCCTGAGGGGCTGACCTTGGGTAGGGGCAAATGGACGCTGATGGGCCGGCCAGCAACGGCCAGGGCGCCGGCGAGCACCATGGCCACCGCGACCGGCAGCATGGCCCAGGGGACCCAGCCCAACAACAGGCGGACGCCGCTTTCCACCAGGGCGCCGAGCACTCCGAACACCACCACGAAACCCCCGGTCACCGCGGCGCCGGCGGCCAGCGCCCTCGCAGTCTTATTGAGGCGCCCCGAGCCGTGGCGTTCGCCCGCAAATACTGCCAAGTACGCCGGCAGCAGAGGGAACCCGCATGGGTTGACGGCCGCCACCAGCCCAAGGCTGAAGGCGTACGCCATTGTCCCTGGTGGTTGTACGGTACCAAGCACTCTCCCACCATGCTGGGTGCTTGGGGCCAGCTTCGTCAAGCCAGGCCGAGCGGTGACGGCCGGCCACGGTGCCGAAGCGCCATTGTGGCCGAGCGCGCGATCATTGAGCTCATGGAGCTGTTGGTGGTCCCAGTTGACAATCCTGAAGGGTTGAACGTCGTCCTCGGGCAAAGCCACTTCATCAAGACCGTTGAGGACCTGCACGAGGCAGTCGTCGGCACGTGCCCTCAGGCTCACTTTGGCCTCGCGTTCTGTGAAGCGTCCGGCCCACGCCTGGTGCGCTGCTCCGGCAACGACGAGGCCCTCGTGCAGCTTGCAGCCAAGAACGCTCTCGAACTGGGAGCGGGCCACCTGTTCGTCCTCTTCCTGCGCGACGCTTACCCTGTCAACGTGCTGAACGCCATCAAGCAGGTGCCCGAAGTCTGTCGCATCTTCTGCGCGAGCGCCAACCCGCTGTCGGTGGTCCTCGCCGCAGCCGGCGAGGGCCGTGCCGTGCTCGGCGTCGCCGACGGCGCCTCACCGCTCGGCGTCGAGACCGGCCAAGACGTCGTCGCCCGCAAGCAGCTCCTCCGCTCCCTCGGCTACAAGCTGTAAAAACATTGAGCAAGCCCTACCAGCACTGGAAAAATTAGTGGAGCTGCTTGTGACCGAGCGCGCAGCCACAGGGGCCTAGCTGTGGAGGGCCCCTTCAGCACGCTCGGGCGGACATTTTCAGCGCTGGCCGTGCCCAACTTCCGGCGTTGGTTCCTTGGCCAGTCGACGTCGCTCGTGGGCACCTGGATGCAGTCAGTCGCACAGTCCTGGCTCGTCTACACCCTCACCCACTCGAGCACCGACCTCGGCCTTGTCGTAGCCGTTCAGACGCTGCCCGTTCTGCTGCTCGGCCCGTACGCCGGCGTTGTAGCCGACCGAGCCGACAAGCGGAGGCTCATGGTCGTGCTCCAGGCCCTGATGGGCGTCCAGGCACTCGTCCTCGGCGTGCTCGCGGTCCTACACGTCGTCACGTTTTGGGAGGTGTGCCTGCTCGCGGCCGTCCTCGGGCTCAACAACACCTTTGAGAACCCAGCGAGGCAAGCTTTTGTGTTCGAAATGGTGGGGGCGGGCAACGTCCGCAACGCGGTCAGCCTCAACTCGACCATGGTCAACGCGGCGCGCGCCGTAGGGCCGGCGCTCGCTGGCCTGCTCATTGCCGCTGCAGGCGTTGGCGTGTGCTTCCTTCTAAACGCTGCGAGCTTCGTCGCCGTCGTCTACTCCCTCACGTCCATGGGCCCTGCGGCTCTCCAGCCATCCGAGCGCGCACAGCGCGCCAAGGGGCAGCTTCGCGAGGGGCTCCGCTACGTCTCGGCCAAGGCTGACCTCGCCGTGCCGCTCGTCATGATGGCGCTGGTCGGGACGCTCGCCTACGAGTTCCAAGTGAGCTTGCCAGTAGTGGCAAAACAGACCTTCCATGGCGGAGCAGAAACGTACGGCTTTTTGACCGCTGCCATGGGCATCGGGGCGGTCGCCGGCGGCCTTGTCACCGCGACGAGGGGCAAGACGGGCCTCCGGCCGCTCACCTTGGCAGTGTTCGGCTTTGGCGCGGCAATCCTGTTCGCCGCCGCCGCGCCGGTGCTCGCCGTGGAGTACGCTGCGCTCGCACTGGTGGGCTGGGCAAGCGTCTCTTTTATGGCGACCGGCAACTCGACCCTCCAGTTGTCGTCGAGCCCCTCGATGAGGGGCAGGGTCATGTCGCTTTGGGCCGTGGCGTTCCTCGGGTCGACACCGGTCGGCGGGCCCGTGGTCGGCTGGGTTATATCGCTCGCCGGCGCCCGGGCGGGCCTTGGCGTCGGGAGCGCGGCATGCCTCGTCGCCGGCGTCATCGCCGTAGCGGCCATGGCGAAGGTGCGGGCCGCGCCGGCCCTGAGGAGCGCTACAGGCACTTTGGCTGCCGGGGCAGAGAAGGCTGGCTAGCCTTCGGCTGGGCTTCCCACGCCACTACCAACGACGCTAAGCCCACCTGAACGCCAAAAAAAGGGGTGGCCCCTGGACAAGGCCTAAGACGGCCTCAGCCCCCCGGGGCCACCCCGTTGTGCGGGCCTTATGGCTCTAAGCGTTCAAATTTCTCAGCGCCATTTGACGTCGAAGCGGTCCAGGTCCATGACCTTCACCCACGCCGCCACGAAATCGTTCACGAACTTTTCCTTGGCGTCGTCACAGGCGTAGACCTCTGCGACGGCCCGCAACTGGGAGTTCGCGCCAAAGATGAGGTCCACTGCAGTGGCTGTCCACTTGAGCTCCCCTGTGGCCCGGTCCCGCCCCTCGTAGACGTGCTCGAAAGACGAAGTACGCCACTCAGTGCCCATGTCGAGCAAGTTGACGAAGAAGTCGTTCGTGAGCGACTCGGGCCTGGTAGTGAGCACGCCGTGCTTGGAGCCCCCGGTGTTGGCGTTGAGCACCCGCAGGCCACCCACCAAGACGGTCATCTCAGGAGCGGTCAAGTTGAGCAGGCTTGCGCGGTCAACCAACAGCTCCTCTGGCCGGCGCTTGTCCCCGGGGCGCATGTAGTTGCGGAAGCCGTCAGCCGCCGGCTCCAGCACGGCAAAGCTTGCCACATCGGTTTCCTCCTGGGAGGCGTCCGTGCGCCCCGGCGTGAACGGGACTGCCACTTCGACCCCCGCCCTCTTCGCCGCTTCCTCCACCGCAGCGCAGCCGCCGAGGACTATGAGGTCGGCCAAAGAGATCTTCTTCCCGTCGACCTGCGCGCTGTTGAACTCGGCCTGGGCCCGCTCGAGGGTAGCAAGCACGTTCGCCAGCTCGGCCGGGTCGTTCACTTCCCAGTCCTTCTGAGGTGCAAGCCGGATGCGGGCTCCGTTCGCCCCGCCTCGCTTGTCACTGTCGCGGAAGGTGGATGCAGAAGCCCAAGCAGTCCTCACAAGCTGTGAAATGGACAGCCCAGAAGCCAGCACCATGGCCTTCAACCTGGCGATGTCGCCCTCGTCGACCAAGGGGTGGTCCACAGGGGGGACAGGGTCTTGCCAGATCAGCCGCTCTTTGGGCACCTCTGGGCCGAGGTAGCGCGACACCGGGCCCATGTCGCGATGGGTGAGCTTGAACCAAGCCCTCGCGAACGCGTCAGCGAACTCGTCCGGGTGCTCGTAGAAATGCCGAGAGATCTTCTCGTAGGCCGGGTCGAAGCGCAGCGCAAGGTCCGTGGTGAGCATCATGGGCGGGCGCCGCTTGGCCGGGTCGTGAGGGTCCGGGACCTTGTCGTCCGCCGAGCGGTCGGTCGGCCGCCACTGCCAAGCGCCGGCTGGGCTCTTCACGAGCTCCCACTCGTAACCGAAGAGGTTCTCGAAAAAGCCCATGTCCCACTTCGTTGGGTTGGCCGTCCAGATGACCTCGAGGCCGCTCGTCCACGTGTCGTTGCCCTTACCAGTCCCGAACGTGTTCTTCCACCCAAGCCCCTGTTGCTCGATGGGCGCACCTTCGGGCTCCGGGCCGACGTACATAGCCGGGTCACAGGCACCGTGGGTCTTGCCGAAAGTGTGGCCGCCGGCGATCAGCGCAACGGTCTCCTCGTCGTTCATCGCCATGCGGTAAAAGGTCTCGCGGATGTCGCGGGCGGCTGCCACGGGGTCCGGCCTACCGTTGGGCCCTTCAGGGTTCACGTAAATGAGGCCCATCTGCACGGCTGCAAAAGGCGTAGCCAACTCGCGGTCGCCGCTGTAACGTTCATCCCCGAGCCAGGTCGTCTCGGGCCCCCAGTAGGTGTCCTCCTCAGGCTCCCACACGTCCACACGCCCGCCGCCGAAACCGAACGTCTTGAAGCCCATCGACTCCAACGCACAGTTGCCGGCGAGGACCATGAGGTCGGCCCAAGAAAGCTTGCGCCCATATTTCTGTTTGACAGGCCAAAGCAGGCGTCGGGCCTTGTCGAGGTTCGCGTTGTCTGGCCAGCTGTTCAAGGGGGCAAAGCGCTGGGTGCCCGAGCCGGCGCCGCCACGGCCGTCGTGGATGCGGTACGTGCCGGCGCTGTGCCAAGCCATGCGGATAATGAGCGGGCCGTAATGCCCAAAGTCAGCGGGCCACCAGTCCTGCGAAGTCGTAAGCACCTTCACGATGTCTGCCTTCACGGCTGCCAGGTCGAGGCTCTCGAACTCAGCCTTGTAGTCGAACTTGCCGCCCATGGGGTCGACAAGGGGCGAGTTTTTCGCGAGGGGCCTCAAGTTGAGCATGTGGGGCCACCAGTGCTGGTTGGCCATCGAACCAGTGGCCACGAACGGGTCGTCAAGCACTGGGCATTTGGAGCCACGTGCTGGCGCGGGTTGGGTGCCGGTCGCGGGGGCATCTTCGTTGTTCATGGTGCTCCTTTCGTTTTTCGTTCAAAGTTTGCCCGGTTTGCTTCAGCGTTCAAACGTTGTCCAGTCTTCCTTCAAGGGTTTGCCTGGCGTCAAGGGTTTGCCTGGCGTGCTCGCGTTGGTTTGCCTTCTCTGCTGGCCCTGCCCCGCCGTCTCGCCCGGTGGCAAGCCGGGCAATAGCCCCAGTAGACGACCTCGGCTTCGTCGATCAAGAACCCGTGGTCGTCCGCGGCCTGCAAGCACGGCCTGTGCCCTACCGCACAGTCGACGTCCTCTGTGCGCCCGCAGTCGCGGCACACGAGGTGGTGGTGGTTGTCGTCGACGCGGCCCTCATAGCGGGCTGCGGAGCCCGAAGGTTGGATGCGGCGGACGAGCCCGTTGCTCGTCAGCCTACCGAGGGTGTCATAGACCGCCTGGCGCGAAACGGCGCCGATCTCAGCCCTTACCAGCTCGCCGATCTCGTCCGCCGTGCCGTGAGGCTTGGCCCCCACCGCCCGCAAGACGGCGATCCGCTGGGCCGTGACATGGAGGCCGCCCCGGCGCAGCAGCTCGGCTTCGGCTGAGGTCGCTTTGGGCACTGACTATAGCATGGCTCAAACTTTAGACTCTGTCAAGACTACGGACGCCAACGCCACGCCGAAGGCCATCAAGCCCAACGCGATGAGGGAGGGGCCCAAGTGACTACCGGCAGCGGACGACGCCTCGCCCACTGCGGGCCCGATGGCCTGGTCCACTTCGAGCCCTACGGTGGGCTGGGGGTGGTCCGCCTCGACCGGCCCAAAGTCAACGCGCTCTCGGCCGAACTGCTCGGGCAGCTGGCCGGCCTACTGCACCGCCTGGCGGCCGCGCCCCCTCCCGCCCTCGTGGTCTGGGGTGGCGACAGGCGTTTCTCAGCGGGGGTGGACATCGCCGAGCTGGCCAACGAGGCCACCGCCCCTATAGTGCTGGACCGCTTCGCTGCCGTCCTCAACGCTCTCGCCCGCTTCCCCAGGGTGACAGTCGCCGCCGTCGGCGGCTTCGCCTTAGGCGGCGGCCTCGAGCTTGCCCTCGCAACTGGCCCAAGAGCTTGAGGACGTCCCAACCGGGAGCCTCTACCGTCACGTGAACAAGCTGGCCAACGCCGGCGTCCTGCAAGTCGTCGCCGAGCGGCCGGTCCGCGGCATCGTCGAGCGCACCTACGTGCTGCGCCTCGCGGCCGCGCGCATCGGCCCTGCTGAAGCCGGCGCCATGACCGTTGCAGAGCACGAAAAGGCGTTCATGGCTTACGTAGCCGGGCTCGTCGCCGATGCAGAGCGCTACTTGAACGGCATATCGCCCGGCTCGGTGCGGGACAGTTTCAGCTACAACACAGCGGCGATGTGGTTGACTGACGCCGAGTACCGTGAGCTGGCCCGTGACCTGCTCAACGCAATACAGCCTCGTCTCGCAAACGCCCCCAGCAAAGGGCGTAAACGCCGGCTCCCCTATACGATCTTCCTTCCTGGGCCTGAGGGGCAGGCCAAGGCCACGCCGAAGCGGGCGTCAGCACAACCCACTAAGGGGCACCGGCAAAGGTCGCCCGCACAGCTCAGCAGCAGAAAGGTTGCCCGCACAGCTCAGCAGCACCAATAAGATCCCAAGGTGCGAGCGGACCGGCTTATCGCACTGCTGCTCTTGCTGCAACGCCGCCAGCGAGTGACCGCTGCCGAGGTCGCCGTCGAGCTCGAAGTTTCCGAGCGCACGGCTCGTCGCGACCTTGAAGCCTTGGCAACAGCGGGCCTGCCCGTCTACTCCGAGCGCGGCCGCGGCGGAGGTTGGCAGCTCATTGGCGGCGCCAGGACCGACCTGTCTGGTCTTTCAGCGGATGAGGCACGGGCCTTGTTCCTCGTTGCCGGCCCTCAGGTACACGCGGCACCTGCGCTGCGCACCGCGCTACGGAAGCTGGCCCAAGCCCTCCCCGAGCCCATGCGCAGCCCTGCAGAAGGGGCAGCATCTCGAGTGTTGGTAGACCCCGCCAGGTGGGGCGAAGCTAGGAGCCCGTCCCGGCCTCATCACCTCGGCCGGCTGGAGGCGGCCGTCGCCGACGCAGTCCAGGTGAACCTAGGGTACAAAGACCGCGCGGGCAACGAAAGCGTGCGGGTCGTCCACCCGCTTGGGTTAGCCCTGAAGGGCACTACCTGGTACTTGCTCGCCGGCACGTGCGAGGGGCTCCGCACGTTCAAGGTGAGCCGCGTCACCTCGGTAGAGCCCAACGGCAAACCTGTGGAGCGCCCACAGGGTTTCGACCTTGCTGAAGCCTGGCGGCAAGTCGTCCGCGACGTCGACCAGCTTCGCAATTCTGCTCAAGTGGAAGCGCTCGCGGAGCCCGAGGTAATGGGCCAACTGCGTTGCATTTTCCAAAACAGGCTCACCGTAGGGCCACCGCTTGACAGTGGGCGCGTGCCAGTCAGGTTGCGAGGACGAGCGCTGGCTGCCGTCGTTTTCGAACTGGCCGGCTTCGGCCGCCGAGTCGAGGTGCTCTCCCCCATTGAGGCGCGCGACCAACTGCGGGACCTCGGTGCCGAGCTTGTCGACGTCTACTGCCCGGCCCGCTGAGCAGCCTAAGCTACGGCCTCCTGGTCGTACCCATTGGTTAGCTACGGCGAGGCTGGTCGGACAGGTAGCTCAGCTACGGCGAGGCTGGTCGTACAGGTGCCGGACCGCTGCGATGTCCTCCTCCGCATAACCTTCTCGAGCCGCTCTCAAATAGGTGTCCCTCACCACCGGCCCTACTTGCAGCTCCCTACCGGCCATCTGGGCAAGGTCGACCGCCAACGAAGCATCCTTCACCCCGAGGGCGGTCGTCCACCATCCCTGCGCCGGCGACCCGAGCAGGGCTTCGAACCGGTTGCGAAGGCCAGGTGCCACCACGGGGGCCAAGAGGTCACGAAGCTGTTCATCGCTCATGCCACCAGCCCGGCCCACAGTGAAAGCCTCCATAAGCGACACGACGCCAGACAGCAGCAAGAAGTTCACTGCAAGCTTGGCGGTGCTGGCGAGACCGGCTGAAGGGTAGCGCCGGCGCTTCTCCCCGAACGCGTCCAACAGCGGGAGGATCTTCTCAAAGGTGCCATCAGGAGCGCCTACCAAGTACGTCGCCTCGCCTGTAGCTACTGCTGCCGGCCCGCCGACCACCGGCACGGCGGCAAAGCCTGCGACGATGCCCGCTAGCTCGTCGGTCAGCTGTGGCGAGACCGTGGAGCAGTCGACATAAGGCACCCCCTCGGCCAACCACTCGCGCACGCCGCCCTGCCCTAAGGCGACCTGCCGTACGGCGACGTCGTCGGAAAGGCAGCTGACGACGGCGCTAGCTCCTTGCATGGCTTCTTCCACCGAGGACGCCGGCCGCGCCCCGGCTGACACCGCCTGCCTGGTCTTTTCACTGGAGCGGTTCCACACGGCCACATCGTGGCCGGCAGCAAGCAACCTGCCAGCCAGTGCTGTCCCCATCCGACCCGTGCCGAGCACAGCGACTTTCATAGGGCACCAGTCTTACCGCAGACCAGCACTTCCGGCCACTGCCGACCTCATGGCCTCATTGCTGCCCGCACGTCGTAACTGCTGCCCGCATGTCGTAACTGCTGCCCGCACGTCGTAACTGCCAGCTATGCCGCAACTGCCAACCATGTCGTAACTGCGTAGAGCGCGCCACGTCGCTGGTTGTGCCCATAGCCTCCAACCACTTGGCCAGGCCCAGTAAAGCGCCTAGTCATTTGACCGCCAAGCCCTCGTAGAAATAGTTCATGACCCTCGGGCCTGGGAAGTAGTAGTTGTCCAAGCGAGCCATGTGAAACCCAGCTTGCGCAACCAGCTTGTCAATGGCCCGGTTCAAGTTGCACCCTCCGGCCAGGGCACCCTGGAGAGGGTTCAGCAGATCCTGCCAGCGCGCCAACTTCGGGTCTGGGGACCGGCCATGCTCGACGAAGTGGAGCCGGCCACCGAGGCGCAGCACCCTCAACATCTCGCTCAGCGCTTGCCCGACGTCAGGGATGCTGCACATCGACCACGTGACCAGGACGCAGTCCACCTCCGCAGGCCCGAGGGGAAGCCGCTGAGCGTCGGAGCCCACGTACTCGACAGAAACATGGCTTTCGGCTACACGTACCGCTGCCAACTTGCGGCCGACGGCGGAGGGGTCGACGGCAAGGACGCGCTCCACCGCCGGCGGGTAGTACGGCACGTTCAAGCCTGAACCAAAGCCCACCTCCAGCACGACCCCGGACAAGCCCGAGGCGACGCGGGCCCGGACCTTTCCGAGCTCAGCGCCAGAGAGCACGACGTCCATTACCCTGGGCAGGACCTGGTCCCGGTACAAGCCCACGGCAGATCCTCGCACTGCCGAGCTCTTGGGTCAACCGCGACCTGTCGTCACTAAGTCAGTTGAGCAGCGACAGCACACCTGTGAGCGAACGAGGCGGCCCGCCATGCTGACCGCCCGACGTGCTAACCGTGAATAGGGCCGCTAACGTCACGTAAGGGAGCGCCACTGCGCCCATAATGGGCGGCCAGGATCTCTGCGACAATCGCTAGGGCAACCTCGGGGGCTCGCCGGCCCCCAAGGTCCAAACCCACCGGCCGGTGCAGACGCGCAAGCTCTGCTTCGCTTATCCCGAGAACAGACAGTTGTGCAGTGCGTCTTGACTGAGTGTGGCGGGAGCCGAGAGCGCCAACATAGCGCGTCCCGTGAGCCAGCCCGGCCGCCAGCACAGGTACGTCGATATGGGGGTCGTGGCTGAGCACGATGAGAGCTCCGCTGGGACCAGCCCAACGGAGCAGTTCTTCAACTTCTCCCAACCCAATGCAACTGCGCGTCTCCCAACCGAGCAACGCTGCCTGTGCGCCTATGGCGCCAACAAGCTCGCCTTCCCCCACGACTACCAGGCGAGGTTGGGGGACCCAGGCCTCGACCAGCACCCTGGTGCCTTCGTGCTCTACGACGTTGCGAGTGCTGTGGCCCTCCCGAAGAGCTCGCAGCGCAATTTCACGCAACTCAGCGCTCGGCAGTCCCCCCGCGACCTCGTCCTCCGTCACGACGGCTGCAGGCCTCGGCTCTGCCAACCAACTGACCAGCGCGACCGGTTCGCGGGCGGCAAGGCGCTCCCACAGCTGCTCGGGGACAGACGACCCTGCCTGCAGGACCAAATGCACTCGCCCACCGCAAGCCAGCCCAGCTGCCACCGCCTCTTTGTCCCCCACCTCCACGCTCAACTCCATTACCGGCTGAGCCGGCGCAGTCGCCAGTAACCTACGAGCAGCCTCGACGAGCGCCGGCCCGCCCAAGGCTCCGAGCGGGCCTCCTTCCACACCTGAAGCCTCGTCCACGAAGAAAAGGTCGTCGTCGCTCCCCGGTAGGGTCGAAAAACCTTCGACCTTGAGAACCCTCCCAACGGCCACTTTGGCACCGGCTAGCCGGCGGCGGGCTTGTTCGCTCTCAATCACCCCGACGCTCCAATCCTCGCTTTGCGCCCATCCTAGTAGCCCCGCCCCTTCCTGGCCGGCGCTGCTCAGCCCAGCCCGCTCCCGACTGCGCTGTTGCCCACCAGTCCTGCCCACAGTTGCCCCCACACGCTTGCCGCCCACACTTGCCGCCCCCACAGTTGCTGCCCACAGTTCTGGTGCAGGTGCGCTGCCCAAAGCCACACCCGTTAGACCATGGCCCATTTTCGACGACAAAGCCGGTCGCTGTGGCTCCGGAGCACTTACATCTACCAGAGTTGTGGCTCTCTGGTCTTGGGCTCTCTGGTCTTGGTGGAGCCTCAGCAACGTTTCGGCTGGGCTCACCCGGTGGGCTCTCCTGGGCTTGGCGGGGCCTCAGCAGGGGCCGGCTGGGGCACTACACCCACGTTCCCGAACCCAAACCTCCAAACCAAAATTGGCCGTCAGCTGTATGGGCTCGAGGGGCCGGGGGCGCTCGAGCCAGCAGCTATCAGCAAAGACCTACCAGCCAAAGCCCGCTCTCGCACAACGCTCGAGCGTGACAGGGCATAGTAAGCACCTGCCGCTACCACAAGGCCGAACAACCAACTGAAGTCCGCACCTTGGGTGCTGCGCGACAGAGGCGACGTGTACGAAGGGAAATAATAGGCAGCGTCCGTCCACATCATGGCCGCGAGCATCCCAAGCGCCAGCGACGAAAGGGCCTTCCAATTGAACCCGCCGTTGCGCCAGTAGACGCCGCTGTCCTTGGCCACGAGCGAGCCGACGTCGTAGCTGCCACGACGCAACAAGTAGTCGACCATCATGATGCCAAACCACGGCCCAAGCCAGACGACGATGTAGTCCAAGAACCCGGACAAGTCGGCGTAAAAGGTCCCCTTGAAAATGACCACGGCCGTAACAGCACCGCAGATCACTGTGTCGAGCACTATTGTGCCCCAGCGCTTCAAAGGCAGGCCGATAGCTTGTAGGGTCACCCCCGACGAGTACATGTCAAGCGTGTTGATGGCCAACAGCTGCGGTAAGGCCAGCACCACAAACGGCCAGAAGAACCAGCTTGCGAACGACGCCGGCAAGCCCGTGGCCTGCGTAGCCTTCGGGCTCACCAGGTAAGCCGCTGCACCGAGGAGCTCGAGCAGCACCGACGGGACGGCCCCACCCAAAGTCGCCGCCCAAAACGTCTTTGCCTTGCGGGTGGCCCGCGGCAGGTAGCGGGAGAAGTCAGCTGCGTTCTCTGTCCAACCCAGCCCTCCTGCTGAGACTATGAGCACTAGCCCTGTCGTGCAGTACAACCAGGGCACGTGCTGGCGCAGCTCACTGGGGTGCGCATGAGGCACCACCAATGCCGCCATTATGGCGAACACCGGGATGAACACGAACGACAGGTAGCGCAGCACTTTGGTGATAGTGGCGTGCCCGAGGAACGGCATAACGAACTGGGCCAACACCGCGCCCACGATTGCGAGCGCCTTGCCCACAGCCCCAAGCGACGCCCCCTCGTGGTGGAACATCGCTTCTACGAGGAGCACCACAAGGGCGATCCCCTCGATCTCAAAGCCGAGCTGAGTGAGCCAGTTGAAAAACGACGGTACTCGGTTGCCGTTGCGGCCGAAGGGGGCCCTGCTCACCATGAACGTGGTCGTACCAGCCTCCGGGCCCCAAAGGCTCGCCAGGCCCAAGAACACGTAAAACACGTTGCCGACCAGGATCGTGGCTACTGCTTGCCAGAACGAGAGCCCGAAGGAGACGATGAGGGCGCCGTACACGAGGAACTCTACGTTCCAGATGGCGCCGGCCCACATCCAAAACAGGCTCGCGGGCGTCATCGGCCTGTCACGCTCTGGCACCGGCTCAATACCACGCTTCTCCAGACGGAACGCTTCGTAACGCTCTGACGCGCCCTCAAGTGCCGCAGCGCCTCCCGCAAGTGGACCAAGCTCAGCCATGGGCACAAAGTTACCCGTCCCCAGCAACAGGGCCTCAACTTTGCCCAAAGCCTCATAAAAGTGCCCAAAGCCTCATAAAAGCGGCCTCGAAGCGGCCTCGAAGCGGCCTCGAAGCGGGCTCGAAGCGTCGGCGCCTATCTCGTCATAAGCTGCCCTGCCGTCCAGCTTCGGCAGCTGCCCTGCCGTCCAGCCTCGGCCTTCCTGTCTGTGAGACTAAGGGCCTGTCGAGTGCCCGTGCGAGGAGGGCCTGTCGAATGGTGCCGGCGGTGCACGGCCGAGCGGTTGCTGGATGTCCTCGACGGCCACAGCGTGCTCCCCGTAGGCAACGGCGCCGGCCTTCTCGGGCTCCCGCGCCGCGGCCAAGCTGCGCAGTGCGCCTAGCCATGGCAGCTGTTCGGGCCTTTCATTTCAGCGCGGCTCCAGCTTGCCGATAGGTAACCGTGACGGCGCAAGGACGTGGCCGGAGACCTGATGGAACAGGGCTCTTAGGACCGACTCGATTTGGAGGAGACCGTGAGCCTGATCACAGATGTCCTTGGGTACACGCTCGACGCCCTTGGCCAGGCCGAGCAGGTGGCCGCCGGCAATGTGGCAAACGACCAGACACCCGGCTACACCGCCAAAACGTACAACTTCGAGGGCTCCTTGCAGGCTGCCCTGGCCGCAGGTGGCACGCAGACGCTTTCGCCAACCCAGGGGCTGTCGGCTGCGCCAGCCGCCAGCAACGGCAACAACGTCGACCTGGCTAGCGAACTTGTGAACCTTTCTCAGTACCAGTTGCAGGCCCAAGCCGTCTCAGAAGCGCTGTCGAGCCATTTCCAAGTGGTCGCCGACTCCCTCGCTGCCTCGGCCGGGGGCACCCTATGAGCCTCTTTGGAGCCCTGCCCATAGCTGGCTCCGGCCTCGAAGTCGACCAGGCCTGGCTCGACACGATCGGTGCCAACGTAGCCAATGCCCACGACGAGGCCACGCCCGGTACCCCCGTGTACCAGCCTCAGTACGTGCAGGCGGTCCCGAGCTCCAACGGTGGAGTGCAGGTGGGCGGCATAGCGCTCGGCTCAGCCAAGGGGACTTTGGAGTACGACCCATCGAACCCAAAGGCCAACGCCGCCGGCTACGTCGCACTGCCCGCCGTCGACATGGCGACAGAAATGGTCGGCCTGGTGGAGGCCCAGTCCAACTACGAAGCCAACGCTGCAGTCGTAAAAGACGCCTTGGGCGCCTACGACGCTGTCCTTGCGATCAAGGGCTGAGCCATGGTCGGACCGGTACCTCCCATTGGCCCAGTCGCGCCCGGCTCCCCTTCACAGGCTGCCGCCCCTTCACAGGCTGGCGCCCCGGCGTCCTCGGGGGGCTTCTCTGGCCTGCTGGGCTCGGCCATAGACAACCTCGAGAGCACCCAACGCGCTGCTGACCAAGCATCTTTGGGTGCGGCCGCCGGCACCGCCTCACTTGCTGACGTGATGGTGGCCACCAACGAGGCTCAGTTGGCCACGCAGCTCACCGTGGCTGTCCAAAACGCGGCCGTAGCAGCTTTCAACAAGGTCCTGGACCTCTAGGCGATGGCTCTCACCACCTACACGCCGGGGCCTGTCGCCAACCGGGCGGCAGCCCGCTACAAGCAAGCCTGGGAGCGGTTCTCCTCTGGGTTCACCCCGGGCCAGAAGGCTGTCACGGCTATCGCGGCCATCGCGCTCATAGCCGGCCTGGCCGTGCTCTCCTCGACGATGTCTTCAACAAACTACCAGCCCCTCTTCAGCGGCCTCGAGCCCGCTTCGGCAGCCGCCATCGTCAGCCAGTTGCAGTCGTCCAAGGTCCCCTACAGGCTGGCCGACGGCGGCGCCACGGTCTTGGTGCCCGCCAACCAGGTCGACCAGGAGCGCTTGGCGTTGGCAGCGGCGGGCCTCCCTCAAGCAGGCAGCGGTGCCGGCCTTTCGATCCTGGACAAAGAGGGGATCACCACTTCGCAGTTCACCCAGCAGGCCGACTACCAAAGGGCAGTCCAAGACGAGCTCGAGAGCACGATCGACTCGGTCCAGGGAGTCGCCTCGTCCCAGGTCGAGATCGTCATGCCTTCTCAGACCGCTTTTGCCCTCGGCAACACCGAGTCCCCCTCCGCGTCTGTCATGGTCGACCTGCAACCAGGGACGAGCTTGGCACAGGGGCAGGTGAACGCCATCGCTCACCTCGTGGCGTCCGCTGTCCCGGGGCTCAACGCCGGCAATGTCACTGTTGCCGACAACAACGGTGACCTGCTCTATGGCCCTGGCGCGCCGAGCAATGGGCCCGGGTCTTCTTCGGCTGCACAGCAGTTCGACACCACCGAGGAAGCGTCCCTCCAGTCCATGCTCGACCAGGTGGTCGGCCCAGGCAACGCCACTGTGCGGGTCTCAGCAGTCCTCAACACGGCCACCACCAAGACGTCTATGCAGGGTGTCCAGCTTGGTAAGGCAGGTACGCCTGTAACGGCCCCCACTCAAGTCTCGAGCTCCAAAGAGACCTTCTCCGGCTCAGGGGCCGCCCTCGGCGGCGTGCTCGGCACCAACGCAGTCACTCCGGTCGGGGGAGGCAAAACCTCCTACTCCAAGACCGACACCCAGAGCAACTACGAGACAGGGGTCTTGGACACCACTACAGAGCAGCCCCCCGGCCAGGTGACGAGCGAGAGCGTCTCGGTCGTCTTATCGAGCCTCCCCAAGGGGGCCACTCTTTCCAGCATCCGCCAAGCAGTAGCTGCGGCAGCGGGCCTCACTCCCAAAGACACTCTCTCGGTCGTAGTCGTCCCGTTCTCCAAGGCCGTGCAGGACCAAGCCGCCGCTGCCGCCAAGGCCCAGGCTGCAGCTGCTGCCCGCGCGCAGCTGTACAACCTCGTCAAGCTCGCTGGGATAGTTGGGGCCATCGCCATAGCCCTAGTAGTCCTGTGGCGAAAGAGCCGCAAGAAGAGCCCCCAGCAGGCAGAGGTCTTGAGCTCGGCGGACGTGGTGGAACTGGCCGGCCCACCCACTCAAGAACTGCCGGCGGTAGCGCAGGAACGAGACAGCGAGTTCGCTTGGGGCCCTGACGAGGTGTCGCGGGTCTTGCGTGCCTGGTTGTCACAAGCCAGCCAGCAAGGCAGCTCGCACGGGGCGGCGGCGGGCTAGGGGCCAACCGATGGCAATCGACGCCAGCGGCCTCAACTACGCGCAAAAGGCGGCCGTCGTGCTCACCCAGATGCCCCAAGAGCTAGCCAGCGCTGTGCTAGCAGAGATGAGCGAGGTCGAAGTCTCTCGCCTGACGAGGCTCGTGGCCACGCTGCCAGAACTCGAACCAGGGCCGGTCAACCAGGTCATGGGAGAGTTCTTGGAGCGCGTGAAGACTGTCTCTGCCGTGAGGCAAGGTGGCGTCGACGTGGCGAGACGGCTGCTCAGGGAGCGCCTCGGCACTGCCAAAGCCGAAGAAGAGCTCGAGGCACTGTTGCGCAGCGAAGACCACAGGCCCTTTTCCTTCTTGCACTCCATGGAGCCTGAGCGCGTCGCTGGGCTGCTGTCCTACGAGCACCCCCAGGTCGTCGCCGTGGTCATAGCCAACCTGCCCGCGGACCTGGCGGCTGCGGTCATGTCCGCGCTGGACGAGGGCACCCGCGCCGAGGTGGCCGTGCGGGTCGGCACCATGGGCAAGCTCCCCTCCGAAGCTGTGGCTTCGATCGCCAAGGCGCTGTCAGGACAGGTCCTGGACTCGTACGCGTCCGGGGACGTGGAGCGCTCTGGTGGCGGGGCGAGCGCGCTCGCTGCCATGCTCAACCGTTCCGACCGGCAGGTGGAGCGCCAGGTGCTGGCGGCCGTGGAGAACGCCGACCCGGAGCTCGCCGAGGAGGTCCGCCGGTTGTTGTTCACCTTCGAAGACGTGCTCGCGCTGGACGACAAGACGCTGCAGAAAGTGCTGCGAGCGGTGCAGCCCAAGACCCTCGCCACCGCACTCAAAGGCGCCTCAGACGAGGCGCTGGAAAAGTTCGCCCGCAACATGAGCGAAAACGCCGCCAAAGACCTAAGGGAGGAGATCGAGTACCTCGGGCCGCTCAGGCTGTCGGAGGTCGAAGGGGCCCAGATGGACATCGCCCGCAAGGTGCGCGAACTGGAAGCAGAAGGCGAGATAGTCGTGATCCGCCAGGGGGACGAAGTTGTCGTCTGAGTTGTTGCTGCCAGCTCGCTTGGTCGACCCTTCCGAAGTGGCCCCGATCGGGCCGCTGCCGCTGGCCCACGAAGCGCCCACCAGCGTGGAAGACGGTGCCTTCGCAGCGGGCTTTGCCGCCGGGAGGGCAGCTGCCCTAGCCGAGGAGGACAGCGCCTTTCGTGCTGCCAGGCAAGCGCTCGACGACGCAGCCAAGAGCCTGCGGGCCGCAGCTTCCGAACTGGCCCGGGCGAGGAGCCAAGCCGTTGCGCTGGCGGTGGACGAAGCTGCCCGTTTTGCCTTGGAACTTACCGAGGCCATCGTGGGGGGGCTCCCAAGGCAACTGAGCCCGCGCCTTGTCGAGCGCGCCCTTTCCCTGGTCCCCGAAGGCCAAGCACCCGTGGTCAAGGTCCACCCTGAAGAGGTCGAAGCGCTCCAAGGACTTGTGGCGGGCGTGAGCTTGGTCGCCGACGCGAGCGTCGCAAAGGGCGGCTGCGTGGTAGAGGCTGGCCCGACGCGCATCGGTGCTGAGATAGGGCCTGCACTGCGCCGCCTGCGTGCCGTGCTGGCCGGGGGCCTGGAAGAGCAGCCCAACGAGGGGGACGACGTTGTTGCCGGCTGAGCTCGCAGAACGTGCGAGGCGCGCAGTCGAGCCGGAGGTTTCCGGCCGGCTCCGTCGAGTAGTCGGTGCCAGGCTCGAGGTCGAAGGGGTGAACGGTGCCATCGGGGAACTGCTAAAGGTGCTCCCCCCTGGCCCAGCGCTCTCGGCCGAGGTGGTCGCGCTCGAAGACGACGCTCTCGTGTGCGTGCCCTTGGGCTGGCCCACGGGGCTGCAGAGGGGCCAGAGAGCTGTGACGGCGGGCAATGGCCTCAGCGTCCCGGCAGGAGAAGCGCTCCTCGGGCGCGTCCTCGACGGGCTGGGCCGCCCCATAGACGGCAGCCCCCTCCCTCTCGGCATGGACGAAGTGCCAGTGGTGGCCCCGGCCCCCAATGCACTGTCCCGTCGCCCTGTTGCCGAGCCGCTCACTCTTGGGGTGAAGGCTGTCGACACCTTGCTCACGTGCGGCAGGGGCCAACGAGTCGGCCTGTTCGCCGGTTCGGGTGTCGGGAAGTCGACCCTGCTTGGGATGCTCGCCCGCGGCACCAAGGCGGACTGTTCGGTCATCGCCCTTGTGGGAGAGCGCGGGCGCGAAGCCGAGGAGTTCGTTCGCGAGCGCCTTGGCGATGGCGCCAGCCGGTCGGTCGTCGTCGTAGCGACATCAGACGAGCCCCCCCTGGTGCGGCTGCGTTCGGCGATGGTCGCGACGGCGATCGCTGAATGGTTCCGCGGCCAAGGTGCGGACGTCTTGCTCCTAATGGACAGCTTGACGCGCTTTGCGATGGCTCAACGAGAGGTCGGCCTGGCTGCGGGGGAGCCACCGGCGACCCGGGGCTACCCACCTTCAGTGTTCAGTGCCCTAGCCGCTTTGCTGGAGCGTGCGGGCACCTCCGAGCGGGGTTCGATCACAGGCATCTACACCGTCCTCGTCGAAGGCGATGACATGAACGAGCCTGTGGCCGACGCCTCGCGCTCCATCTTGGACGGCCACATCGTCTTGTCCCGGCAAGTCGCCGAGATGGGCCGCTACCCCGCCATCGACGTGCTCGCCAGCGTCTCGCGGCTCGCCGACAGCCTCTGCAACCCCAGGCAGGTCGCCCTCGCCAGCAGGGCCCGCAGGCTCCTGGCTACCTGGGCAGAGGTGAAAGACCTGGTCGAAGTAGGCGCATACCGCTCGGGGACCTCTCCTGAGACCGACGAAGCGATCGCCAAGCGCGCGGCGCTCGAGGCTTACCTCTCCCAGCCAGCAAACGAGCAAGTGGCGCCTGAACATGCCTGGCAGGAGCTCGAAGCGACCCTCGAGGCCACCCAGTGAGGCGGCCTGCGCTAGGCGCTCTGGCCAGCCTGCGCCGCTACGAGGAAAGAATGGCCCGTTGGGAGCTGGCCTTGGCCTCCAAGGAAGCCGCCATCGCCCGGTCCGGCTTAGGGCCGCTCCCTCCATTGTCCCCGATCGGGGCTGGCCTCAGCATCGAAGCGTTCCTGGCCGCTAGGGCAACGTCTCACATCTCCTGGGCAGCGTGGGGCGAGCGCCTGAGCAGAGCAGAACAGGCGGCGACCAAGCAGGAGGCGGCGCAACAGGCCTGGGCCAACGCTGCGAGCGACTTGAAGGCCATAGAGCGCTTGGCCGAGCGCAGGGCCCGACGGGCCAAGCAAGAGGCCGCCCGTGCCGCACAAGCCGAGCTTGACGACGTGGCGACCCGGCAGTGGAGGAGGTCGAGGCGTGGTCCAACCCGTCAGCCTTAGCGAGGTCACGGCCGAGATCGGCTCGATCCAGCAGTTGGTGGACGGTGGCTTCGCCTCTGTCCTGGCCGAAGTGTCCGCCGGCCCGCCCCTAGTGGAAGCTCCCGCCTCTTTGGGCCAACCGGTAGCCGGCCTTGGGCTACCTACTGCAGTAGCGCTCACGGGCACTAACGGCCAGGGAGGCCTCACGGGGACTAACGGCCAGGGGGGCCTCACGGGAACTAACGGCCAGGGGGGCCAAGTTGGCAGCCAAGGAGGTGCTAGCAGCGTTTTCAATGCCGGCCTCCAGCCTGCGAAGGCCAGCAACGACCTTGGTGCCAAGGCGGCTGCGCTCGCCGAGGCGTTCGTCGGCGTGCCCTACCTGTGGGGTGGGGAGAGCCCGGCTGGGTTCGACTGTTCGGGCCTTGTCCAGTACGTCTACCGCGAGCTAGGCGTGGAACTGCCCCGCACTAGCCAGGAGCAGGCCACCGCCGGCGTAGCGGTGCCGAGCCTTGCGGACGCGCGCCCAGGTGACCTGGTCTTCTTCCCCGGCTCCGACGGCACCGCCGAGCACCCAGGGCACGTCGGGATCTACATCGGCAACGGTGACATGGTCGACGCCCCCTACAGCGGTTCAGTAGTGCAGGTACAGCCGGTCGGCCAGCCGACTGAGATCCGTCGCGTCCTCACCGCAAGCCCGGCGGGGCCCGCCAGAACCACGACCCTTACCAGCGACCTTTTGACAGGCACCGCCCTGGGCGGCACACAGGCCAGCTCCGTGGCCCCCGAGGCGGCACCTGGCCCTGAGGCCGGCCCCTATGGCGGGCTTTTCTCCCAGGCTTCCGCACGCTATGGGCTCCCCGCTGGGCTGCTCCCGGCAATGGCCCAGGCCGAGAGCTCCATGCAGCCTGACGCCGTCTCGAGCGCGGGGGCAGAAGGGCTCATGCAGCTCATGCCGGACGTGGCCGCGGGCCTGGGGGTAAACCCCTTCGAGCCTTCTCAAGCGGTACCAGCTGCAGCAGAGCTCATGTCGTCTTACCTGCGGCAGTTCGGCTCTTTGCCCTTGGCCCTTGCCGCCTACAACGCCGGGCCTGAAGCAGTGAGCGCCTACGGCGGCGTGCCCCCTTACCCCCAGACCGAGGCGTACGTGAGCAAGGTCATGAGCCTTATGGGAGGTCAACCATGACAGCCACTACCGGGGGGCCGGCCATGAGGGCGCTCCCGGCGGGCCGAGCCGAGCCGGCGTTAACAAACCCGCCGGCGCGACGAGCCCCTACTGGCGCGACGGGCGAAGGCGAGTTCGCGGACCTGCTCCAGCTCGCCCGCTCCGCCCAGCCCAGCCCACCTGCCCTCCCCGACGGCACCAAGGCCACCGCCGGACCCGGCCACCGAGCACCCCAAGCCCACCCGAGCTGGCTCAACGGCCAGCATAAGCACGACCATGCCAAGACGGGCCGGGACCGTCCCGGGCAGCCTCAAGATGGCCAAGCGGCCGTCGTGCTCGTCGCACGCGCTGCCCGGCCCCCAGCGGACGCCCCTCGGCCCCCTGCGGTGGCCCCGGCAGGGGCGCCAAGCCCGCAAGCCCATGGGCCACAATTCGCCGAGCCCATGCAGCCTGCGCACGGGGCCACTGTTGACGAGCTGATTGGAGGCCGCTTTCCCGTGGGGCCCGACCGCTCCTCCCCAGTGGACGGCTCCTCGCGCCTGGAGGACCGCTCCGCACTGGCACCGGGACAGCGGGCAAGGCAACTTCACACAGTGGCCAACACCTCAACGCCTTCGTTTTCAGCAGGCCTGGGCACGCCGGCGCCTTCAGCGGCCCGCAGTGGCCCTCGGCCAACTCTGGGGCTGGGCGCGGCCGCCACCGCGGCCGGACGCCCATTGGCCCAACAAAACCCTGTGGGCCAACAAAACCCTGTGGGCCAACAAAACCCCGTGGGCCACGCCGTGGGCCAACAAGAAAGTGGCCCCCTGCCTGGCCGGCTCCTCGAGGAGCCGGTGCAACCCAGCCGGGGGAGCCTTCAGGACGTAGCGGCCACTGTGCAACAGCACAAGGCACCTGAGGCTTCGGGCACACCCGGGCGCGCCGAGCGCCCTACGGGAGGCACAAGCTCAGCCCTTGGGGCCCCAACGGCTCGCCCAGCCGGCGGCCCACCAGCTAGCCCGCTCAGCTCAGCGGGCTCGCTCGGCTCAGCGGCCCCTGCCAGGCCAGCACTCCCCTGGGGCCCACCCGCTGCGCAGGTTAGGCCCGAACAGGTGGGGCAACTTCTCCTGCGGCATTTGCCACAGCTACCCCCCGCCACCAAGGGCACCACGGGCAACTGGTCTTTGTCGGTGCAGCTAGACCCGCCTGAGCTCGGCCACGTGGAAGCCACGCTCACCCTCGCCCCAGGGGGCCTTCACGTCCTCCTCGTGGTTTCGACCCTGGCCGGCCACGCAGCGCTCCAGCAGGCTTCCCACCGGATCTCAGCGGCCCTTGGGGCACAGGTCACGGTCTCAGCTGGCACTGGTGGCCAGGAAAGCCCTCTTGCTGGGCAAAACGGCGCCCATGGGGGCACAGCTCACGGCCCTGCGCGCGGCAGGACCGAGCTCCCCGCGCCAGGCGACAGCGCTGGCGCTTCGGCGGGCCAGCCAGCCTCCGATGGCCGAGATGGCGGGATTTACCTGTTTGTCTGAGATGTCAGTGCTGCCCCTGGGCTTTTGCCGATAGGACTAACCGTGAGCGACATATCAGCCATCAGCTCAACTTCGCCGGCCCAGCAGCAAAGCGCCGGAGGCCTGGGGGCACTTGGGCCGCAGGCTTTTTTGCAGTTGCTCGTCTCAGAGGTCTCCAACCAAGACCCTCTCAACCCAATGTCGTCGAGCGACCTTTTGTCCCAAACGGCAGAGCTGTCAACCCTCGAGCAAGTGGCTTCGCTCGCCCAAGACGCTACCCAACAGCTCTCGGCTTCCCAAGCGCAAGAGGCTGTTTTCCTGATAGGCAAGCAGGTTTCCGGGACGACCAGCTCCGGCCAGGCATTTTCTGGGACCGTGAGCGGGGCCGACCTGAGCGGCAACCAAGCTTTGCTCGACGTCGGCGGCAGCCAAGTGCCTGTCTCAAGTATCACGCAGGTTTCCTAGGGGCCGACCGAGGCCACTGGCACACGAAAGGAGCACTAACGGCAAATGGAACGCAGCTTGGCAGCCGCAGTGAGCGGCATAAACGCTGACCAGACGTACCTCGACGCGATAGGCAACAACATCGCCAACTCCGACACCGATGGCTACAAACAGCAAAACGTGGAGTTCTCTGAGCTGCTCACCCAACAGGTCGTGGGCGGCACCGCCCCCTCCCCGCCGGCGCTGGGTGGCATCAACCCTGCTGCCATCGGCTCTGGGGTGCAGGTGGCCGGCGTCGCTCAAGACCAGTCGGAGGGCCCACTGGTGCAAACGGCGGTGCCGTCCAACGCGGCCATCCAAGGGCAAGGCTTCTTCGTCGTCGACTACAACGGCCAGCAGCTGTACACCAGGGCCGGGGACTTCAGCCTCGACGCAAAAGGGGAGCTCGTGACGCCTTCAGGCGGGTTGGTGCAAGGCTGGAGCGGTAGCACGACTACCGGCGCGACTTCCCCCGTAGTAGTCCAGCTTGGCTCGTACAAATCAGGGACGAGCGGGCCGACGTTGCAATCGTACTCGATCAGCGCGAACGGCCAAGTGGTCGGCACCTATTCCGATGGAAGCACAGCCGTCATAGCCACCATAGCCCTTGCTTCTTTCCCCAACCCGTCCGGCCTGTCCGACCTCGGCAACGGCTACTACGCTGCTTCGCCCAACTCAGGTGCGGCTTCTGTAGTAGCGCCTGGGGCGAGCGGCACCGGCACCTTGGTCGGGGGCGCCGTCGAGGGCTCCAACGTCAACCTGGCCCAACAGCTCACTGACCTGGTCGACGCCCAGACAAACTACGAAGCCAACACCAAGGTCGTCGGTACCACTGCGCAGGTGCTGCAGTCACTGGTGCAGATGCCCTGAGCCTATAGGTGGCCGAGGGACGCAGGCTGACGAGGCGGGTAGCTGAGCGATGATCCGCTTGACCCGCCTGCAAGGCGAGACCTTCTACCTGAACGAAGAATTGATAGAACGTATCGAAAAACGCCGCGACACTACGCTGGTCCTCGTTGGGGGCAACGTGTACACGGTCGCTGAGGCACCTGAGGAAGTTGCGGACGCGATCTTGCAGCTGAAGGCGACTGTGCGCAGCCTCGCAAGCCGCATGGGCACCACAAAGGCGGGCCTCAGGGTCGTAAGCCCCAGGGAGGAAGAGTGAAGAAGAACACCCTGGTCGGCATCTCGGCAGCCGTGGGCTGCGTGCTCTTGGCGCTCATGCTCGACCACGACAACCTCTTCGTGCTCTTGAACCCGACTGCTTTGGTGCTGGTCCTGGGCGGCACGTGCGCCCTTGCGCTCGCGGTCGGCACCTTTGAGGAAGCCAAGAGCCTCCCTAAGATAGCCAAGAAGGCCGTCCTCGGGCTCCCCGAGGACCCAGCGCGCGTCGTCGAGCAGCTCGTCCAAATGGCTGCACTAGCCCGAAAAGAAGGGCTATTGAGCCTCGAGGCCGCTGCCAAGGACGAGCCTGACCGCTTTTTCCGACAAGGTATCGGGCTAGTCGTGGACGGCAAAGACGCTGGGACGATCCGCTCAGCGCTCGAGAACGAGCTCGAGGCTACCGCTGCACGCCACGCTCAGAGGGCGAACATATTCAAACAAGCTGGAGGTTTTGCGCCAACGCTGGGGATCATAGGCACCGTCGTCGGCTTGGTGCACGTGATGACGGACATATCCTCGCCGCAGACGCTCGGGCCAGCCATCGGGGCGGCCTTCACGGCGACGCTTTGGGGGGTGCTGTCTGCCAACTTGTTCTGGCACCCAATGGCGGCCAAGCTCCAGAGGCTTTCTGAAGCCGAAGTAATGGCACGCCAAGCAGTCATAGAGGGGCTGCTCGCGATCCAGGCAGGAGAGCGCCCGAGCGCCGTGCAGACACTGCTTGCGCCTTACCTGCTCGTCGAGGGCAACGAGGCCGAGCTAGCCGAGCCACCAAGCGAAGTTGAACAGGCGGGCGCAGCGTGAAAGCCCGGCACAAAAGCGGCCATGGGGGCGACGAAGAACGCTGGTTGCTTACTTATTCGGACATGATCACGCTCCTGTTGGCGCTTTTCATCGTCTTGTTCGCCTTGTCCTCGATCAACAAGGCCAAGTTCGACGAGTTCAGGGACAGCATACGTTCTGTGTTCATGTCTGGTGCCCCGAGCGTCTCGCCTGGCGCAATGGGGCTGCTCAGCCAGTTGCAGCAGCCACAGCTACCTCGGCCGCTCGCCAACCCTGTGCAAGGCCCGACGCCGCCTCACGCCTTGGCAAGCCGCTCGAAGGCCACCACCGCTACCACGGCTCCCCCCTCACCGGCCAGCTCCGCTACGACCATCTCGGTGCCCAGCAGCGTCTTCGAGACGTCGCCCCCACCTCCTAACACCCAACTGCAAACCCTCGAGCGCGAGATCAGGGTAGCCCTAGCCGCCAAGGGCCTCCTGAAAGACGTCATGATAAGCCTGACGCCCAAAGAACTTTCCGTCGCCCTGTTCGCCGACAGGACGTTCTTCGCCACGAACTCCAACGCGCTGTCTACCGTCGGCGACGAAGTGGTCGACACGGTCGGCAAGATCGTGGCCCACCAGCCGAACGACGTGACCGTAAAGGGCTTCGCAGACAACGTGCCGGTGACCGGCCCACCTTGGTACTCCAACTTCATGCTCTCGGCCGCTCGTGCCACCGCAGTTGTCGAGCGTCTCACGCGCTATGACGGCGTAGCGGGCTACCGTCTCGTAGCCGAAGGCTTTGGCCAGTACCACCCAATCGCGAGCAACGCGACCGCGGCAGGGAGGGCAAAGAACCGTCGCGTGGACATCGACATCGACGCGCTTCAACAACCATGAGGTAGGTGACCACGATGGCTACTGCAACTGTCGAGGAACCAAGGAGCCGTAGCACTAGGCCCCAGCTGCCACCGCAGGCTGGGCGCAACACAACGGCCCCAGCCAAAAAAGGCAAAAAGCCCCCGAAGAAGCTCCTTGCAGCCCTAATCGTCGTGCTGGCCGTCGCGGCCTTTGGCGTTGAGAAGTTTGCGTTGCCCAAGCACAAGGCGACAGTCGCCGTACCAGGCTCGCTCCTCAAGCTGCCGGTTACGACGGTCAACCTGCCAAATGGCGGGCTTTTGCAGGTGGGCTTGGCCGTCGAGGTCCAAAAGGGCACCGGCGGGCGCTCGGGGCTGCCGGCCTGGGACATAGCCAAAATGGAAGACGACGAGATAACGATCTTGTCTGTTTTCCCCGAGCAGGTCCTTCTCAGCGCTGCCGGGAAGGCCGAGGCAAAGGCCGACTTGCTGGAAGCTTTTCGCAAGGTCGTAGGACCAGGCCCGGTGGGGCCCGGCGTGATGGCTGTTTTCTACACGGACCTTGTGATGCAGTAAAGAGGGGCACTTGGGTGCCCCGGCCGACTTGCCGATAGGTAAAATGTGCCAAGGCGGCAGCTAACTACGACAAGCCCGGCAACTCCTCGGCCTAACCGTGGCCAAGGCTCAGCACCTGGGGCGGCCCGCGCCGGGCGCGCTCGCCCAGCGAGCAGCGGGCCGGAAGTAAAGCCTTGGGACCTACGTTCCCAAGACGGCCTCGACCGCGTTGCCCTCACCGCGGTACGGCAATTGGCCGAGGCAGCATGCCGCCTCGTAGGCAGCCGGGTCAGCACTTGGGCTAGGGCCAAGGTGGCGCTGCGCCTAGAGAAGCTGGAGCAGCTGGACTGGCAGGCCGCGCAGGCCCGAGTAGGCGAGCCAAGCGGTTTCGCAGCCTTCAACCTTGGCGAAGGTCCTGTCATCGTGTGCCTGCCTGCCAGCCTGGCGTTCGCGGCGATAGACCTTCACCTGGGGGGGAGTGGCAAAGGCCCTTGGCCAAGGCGAGAGCTCACCGACCTCGAGCAGCACCTGCTGGCCCCAGTGTTCACCATGGTGGCTGAAGCTGTGGCGGAAGCAGCTTCCAGCGTGCTCGGGCGCGGCGAGCTCGGCCCAGTCACCCAGCTTGGCAACAGCCCTGGCTTGTTGCTCGCCAGCCGGCAGAGGCAGCTCATCTACTGTGAGGCAGTAGCGGACCTCGGCGCAGCTTCGCCAAGCCCGGGGGGCCTGGCCATCTACCTGCCGGTGGATACGCTGCGGCCGCTGTTTGTGAACCTGGGCCGCGACAGGCCTCCCAAGGAGCAGTTCTATGCGCTTGCCGAACGAGCAGCAGCAGAGGTCCCGCTCAGGCTCTCGCTGTGCTTCCCACCAGTGAGCGTGCCCGTCGCAGTTGCCGAGAGGCTCGCCCCAGGCCAAGTAGTCGGCCTCGGCCACCCCATTGGCGAGCCGCTGGTGCTCAAAGTAGGGGGAAAAGCCGTCTTTTCTGCCGTGTTGGTAGAACAAGCCAAACGTGCGGCGTGCAAGCTAGTGCGTCGCAAAGGAGACCCTGTACAAGGAGGAACGAACAACTGATGAGCGCTACTGCACCGAGCGCCGGCGACGGCGCACCGCAATTGTCTGTCCTACGAGACGTCAACTTGGAGCTGACGGTCGAGCTCGGCCGCACGACGAGGCCACTGAAAGACGTCTTGCACTTGGCGCCCGGCGAGGTCGTGGTGCTCGACCGCCCAGCGGGGGCGCCGGCAGACCTTTACGTGAACGGGGCACTTTTTGCCAGAGGCCAGATCGTAGAGGCGGTTGAGACCGGTGAGTACGCGATCCGGGTCACCGAGGTCGTCGCCCCGGCGGCGCCCAACGCTAGCTCGCCACCCGCATGACCTCTGCGCTTGTCCACTTCCTTTTCGGCCTAGTGGTAGTCGGTGGGCTGCTTTGGGCCCTATCGCGCTTGGCTAGAGGTGGCTTTGCCGGCCTGAAGCGCTCACCGGCTGGCGGCGACGCCCTACGCGTGGTTTGCCGTCGGCAGGTTGCCAAAGGAGCCGTGATCGTGAGGGTTTCCGTGGACGACAAAGACTTGTTGTTGGGCTCGTCCCCCAAGGGCATCGAAATGCTCTGCGAGCTGCCCAAGTCGCCCGAGCCCTCCCCTGCCGCACAGCCGGTCGGGCTGTTTTTCGGCGACCCAGGGCAAGCTGGCTTTGCCGAGCTCTTGGGTAAGACGTTGGCTTCGAGGCGGCGGAGGTAGCGCTATGGCCTTGTTGGCAGCTAGCTCGGTCACAGTGAACTTCAACGACCTCGGCAAACCAAGCACGAGCCTAATAATCATCGTAGCCCTCACCCTGCTGGCAGTAGCGCCGGCCGCGCTACTGTTGCTCACCCCCTTCACCGAAGTATACGTGACGCTGCGGGTCGTCTCGAACGCGATCGGCGTGCAGGACCTCCCGCCGTCGCAAGTGCTCGCCGCGCTCTCGTTGTTCATTTCCTTGGCCCTAATGGCGCCCGTGCTCACCCATGTGGACCACAGCGCGTTGGCGCCCTGGCTCGCTGGCAAGCTCAACTTTTCCCAGGCGCTTTCCAGCGCAGAAGGCCCGTTGCGCTCCTACATGCTGCACCACACGCGCAAGCAGGACCTCGAGCTGTTCTTGTCGGTCACAGGGCACCCCCGCTCTGCGGCCACGGCGGCGCCGATGCTCGCAGTGGTGCCGGCTTACGCGATCTCGTCGATCGAAACGGCCATGCTCATGGGCTTTTTGGTCTACGTGCCCTTCGTGGTTATCGACCTCGTGGTGGCGTCGTTGCTCATGTCCACCGGCATGGTCATGCTGCCGCCGACGCTCGTCTCGCTCCCGTTCAAAATCTTGTTGTTCGTCCTCGTGGACGGCTGGGCGTTGGTCTCTTCCGCCTTGTTGAAGGTCGGCTGAGGTGACTGAGGCGCAGGTAGTCGAGGTAGTGAGCCACGCTTTGGTGCTAGTCGCCAAGGTCGCCGGCCCAGTGCTCGTTGTGGCCCTGGTCGTGGGCTTGGCGGTCTCGGTCTTCCAGTCGCTTACACAGGTAAATGACTACACGCTGACCTTTGCCCCCAAGTTGCTGGCAATCGCGCTGGTGCTCGCGCTCGCAGGGCACTGGATGCTCTCCAGCCTGGTGGGCTTCACCGAACAGCTTTACGCGGAGATCCCGCGGCTTGTGAGCGGCGCGCTCGGGGCATGACCCTTAACGTCGCGCTCGGCGCCGTTGGCTTGGCGCGGGCGTTGCTTGCGTCGGTGAGGGTGCTCGCCTGGATGAGCGTCGTACCTCCCTTTTCTGCCCGCTTCGTGCCCGCCCAAGTGCGTGCGGCCGCCTCTTTGGCCGTCGGCGCTGCCGCTAGCCCGCTCTTGGCCCTGAAGGCTGTGCCTACTTGGCAGGGGCTCATCGCCGACGCAGTGGGCCAGGTGCTCCTGGGCGCGGGCTTTGGGGCCTTGACGATGGCCGTGCTGGAGGCGGTCGTCTCCGCTGGGACCGCCCTAGGGCTCTTTGGGGGGCTCGTGCTCCCCCAAGCGCTCGAGCCAGCTGGCCAGTCGTCCGCCAACAGCCTTGGGCAGCTCTACCAGATGGCCACCTTCGCCCTGCTGGTGGCCAGCGGAGGGGACCTGTTGCTGCTGAGGGGGCTTTTCACGACCTTTAGGGTCTTCGGGCCTTCTCTCGCCTCGCTCGCACCTATGGCGCACGGGGCCCTCAGCGCGACGGCGACCATGTTCACGGCTACTTTTGAAGTGGCCGGCCCGATCATCGCTGTCGAGTTCTTGGCCCAGCTGGCCCTGGGGCTGCTCGCGAAGGCAGCTCCTAACGTCAACATCTTCTTGTTCATGTTCTCGGTGCAGGTCGTCGTCTTGGTGTTCGCGCTGGCCCTCGGGGCAGCCAGCTTGCCCGATGCCGTGGGCCGTCTGGTGCAAAGGGCCTTGGGCTTGGAGGGCGGCCTGCTTTGAGGCAAAAGGGGCCCCGCCTCCAAATGAAAGCCACCCCGTCTCATGGCGGGAGGCACTTCGGCTCGAGGTGGGAGCACCCCGTCTCAAGGCGGGAGGCCCTCGGCTGGTGCCAGGTCAAGGGGGTAACGGGGGCTGATGGCCAAGCCTGACAAAGCCTCCAAACAGCTGCCGCCTTCGGCCCGAAGGCTCCGGGAGGCCCGCAAGCAGGGGCAGGTGCCCCGCAGCGCCGACCTCTCAGGCTGGGCCGTCGTGCTCGCAGCCTCCTGGGGCATCGGCCCCCTGTACCACTACGCCTCCCAGGAGGTCACCGGTTTGCTGGAGGCTGCCGTAGAGGGTTTCTCGGCTCCCTCTCCCCCGACAGCGTTGCGCTTGTTGTCGCAGGGCTTGTACGCGGTGCTGGCGGTCGCCGGCACGTCTTCTGTGGTGGCGGCGCTTGTGGCAGCCGGGGCACAGTTGGCGCAAAGCCGCCCAGTCCTTGCTTGGGCGAAGCTCAAGCCTCAGTTTTCGCGGATGTCCCCAGGTGCGGGCGCCAAGCGCATCTTTTCCGCCAACGGCCTACAGAACATGGCAAAACAGGTAGCCAAGTTGGCCGCCGTCGGTGCCATAGCCGCAGTGCTGCTCGCCAATTTAGCCAGGGTAGCCGCTGTCGGGGCCGTGGAGCCCATTGGTGCTCTCGTCAGCTTGGTCGCCGCGGGCGGCCTTGGGGCCCTGCGTTACGTAGCCTTTGCCGGCCTAGCCCTCGGCACCGCTGACTGGTGGTGGCAACGACGCCAAGTCACCCAACAACTGAAGATGACGAGAGAGGAAGCCAAGGAGGAGCTGAGGCGCGACCAGGGCTCCGCTGAGGCACGCTCCGCTCGCCGGCGGGCCGCACTCCGGCTGTACCGCGCACGCATGGCCGGCACCGCAAGGGGTGCCGACGTGCTCGTCACTAACCCGACCCACTTCGCGGTAGGCCTCTCGTACCGTCAAGGCAAAGACAGGGCACCCCGCGTGGTGGCCAGAGGGGCTGGAGCCGTCGCAGCGCGCCTCAGAGCCGAAGCGCAGGACCTCAGCGTGCCAGTGGTGCAGGACCCTCTGCTTGCGCGCTCGATCTACCATGCTTGCTGCGTCGGCGACTTCGTGCCTGTCGAGCTCTACGAGGCTGTCGCCAGGCTCTTCGCAGAGCTTTACCGTGCTGGGCGCTGGCTGAGCGCGCGAGCGGGCTAGGGCAACGCTACGGCCCGGGCCATGGCAACTGCGGCCGGGGCCATGGCAGCTGCGGCCGGGGCCATGGCAGCTGCGGCCGGGGCCCTGGCAACGCTACGGCAAGGAGCTTGCAATTTGTGCCGATAGGTAGGGCGTGGAGACTGTAGGCACACTAGAAGCCCTCGAGCTCAGCGCCCAGGCAGCCGAGCTCGTCTTGTTGAAGGTCGAAGAGCTCATGCTGCTCGTAAGGGCCGACAAGCCACGCCGTCTCATCGAGTTGGCCCACGCCGAGCTGGCAAGCGCAGTGGAACGCGCTAACGACATCTGGGAAAGCCATGGGGAGGGCTTTGCCGAGGCAGTGTCATGTTCGTCGAGCAGCGAGCTGCAGCGTGCCTGGCAGGAGTTCCGCAGCTTGCTAGCGCGTGCCGCCGGCTCGGCGCAAGAGGCCTCCGCCGCGATCGCCGCCCACCTGGCCGTGACCGAAGATGCCCTGAGCGCCCTTGGTTTGTCCCGAGAGTACGGCCCAGGAGGGCACCTTCGCCTCGTGAGCCCAGGCCAGCAGCAATCACCGGTGATGGCATGAGCATCCAAGCCCTCGAAATAGCCCTGTCAGGCATCGACGCTTCACAGACGGGCCTCGACGCGACCTCGGAGAACCTCGCCAACGCGAGCACTCCGGGGTACATAAGCCAGACCGCTGACTTTGCCCCTGTCGGTGGCGGGCCGGGGCCGGTGGGCTCGGGTACCGAAGTACAGGCGGTAGAGCTCGACACCAACCCGGCGCTACAACTGCTCGCGCAGTCAACGGCCGGCCAAGCAGGCTCGGCTTCCGCGCTCGCGAGCGTGCTGCAGGCAGCTGAAGGGGTCTTCACAGACTTCCCCGCGGCGCCTACGGGGGCTGCGTCGTCTTCGACGGCTACAGGCAACGGGCTGCAGGCAAACCTCTCGGCCCTTTGGTCTGCTTTTGCAACCCTTGCCAACTCGCCAGGCAACTTGGCCAGCTACACCGCCGTCGTCGGCGCGGCTCAGAGCACGGTCGACACCTTGCACTCGATGGCGAGCGGCCTCAGCTCGGCCGCACAAGGCGCACAAAGCCAGTTGGCCGACCTCGTAAACCAGGTCAACCAGCAACTGGGCGAACTTGCGAACCTAAACGAGGAGATCCTCGCCGCTGGTGCGGCTCAAGGAGGCACGAACGCCCTCACCGAACAGCAGGTGGGCTTGGCCAACACCCTCGCCTCCGAACTGGGTGCCACAAACTCAACCGATGCACAGGGCGCCATGACGCTAAGCGTCGGAGGCACGGTGCTTGTGAGCGGCGGCAGCGCCCAGCTCCTCGCCGTGGCCGGTTCTGGCCCCTCCACGCAGCTCACGGTGGGCGGCAGCGCCCTTACGGTCCCCTCCGGGCAGGCAGCCGGCTTGCTCCAGGCAATAACCTCTGAGCTGCCCGCTTGGCAGTCGGCCCTCGACAACGTCGCACAAGCGCTGGCAACTGACGTCAACAACCAGCTCAGTGCAGGCGTGTACTGGTCACCGCCTGGTAGCGCCTCGGCCACGTCCTCGCCTGGCACCGCAATGTTCCAGGCCTCCTCGGGAGGCGCTGTCACAGCGTCCAACATAGAAGTCTCACCGTCGGTCGTCGCTAACCCCGGAGAAATCGCAGCCGGCTCGTCAGCCTCGAACGGGCCATTGGACGGTTCCAACGCCCAAGCAGTGGCTGACCTCGCGAGTTCGTCCACGGGCCCAGACGCCCTTTACCAGGCGCTCGTCGGCCAAGCAGGCTCGGCCACGCAGGCGGCCCTGTCCAACCAGTCGGTGACGTCGCAGGCTGCGAGCTCCGCTGCCGATGGGGCCAGTGCTGCGGAGGGCGTTAATACCAATGCCCAGCTCACCAACCTTCTCCAGTACCAGCAGATGTTCTCCGCTTCGGCAAAGGTCATAGGAACCGCTGCCACGATGTTCAACTCGCTGCTGGCGGAGGTGCAATGAGCGCGCCCGTCATGCCGGCCACTTCGTTGGCTTTTTCCCAACAGCTGCTCGGGTACCTCGGCTCCGGCCAGGCCAGCCTCCAGCAATTGCAAGCAGAGCTCGCTTCGGGCAGCTCCATCCTTTCCCCGAGCGACAACCCCCCGCTGGCCCAACAGTCCCTAGCAGCCCAAGCGGCAGCTGCACAGGCCACGAGCTGGCTGTCCAACGCCCAAGACGGGCTCTCCCGCCTCGGCCTCGCAAACCAGGTCCTGAACCAGGCATTAGGTGAGATCTCTCAGGTCCAGCAAGCGGTCGAGTCCGTCTCGAGCGCAACTTTTTCGCCGGCGGGGATGAGCTCTTTGGCCGAGACCGTCCAAGGCATAGGCCAACAGATCCTCGCCAACGCGAACACCACCTACGAGGGGTACGCGATTTTCGGGGGCACCTCCGGCCAGCAAGACGCGTTCTCTGCGAGCGGGGCCTACCTCGGCAACGCGAACGTGCCAACCAGAGCCGTCGGGCCGGGGGTGCAGATCCCTGCTGGGCTAGCCGGCGACACCGTGTTCGGCAACGGCGCTTCGGGCCTCTTCGGCGTCATCAACCAAACGGTTGCAGACCTGCAGGCAGGCAACGTCAACGCTGTGCTGGGCACGGACCTGCCGGCCCTAAACACCTGGTACGGCCAAGTACAAGACGCAGCCGCCCAAGCCGGGTCCCTCTACGACCAGATGCAGGCAGCCCAACAACAAGCTCAGGCCACTTCGCAAGCCCTGAGCACCCAGGCCTCCAACCTGACCGGTAGCGACCTCGCGGGTACGGCGACGGAGCTGTCGTTGGAGCAGTCCACCCTGCAAGCTGCCCTTTACTCGCTAGCGCGCGTAGTCCCCGAGTCGCTCCTGCCGTACCTGCCTTGAGCGAAGGCACCTTACCTGCACTGGGCGAAGGCCCCTTACCTGCACTGGGCGAAGGGGGGCCTTTACCTGCAACGAACGAGCTGGCCGCTTGGCAAGCCTACCTAGGCCAGCTCGAAGCGGCCCTTGGCTCCATTGGGGAAAAGCCCTGGCCACAGCTGCCTGACCCAAGCGGCTACGGCCCCCTGCCCGAAGCCCTGCGTGCTCGAGCCGAAGCCTTGCTGGCCGAGCTTCGCACCGCCGAGACAGCTCTGCGAGGGCGACGAGCGGACGCCGCCAGGCGCTTGGCAGCGCTGCAGGCCCGGCCGAGCAGGCCCAACGGGCCCAGGGCCTTAGCCCTTTAGACGGGGCCTTTTAGGCGGGGCCTTTTAGACAGGGCTTTCAGCAGGCCGGCAGCTCTATCGAGGCTTTTGAGCAGGCCAGGAGCGCTAGCTGCCCCGCTTGAGCAATAGGTCGAAACGGTAAGCGGCTGCATAGAACTCTGGCGGCATCGTGCATACCTCAGCCTCCCACCCAAAGCTCGCCGCCAGCGTGGCCAGTTGCTCGCGCTCCCACCAGGTGCCGTACTGGGTCTCGTGGTCGTCGAGGTCGTCAGGCGGAGCAGATCTCGACGCGTAGTGCTCAGCTGCCCTGGAGCGGTCTGGGACATTGCCGATGAAGACCCTTTCGACGTTCACGAAGCGCTCGTGCAAGCTCGCGAGGACGTCTGCGACCTCAGAGGCCGGGAAGAAAGAAAGGCTCCCGTAGCAGAGCACTTTGGTGAACTCGGCGGCGTCCGGCGTGGTCGCGCAGTAGTGGCCCGCTCCATCGAGGACAAATTTGCTACGGGGAGGGTTGTGGAAGTACTCGTGGGCGACATCTACTAAGTAAGCAGAGTGGTCGACGCCGACCAGGCGCCGGCAAGTAAGCTCGGAACTGAGCGCCCCGTTGCCGCACGCCAGGTCGAGCAGGATGTCTTGAGCGTTGAGGTCCAGCTTGGCCGTCACCTGCTCGCGTATGAGGGTTATCTGCCCCTCAGGCACCGGCTTGCCGCCAACAGTGCGGCGCACTTGTGCCCAAAAGGCGTCCCGGGGCAAGGACTTGGGGTACTCGTGGTAGTCGTGCTTGGGGTAAGGCAGCGCCCCTTTGCAGTGGCCGGTCATGACTGTGCGGCCGAGACGGGGACGGTGCCAGCCCGTTCGTCGACAATCGACCAGGCCTTGGCGAAAGCTGCCAGTTCGCTTGCCGACAGGAAGCCCTGTGGGCCGGGCTCCTCAGGCAGCTCCTCGAGCAACGACAGCTCAGGGTAGGCGCCAGACAACAACCTGTACTGTTCGTGGAGCCTGCGCACCAAGGCTGCGCAGCGCTCAGCCCCGAGGTGCCCCGAACTGGCAGCCACCCGTGCAAGGTACTCCCACTCGAACAAGCCCGCGCCAAAAATGGGGCCGCCGGGCCGGCTGGCCTGCTGGGGGTGCCGCCGGAACGCGGAGAGGGCTGCGCCAATACCAACTATCTTGTGGCCGCCCATAGCGAAGTTCATGTACAGGGCAACGTCTGTCAAAAAGCGCATGCGCTCCCCCCGCATGGCAAAGGGCTTGTCCATAGAGCCAAGAGCCTCGGCGTCCACCAATATGTTGCTCGGTTCGCCAATGAAGTTCACCCCCGTGCCGACCATGACGTCGAAGATCGCCTGGGGTGGGACCTCGGCTACCTGGCCAGCCCGCAGGACGCTCTGCGGCGTCGGGCCGGTACAGGGCGAGCCGTCGGGCCCCACCGCGTGGCGCCCGTGGAAAACGAGCTTGGCGCCCAAATTGACCGCAATGGAGCGCAGCACTTCGACAGAACGTGGCAACAAGAAGTCGTCGTCGAAGAGGAACTTCAGGTACTTGCCGTTCGCACAGCTGAGGAGGTGGTCCCTGTTAGCGCCGGGCGCACGGGGGTTAGGGTTGCGGACGTACTTGACACGAGGGTGCGCCCACCTCGCCACGATGCTTTCAACCTCTCGGCCCTCGGAGTCATCGCTTATGACCAGCTCGAAGTCCTGGTACGTCTGAGCAAGTACGCTTGCGATCGCAAGGTCCAAGAAGTCGGGCCTGAAGGCCGGGACTAGTACTGACACTTCTGGCATGTCGCTCCTAAGCTGCTGGCGCTTTTGGCAACGAGGCCCCGCCGACAGCCAGTACTTGCCCTTCGGCCAGTACTTGCCCTTCGGCCAGTACTTGCCTTATGGCGGGTGCGCTCACCCACAACATGGCGTCCAAGACAGACAGCCCTTTTTCGGCTGGGTGAGATCCGGCCACGTAGCTGAGCTGTGGAGGCACCAGGTAGGAGAGCCTCACTCCCCTGCTGGCAAAGGACGCCTCGTCGAAAAGGTGGGCGCCGGAGGCAGGGTTCAGGTACTCGTCTGCCCCAAGAGCTCGTGCAATGACAGGTGCCCAGTCGCCTGGGCCCCGTACCTCGCTCAAGTCCCAGCTCTGGGCCGACGCAATGACCGGGTGGAAAGGGATTCCCAAGTACTCGCATGTTGTCGCCAACGAGGCGACGTCCAAGTCCACGAGCCGGCTTCCTGGCCCTAAGCCTGCAAAAGCAGACACGACTACGTCGTCCACCTCAGCCCAGTGAGGCGCTTTGCGCCGGAAATGACCCAGTTGGCCGCGCAAACGCCGCAAGGTGGCTTGTGGGCCGGCCAAGACGACCTCATGGGTCTTCGCGCTCCTCGGAGCGTGGCGGACTTCAGCCGTGAACCACGCCCAACCGCCTCCTGGCTTGCCGAGGCGGTTGCGCGTCGTCCAACTCTTCGGCTTGAACTGGCTGATGTCGAACACCACCCAGGCATCGCAGCGCTCTATGAGCGCGAAATGGCCCACGTAGGGGAAAAGGTAGGGCTGCATTATGCCCGCACGCACTGCCGGCTCCTCTCCCCTAGTTCGCCAGCAAGTGCGGCTGCCTGCTCGTGGGCGTTCCAGCAAACCTCGGCGACGATGGCCGCCTCTTCCGGCCCCGCCTGCGCCCCTACCGGGAGCTGGAGCAGCCGCTTGCACAGCTGCTCTGTGGTGGCCAAGCGCGCGCAGCGCGTTCCGGCGTACGGGGGCACTTTGTGCAGGCCGGGGGCGAAGTAGTCCCTCGCCAAGACGTTTTCAGCACGCAGCACCTTCACCAAGGCGTCGCGGCCCAGGCCGAAGGCCTCTTCGTCGACGCTGACCACTGCGTAGGACGCGTTGGCCACCACGGTAGGCGCTGGCTCGTAAAGCTCGAGCCCTGGGACTTGCGACAACAGGCTGCGATAGGTGGCGAGCACGGAACGGTTGCGGTCCACACGTCGCTCGAAGTCCTCAAGAGAGTGCAGCACGAGGGCCGCCTGTGCTTCAGAAAAGCGGCCGTTCAGGGTGCCCCTCACAGCTACGTGCCGAGGCGCTCCGTAGCTGCTGCGGACGTTGCGCAGACGGTCCGCCAGCTCGTCGTCGTTCGTCGCAACACAGCCACCCTCAGCCGAGCTCAGGATCTTGGTGGCGTGGAACGAGAAGACCTCGGCCAGGCCATTGCCCCCTACCTTCCGGCCTGCCAAAGAGGTGCCGGCAGCCTGTGCCGAGTCGAAGACCAACTTGACCCCAGCTTGCTCGCAAGCACCCGCCAGCTCCGCGGTGGCGCATGCAGAGCCCCAAAGGTTCACAGCGACGAGCGCTTCGGGCCTCGCTGAGCCCGACGTCGAGGCCAGGCATTGGCCCAAGGTGCGCGCGCTCACCATGTGGGTGGTTGCCTCGACGTCACAGAAGGTGACCTCGCAGCCAGCCCAGGTGAACGCCTGCGCCGTGGCCGGGAACGTGAAGGCAGGTACCGCGACGGGGCCTTTCAGGTCCAAGGCCACCGCAAGCGCCATGAGCCCGATGGTCGCGTTGGCCATGACGACGGCGTGGCGCGTGCCGAAGAAACCTGCAAGCCGGGCCTCTGCTTCTTGAGCCAAAGGACCGTGGTTCGTGTACCAGCCGCTGTCGAACAACCGCCCCATTAGGCGCTGGTACTCAGCAAAAGACGGGTAGTAGAGCTGCCCTACTGGCAGGGGCTGGCTGAACGCCGGCGTGCCTCCCAAAAGGGCCAGCTTTCGCCTACCAGCATGGCCAACGCTGCGCGAGGCAGGCGAGGAGCGGCCTTGGCGAGCGAGGGCCGCCGTCGCGCCGGGCCACCCCCCCGGCCCGCTCGCGCTATGGGCACTGGGCGAGGAATGGGCTTTCGGCAAGGCGAGCGCCGGCGGGGGGGGCGGGGTAAGGGGGTCGTCGTACAAGGCAAGCAACAGCTGGGCCAGGCGCCCGACGTCGTCCAGGCCGAAGCGTGAGCCTGACGGCAACAGCACGAAGCGGCCCGCTAGGTCGTCTGTCACTGGCAGCGCAGCCGCCTCGCAGGGGTACGCGGCCGGGCGTTGGTGCAAAGCGGGAAAGTAGTAGGCACGTGCGAGCACACCTCGTTCTGCTAGGGCGGCGAGGGTCTGCTCCCTCGTGAGCGGCCACGGGCCCCCCAGTTCAGCGACGACCTGCCGGTACGAGGGCCTCTCGGCCGCGTCGTAAGCCAACAAGCGCCACCCCGGCACGTCCGACAGGGCGTTTTGGTAGGCCTCGTAGCGAGCCTTGTGCAAGGGGACCTGTTGGCTCAACCCGTCCAGGCAGGCCAGCCCAAAGGCTGCGTGCACCTCGTTCAGCTTGGCGTTGGCACCCAGCATCTCCACGTTGGCAGGGCCGTTGAAGCCAAATGCGCGCATCAGCCTGAGCCGCCTTGCAAGTTCGGGGTCGTTGGTGGTGATGTAGCCGCCTTCCATCGCGCTGAGCAGCTTGGAGGCGTGCATGGAAAAGACCTCCGCGTTGCCAAAAGAGCCTGTCCGCCGGCCACCAAGGCGCTCGTAGGGCGATTCCACCGAGTCGAACAGCACAGGTACCCCGCTGTTCGCAGCTAGCCGCTCCAGGCCCCAGGCATCGCAGCAACCCACCATCGGGTGCGCCGCCAGCACTAGGCCGACGCTGTCGTCAAGCAGCGGGGCCACCGTCGCCGGCGTGGCGGCCAAGCTGAGCGGGTCTACCTCGCAAAAGCGCGGGACCAGCCCGGCCAGCGCCATCGCGTCCGCCATCCGGCGGTAAGTGAGCGAAGGCATGACCACGCGGTCGCGACCGGGCAGCGCCAAGGCCTTGGCCGCAAGGACCAACGCCCAAAACCCGCTCGCCACGGCTATGCAGTAGCCCACCTCGTGGAACGCCGCCAGCCGCTCTTCGAGCAACAGCACGGCGGGGCCGTTGTTCGAGTACCTCCTGGCTTGGTGGGACAGCTTGGAGTAGCCGAAGAAGGCTTCGCGTGAGACCTCAGGCAAGTTGGACGCCGATACGGGCGGGTCGAAGCGTAGGCGAGCTCCTCGGCCATGCGCTGGAGCCTCCCAGGCCGGGGCCTCGGGGACCACTTTTAACGCCGGCGAGCTAGAAAGTTTTGTACCCACGACATGACTATCGGCCGCGTGCGGAGCCTTTGTGACAAGCCCGCCCGTGAGCCAAGGCCCGAGGCTTGCCGATAGCACCCTTTAGCTGACCAAAGCGCTGCGCTGACGCGGGAGGAAGGAGCCTATGAAGGGCCAAAACAGGTTGGAGGCGGTGGCGGTCCCCTTGGGGGTTGTCGCCGTCATAGTCCTGTTCGTCGTGCCTGTCCCACCTCTATTGCTGTCGGTGCTGATAAGCGCGAACATCGCTGCCGCGCTCGTCGTGCTGGCGATGGCGCTCCAGGTGCGCCGGCCGCTCGATTTCTCTGTTTTCCCCACTTTGTTGCTGGTGGCCACGCTTTTCCGCCTCGCCCTCAACGTCGCTGTGACCAGGCTCGTCCTGCTGCGTGCCAACGCAGGCCCCGTCATCGCCGCCTTCGGCCACTTCGTCGTCGGAGGGTCGCTAGTCGTTGGGCTCACTGTCTTTTTGATCCTGATCGTCATCCAGTTTGTCGTGGTCACAAACGGTGCCAGCCGGGTCGCCGAAGTGGCCGCCCGTTTTACCCTCGACGCCATGCCCGGCAAGCAGATGGCGATAGACGCCGACTTGAACGCCGGGCTCGTGAAGGCCGAGGAGGCCCGGCGCCGCCGCGAGGAGGTCGCCAGGGAAGCCGACTTCTATGGGGCCATGGACGGCGCCAGCCGCTTCGTGCGCGGAGACGCGATCGCAGCGCTCGTCATCGTGGCGGTCAACCTGATCGGGGGCCTTGGGGTCGGGATCCTGGCGCACCATATGGCCATTTCCCAAGCTGTGAGCACCTACAGCTTGCTCTCGGTGGGCGACGGCCTAGCCTCACAGATCCCAGCGCTGCTGATGTCTGTCTCCACCGGGATCGTTGTCACCAGAGCTGGCGACCAAGACAGCAGCTTCGGGGCTGACCTTGTGGGGCAGTTCCGCCGCCACGCCGGCGCGCTTGGGCTAGCCGGCGGGGTGCTCGCCCTGATCGGGCTCTTCCCCGGCATGCCGGTCGTGCCCTTCTTGCCCGTCGGTGCCCTGGTAGGTGGTGCAGGGTGGTACATGTCCAAGCAAAAGGCCACCAAAGCTACCGAAGAGCCGCCCAAGCCAGAGCAACCCACAGACTTGACCCCAGCCAGCATGGCAGGCGAACTGCGCAACGAGCCCCTCGAGCTTGCCTTGGCAGGAGACTACGCACCCCTGCTCGAGCCGGCGGGCACCGCTGAGCTACCCACCAAGGTGAGGAACCTGCGCAAAGTCATAGCCGCTGAGCTTGGTTTCGTGGTCCCCCTCGTCGCCGTCAGGACCGACCCTCTCCTTGGCCCTGGTAAGTACCGGGCCCGCGTGCACGGGGTCGAAGTCGCCTCAGGCGAGACCAAACCCGGGGCCATGTTGGCGATCGGCAAGGGAATAGAGGGGCTAAGTGGCCGGCGCACCACTGACCCGGTGTTCGGCCTGCCGGCCGTGGAGGTCCCACCTGCAGAGCGCTACAAGGCGGCCGTGGCGGGCGCCACGGTCCTCGACCGAACTTCATTGGTCGTGACCCACCTAGGTGAGGTGACGCGCTCTTACGCACCACAGCTGCTATCGCTGCAGCAGGTACGCCAGCTGATGGACGTCGCCCGTCAAAGCGACCCGGCGGTGCTCGACGAACTGCAAGCGGCCCAGGTGACGGCGGGTGACGTCCTCAGGGTGTGCCGAGGGCTGCTGGCTGAGAGAGTCCCGGTCCGTAGTTTCGTACGCATCTTGGAAGCCATAGCCGAGCGCGCCAGGGTCTCGCGCGACCCCGAAGGCCTCCTCGAGTCCGCCAGGGCGGCGCTTGGGCCTCAGATCTGCGCCAACTGGGCGACAGATGGCCGTTTGTCCGTCTTGGTGCTCTCTCCACCCTTGGAGGCCATGCTTTCTAAGACCTTGACGGCTGGCGAGGAAGGGAGCTCTCTCGGCGCCTCCCCCGAGCTTTTGAGCTGGGTGGTGGACAGGGCCCGCGACATGTGCCGCCAAGTAGAAGGCACTGGGCGCCGCGCGGTGCTCGTGTGCGCGTCTCGCCTACGGCCAGCTATGCACCGTCTGCTGGCCACCAGGGTGCCTAGCTTGGGCGTGCTGTCTGTGGCCGAGCTCAGCCGGTCATTTGCGGTCGACCACGCAGGCACCATCAGCACGCCTGACCAGGCTGCTGCCGCCTAAAGGCACTATGACAAAGCCGTCTACGATCGCTGCGGCTTCGGTCCTAGTCTGCGTGCCAGCACTAGTGTCGTTCGCCTCAGGCCAGATGGCGCCCGTCACGCTCGCTCTATGGTACCTGGCCACTTTGGCAGTAGTCGCCGTCGGGGCTCACGTCCTGGAGGCCATAGTCGGTCGTTACGCGCGCGATGCTGCCGAAAGGCGGGCGCGCCCCGGCCCGGGCAACCCACGACAGCCTTGAGCTCGGCCTCGCTCGGTTGCCGATAGTTACTGGCGTGGCAAGTCCTATTTGCTTCCCGGCCGGCCTACCCGGGTTCCCAGGCAGGCGCACCTTTTTCGTGGAACCCCTGGAGGGGACGTTCCTGGCCCGCCTCGTCTCAACGGCCCAAGATGGCCCGAACTTCTTGGTCTTGGTCGAGCCGGCGCTTTTTTTCCCCAACCTCGAGCCCTTCGAGCTCGACGAGGCCGACCGGGCGCTGGTCGGCGCCAGCGCTTCGGAGGAGCTGTCCACCTGGCTCATCCTCACAATACGGCCTGGTGCAGTCACGGCAAACCTGCTCGGGCCCGTGGTGCTGAACCACTCGACTGGCCTCGCAGTCCAAGCGGTGAGAAGGGACTTGAGCCTGCCCGTCGCAGCGCCCCTGCCGAAACAGGAGCAACTGTGCTTGTCCTGAGCCGCCGCGCCGGCGAAACCGTGCGCATCGGCGACGACATCGTGGTGGTAGTGGTCGGAGGGGGCCATGGGAGCGTCAAACTGGGCATAGAAGCCCCCGCTCATGTAAGGGTCTTCAGGGGCGAGATTTACGAGGCGCTGGCGGCAGCCAACACCGCGGCAGCAGGCGCCGCAGCCGCCAGTCCAGCAGCCGCCGCTCCTGCCACTGGCGCCGCAACCACCTGCGGTACGGCCACCGGCGATGCGGGCACCGGCACTGCTGCGGGCACCGGCACTGCTGCGGGCACCGGCACTGCTGCGGGCACGGGCACTGCTGGCACGGCTGCGGGCACGGGCGCCGCTGTGGCCTCTGCGACGCCCGAAAGCAGCCAACTAGCTCAGTTCGTCACTTTGGCAACGGAGGTAGGCAGGTGAGCCAAGCCAACTTGGCCCAAGGTGGCGGCGCGACAGGCACGCTGAGGCGCGCCAGCGCCGGCATCGTCGTGCCCGTCTGGAACGCCTGGGAGCACGCCAGGCAGTGCTTGGAGTCGCTCAGGCCCACTCTGGGGCCTTTCGACAAAGTCGTGGTGGTCGACAACGGCTCGACAGATGGGACAAAGGCAGGCCTTAGGTCCTTTGGCTGGGCCGAAGTGCTCACCAACGAGGCCAACCGAGGCTTCGCTGCGGCGTGCAACCAGGGGGCAGCCACGTGCAACGAGGAGATCTTGGTCTTTTTGAACTCCGACACGGTCGTAGTGGGCCATTGGCTCGACGAGCTCCTCGCACCCTTCGCCGACGCTTGTGTCGTCGCGACGGGCCCCAGGTCGAACTTCGTCTCTGGGCCACAACTGCTACCGAGCGCCCGTTATGGGAGCAAGGCCGAACTCCGCGCCTTCGAACGCTCTTGGCGGCAAGCCCATTCCGGCCAGCTTGACGAGGTGGGCCGCCTCGTGGGCTTTTGCCTCGCTGTCCGCCGCAGCAGCTTCGAAGAGGTCGGCGGTTTTGACGAGGGCTACAGAGCCGGCGGTTACGAGGACGACGACCTCTGCAGGCGTTTGTCGGCCACGGGTGGCAAGCTCGTGATCTCCCATGGCAGTTACGTCCACCACAAGGGCCACGTCAGCTTCGACGCGAACGGGGTGGACTGGCGACAAGCCGAGGTCGCAGGAAGGCAGCGCTTCCTGGCAGCCTTTGCAGGCGGGCCCCAAGACGCCTCCACACGTACGGCAGAGCCGCTCGCGCGCCCACATGTCTCGGCGTGCCTCATCGTCAAGGACGAACAGGACAGCATCGGCCGCTGCCTCGAGTCCCTAAAGGGCGTGGCCGACGAGGTCGTCGTCGGCGACACCGGCTCCACCGACGCGACAGCCGCAATTGCTGCCGCGCTAGGCGCAACTGTCGTCGAAGTCCCTTGGGAGGACCACTTTGCCAAAGCTCGCAACGCCGTACTTGAGCACTGCTCGGGGGACTGGGTGCTTTGGGTGGACGCTGACGAAGAGTGGGTGGGAGACGGCGAAGCCCTCCACACAGAGCTCGCCCACGCAGGCAGCGTGGACGGCCTGCTCGTCACCATCTCGAACGTCGAGGGCAACGGGACAGATCTGAGGACCCACCACCCAGCGGTGCGAGTCTTCCGGCGTGGCCTCAGCTGGGTTGGGAGGATCCACGAGCAAGTGGCCCCTCCTGGGGGAGGCTGGGCCTGCACCAAGCCGTGCACATCAGGGTCGATCGCCCACTACGGCTACCTAGAAGAGGTGGTCGACAAAAAAAGGAAGCTCGAGCGGAACCTGCACTTGGCGTCGCTGGGCCTGCAAGAAGCTCGTGGCGCGACTGAGCTTGCCAGTTGCCACCTCGACGTTGGCCGCTCGCTTTACGCGCTGAAGCGCTACGACGAGGCACTGAGCCACCTCGAGGCGGCAGCCGAGGGCCCTCAGCCCGTGGTCGCCAGGAGGGCCATGCACGTGGCCGCGAGGGCCTGTTTCAGCAAAGCCGACCTCAACGGTGCAGCAACGTGGGTGTCAAAGCTGCGGCAAGCCTCGGCGAACCCATTGCTTGCCGACATCCTGACCGCAGAGGTCGCCTACAAGGCACGGCTTTTCGACCAAGCCCTAGAGATCTTGAGCCGGGTGGCGTTACCCGCGTACGACGAGGACAATTTCTTGCACCGGCCATCGGAGGTGGCCGGGATGCTCGCAGGCTGCCACCGCGCGCTCGGCAGGCCAGCCGACGCGTTTGGCACCCTGCTCGGCGCTCTCGCCACCGAAGGCACCTGCCCGGAGCCGTTGAGGGTGCTGGTGGAGGACGCCCACTTGGCCGGCGAGCAACTTGCCAAGATCGGGGCCGCTTTTCCTCCCGCCTCGCTCAAGCCGTACTTGGCACAAGCCACCCGCCTCGACCCAGAGGACGCCTTGGCAGTCCTCGAGGGTTGCTGGACGGCCCACCCCGGCGACAAGACGGTCCTAGCTGCAGCCGGGATGGCCGCACCAAAAGCTTCTCCCCAAACCGCCTTGCCCTGGGCCGCCAGGCTGCGTGAGCAAGGGCTCCGGCCCTGCCCACTCGTGACTATGGCCGAGGACCCCGGCCGCAGCACCGCCGAAAGGCTGCTCGCCGCAGCAGCGGCTCTCAAGGCCTTTGGCGACGAGCAGGCTAGGCGCACCCTAACGGGCCTCGTGGCCGCCATCGGGCCTACAGATGCCGAGCAGGCAAAGCAGGTCCTCAGCGCTTTGGCGCCAGATCTCCTCGGCCTGCTGCCGGCCGGCGCCGTCGGCCCGCCTCGGCTGTCAGTGCAGCCGCGGGCTCGGGCAGTGAGCATAGTAGTGCCTTGCTGGGGCCGTGCACCTTGGACGCTAAGGCTCCTAAAAAGCCTGCAGGCTACCCTCCCAGGAGGCGGCTACGAGCTCGTCATCGTGGACAATGGTTCTACGGACGAGACGAGGCGCATCTCGTCCAACCCGGCCGCAGGCGTGGTCGTCGTACGCAACGAGCGCAACCTGGGCTTCGCCGTCGCCTGCAACCAAGGGGCACGAGCAGCCTCCTCTGAGACGCTCATCTTTTGCAACAACGACGTCGTGGCGAAGCCTGGCTGGCCGGCACCGCTGCTTGGAGCCCTCGAGCGGCCAAGGGTGGGGGTCGTGGGAGCCAAGCTCCTCTTCCCGGACGGGGCATTACAGCACGCAGGCGTTGGGATCCTCCACGACGCCGACGGAGAAGGGTACATGGACGGTGCCCACCTCCTCTACCGGCAAAGTGCCGACCACCCGCTTGCCAACACCGCTAGGGAACTGCGCGCCGTGACAGGTGCCGTCATGGCCGTCCGAAAGCAGCTTTTCCTGCAACTAGGTGGCTTCGACGAGGGCTACTGGAACGGCAACGAGGACGTCGACTTCTGCCTGCGAGCAGGCGAGGCAGGCTACAGGGTCTGGTACGAGCCCGCCAGCGTGCTCGTCCACCACGAGTCCGTCTCCGGCCCCGAGCGCTTCAAATGCACTTCTGCCAACCGTCAGAAGCTGACGCAGCGCTGGGCGGGCAAGGTCCTAGACGAAAGGGTAACGGCAGGGGTCGTCATCGTCGGGCCGTTCGGGGCAGGCACAGAAGCCGATGAGCTGGCTCAACACCTCGTTTCGCTTGCTGACGAGGCAGACGTGCCCGTGGTCACACGTCCATGGCCGAGCCGCGCCGACGGTTGGCCTCACCGGCTCGGGCCAGGGCAACGGGCCCTGCTCTCGGTTTTGTCCCCAGACGAGACAGAGGCCTACCTGGCCGAAGACGCCGGCTACCTCCCCTCTGACGTACAGGTCGTGGCAGGCAGGGCCGCCCTCGCAGGCTTGGGCCTGTTGGGCGAGGGCGGTGCAGCAGCCCTATCGGCATTGACCGGTGGGGCCAAACGCTCAGCCCGTTCAAGTTGGCGAGCGCAGCGTGCCGATTGCATGGTCGGCCCCAAGGAGGGGCTATAAGTCAAGGAAGAAAGGAACCGCACAAATGTCCATCGAAGTCAACTTCAACGCAGCAGCCACGCAGACCTACGACACGCTGAACCAGACCAACAGCGCCCTCAACAAGACCATAGAGGAGCTGTCTTCGGGTTTCCAGATCCAAACTGCCGCCGACAACCCCTCCGGTTACGTGGTGGCCGGCCTGTTGGGAGACCAAGCCGCCGGCTATGGGGTGGACATCACCAACGCCCAAAACGGCGTGTCGGTGCTCCAGACTGCCCAGAGCGCCCTAAACCAAGTTGTCGGCATCATCCAGCAGATGCAGCAGCTGGCCTACTCATCTGCGAACTCCGGGTCGACCGACTCCAATGCACAGGCTGCCAACCAGCAGGAGTACAGCGCCCTGCAGAGCGACCTCGACCAGATCGCCAACACGACCAAGTTCGGCAACCAGGTGCTGTTGAACGGCAGCTACACCAGCGAGCAGTTCCAGGTCGGGACCGGCACGAGCTCGTACGACCAGTTGTCCATCTCCATCTCTACGGCTGCTACCTCGGCGGGCCTCGGCCTTACTGGCACCGACGTGAGCAACGCGACCGACGCGACCAACGCTATAACCGCACTGTCAGCTGCCCTCAACACCGTGGACCAGATCCAAGCTTACTTGGGCGCTCAGCAGAACAAGCTGCAAGACATAGTCGCCAACCTCACGGTAGGCCAAGAGAACCTGCAGGCGAGCCAGGCGCGCATCGTGGACACCAACTTCGCGCAGGCCACGACCCAGCTCGCCACACAGCAAATCCTCGAGCAGACAGGCTCCGCCATGCTCGCTCAGGCCCAACAGGCGCCACAGCTCGTACTGAAAGCGCTCGGCCTGTAAGCCCAAGTTGTGCTCAGCGCGCCTGGTCGCCATGCTGGGCGCGCTGAGCTCCCAGGTGCCCCAAATAGCTTTTGAGCCAAGACGACAACGGGGGTGAACAATTGTCCATGACCAGCCCGGTGTCGGGCACTTCTCCAAGCGGGCCGGCGATAACCGTGCCCGGGATAGGCACTGGCCTCAACACGACGGCGTTGGTGAACGCGCTCTTGGCAAGCTACGAGCAGCCGGTGACCAACTTGCAAGACCAGCAGCAACAGATTTCTTCCCTCGTCTCGGTCTGGCAAGGCGTGTCCTCGGACCTGCAGGCGCTCAACCAAGCCGCCGCTGCGCTGGCGGGGCCCTCGGGCTGGCAGGCTACACAGGTATCTTCTTCTGACAGCGCTGCCGCCACGGGGGCCACTTCCGGCAACGCCCAAGTGGGCTCCGTCAGCTTCGTCGTGGACCAGCTCGCCCAAGGCGAAGTCCTCGTGTCCTCGGGGGCCGTGGCGTCGGCGTCCGACGTCGTGACTTCAGCGTCGTCGCTCCTGGTCTCTTCTGGCACGCAGGCGCTTGGCTTTTCTTCGCTTTCGGGCTCTGGCCTCGCGCTCGGCGCCCACAGCATAGAGGTGACGCAAGCGTCTAGCGCGGCGGCCACCACCGCTACGACAGCCCTTGGGCCGTCTACGACGGTCAGCTCCTCCAACAATACGGTCACCCTTAGCGCAGACGGCACGTCCTATACGCTCAGCATCGCAGCCGGCACCTATACGCCTAGCCAGCTCGCCCAAGCCGTCTCCGCAGCGGCTGCCAGCGCGGGGGCACCTGTCGCGGCTTCCCTCAACAGTTCAGGGGAACTGGTCCTCGCCACCACTGACCAGGGCTCTGCGGCAAGTTTGCAAGTTACCGGCGGGACTGCGCTCGCCTCGCTCGGGCTATCTACCATGAGCGCCGCGACGACCGGGACGAACGCCGTCGTCAGCGTGGACGGCGCCAGCAATACGGTCACCCACGTGGTGGCCGGCGGCTCCCTGACGCTCAGCTCGGCTACAGGTGGGACCGTGACGGCAACCGTAGGCACTTCTGCAAACTTGGCCGTTGGCTCCTTAACTGCTCAAAACGTGAGCACGGGGAACGGGTCATTGGCCGACGTCGTCTCGGCTATCAACTCCGCTGGGGCCGGTATGACGGCCTCGGCCGTGTCCAACGGCTCAGGCGGTTACCTCTTGGAGCTTGCGTCCACGTCCACGGGCTCGGACGCGAACATAGGCCTAGCACCTCAGGCGTTTTCCGGCTCTGCCCTGGGCAACCTGCAGGTGGCTCAAGCCGCCCAGGACGCGGAGGTCTCGCTCGGTGGCAGCGGTGGGCCTGTGGTCTCCTCGGCCACCAACGACGTTTCCGGCCTGTTGCCAGGCCTCACGGCGCAACTGGTGTCGGTTTCGTCGTCGCCAGTCACCCTCACTGTCTCCCCCGACGCCTCGGCGATGGCCTCGCAGGTGAAAGCACTCGTCGACGCCGCCAACAAAGTGCTCTCTGACATCTCGTCTGAGAGCCAGTACAACGCCTCCACCCGCACAGGTGGCCCACTGCTCGGCTCGGGCTTGGCGGAGTCGGTCACCCAGCAAGTCCTTTCGATTTTTTCTACCCTGTCGGGCACCTCGGGCCTCGGCAACGTCGAGGCTGTCGGCATCAGCGAGGACAACGGCCAGCTCAGCTTCAACCAGTCGACGTTCGAATCGGCATTCCAGTCCAACCCCCAGGCCGTAGAAAGCCTTTTCACCCAAGGGGGCACGTTCTCGGCGTCGAGCCCCTCGTACTCGGGCCAGGTGAGCCTCGTCTACGCCGGGGGGACCACTCTCCCGGGCACCTACCAGGTAGTCGTCGACCACTCTGCGACCCAGGCGACGAGCACCGGCACCGTCTCGTACTCGAGCCCCAGCTCAACGGTCGCCTCTAACGACACCCTCACTGTCAGCGTGGGCAGCCAAGAGGTCTCCTACCAAGCGAGCGCCGGCGAGACGCTCTCGGCCGTGGCACAGGGCCTGGACCAAGCTTTCGCGGCTGGTGGGCTGGGGCTTTCGGCGCAGGTCGTCTCCGGCACCTCTGGTTACTCGCTCCAGGTCACCTCAGCTGGCTACGGCTCTTCGCAAAACTTCACTGTCTCAGAGAGCGGCTCGGACTTCGGGCTCGCCGGCAGCTTCGCCGGCACCGATGTCGCCGGCACCATAAATGGCGTCGCCGCCACCGGCGAGGGGCAAGTGCTCGCGGCGCCCACCTCAGACCCGACCCTGGGTGGGTTCTCTTTGCAGGTGAGCGTGGCTGGCATCAGCTCTGCGACTACGATTGGCTCTTACACCTACAGCCCTGGGGTTGCCCAAGCCCTCTCCAGCCTCGCCAGCAACCTCACCTCGCCTATCGGCGCCGTCAGCAGCGAGGTCAACAACCTCCAGCAGCAGTCGCTGAGCCTCAACCCCGAGATCGCGATGTACCAACAGATGGCAAGCGAGGAACAGGCGATGCTCGAGGCACAGTTCTCTCAGCTCGACGCCACCTTGGCCTCGCTCGAACAGCAAAGTTCTTACCTGGCTTCGGCTCTTGGCGGCCAGTCGGCTCCGTCCGGCGGCGCCAGCAGCTCGTCCAGCGGTTCTTCCAGCCTGACGGGGGCCTAGTGGCTATGACGACAGCTTTCGACTACGAAAACCTATTGGCCCAGCAGGTGGAGATAGCCACCCCGGCCGAACGCCTCCTCATGGTGTGGGAGAAGCTCATGTCGGACTTAGAGCGCGCAAGTGAAGCCATGGGCGCAGGCGACCACGAGACGGCGAACGCGCGGCTCATAGCTGCCCAGCAAGTCCTCGTCATCTTGTCCACGACGCTCGACCACAGCTGGGACGGTGCGGCAAGGCTAGACGCTTTGTACCGCTGGTGCTGGGAAAAGCTGGTCGAAGCCAACGTGGGCTGGGACAAGCAGTCGTTGACAGAAGCAAGGAGCGTGCTCGCCCCGCTGCACCAAGCGTGGGCCCGTGCTGCTGGCCCCGAAGCTGGTGGCCCCGAAGCTGTTGGGCCCGAAGCTAGTGGCCCCGAAGCTGCACTCGCAGGGGCCAGTTCGGCTTAGCTGGCTTGGGTCGACACTTCCTGCCGGAGCTTCTCCAAGGCTGCGCGGTGTAGCTGGCAAGCGCGGCTCTCAGTAACTGCGAGCACGGCGCCTATCGCAGAAAGGCTCATGTTCTGCAGGTACCGGTAAGTGAGCACCGCCTTCTCCATCGGGTCTAGGCGTGCCAATAGTTCCCTCACCTGGGCACGAGTGAGGCCGGCTTCTTCCGGCCCCTGGTCACCTACCACCTCTTCCACGGCCCGGGGCGACAACCTGACCGGCCGCTGAGAAGCCAGCCGGGCTGCCTGGGCCGCCCGGCGCTGGTCGAGCTGTTCACCCTTCAGCCACGCCTTCACGACCTGGCGTGCCCGCCTGGAAAGGAAGTCGTCCTCTCGGAGCGTGTCTTTTATGTGGCCCATTACCCTGAAGCCGGCGTAGGCGCTAAAGGAGGCCCCCTTGGAAG
>Ga0209061_1000629_pt1 | contig 79186 bp, 69 predicted proteins | sample Coa_R1_10_FD_187157 | JGI IMG/M metagenome (GOLD analysis project Ga0209061, IMG submission 187157) | Surface soil microbial communities from Centralia Pennsylvania, which are recovering from an underground coalmine fire - Coalmine... | ecosystem: Environmental > Terrestrial > Soil >... | reverse complement strand
GATCCGGACCACCTTGGCCCCACGCCGCGGCTGACGCTGGTCCTTCATGAACGCCAGCACGTCCGCCGTCACGACCTCCGCAGGGTCCTTGGCAACCACGGCGAAGAACACCTTCAGGTCGAACGCGCTGGCCAGCACCGTGTTCCACCGAGCCCGAGCGGTCACCAGCTCGACGTAGGCGTCGAGCAACGGATGACCGAGAGTGATCACGCCGCCGGCGTCACCGCCAGCGGGCCGCACCAGGCACGGCATGAACGCCACCTCAACCATGATCCAACCCGCCGGAACCAGGTGGTGGATCACCCGCATATCGTGACCGGTGGATCCAGGCCGTGATCGCGAAGCGCGCCTCGTCGCGCGTCTTGAACCGGTAGCGGTGCACGAGCTCGCGCTTCAGACGTGACCAGAACGACTCGGCCGCTGCGTTGTCAGCCGAGCTGCCGACCCTTCCAGCCGACTGGCGGACGCCGAGGCGCTCGCAGAGAGCCCTGTAGTCGCCTGAGAGGTACTGCGACCCGAGGTCCGAGTGAAACGTCGCACCTGCCAGGCATCCCCGCAGGTCGCCAGCCCGCTCGAGGGCCCGCTCGACGAGCTCGGAGCGCATGTGCGCAGCCATGTGCCAGCCCGCCAGGCGCCTCGAGCCGAGGTCGAGCACCGAGGCGAGGTAGAGCCACCCCTCGTCGGTCGGGATGTAGGTGATGTCGCCGACGTAGCGCCGGTTCGGCTCGCCGATCGAGAAGTCGCGTCCGATGAGATCGGGGAGCGGGACAGCGAGCGTGGCCGGGAGTGTCGTACGCACGAGGCGCCGCGGCGTGACCGCCACGATGCCGTTCTCGGCCATGAGGCGCTCGGTCCGCTTGTGGTTGACGCAGAAGCCCCGCCGGCGCAGCTCGCCCGTCATGGGGAGCTGCCGTAGGCGTCGTCGTGATGGCGGTGGATGTCGACGATCTCGTTCACGAGCAACGCCTCGTCCCACTCGGCCTCGCTCGGCCCGACGGCGATCGGCGACCCAGTCGTCGTACGAGGAGGTGGACACCCCTGCCACCTTGCAGGCCGCCACGACGGGGTACGACTCGGCCTTCCTGGCGTCGATCCAGCGGTAGCGGCTCACCGGTCCGACTCCTTCACCCAGAAGGCCGTTGCTTTTCTCAACAGATCGCGTTCTGTGCGCAGCTGACGGTTCTCGCGCCGGAGCCGTGTCAGCTCCTCGCGCTCCTCGGTCGACAGGCCTTCACGCTCTCCCCGGTCGACCCGCTCCTGGCGCACCCAGTTGCCGACGGTCTGCTCGATCAGATCGAGCTCTCGCGCCACGTCGGCGACGCTTCGTCGCTGGTCGATCACGAGCGCCGCGACGTCACGCCGGAACTCGCGGGGGTACCTCCCTCGCCGGCGACGAGTCGGCTGCTCCTCGGTCACTGATGCCATGACTACCTCCTAATCGAGGTGTCCGGCTAGAGGGGGGATGCTCCGGTGGCCCCCTCCCGAGGCTTTGGGTGTCCAAGCCCGAGCCTCAGAAAGGGGACCGCTCTCATGTTCACAGGGAACGAGGACATGGAAGCCACAGCACTACGAGCCCGAGGCTGGTCCATCTCGGCCATCGCCCGCCACCTGGGCCGGAGCCGGGAGACCATCCGCAACCACCTGAACAGCGAGCGCGTGGCCGGAGAGCGCCGGCGGGCGGGGCCGGACCCCTTCGAGCAGGACATCCCCTACCTGCGGGCCCGCTTCGCCGACGACGCCCATGTGTGGGCCAGCGCCCTCTACGACGAGGTCGTGGCCCTCGGCTACCCGAGCAGCTACCCCACCTTCACCAGGGGCCTGCGCCGGTGGGCCCTGCGACCGCACTGCGAGGCGTGTGCCGGGGTGAACGGACGGATGACGATCGACATCGCCCACCCGCCCGGCGCCGAGCTGCAGTGGGACTGGGACGAGCTGCCCGAAGCCCCCTGGGGCGAGGACGCCCACCTGCTTCTCGCCACGCTCCCGTGCTCGGGCACGACCCGGGGATAGTTCGCCTGCTCCGAGGACCAGCCGCATCTCATCGAGGCCATGGACCAGGTCCTGCGCCGTTTCGGTGGCACCGCCCGCCAGTGGCGGGTGGACCGCATGGCCACCGTGGTCGATCCGGGCACTGGTGTCGTCCAGCGCAGCTTCGTGCCGGTGGCCAAGCACTATGGCGTGAAGGTGGTGGCCTGCCCGCCGCGGCGGGGAAACCGCAAGGGGGCCGTCGAAAAGGGCGTGCACTTCTCCTCGGAGCGCTTCTGGCGCACGATGACGGCCACGACCAGGGCCGAGGCCCAGGCCGCCTTCGACCGCTTCTGCGAGACGACCGGCGACCACCGCCCGCGCCCTCTCGCCCGCCTCGCCGAGCTGCTGGGCTCCGAGCAAGCCGCCACCGCCCACCTGGCCGCCAGGGGTCGGCGCCGCCCGACGGTGGGCGATCTGGCCTCGCTCGAGGCGCTGCTCCCGCTGCCGGGGGCTCCCTACCCGGCCACGATCGAGGCGCACCACAAGGTGGACCGGTCCTGTCTCGTCTCCTTCGAGGGCAACGCCTACTCGGTGCCCCCCGGTCTCATGGGGGCCGAGGTCGTCGTGCGCCATCGGCTGGGGACAGAGGGGATCGAGATCGTCTCTGCCTCGGGCCTGCTGCTTGCCCGCCACCGCCGACAGACTCCCGGGGCGGGATATGTCGTGCGCCACCTTGTCCATCGGGCCGCCTTGGAGCACGAGGTGCTCTGCGCCTTCACCACCGAGCGGCCCTGTGCGCGCAAGGCCAACCGCCCACCGGGCGAGCGGGCCCGGGCCGAGGCGACGAAGCTGCTGGCCGGCTTGGAGGACCACGACGTCGTGGTCTCCCTGGAGCGCTACCAGGCCCTGGTGGAGGACATGGCCAGCTCCCAGGGCGAGGCCCGGCCATGAGCGGCGACTCCCTCTACCAGCAGCTCAGGTCCAATCTCGCCTATCTGCGCCTGCACGCCGCGGCCGAGGCGCTGCCCAGGGCCCTCGACACCGCCCAGCGCCAGAAGCTGTCGCCCAGCGCGTTCCTCAAAGCCCTCACCGACGTGGAGGTGCACGCCACCGCCGAGCGCCGCCGTGCCAGCCTCGAGCGCTTCGCCCGCCTCCCTGCCCCCTGGCGGATCGAGGACTTCGACTTCGACGCCCAGCCGTCGGTGGACCGCTCCATGATCCAGGAACTCGCCACCCTGCGCTTTCTGGAGGACGCCACCAACGTGCTGTTCATCGGGCCGCCGGGGGTGGGCAAGACGATGCTGGCGGTCTCTCTGGCCAGAGCGTCCATCGAGGCCGGCTACCGCACCTACTACACCTCGGCGGCCGACCTGGCCGCCAGGTGCCACCGGGCCGCGCTGGAGGGGCGCTGGGCGACGGTCATGCGCTTCTTCGCCGGGCCGAGACTGCTCGTCATCGACGAGGTGGGGTATCTGCCCATGGCCTCCGAGGCCGCCGCCGCGCTGTTCCAGGTGATCAGCCAGCGCTACCTGAAAGGCAGCGTGTGCCTGACCACCAATTTGGCCGTGGGGTCGTGGGGGAAGACCTTCGATGATCCCATGGCGGCGGGTGCCATGTTGGACCGCCTCTTGCACAGAAGCGTCGTGTTCAACATCGACGGCGACTCCTATCGCCTGCGCGAGCACCGGGCCCGCTCCGAGCGGCTCCGGTCGCGCCGCAATCCGCTCGACGGGCCACGGGCCGATCCGTGACGCGATATCGGGGCCATCGCGCCCGCTCAGATGCCCCGGGGGGCCCGCAAGGGGGTCCGGTGGACCCATCCACCGGGGAGCCGAGCAGGGGAAATGTCCGGGATCGGTCCCCGAGGAGGACAAAAGGAGGGGCCGCCACGTAGAGTCACAACCAACCGAACGTCAAAGGCCGGGGGTCAACTGGCAGATTTCAGTGAGCACCTCTGGCAGATTTCAGTGAGCGGCGACACCGCGGCACAAGCGCCACCCGGACGCGGCCCGCACGGCCATTGGTCGTCCCCGGCCAGCCGCTCAAGAGCGGCCGGGTCGATCCGCACCGCGTGGCCGAGACCATCCATGGGAGCTCCTTCGCCACCCGGCCGGCCCAAGGAGAGATGGTGGTGCTCGTGGGGCGGTGGGATGGCAGCCGGCCACGGCGCCCTCGTCGAGGCGCCGACGGGGACCGGCAAGAGCTCGGTGCTCCTTGCCGCTGCCCTCGAGTGGACGCGGGGCGGACCCGACCATGCCCCGGGGCCGTAGCCGGGCAGGTGCCCGTCGCGTGCTGAGATCGGCCCTCTCCCTGGCAATCAACGCGTGGAGCATCGAAGTGGCGAAGTAGCACGTGATCAAGGTGCTCCTCGCCGATCTGGCTTGGGGGTCAGTCGCCGATGGAGCGGGCGACCGGAGAGTCACCGGAGAGTGCTACCGATCTTCTACAGCGGTAAGTACCGGGTCAACTCCGCAAGCATTCAGCACATCCAGCGCTTCGCGGGGCGGTCGCTCCCGATACCAGTGGGCAACGCGAAGGCGCCCGTCGATGCGGCCAGTCTCAGGGTCCGTGTCGACAACGGGCCCTCGAACCAGGCGGTACAGAACTCCGCGTTGCACCGGTAGCTCTTTCGTGACCACCAGATACGGCCGATTCCACGCCACCACGACGGCGCCAGCGGTAGTCGTGGATGCCGACAGTGCGATTGGGCTCAACTCCTCGGCATGGGACAGCCACTTGATTAGCTGGGGCTCGCCATCGCGGGCAAGGGGCCCGAGCAGGCGTACGACTCGTCCCTCGGTCTCGGTGGCGATGCCGGCTTCCTCCAGGCGCTCGCGCAGATCGGCCAGGGGATCGGGTGATGCGACCCGTAATGCCAGCTCGAGGACATCATCGGGTGGAGGTCCTGGACGGTCCCTCGTCTGGAGGATCGAGCACCGTCCTTTGAGGGCCTCCTCATCGAGGTTGCTCAAGACCGGTGCCACTGCGCGTGCAGCACCTCGGAACTTGGCCCGTAGCACTGCGGGCTCCGCCGATGCCTGGGAGAGGCCGTGGAGGATCCACAACCCGACGGCAACAGCGGACGCAACGTCGGCCTCAAGTTCCGGCGCGCTCAGCGGTTTTCCGAGGCGGCGCAGCGCGCGGACGAGCACGACTGCTTCCTCGTCGGCATCCGCCCAGGCGTCGAGCTGGTGGGCGGCCAGGACGACAGCTGCGATGGCCACGTCCGCCTCGCTGCAGACCTCGTCGGGATCGAAGCTGGCATCTGCTTTGGCCCGTCGTCGGGCGGCGCGCTCGGCGTCGGAGAGCGCCTCGGGTTGGTACACCCGAGTGCACCAGCGCCGAAGATCGGCAATGCGCCGTCGACGGTAGGCCTCGAGCCGCTCGGCTCGGTCGAGCTCTTCGGCTGTGACCAGGTCGTCGCCTGCCTCGGCCTGCGCGTCGGTGCGACCGTCATCCGGTCCTTCTTGTTCCGGCTCCCACAAGCCGGCCCGGCGAGCGAGGCTTGGAAGGCTGAACCAGGTAAAGCGCTCGCCGGTCTCGACGCGCACACGTTCAACGACCTCTTGCCAGGTCGGCCGCTTCCCGCGGCTCGTAGGCGCCTGACTTGCCAACCGTGGTGGGGTGACCCCTCGGGCGGTCAGCCAGGCGGCGCGGATCCTCGCCAGTGATTCCTGCAGCGCGCCCAGAAAGCGGGGGTTGTCGAGGAACTCGCCTCCCCGGCCGCCGAGGTCGTGGCGCGACCCTTGTCGAGGTTCGAGACGCTGAACCACGGTAGCGGCGACAGGCGTGGTCGCGGCCCCGTCTTGGCTCACGATCCGGATGGCGAGCGCCCGCTCTGGGCGCCAGTCAGCGCACAGGAACTCGGTTGCTCCGGCGGGCACGCGGTAGCCCGTGTCGATCCAGGTTGCACCTCGATACTCCTCGACACGCAGCTCGCCAGTCGCCGGACGTCGGAGCACGAGACGCACGCCCGTCCCTTCGACGATGGCGGCAACCAACAGGGGCGCTGGTGCTGATGTCGGTGGGGCATAGCGTCGCTCAGTGAGTCCGGCGATGCTGACTGGACTGCCGGTCGGTGGCAGCAGCGTGGCTTCCAAATCACAGATGAGGCCTATCTCGCAGTTGCCATCAGGATCGGCCACCGTCCGTCCAAGCGCCGCTATGGTGCAGTTCGGACTGCCTACGAGCGCCTGACGGCTGTCACCCCGTCGCCACTCGAGGAGCTTGCCGTGGTGGTACCGATCCGAGTCGATCTCGAGCACCTGTCCGTTCCAGTCATCGAGTACACGCTTGAGCGAAGGGCCGTCGATCTGGAAGTCGTCTGCGTACGCCACCGTCAAGCCCCCGGGTTGGAGTCGTTCACAGATATGCATCAGCGCGCCTGATGAACCTCCGAGGAACGGGGACGACACGAGGAGTTCGTCGACTGGCCCGTGAGGGAGTGCATCCCAGATGGGGCGGTCGAGGTTATGGACGAAGTGGGGCATCACGTGCCCGGCCGAGAATCTGGCCAGGCGCTTCGAAGCGGAGCCGAGGGAGACGTCGACGCCGGGCGAGAGCTCCACGGCATCGGCGAGCCTGCCGAGCCAGTCGGCGATGTCGCTCACTGCCTGCGGCGCGCCTGATTCGTCGGCTTCCATTCGGACCCAGAGCTCGGCGTTCTCCACCCACCCAGCTGGTGTCGCGTTCCCCGATCCGAGGAGGACCGTGGCCCTGGTGTCGCTTGCGACGACGATGAGTTTCGGGTGGAAGGCTCCGTGACACCAAGCCCGTCCGTCGAGCCAGTCCCATCCTGCGCCGCGTACCCCGTCGGGGTCGAAGCTCGTCTGGGCGAGATCAGAGACAACAGTGACCCGGGCACCGCGGCTACGAGCCCGCCCGGCGATGTGGCGGGAGAAGAACGACAGGTTGGCCGTGAAGGACAAGACGAGGACGTCGCTCGCCTCGCTCGGGTCGAGAAGCACGGCCAGCGGTGCAACGGCCCGCCGGGTGTCAAAGAGCTGCTCCTGAGCGCTCATGGCTCGGCAACGAGCTCCGTACCGAGTGCAGTAACGGACCAGATGCCATTTCGATGGTCGAGGATGCCACAACCGGCCAGTACGTCAGCAAGGGGTCGGAGCCGCAGGTTGAGCGGGGCACTTCCCGTCTCGTTCACCTTTCGCCAAAGTCCGTCGCGCTCGCGCACCTGCACCGGGATGATGCCACGATGGTGTTCGTCGAGTCTGAACTTCTCGAGTCCCACGCGCTGCGAGCGCTCGAGTAGGTGGGTCACGCGCTGGGCGACCCATTCCCGCAGTCGGTAGTCGCGGCCGGCCTTGAGTTGGGCTGCCATCCAGCGCGGTCCGAGCTCTGCCTCGTCGTCTCCACACAGCACGTCTAGGGCGACTCCGTCGAGCTGCCCGACGCGCTGGGAGACCGCAGCCAGCACAGCGACGCAGCCGACTACTCCCGGGGCCTCCTCGCTGACGGTCTCCTCGGCGGGCAGCAGCCGATCCCCATCGGCCGTGCGCAAGGCGTCGATGAAATCAGCGACGGAGACATCGTCGAAGCGCTCCGCGATGCGCTGTGCGACCTCGGTGGCGGTGATGCCGACGCATTCCTCGACCACCTCCATCCAAAGCTGGCGCCAGGCAGTCACTGCGCGGTGGCGCAGCAGCAGACCGCGCCACGCCGCCGCGATCTCGAGCCCTGCGGCTGCAGGCACCTGCTCGAGGGGTCCGCTGTAGACGAGGGCATCGCGCATCGCGGCGACCGGGTCGGTGACCGGCGTGGCGCTGTGGGAGATGACCCGGGTGAGGAGGGTCGCGGTGGATCGCCGAGCGTCATCGAGAGGGGCCCAGCGCTCCCCACCGAGTCGACCCCACAGCAGGTCCCGGAGCCACGACCCCTCTTCGCCTTCCCGTGCAGCGCAGACACAGAGGCCGGCAGCAGCTGCCTCCTTTCCGGCGTTCTCGGTAAGGGTGGTATTTCGGGCCAGATCAAGGAGCGCGCCGAGCCCAGAACCGACCGCAACCCGTGCGCGGTCGGAGAAGCGGGGCCCAGGCGCCCAGTCGGCTGTCAGCAGGCCCAACTCCATCTCCGAATTGCCATAGGTACTGCCGAAGAAGCCGCTCGGGTTCTGCACGTAGGCGAGTGGGCGGCTCGCGGCCTGGAGGTCAAGGACGCCGCCCGAGGTGAAGCGCGGGAGCTGCTCTTGACCGTGTGCGATCGGGAGATCCACGACATGGTCCGTGTGCTGCGCGCTGATCCAGGCAAGGGCGACCTCGCAGCGCCGGACGAGATCGAGGTAGCCGTCGCGATCGAGCCCACGGTCAACGGCGACGGTTGCCAGCCAGGGGTGCAGTCCGTAGTAGCGGGCCAGGGTGGTCGTAGCGATCACGCCCGGGACGAAGGCAGCGGCCATTCGAGTGACGTGGTTCTGCACCCGAAGCGGGTTGAGGACGGTCTGCGGTTTGCCGGAGGTGTCCGCCCAGGCTGGGCCAAGAACGACGCTCACCTGGAGCCCCCTCCAGGAGATAACGTCACGCGGGCCCTCGGTCTGCCCGGTGCTAGCTCATGCCCGTTCGCGGTACTCACACGTGGCCCCAGAATCCTGTCGTGCCGACTTGACTCTATCGCCGTACGACGAGGTGAAAGGAGGGCTCGATGCGGGGCTCGGCGCTTTGGCGTCCCACGCTCGCCGTGCGCGTCGGCATCGCCTGGGTGATTCCGCGGGTTCCAAACTTAACCCGCCAGCGCCGGCTGGTCACGGGCCTCGCTTGGTGTCAAGGCTCGCTGTCTTCCGGTGCGGGATCCTTCGCATCAGAAAATTGCGCAAGGCGCTCTCTCATTGCCTGGATCTGCTTATGCTCGTAGGCTTCGGCATCGACGGTATAGGCGCGTATCCCGTTGCCGATCGTCCACGATACGACGGTGTCACGGAGCTTCTCGAGCGCTTCGGCGACGTCGTGGATGGTCTTCTCGGTCACGTACCCCGAGTCCCTCGCTACTCCGATGTCGAGGGTGAACTCGTCGGAGTACCGGTCCCGGTGATCGAGGCTCGTGTAGGTGACGTGAACGGCATAACGCCCTGCGAGCGTGCAGTCGGGCGCGTAGCGGCTGATCAAGTTGTCGAAGAGCGAGTACATCCGCTCTCCGGGAGCGAGCATCGAGATCCCATCCCTCAGTGCTGCCCACTTCTGAAAATCGACGGCGGAGATCGTCGAGCAGAACGAGGGGTCGACCTCGATGCGGACATCGCGTGCCGGGGTGGCCCCCCCGGTTCTCGATTACCAGGTTGATCAAGTGCCGGGCAGCGATCGAGTGCTCGAACCTCAGCAGTACGTACGGACGGGTCGCCTGCTGCCTGCGAGTGCGGGCTTCTTTCACCTGACCTAGCGCGAACCAAGCAGCCGCTGCGAGCACCCCCAGCTGGCCGAAGGCAGCGAGCGCAGTCGAGTCGCCAGCGTTCCATCCCATGTCCGGTAAGCATACGGCGAAGGTGTACGGGTATCGGCCGACCGGCCGTTCTCGGCTGCTAGTGCGCTGACTACATACCTTTGCGCGCTGCGCGATTTTGCAAGCACACGGAGGATGGCGGCCTCTCCACGGTTGGTCGCGTCGAGTGATGGGCCAGGAGCCAGGCGCGAGAAACGATCCCGCGGGGCCGTCGACAAGCGCCGTGATCCAGGGCTTCGCCGTCCTTGCAGGTCACCTGTCGGGCTCAGGCGGCCCGTGGAGCCGGTCGACCCCAGCGCTGGCGGCGCTCGGCCCGCAGCTCCGCCCGTCGCTTGCGCTCCAGGGCGAGCAGCTCCGGGTCACGTCGGTGCTCGTTGCGCCAGCGCAGGTAGGCGTGGAGCCGATGGGTCAGCTCGACGTGATGGGAGTAGTCGGAGTTGTTGAGGACGAACTCCCGCAGGAGCCCGAAGTGACATTCGGCGGGGTTCGCCCACGACGAGTAGGTGGGGGTGAAGCACAGCTCCACGTTGTGCGCCGCGCACCAACGGCGGATCTTTTCGCCCTTGTGAGCCGAGAGGTTGTCCAGGATCACGTAGATGCGCCCTCCGTCGGGGCGTGCCGACCTGCAGCTCTTGATGGCCGCCAGGGAGGTGGCCGCCGACTTCTTCGAGCGCACCACCCCCCACAAGGTGTCATCGCCGTAGGAGTAGACGGCATGGAACTGCCGCACCCCGCAGGTCTTGTGGTAGTTCGCCCGTAGACGCTGGGGCGTGTTCGTCGCCGCCCAGCAGCATCCGGCGATGGAGTGGATGGCGAGCGGCCCGAACTCGTCGAAGGCGAAGCAGCGGTCGGGGAACAAGGAGAGGGCCTCCTCGATGCGATCGAGCTTCTCGTCGCGACGCGGGTCGTTGGACTCCTTCCAGGTCTTGGTCTTCTTGAAGGTGACCTGGTGCTTGGCCAGGATCTCCCGCAGACGCTCGCGACCGATGCGCACGTTGCGCTGCGGGTTGTCCGCCAGGTACCCCACCAGCTTGCGGATGCTCCAGCGAGTGAAGGGCTGGCCCAGCTTTTCGGGCCGGCTCTTGGCTGTCTCGACGATGAAGGCCTCGTCGTCAGGGCTGATCCGGCGGGGACGGCCACCCGCCCACTTGGGGTCCAGGCAGGCCATACCCATGCGGTTGAAGTTGTGGATCACCTCCCGCACCCGGTCTTCTGAGGTCTGGACGAGCTGGGCGATCACCGGGACCCGGTTGCCCCCAGCGGAGGCCAGGATCACCAACGCCCGCCGGTAGCGGACCACCGACGCCTTGCCCTTGCCTTCGCCCCGGCGGACGAGACGTTGCAACGTGCGGCCCTCCTCGTCGGTGAGCCGCCGGACCTTTACGGGTTCAGCCATGACCTCCAGGGTGCAGGCGCGACCGCTACAGGTGGTGGATAGGCCCAGACGGGTGCTCCAGAGTGGTCAGGGCACTAGGCGCTGGCCGCAGCAGGCGCCGCGCTGACGGCGTAGCCGGCGTCGGCCACCAGTTCGTCGACGAGGTCGGCGACGGACCGGAGGTCCCGTTCGTCCTGCTGTTCCCGGTCACGAGTCGCTCGTCTCCCGAGCGGGGCGACGCCGCCGTAGGCCATCACGGCGGCGCGGCCGGAGGGGCCCCGCACCGCCGCCAGCAGCCCGTTGAGGGCGAGCGGGAGCAGTCGGTGGAGCTGCAGGTGGCGTGCGACGAGGGGGTCCGTGGTGGCGTCCCGGGCGGCCTCGAGGCTGGTCGCCAGCTCGGCCAGGAAGAGGCCCGGCTGGCTGCTCGGCAAGCAGAGCAGCTCGGGCAGGTGACCTTCCCCGCCCGCCAGGACCGAGGCGGTGAACCCCGACAGCGGGACGGCGCGCCCGAGGACGGGGCCGTCGTGGGCCGGCCCCTGCGCCACGTGCAGCGTCCCGTCGAGGACCGTCGTCGAGCCTCGCACGAGCTCGTGCGGGCGCAGCAGGGTCGTGAGGAGGACGAAGGCGGCCGCCCCCATCGGCGGCTCGAGCAGTGCGCAGGCCTGCAGCGCCCCGGCGTACAGCCTGGCGGCGGGGCGGGCCTTCCTCGGGACAGCGGCGCGAGGCGCGCTCGCGGCGGGCGGTGTTCTCGCTGTCACGGCGCTCACCGTGGCCCCCCTCCCCCGGGGCGCAGTCGCGCCGGCCCGGCGTGCCAGCCTTCCTCGGCGTCGAGCCGGCGGCGCATCTCCGCTCGGGCCGCGCCGAGCAGCCGGGCGAGCTCCGCCTCGTCGGCGCCCTCGAGGGCGGCCTGCAGCTCGTCGGCCCCCAGGGGCACGAAGGGCCTGGCGGGCCGGCCGACGGCGGGGTCGTGCTCGACCTCGTCGAGCACGCCCTGGTAGTGGGCCTCGATGACCGCCTGGCTGTTCCCCGCCTCCCGGGCGCACCAGTACAGCGTCCTGCCCAGCACGAGCCAGTGCGTGATGGCGGCGGCGCGCAGGCGCCGGAACGGCATGCGGCGAGGTGCTCCTCGGACGGGCGCGACGTGGCCCTGGCCACCACCGGCCTCCACCACTTCGGGCCCCAGTTGGACAGGTCGACGGGGAGCCCGAGGTGCGTGGTGAAGAAGTAGGGGTCGCGCCTGTCCTGGTCGTCGGAGTCGGGGTCCGGCGCCGCCACGAAGCGCTCGCGGTGGCGCCGGAGCAGCGCGACGAGCTCGGGCTCGTCGCGCAGGTGCAGCACGCGGACGGAGTCCCTGGGGCGGTGCTTGAGCTCCACCCGGGCCCGCCGGCGCCCGCCCTCGCCGCCGCCGAGTGGGTGGTACACCTCGGCGCCGTGGAGCACGACCTTCGGGTCGTCCCCTCAAGCTCCACCCAGCTATCGCGGACGGCGACGGACTCCTCGGGCCGGGCGCCCGTGACGCCGGCGAAGGCCACGAGGGCCTCGTAGCGCTCGCCCGTCTCGACGCTCGGCCGGCGGTCCCTGCCGGTGGTGGCGCGCTCGAACCGCGCCATCTCCCCGGCGATGCGCCAGACCTGCTCGCGGCTGCCGACGTTGCGGGTCGTGAAGCGGATGGGGCCGCTGTGGACCACGGCGTCGTCGACCTCGGCCGTCCACGGCTGGTAGGAGATCTTCTGGCGCCGGTAGGCCTCGGTGAACATCGCCTTCACCGCCCGGCAGAACTCCTCGATGGTGCGGGCCTCGGGGACCTCGGGGCGCAGCTCGGGCGGCTCGGGCGGGAGCGGGGCCCGGCCCTCGCGGGCCGCCAGCCGCTCCTCCCTGTCCACCGCCGCCGCCCAGCGGTGCACGGCCCGCTCGTTGGCGCCGCGCACCCGGAGGTTGGTCCGCTCCCGCACGCCGATGGCGGCGACGAGGTCCCGGGGGCTCACCCCCACCTCGGGGTCGTCGACCCGCAGCGGCGTGCCGAGCTCGACGCTGGGCGCCCCGAGGCGCCCGTCGCCGGGGCGGTAGACCGCCACCTGGACGAAGAAGGCGAGCGTCTTGGCGTAGCCCATGGTCGTCGTGGGCGAACGCCGGTCGCCGCCGCGCCGCTTCGTCTTCGTGGCGCTCGCGTGGCGCACGTACCAGGCGGCCAGCTCGGCCACGTCCCGGACGGGGGCGGCCTCGCCGGCCGCCGGCACCGGCAGCGGCCCGGGGGCGGCGGCCGGCGGGGCGACCCGCCCGCCGCGCCGGGACGGAGGGGGACGACGGTGGCACCGGGCTCGTCGGCCGTCCGGGCCGGGGGGCGCCGGCGCCGGGAGCCGTCGTCGGCCCGGGGGGCTGCACCGGGCGGTGGCAGGCGTCGGCCTCCCAGTTGCCCTCGTAGGCGGCGGCGAGCAGCGCCTGGAGCGCCCGGGCCGGCCCGAGCGGGTCGGGACCGGTGAAGGTGGCGCTCCTGCTCCTGCCGTCGAGGCGCCAGCGCACGACGGCCGTGGCCACGCGGCCCCCGGCACCCTCGGCCAGGCGCGCCCCGCTGTCGTCGTAGCGTTCGAGGCTCGAGCGCGCCGACCAGCGCTTGTCCGGGGCGCGCCGGCGGCCCATCAGACGCCACCGGCGCCGACCGTGGATTGCTGCACGGCGGCGACCGTGCGGGGGGCGGCGGTCCGTGCACTCCCCCTCCCGCGCCCCGGGCTCCGGGCGCACACCGGCGCGCCCGCGACGGTGCCCCTTGTGTGCGCTGAGAAGTCGCCCTTGTGTGCGCTGGAGGCTGGTGGGGGCTCGTCACCGTCCCCCGGAATTGAAGAAACTCCCCGGGCGACCAGGGAGTTCGTCTCAGCGCGCTCGGAGGGACTCGAACCCCCAACCTTCTGATCCGTAGTCAGATGCTCTGTCCAATTGAGCTACGAGCGCAGGAGCCCACCCGAGCCGCCACCGGCCGAAGAGCGGTGGCGGTGACCCGGTCGGGCTGCAGCTCGGTCATGGTACCGGATGGAACCGCCAGGCCCCGAGCCCGGCCGCCGCGAGCCCCACGCGCCCGATGCAGGCGACGAACCCGCTGGTGCCCTCGCTCCGGAGGTTCCAGCGCACCCTGGTGATGCACTGCCACTCACACCATCCTCACGTTCCGAGGCCCCGTCGGGCAGCGAGCGCCGTTGCTCGGCGGGCGAGGGCCGGGTCGCGCAGCTGCTCGCACACGACCGCCAGCTCGGGGGTCGGACCCCGCCACGCCAGGTCGTCCACGGTGCCCACCACCCCTGGCTCCACTCGCAACGTGGCGAGATCCCGGAAGCGCAGGGCCAGCGAGCGATCGGCCGCAAGCCGGGCGGCCAGCGACGCCGCAGCGCGCAGCTGCGCCCGCAGGGCGGGGTCCCAGTCCTCGACGTCGTCGGGGATGGCCTCGAGGTGTCCGTAGCGTGCCAGCACGACGGCTGCCGACCGGGCTCCCCACCCCGCCAGGCCCGGGAAGCCGTCCGCCGAGTCGCCCACTAGTGCCAGGTAGTCGGGGATCGACGCCGGCGCCACGCCGAACTTCTCCCACACGCCCGCCTCGTCGATCACGCGGCCGCTGCGCCGGTCGCACTGGACCACCCGGCTGTCCACCACGCACTGGGCCAGGTCCTTGTCGGGCGTCCACACCAGCACGCGCTCGACGCGCCGGTCGGCGGCGGCCACTGCGGCAGCCGAGGCGAGCGCGTCGTCCGCCTCCAGCTCCTCCATGGGCCACACCGCCACGCCCAGGGCGCGCAGGGCGGACTCGAGGGGCCCGAACTGCGACAGCAGGTCCTCGGGCACCCCGGCGCTGGTCTTGTAGCCGGGCCACAGGCGGTTGCGGAACGACTCAATGACGTGGTCGGTGGCCACTCCCAGATGGGTGGCACCTTCCTCGAGCATGCCCAGCACGCTCGAGGTCACGCCCCGCACCGCACCCACCTCGGCCCCGTCCGCCCCGGCGCGCCGCGGAAGGGCGTAATAGTGGCGGAACAGCTCGTAGGTCCCGTCGACGAGGTGCACCAGCACCGGGCCAGCCTGCCAGAGCATCGGCGGGCCGGCGACGTCGCCGGTCAGGTGGCGGGGCTCACCGAGCTCATGTTGAAGTCCGCCACCCGCAGTGCCGGCATGGCGGTGCGTGGGAACCACTCGTTCCACTCACGCGACAGGCACCGCTGCGTGGCACCAGCCTCGACCACGCGACCGAGGAGGTCGACGGGGCTCTCGTTGAAGCGGAAGTTGTTGACGGCCGCGGTCACCTCGCCGTCTTCCACCAGGTACACGCCGTCGCGGGTGAGCCCGGTGAGCAACAGCGTGGTGGGGTCGACCTCCCGGATGTACCAGAGGCAGGTCACGAGCAGCCCCCGCGTCGTACGGGCCACCAGGTCCTCGACGCTGGCATCCGCACCGGGCAGGGACAGGACGAGGTTGTCCACCGGCGGGGCCGGCGCCACCCCGGAGCGCCGGGCGCCGGCGCGGTGGTAGCGGAGGCGCTCGAGGCGCCCCCCGGCCACCCACCAGGTGGCGGCCAGCGGCAGGCCGTTGTCGAAGACCGACGCGTCCGCGCTTGAGGCGCCGGTTGCCAGGAACGGCGCGCACTCGAGTCCCGGCTCAGCCGGATCACTGCGCAGCTCGAAGGGAAGGGGGGCCAGCACGTCGCCCACCCGCGTTCCCCCACCCGGGCGTGAGAAGACGCTGTGACCGTCCTCGGCGTCACGCCCGGAGAGGGCCTCGCCCACCATGCACATGAGGTCGGCCACCGCATCAGGCGGCAGGACCGTCTCGTAGCGGCCGGGCTCGAGGGACACCGTCCGTTTCGCCCAGCCCAGGCGCCGGGCGAGGCGGTCGTGCAGGTCGTGCACCGAAATGCCGCTGAAATCAGTAGTACCCACCCCGGCCCACGCCGAGGACGTGCCGTCGTCCGTCCGCGCCACCAGCTGCAGTCGGCCGGTGGGCTGCACGTGCCGCCGCCGGAGGCCGGTGGTGGTCCCCAGATAGGTGGTGACCACGCTGTGTTCGGCGAACCCAGCCAGCACCCGTCGCTCCTGCCCTGCCTGCTGGAAGGCCTCGCCCAGCTCACCGAGCACCCCTGAGAGCACCTGCAGGCCCGTCTGCGGCGCCGGCTCGCCGAAGCCGACCTCCGCCTCGCCGGGCACCAGGTCGGACGCATCGTCAGCCGGTGCGCCGCGTGTGGCGTCGGCTTCGGCAGCGGCCACCAGCTCGGCCACGTCCACGGCGCCGCTGCCCGAGGCCACCCCGGCCGCCGTCCCTCCGCCGGGCACGGCGCGAAAGGCCACCACCGCCACCCGCCGGTCCCGGCGCACCCCGTTGGTGGTGGTGGTGTTGCAGGCGAAGCGCACTTCGGCCTCGCTCGCCTCGGTGACGATCACGGCACACGCCCCCGTGGACGACGAGGCGAGCGCCCGCTCCACCACGTCCGGCGCCGGCTCGAGCGCCCCAGTGCGTCCGCCAGCGGCACCCGCTGCGGCCGCGGTCACCGCCCCGACTCCGTCTTGGCGTTGAGCACGTTGACCTGCCGGAACCGAGCCGTGGGACAGCCGTGGCTCACAGGAGCGGTCTGGCCCGGCTGGCCCTTGCCGCAGTTGAAGGCGCCGCCCAGCAGATAGGTGGCGGGCCCACCGAGCGCGTCCAGCGAACCCCAGAACTCGGTTGTGGTGGCCTGGTAGGCGACGTCCTTCACCTGCCCGGCGAGCAGGCCGTGCTCGATGGCGAAGAACCGCTGGCCGGTGAACTGGAAGTTGTAGCGCTGCATGTCGATGGACCAACTCTTGTCACCAACGACGTAGATACCCCGGTCGGTGCCGGCGATGAGCTCCTCGGTGCTGGGTCCGCCCGGTGCCGGCTGCAGCGACACGTTGGCCATGCGCTGCATGGGCACGTGCAGGGGCGAGTCGGCAAAGGCGCAGCCGTTGGACCGACCCAGGCCGGCGGCGGCCGCCATGCGCCGGTCGAGCTGATAGCCCACCAGGATCCCGTCGCGCACGATGTCGAAGCGCTGGGCTGCGACCCCCTCGTCGTCGAAGCCCACCGTGGCCAGCCCGAACTCGGCCGTGCGGTCGCCGGTCACCTGCATGAGCGGCGAGCCGTAGCGCAAGGTGCCGAGGCGGTCAGGCGTGGCGAAGGAGGTGCCGGCGTACGCGGCCTCGTAGCCCAGAGCCCGATCGAGCTCGGTGGCGTGCCCCACCGACTCATGGATGGTGAGCCACAGGTTGGTGGGGTCGATCACCAGGTCGTAGCGGCCGGGCACCACGCTCGGGGCCCGCACCTTCTCCGCCAGCAGCTCGGGGATGGCGTCGAGTTCGCCTTCGAAGTCCCACCCCGTTCCCTGCAGGTACTCCCACCCCCGCCCAGCGGGCGGCGCCAGGGTCCGCATGGTCTCGAACGAGCCATCGGGGTCGACGGCCACCGCATCGACCGCCGGATGCACCCGCACGCGCCGCTGGGTCACGACGGTGCCCGCCGAGTCGGCATAGTGCTTCTCCTCCACCACCGCTAGCACCGAGGCCACCACGTGGTCCACGTGCGGCGAGGCGAGCAGCCGGCGGCTCCAGTCGGCGAGGAGTGCCGCCTTGTCGGCGTTGGGCACCGACATCGGGTCGACCTCGTAGCTCGACACCCACACGGTCGGGCCGTGGGCCGGTTCCTCGGCCAGCTCGACCGGTGCCGCCCTGGCGGCAGCCACGGCACGGGCCACGTCCACTGCCTCCGCCGCCAGTGACGCTCCGGCGTCGGCCGACAGCTCGATGCCGCCGGCGAAGCCGAGCGAGCCGTCCACGAGCACCTCGACGCCCACTCCGAGCTCGACGTCGTCCACGGCCGTCTCGAGGGCGCCGTCGCGCAGCACCACCGCCTGCGAGCGGATCCGCTCGACGCGCACCGACGCCCACGACGCGCCGAGTCGCACCGCCTGTTCGAGACCGGCGCCGGTGACCTCGCCCAGGGGGAGGGCCAGGAACTGCGGATCCACCTCGCCCACCATCACCTCCTCATTACCGTCCCCCGTGGCCATCGTTCGAGCCGCCGCCCGACCTCCGCGCCCGATCCCAGCACCCGCCGTCTCCAGGCTCTGCCGCCTCTGCCCGGCCCTACTCGTCGATGGCACGGGCCGCGTGCCGTGGCCCACGTCGTGACGCCGTACCGGCGTCCGAGCGGACGGGTCGGTGCCGAGCCGACACTAGCGCCGGTGCCGCCGGGCACGGTCGGAGAATCTGACGCGGCGTTAGACTTCGGCAATGGCCCAACCCACGACGGCCCGACCCGCGACGTCCGAACCCACCGCAGCCAAACCCACGACGGCCCGGCCCAAGACGAAGGTCGCGGCCGTCGAGGGGTGGTTCACCCTCGACCCGGTCGCCCCGGCCCTGCTCGGCAGCAAGTGCCGGGCGTGCGGCACCTACGCATTCCCGGCCGAGACGCTGCAGTGCCGCAACCCCGAGTGCCAGAGCACGGCGTTCGACCAGGTGGAGCTGTCGCGCCGAGGCCGGGTGTGGTCGTACACCGACGCCCGCTACCAGCCACCGCCGCCGTATGTGGCGACCGACCCGTTCGAGCCCTTCGCCCTGGCAGCAGTTGAGCTCGCCGACGAGAAGATGGTGGTGCTGGGCCAGGTGGTGCGGGGTGTGGGGGTGGACGACCTGCGCGTGGGCACCGAGGTCGAGCTCGTCCTCGACACGCTGTACGAGGACGACGAGCACGAGTACCTCGTCTGGAAGTGGCGGCCCCTCTCCGCCGGGACCTCCGGCACCACAGCCGCCGGCACCGCCGGCACGACGGCACCGGGAGGAGCCGGTGCCTGACGACCGGAGAGTGGCGGTCCTCGGGGTGGGCATGCACCCGTGGGGCAAGTGGGGGCGCAACTTCGTCGAGTACGGGCTGGCAGCGGCGCGCGCCGCCCTGGCAGACGCGGGACTCAGGTGGCGGGACGTGCAGTTCGTGTCCGGTGCGGACACCATCCGCAACGGCTACCCCGGGTTCGTGGCCGGTGCCACCTTCGCTCAGGCGCTGGGCTGGACCGGAGCGCGGGTGGCGAGCTGCTACGCCGCCTGCGCCTCGGGCGCGGCCGCCATCGCCACGGCTCGGGCCCAGATCCTCGCCGGGCTCTGCGACGTGGCCCTGGTGGTGGGCGCCGACACCACGCCCAAGGGCTTCTTCGCCCCGGTGGGCGGCGAGCGGCGCGACGATCCGGACTGGCTCCGTTTCCACCTGCTGGGGGCGACCAACCCCACCTACTTCGCCCTCTACGCCCGGCGGCGCATGACCCTGTATGGCGCCACCGAGGAGGACTTCGCCGCCGTCAAGGTGAAGAACGCCCGCCACGGCCTCGCCAACCCCTACGCCCGTTACCGCAGCGAGGTGACGACCGAGGAGGTGCTGGCCTCGCCCATGGTGGCCGACCCCCTCCGGCTCCTCGAGATCTGCGCCACCTCCGACGGCGGCGCCGCCGTGGTGCTGTCGTCCCCGGAGTTCGCCCGCCGCCACGGGGTGGCGGCACCGGTCACCATCGCGGCCGTATCGACGGTCACGCCCCGGTTCCCCCAGACGGTGATCGAGATGCCCAACTTCGCCACCGATTCCGCCGCAGGCGTGGCGGCGGGGGGCCCGGGCTTCCGTCGCTCCATCGCGCTGGCCGCCTACGAGGAGGCCGGCATCGGGCCCGAGGACCTCGACGTGGCCGAGGTCTACGACCTCTCGAGCGCGCTCGAACTCGACTGGTACGAGGACATCGGCCTGTGCAAGGAGGGGGAGGCCGAGCGCCTGCTACGCGACGGCGACACGGCGCTGGGCGGGCGCATCCCGGTCAATCCGAGCGGGGGCCTGTCGTGCTTCGGCGAGGCCATCCCGGCCCAGGCGATCGCCCAGGTGTGCGAGCTCACGTGGCAGCTGCGGGGGCAGGCAACCGGACGGCAGGTCGACGGCGCCCGGGTGGGCATCACGGCCAACCAGGGGCTCTTCGGCCACGGGTCGTCGGTGCTGCTCGCCCGCTGAGCACGATCCGCCGGGATCCACCGGCGCCAGGGGACCCGCCATCCTTGACCCGCCATCCGTGAAGAGAGCGGAACCGGCGGGACGCTTCAGCAGTAGGGGGAGGCCAGCACCAGCAGGAAGTCGCCGCCGGGCTGGTCCCACATGGCGTCGACCACGAACCCGGCGTCGTGCAGCTCGCGCTGGAGGTCCCGGGCGGTGAACTTGGCGCTGATCTCGGTGCGCAGGTCCTCGCCTTCGGCAAAGTGCACGTCCATGCCGAGAGCGCCGACGTGGACGACCTGCTCGATCGTGGACCGCAGGCGCATCTCGATCCACGAGCGCTCGGCATCCCACAGGGCCACGTGCTCGAAGGTGGCGGGGTCGAAAGTGGCGTCCAGCTCGCGATCGAGCACGAGCAGCACGTTGCGATTGAAGGCAGCGGTGACGCCCGCCGCGTCGTCGTAGGCGGCCACCAGCCGCTCGGGGTCTTTCACCAGGTCGGCCCCCAGCAGGAAGCTGTCGCCCGCCTCCAGCTGGCAGTCGAGGTCGAAGAGAAAACGGCGGCGCTGCTCGGGCACCAGGTTCCCGATGGTGCCGCCCAGGAAGGCCACGAGCCGCCGCCCACCATGGGGCATACGGTCCAGGTGCCGGTGCAGGTCGCCCACCACGGCGTGCACTGCCAGGCCGGGGTAGCTCGTGGCCAGGATGGCCGCTGACCACCGCAGGGTGGCTTCGCTCACGTCCAGCGGCACGAACCGCTCGAGGCAGCCTTGGGTGCGCAGGGCGTCGAGGAGGATGCGGGACTTGTCGCACGTGCCCGCACCCAGCTCGACCAGCGTGTCGGCACGGCAGCGTGCCGCGATCTCGGCCGCATGGCACTCGAGCAGCCGGCGCTCGGCCCGGGTGGGGTAGTACTCGGGCAGGCGGGTGATGCGGTCGAACAGCTCGCTGCCCCGATCGTCGTAGAACCACACGGGCGGCAGCCACTTCTGCGGGGCCGACAGTCCTACTGCCGTGTCGTGCTCGAGTGCGGCGCGGACGTCGGCCGGGGTGACGTGGACCTCCACCGTGGGCTCGCCCGTCACAGGCGTGCCGGGCGGCAGCCGGCTCACGAGTCTCGGGCCAGGCGCACGCCCGTGAAGGGCCAGCGGGCCTGCGCGGGGAAGAAGTTGCGGTAGGTGATCCGTGCATGCCCGGGCGGCGTGGCGCAGCACCCACCGCGCAGCACGTACTGGTTGACCATGAACTTGCCGTTGTACTCCCCCACCGCACCGGCCGCGGGCCGGAACCCGGGATAGGGGCCGTACGCGCTCGCCGTCCATTGCCACACGTCGCCGGCGAAGATCGCGGTGGACGCCGGTGCGGGATGGAGCCACGAGGGGTCGATGGCCGCGTCGACCGCCGCGTCGACCGCCGCGTCGACCGCCGCGTCGACCGCCGCGTCGCTGGCCCCGCTGGCTCCAGCCGTCGGCTCCGCCCACGTCGCCGCGGCCACCTCCCACTCCGCCTCGGATGGCAGCCGCGCGCCCGCCCACCGAGCGAACGCGTCGGCCTCGTAGTAGCTGACATGACACACGGGCTCGTCCTCGCGCACGGGCCGTTGCCCGAGCAAGGTGAACACCCACCATGTGCCCTCGCGGCGCGACCAGTACAGCGGGGCCTCCCACCCCTGCTCCTGCACCGTCGCCCACCCCTCCGACAGCCACAGCTCGGGACGGCGATACCCACCGTCGTCGATGAACGCCAGCCACTCACCGCAGGTGACCGTGCGCGATGCCAGCGAGAACGGCTGCAGGTACACGGTGTGGCGCGGGAACTCGTTGTCGAAGCCGAACCCCTCACCGCTGTGGCCGATGGCGACCTCGCCCCCTGGGTGCTCGAGCCACGCCAACGCGGTGGCCGACCCGGCCGGAGACGGCGGCAATGACAGATAGGCGGGCGCCAGCGGGTTGCAGGACAGCACGTGCTTGATGTCCATGAGCAGCAGCTCCTGGTGCTGCTGCTCATGATGCAGGCCGAGCTCGACCAGGAAGGCGGTGCGCGCCTCGAGCGGCGGTCCTGCCAGCACGTCGCCCATGGCGCGATCGACGGCCCGGCGGTACTCGCCCACCTCGGCCGCGCCGGGCCGGGTCACCACCCCACGGGCCGCCCTCGGGTGCCGGGGGCCGGCGGCCTCGTAGTAGGAGTTGAAGAGGTAGGCGTAGTCCGGGTGATACGGGCGGTAGCCGGGGACCGCGCCGGGCAGCACGAACGCCTCGAAGAACCAGGTGGTGTGCGCCCGGTGCCACTTGGTCGGGCTGACGTCGGGCATCGACTGCACGGTCTGGTCCTCAGGCGACAGCGGGCCAGCGAGCTGCTCCGTCCGGGCGCGCACCGCCAGGTACCGCTCGAGGAGCTCGTCAGCGTCCGTCCGAGCCAGGTTCACCACGGCGCCCATCCATCGTGGACCCTACCCACGCCCACGGGGTCCTGAACCGTCACCAACCCACATGTGTTCCCCGGTGTGCGCCGGCAGTGCCCTGGTGCACTGCGATGTGGGCGCCCACGCGCCCGTGCGGGACCCCTGGCGCGCCCGGGCGGTGTGGCGTCCGGGCAGCCGGCAACCGGGACCCGCCATCTGGGCCCCGGCCCAGCCGCAGCGGCCATCGACCGTCACGGCCGCCCGGATCGGCCCAGGTCAGCTCGCCACCCAGCCTCCTCCCGAGGCCACCACGCGCCGCACCCCGGCATCGGTGGTCCCCGAGAAGTCCACCAGGCCGCTGTGCCAGCTTCCGGCAGATACCGCGCCCAGCGTGACTGTTCCCGCGCTGCGTGCCACCTCCACGGCGAGCTCGACCGCGGCGAAGGACACCAGCGCACGGTAGGAGGTGATCCCCGGCGCCTCGCTGCGAAACAGCGCCGCCCCCGCGTCGTCCGGCGCGGTCGGCCACGGCAGCCCCAGCATGGTGGTGACGCCAGCCACGCCGGCGGTGCCGGTCGCGAGGCCCGCGTAGGCGGCCGACGGTGCCACCAGCACCCCGCCCGGAGGTTGCCAGCCCAGGGCCGCCATGGCCTGCAGGCACGAGGCGGCACCAGCCGGATCGGTGGCCAGCGCCACTGCTGCCACCGCGCGCGCCCGCAAGGTCGTCAGCGCCGGCACGCACCCCGTCCCGGTCGGCAGCGGCACGTCGACGGTCGGGGCCCGGGTGGCCACGCCGCTCGCCATGGCGGCCTCGGGGCCCGAACCCTCCACCACGCCCACCGGCCCCGTCAGACCCGAGGCCACCAGCGCGCCCGCCAGGTCTGCCCCCACCGTGGCGGGGTCGAGCTCGGCCGGCACCACGTCGGTGCCCTGCGCCAGCGGGTCAGCCGGCAGGAGCCAGGGCACGCCGGTCGGCGGGGTTGCACCGAAGCCCCCCACGACGGCGTCCACGCTGCCGGCCAGGCTGGCGATGGCCGCCGGATCCTGGGCGGAGACGACCTGCAGCGAGACCGGCGCCCCGCGCACCCCGCCAGTGGCGTTGGCCAGGTCGACAGCGCGCGTGACGGCGGCCACCACGGCCGCACCCTCGGACGCCTCGGGTCCCGCCGTGGGCACGATCACCGCCAGGTGCAGCCCGCTGGGAGCGGCGCCGGCAGGCGCCGGTGCCGGACCGGGGGTCACACCTGTCCCCGAACCAGCTCCGGCCGGAGCCGACCCACCGGCGCGCGACGCGGTGCGCGGGCCGGGTGACGGAGCGGCGGCGGGTGCCAGGCTCGCCGGGGCGCTTCGCGACACGATCGGTCCGCTCCCGGCGTGGTGCGGCGCACCGCGCAGTGCGCCACCGGCCGCAGCCGCCGCCCCCGCTGCCCCGGCCACCATGGCCAGCGCACCGATCCCGGCCAGCACGCTCCGTCCGCGGACGTGCCACCGGAGTCGTGCAGTACCCTCACGGCCCGCCGCGGCAGCCGCCGGCCCGGTGGGCTCGACCGGGACCCCAGGCGGTGCCGTCGCGGCAGACCGCACCGCCTGGCGGACCGCGGCGAGGCGCTCGACCCGGGCGAAGCAGCGCGCGCAGCGCCCGATGTGCCACGCCAGTTCGTCGTCGCCCTCGCCGTCGAACCAGGCCTGCAGGGCCAGGCGACCGGGATGACGCCAGTCCCCGAGCCTCACTGCTGCGCCCCCCGCGCCATGCTCACCGCCCCAGGCGTCGGGCCAGGCGCCGTCGGCCGGCGTGCAGTCGGGACATCACGGTGCCCACCGGGATGCCCAGGGTGGTGGCGATCTCGGCGTAGCTCTGGCCGACCACCTCGCGCAGCCACAGCACCTGGCGCTGGTGCGCGGGCAGCCGCTGGAAGTGCCGGCGGACCAGGTCGGCGTCGGCTCGGGCCAGGACGGTCTCCTCGGGGCCGTCGTCGAGCGCCGGCACGTGCTCGGCCTCGAGCGCGTCGGCCAGCCCGCCGGCCACGGCCGGGGCGCCCGCCCGCACCTTCACGTCGTCTCGGCAGCAGTTGCGGATCACTTGCTTGGCCCAGGCCTCCAGCCGGTCCTCGTGAGCCGAGCCCCAGAACCGCCACATGCGGAGCCATGCCTCCTGGCAGGCGTCGTCGGCCTCCCGGCCGGCCACCTGGGTTGCCAGGCGCCGCAGCGACGAGGCGTTGGCACGGTAGAAGTCGTCGAACGAACGCGCTCCGGCGTGCCGCATGCGGCCATCCCCTCCCGGTGAGCCCTGGGCGCGACCCGGCCGGGCCGCCCACGTCCACGAGGGGAACCCGCCGCGGCCGGGATCCTTTCGGTCGCAGTGACAGGAACCGGGTGCTGGCCACATGGCCGATCGGTGCATATGCCGGTGCGAATGCCGGTGCGAATGCCGCTGCGTATGCCGCCGCGGCAATTGGCGCGAATACCACTGCGGCCACCGCGGTCATGGAGGTGGCGGGTGCGCGCCCGGCGCCCCCACCGGCAGACGCGTCGCGGCTCAGAGCCCCCGCGGCAGCGGCCGCCCCCACCGGCCGCTCATGTCACTCAACGCCCCCGGTGGGCGGCGCCGGGCGCGGACCGCCCGCCAGGTCGTCCAACGGCCCGGCGCGGCGTACGGGCGACGGACTGCCGGTCGCCGAGGGCTGGTTGCCTGCCCACGCCCTCGGCGGGCCGTACCAGTCCGACGATCCCGTGGCGCACCGGTGCAGCACCCCGGCGCACCCCGGCGGTCAGCTGGTCACCAGCACGATCTTGCCGAACTTGCCTCCGGCCGCGAACCGTTCGTAGGCGGCGCTCGCGTCGGCCAGCGGGAAGGTGGCGGCCACCGGCACCCGGAGCCTGCCGGCCGCTAACAGCGGGACCACGTGCCGGGCCAACGCCGATGCCACCGCCGCCTTCTCGGCGGCCGGGCGAGCCCGCAGGGTGGAGCCCCGCAACACTGCCCGCCGAGTCATGAGCGCCAGCAGGTCCACCTCGACCCGGGCGCCCGCCCCCACGCCGATGACGGCAAGGCGCCCTCCGGTGGCCAGCGCCTCCAGGTGTTGCGCGATCCCCGGGCCGCCTACCAGCTCCAGCACCACGTCGTAGGGGCCGAGGCCCGGGGCCTCCTCCGGCACGCATGCCCGGGCCCCGAGCTCGGTCAGGGCGCCATGCGACGCCGGGTTGCGGGCGGCTGCGACCACCTGCGCACCGGCGGCCACCGCCAGCTGCACGGCGGCCACGCCCACCCCGCCGGCGGCACCGGTGACCAGGACCCGCTCGCCCACCGCGAGCCTGCACTGGGTCACCAACGCGTCGTAGGCCGTGGCGAACGCCTCGGGGAAGCCGCCCGCCTCGACCCACGCCACCAGGTCGGGCACGGCCATGGCCACTGCCTCGTCGACCACGGCCAGCTCCGCCTGGGCCCCGCCGCCCACCACCGCCATGACGCGGTCGCCGGGCACAAAGCGCGTGACGCGCCGACCCGTACGCATCACTTCACCCGCAAGCTCGAGGCCGGGGATGTCGGCCGGCACGCCGGCGGGCGCCGGGTACAGGCCTCGCCGCTGGAGGAGATCGGCGGCATTGACGCCCGCTGCCCGCACGGCCACCAGCAGCTCCGTGTCGCCCGGCTCGGGATCCGGCCGGTGCGCCACCTCGAGCCGGCCCTCGGCGATGGTCACGGCGCGCACGGGCGCTCAAGGAGCCGGTTGCCGCCGGGCACGCCGGCGCTGGCGCCAGCTGCCCGGTCGCCGGCCGGGCCGGCCAGCCAGGTATCCGAACACCGCACCGATGGCGAGGCAGCCGACGATGACCCAGATGAGCCGCGGGTGGCGCACCACGCCCCAGAAGTGGACCGGCACCGAAGCGTCGTTCTGCACGACGAAGACCACCACCGCCACGAACACCGCCACCTGGACCACGGCCCGCACCAGGCGCCGCCGGCGCTGGCGGTGCGCCCGGTCGAGCTGCTGCTGTTCGTGCTGGAGCCGCGAACCCGGCTCCTGCGCACCGGCCATGGGCGCCAGGCTACCGGTCGGCCGGCGACGAAGCCCGGACGCGCCGCTCCGGCCGGCCACGGTGGCCGCAACTGCGCCAGCCGGCGTCCGCAGGCATCGGCCGGTGCGGGCCTGGCGTGCCCGGGTCCGAGCCGGCGCCGGCGTCGTCGCCAGAGGACCGGGTGGTAGTCAGAGCCCGGGCCAGGTGGAGGTCACTGCCAGGGGCAGATGGGGGGTCACTGCCAGAGCCAGGTGGAGGTCACAACCCGAGCCGGGTGGACTCCCACAGCTTGATGCCACCGAGGATGCCGGCGGTGTTGTCGACCACGGTGACGTCCTCGGGTAGTTCCTCCCGTGGCAGGCGCTTGGCGTTGCCGCCGCCCACGTAGCAGTGGTCGAAGAACATCAGGTGCCGCAAGGCGTCGATGGCCTTGAACACGCGCCGGCACCAGCGCCGGTCCCCGACGGCCTTGCGGGCCGCCTCACCGATCTGCTCGTCGTAGGTCTCGCCCTTGCGGAACACGTGGTGGGCGAACTCGAGGTGGGGCAACAGCTCGCCCTCGTAGAACATGGCGGTGCCGAACCCGGTCCCGAGCGTCACCACCAATTCGAGCCCGGTACCCGCCACCACGGCCGCGCCCTGCAGGTCGGCGTCATTGGCGACCCGGGCCGGCTTGCCGAAGCGTCGTGCCAGGGCATCGGCCAGCGGGAACCCCCGCCACTTCGCCACCAGCTCCTCGTCGGTGTCCGTACCGGGCCCACCCACGGTGGAGAAGTTCGGTGCCGAGAGCACGAGCCCGGCTCGCACCATGCCAGGGAAGCCGGCCGACACCCGGTCGTACGCCGGCAGCGGCGCCACCAGCGCCGCCAGGTCGTCGACGAGCTTCTCCGGCGGGAGAGGGTAGGTCGTCGGCACGCGCACCCGGTCGGCCACCATGGCACCCCCGGCGTCGAGCACCGACGCCTTGAGCCCGGTGCCACCGATGTCGATGGCCAGCGTGGTGGGCGAGCGCGGCATCTGGGGGCCGGTTGAGCTCATGGCATGCCTCCGGCAGGCGAATCCTGGCCGCCCGCGATGCCGCCAGGAGCACCCTGGCCACCGTCGGCCCCACCCGAACCACCCTCGGTACCGGTCGGCGCATCGCCGCTGCTGGGGGAGCCATCACGCTGGCCACCGCGGCGGTCGTTGCTGCTGGTCGGGGCAGCAGCGACCCGGCCGCCCACGGTGCCGGCCGATCCGCCTGCAAGCTCCCGTGCCCGTGCTCGCGCCCCGTCCCAGCGGTCGAGGTGGACCACGGCCTCGAGCGGCAGGCGACGGCGCCAGCCGTGGCGCTCGAGGTCCGGCACGTCCTGCAGGTGGGTGACCGGTCCCAGGCACAGCCACGCGACCGGGCGGATGCCGTCGGGGATGCCGAGCAGCTGGCGGAGGAACGCCTCGCGGTAGAAGGACACCCAGCCCATGCCCCAGCCCTCGGCCGTGCACGCCAACCACAGGTTCTCGATGGCCAGGCACGTCGAGTACAGCCCGGCATCGGCGATGGCGTGGCGGCCCAGCACGTGCGGGGCCCCGCGGGCGGGGTCGTAGGTGACCACCATCGACAGGCTGGCCTCGAGGATGCCGTCGATCTTGATGCCGGCGAAGCGCTCGGCCAGCTCACCGTCGAGCGCGTCGGCGAACACCTGCCGCTCGCCCTGCACGTGGTGCCAGAAGGCCCGCCGGATGTCGTCGTCCGTGACGACGAGGAAGTCCCACGGCTGGCTCAACCCCACGCTCGGTGCCGAGTGCGCAGCACGCAGCAGGCGGGCCAGCACCCGACCGTCCACCGGCGCTCCGGTGAACTCGGCCCGAACGTCGCGGCGGCGGAAGATCACCTCGTACAGCTCGGCGCGCCCGCCGGCGTCGCAACCAGAGACGTCACCGGGGTCGGCGTGACCGCTGGGAGTGGCGGGCGTACCAGGGCCGGCAGCGGCGATGGGGGTGGGCACGGCGCCCACGGCCAGATCGGGCGGCGACCCGGGGGCGGTGGCCGGCCGGTTGGCGGCACGGGCGGGCGGCGCGTCCATGGCCGGTTCACTGTACCGGCCGCCGACTCCGCTGGGAGCGTTCTCGCACATCTCCCCGCACCGGCGGCGCCCATCTGGCGTGCTCGGCGGCCCGTTCCCTGGCGTGCTCGCCGGCCCGTTCGTCCCGCAGAAGCTGGCACACCCGCCAGCGGGAACGGTCCCGGCCGGCGACAAGCGTCAGCCGCCACGTGTCCGTGGGCTCGTGCACCGGCAGCTCCCGGATCGGCCAGGAGTCCGGTACCGTCGCGCCATGACCGACCAACCCTGGCCCGGGGACGCCTGCGCCCTGGTCGACGCCTATCGGGCCGGCACCGTCACCCCCACCGAGATGCTCGACCTGTGCGGCGAGGCCATCGAGCGCTCGGAGCTCAACGCTTTTTGCCACCTCGACCTCGACGCCGCCCGGCAGGCGGCGACGGCCGCGGACGTGTCGCTGCCCTTTGGCGGCGTCCCCATCGGCGTGAAGGAGCTGGACCAGGTGGCGGGATGGCCGCACACCGAGGGGTCGCTCGTCTTCGCCGACCGCGTGGCGACCAAGACCTCCACCATGGTGAAGCGACTGCGGGCCGCCGGTGCCGTCCTGGTTGGCCAGACCACCGCCAGCGAATTCGGCGGGGTCAACTGCACCCACACCAAGCTGCATGGCACCACCCGCAACCCGTGGGACCTCGAGCGCACCCCGGGCGGCTCCTCGGGGGGCTCGGCGGCGGCGGTGGCCGGCGGCCTGGTGCCCCTCGCCACCGGCGGGGACGGGGGCGGCTCGATCCGCATCCCTGCCGGGTTCACCGGCACCTTCGGGCTCAAGGCGACCTTTGGCCGGATCCCCAGGGGACCGGCTGCCATGCAGCCCCCGCTCACCGTGGTGCTGGGCTGCATCAGCCGTTCCGTCAGGGACACGGCACGGTGGTTCGACGTCTGCAACGGCTTCGACCCCCGCGACACGCTGTCGCTGCCGCGCGTGGAGGGCTGGGAAGCGGGCCTGGGCAGCTTCGTCGAGATCCTGCGAGGCAAGCGAGCCGCCATCCACGTGGACCTGGGCGCGGCGGTGGTGAGCCCGGCGGTGGCGCAGGTGGTGGTGGCCGCGGCCGAAGCACTCATCGCCGACGCGGGTCTGCGGCGCGTGGACGTGAGCGTGGACCTGCCCCAGGCCGGCTTCGAGTGGGCCATGGGCAACCTCGTCACGCTCATGGCCGACCTGGGCGACCGCTATCCCGAGTGCGCCGATCTGCTCACGCCGGAGATCCAGTTCGGCATGAACATCGCCTGGCACCATTTCGACCTGAAGACGGCCGGTGCCAACGAAGCCTTCCGCGTACGCCTGAACGAAGCTGTGGCCGACCTGTTCGAGCAGGCGGACTTCGTGTTCTGCGCCACCAACCCCGACGTGGCCTTCGCCGCCACCGGGCCGCTGCCCACCACGGTGGGCGGGCGCGACCTGGCGGCCGAGCTTGGCATCGAGAAGGCACTGGGCAACAACGGCGCGCTGACCATGCCGGCCAACCTGGCGGGCAACCCTGCCGTGTCCATCCCGGTGGGCACCGTCGACGGGCTCCCCGTGGGGATGCAGATCATGGCGCCGCACCACCAGGAGCAGCTGCTGCTCGACCTGGCCCTGGTAGCCGAACGCGAGCGCCCGTGGCCCCTGGTGGCACCGGGCTCGCCCCGCTGACGAGCAGACCGCCCGGCGCCCGCGCCCACGGCGCCGTCGAGGCCGGCGTCAGGACCCGGTCACCGGCACCGTCAGGACCCGGTCACCGGCACCGTCAGGACCCGGTCATCGGCACCGTCAGGACACGGTCACCGGCAACGACGCCAGGCCCCGCAGCACCACGTTGTCCCGGTAGGTCGGCGTGTCGACAGCCAACTCGATGTGCCGGCACCGCCGCAGCAGCAGTGGCAGCGCGATTTGCGCCTCGAGCCGGGCGAGCGGTGCGCCCAGGCAATGATGGATGCCGAAGCCGAAGCCCAGGTGATTGTTCTCCGACCTGGTGAGGTCCAGCTCCTCGGGGCGGGTGAACACCGCCGGGTCGCGGTTGGCCGATCCGATGAGCAGCAGGCTGAACTCACCCTTGCGCACGGTGACCCCACCCACCTCCATGTCCTCGAGGGCGGTGCGGCCGGTCAGCTGGACGGGCGACACGAACCGCAGCAGCTCCTCCACGCCGCTGCGGCACACCGAGGGGTCGTCGCGCAGGCGAGCGAGGGCATCGGGATGCCGGAGCAGGGCGAGCGCCCCGCCCGAGATGAGGTTCACGGTGGTCTCGTGGCCCGCGACCAGCAGCAAGATGCACGTCGACAGCAGCTCGGCCTGGCTCAGCACGTCGCCCGCCTGCTCGGCGTGGATCAGGCGGGTGAGCAGGTCGTTGCCGGGCCGGCGCCGCCGCTGCTCGATCAGCTCGACGAAGTACTGGACGAACGACAGCAGCCCCACCATCTGCTGCTGCACTGCCTCGGGCGGCAGCAAGAACGCGGGGTCGACCCCCCGAGCCAGTGCATCGGACCACGCCTTGAATTGCTCGTGGTCCTCGACGGGCACGCCGAGCATCTCGGCGATGATCTGCACCGGCAGGGGATAGGCGTAGTCGGCCACCAGGTCGACCGATCCCCGCGTCAGCGCCGCATCGAGCAGCTCGTTGCAGATGGTCTCGATGCGGGGCCGCAGCGATTCCACCATCTTCGGGGTGAAGGCCTTCTGCACCAGGCCGCGCAGCCTCGTGTGGTCGGGTGGATCGCGCAGCAGGAAGGGGGCCATCTCCTCCAGGGCCTGGTTGACGAGCTCATCGGTGCCGGCCGCGCTGATGCGCCCGGAGAAGAGGCTGTCGGGGTTGGCGTTGCGACCGTCGCTCGAGGACCGGCGGTCCCGCAGGACCGCCAGGCAGTCGGCGTGGCGGGTGAAGACCCAGAAGCCCAGAGGGCTGCGGTGGACGGGGTTCTCCTCCCGCAGGCGCCGGTACATCGGGTACGGATCGCGCACCCAGGCGGGGTCGAAGGGGTCCCACACCAGCTCGCCGGCTGCCGCCGCCTCGTCGCGCACCGCCCGGGCGGCGGCCGACACGGTGGCGGAGCGGGCGGCGACGGCCTGGATCAACGTCTCCTCTGCGGGCGCGCCGGCCGCTGCCGGCACGCTCCCCCCCGCTGCCTCGGCAGCCATGGAGGCATCGTACCGGCGACCAGCCCACTCCCGCCGGAGCAGCACGACGCGGGCGGGTGTCGACAGCGGGGCACCTCGCCGCGTCGTGTCAGCGCAGAGGCACGGTGCCAGCGCGCCGGACCTCCTCACGATGCGCCACCGTCCGCTGCGCTCGCACCGGTGCGCCCCCGCCGGGCCAGTTCGCGGTGCTCCTGCCACGGGCGCAACCGCAGGCGCACCGGGGGGAGGTGCCCGTAGAGGAGGAGCGCCGTGCCCGGCGCCATCCGCCGCAGGGCCGCCGGTGACGCCAGGGGGGAGACGACGGTGTTGTGGCTGAACGTGCGGCGCCCGCGGGCGTCCACGGTGACGCCGGACACCCCCCGCTCGCCCTCGCCCACCAGCTCGCTCACCTGGCGCAGCGTGCCGGTGTCCGCGATCCCCGGCAGGAAGACCTTGGCCCGGTGGTTGTTGACGACGGTGCCCGCCCGCGCACCGTAGCGGGCCTCGACCTGGGCGAGGTCCTGCCACACGGTCACCAGCTGGACCCCGTGGCCCGCCGCCGTGGACGCCACCACGTCGAGCTCGGCCAACGGCGCCACGTTGGCGGCCTCGTCGACCACCACGAGCAGCGGCCGCCCAGGTGCACCCCGGGCACCGCGCTCGTAGGCGGCGGCGATCACCTGGGACACCAGGGTCGCAAAGAGGGGGCGCAGGCGGCGCTGGTCGTGGGCAGGGGCGCACACGTAGAGCGTGTGGTTGCCGTCGAGCAGGGAGGACAGGTCGATCGCCGGCCGCCCAGGCACGGCGCGGGTGACCTCTGCCACGGCGGGGTCGGCGAAGACCTCCACCACCGTCTCGGCCGTGGTGTACACGGCGCTGCGCTGGCGCTCGTCGCGGCCCCAGGTGGCCTCCAGTGCCCGCAGGGCCTGCTGTTCCCCGGCGGCCGACAGCGTGGCCGCCACGGCGGCGGTCTCCTGCTCGTCGAGCCATCGGACCACGTCGGCCATGGTGGCCCCCGCCCGTGCCGCCGCCAGGAACAGCGGGGCAAGCAGCTTGGCCGCAGTGGCATACCAGAAGTCCCCGTCGCTCAACGCGCCGGCCGAGGAGCGGGCCACGTCCGTCAAGGCGCGCGCCAGGGCCCGGGCCCCCGGCCACGTCGCGGCCCGGGCCAGCGGGCACCAGCAGGCCCGCTCCAGCCCGGTGGTGGCGGTGGGGTCGTAGACGAAGACGGCGCCCCGCGTGGCCCGCCAGCCCGCGGTGTGGTGGGCCAGGTCCGCCTTGACCGAGGCGGCGACCACCGGGCCCTCCCACTCCATGATGGCCGGCACGGCGAAGCCGCTGGTCTTGCCGCTCTGGGTGGGGCCCACGACCAGGACCGAGGCCCCCGCCTCGGCTGCCACCAGCCGGTGCCGGCCGAGCCCGGCCACCGTGCCGAGCGACAACCGGCCGGGCACCGGCCCGGGCACGGTGAGCTGACGCAGCTCACGGCGCGTCGCCCAGCGCGCCGGCGCCAGCTCCGCTCGCCGCACGCCGGGCCCGGCGCCGCCGGCAGGACCCCTCCAGCGGCCGGCACCACCCCGTCGAAGAGGCAGGACCTTGCGTGCCCCGGTTGCCCACGGCGAGGCGCGACGTCCCCGAGCGCCGCCGGCCTCGGGCATCCCCAGCGCGCCCTGCAGCACACCGGCCACCACCAGCAGGCCCAGGATGGCGATCAGCGCGGCACCGCTCATGGAGGGCTGCGGCGCCGCCGGCGCGCCGGATGCTCGGCCGACATGGCCCCGTCGGTGTCCACGAGGGCCACCTCGGCGGGGCCGAGGAGGTGCGACACCAGGAAGGATCGCTCGCCCAGCTTCCACAGGGCGGTCCCCCGGCGCAGGTGCGGGACGAGCTCGGCCTCGGTGTCGGTCAGCCCGAGCAGTTCGCGGGCACGGCTCACCTCGCCCGGCGCCTGGCCGTAGACGACACGGGTCTGCGAATCGGCCAGCAGTCCGGCGGCCAGCCCCGCCTGCTCCGAACCCGCACCCCCCGCCTGCTCGAGGTCCGACACGCGGTGCACCACGGCCAGGTGCGCCACGCCCCGCGCCCGCGACAGCTTCCAGGACCCCTGGAGCCAGCGCGCCATGCCGAGATGGGCGAGCACGGCCCACGCCTCGTCCACCACCAGGAGCACGCCCCCGCCCTCGCGGGCAGCGGTCCCTTCGGGCGCGGCCAACCGGCCCTGGAGCCAGGCCGTGGCACAGGTCATGAGCGCGCCCAGCGCGCCGGACTGGTACACGGCGGAGAGGTCGAGCACCACCAGCGGCCCGTCGAGGTCGATGCCGGGCGAGGTCGGTCCGTCGAACATGCCACGCAGGTCCCCACTGACGAGCCGTCGCAGCTCAAGCGCCACCGCGCGACCCTCGGCGGCCAGGCCAGCGCGGTCGGTGCGCAGCGACCTGGCGGCGGCTGGCGTCGGGTCGAGCATGGCGTCCACCACCGACGGCAGTGTGGGGACAGGCTTCCGGCCCGCCTCGGCCACGGCCACGTCGAGCGCGGCACGCTCGACGGGCGTGAGCGGTCGTCCGAGGCTGGCGGCGGCCAGGGAGGCAAGGAGCTCCCCCCGGCGGCGGTTGGGATCGTCGCCGACGAGCCCGAGGTCACCACCGGAGTCGAGAGGATTGAGCCGCAGCGTGCCTCCGGGGCGCAGGGCCAGCGGTGTCACCCCCCAGGCCCGGGCCAGCGCACCGTACTCTCCCTTGGGATCCACCACCCATGCCCGGCGCCCGAACACCGCGTGGCGCCAGAGGTAGGTCTTCACGAACGCGCTCTTGCCCCGACCGATCTGCCCGAAGACCACCATGTTCGGATCGGTGAGCTCGCCGCGCCGGTAACGCTCGAACGGGTCGTGGGTGAACAGGCCGCCCGCCAGGTCCCGCCCCACCAGGACGCCCGTGGTGGAAGCGGCCGACGCCGCGAACGGGTACGCCGCGCCGATGTGGCGCGTGGTGGCGTGGTGGGCAGGACGGGCCATCGTCGGGGACCGGCCGTTCAGCCGAGCCCTCGCCCAAGGGGCAGGGAGCAGGCGAACGCTTCGAGCTGGTCACCGAAGCATCGGCGCAGCTCGAGCCCGGCGTGGGCCGCGGCCTGCTCGACCCGGCCGCAGGCGTCTGCCAGTGCCTCGGGCGTGTCGGCCGTGACGGCCACGTAGCCGCTGAAGCGGATCTGGGCGTGCCCGTCTGCCAGCTCCGCCTCGCGTCGGGCCAAGACCTCCTCCTCGCGCCGACGGCGAGCGGTGGCCAGGAACCCGCCGCGCCGTCGCAGCTCGGCATCGGCCAGGTCAGCGGTGCGGGCCTGCTCGACCTGGCGGGCGGCGACCGCCGGCGCGATGGGCTCCATCACCACCGCCACCGTGCGGCGCACGTCCGGCAGGAGCAGCAACGGGCACAGGAAGTCGGCGCCGACCTCGGTGCGGGGCCACTCGGCCACCCAGTAGACCGCGTGCCATGTGGCGTCCGCCCGCAGCTGCGCCCAGCCGGCATCGTACGCCATGGGCCACGGCCAGCGGGCCGAAGCCGACGCCAGTGCAGCCTCGGCTGCAGGAAGCGTGGCGCGGCGCATCGCAGCTGCCACGGCAGCGGGACCGAGGGGCGCGCTGGTGGTGATCCCGATGTCCGCCAGGCGCCGGCGCAGCGCCGCCACCTGGCGCAGCACGACCGCGCAGCCACCGGCGTGCCCGCCACCTCCTGCCCGCACCGCACGCCCGGCGCGACGTGCCGACACCGTCAGGGCCAGCAGCGTCTCGTGGCGCAGCGAGCTGAGCCCCGCCAATGCCAGGAGCTCGTCGTAGGAGTCGCCCACCGCCGTGCCCGCCCCTGCCACCCGGTGACGCGCCACGTACCGCCGGAGCGATCCTGCGCCGTCGGGGAATGCGCGCTCGACCCACTGCAGCCGGTGGGCAGCACCGGCTTCGGCCGCCAGCGACGCCAGGACGGCAGCCCAGTCCGCCACCCGGCGGTCCCGGTCGTGGTGGCCGAGGAGGACGAACCCTGGTGCGCACGCCTCGATCACCGCGGTGTACGTGCCCGCCATCAGGTCGATCACCACGCCCGCCTCGTCGCGCCCGTCGCCGGTGGTGACGGCGGCGACGTGCAACGACGCGAACGGGCCGGGACGTCGCGCCGCCTGCCAGCGCGCCACGTGGCGCACTCCGTGGCGGAGGGCATCGGGGGCCCACTGCTCTGCCGTGCGCCCCGCCAGGGGAACGGTGGCTGCCGCTGCCGCTGCGCCGACGGCAAGCACGGCCACGAGCACCCCGGGCACCGTGGGCATCACCCGGAGGACGCCCACCGCCACGAGCAGCCCGGCGGCCACGGTCGCCAGTTGGCCCGAGCGCCACCCGGCGATGAGCCCGCGGCGCTCGAGGGGGCCGAAGCGGTAGCGGGCCGGCGCTTCCCGGTCAGCGACCATCGCCACCCCAGTTGCCGGCGCCACCATCTCCGACACCGTGGTCCCCGCCTGCGAGCCGGCGCACCACGCCCGCCTCCGGCCGGCCCCCGGGGTCCGGGACGTCGGCAGCGGGCCGACCGCCTGCCGGCGCGTCGCCAGCAGGCGGACCGACCACCCACGGGCCCGGTGGCGGGCCGTCGCCACCACGGTCCCCGGCGGCGGGTCCGAACCGTGCGGCGTCGGCGGGGTCGATGGCCGCCGCGGGCAGCTGGCCGATCCCGCCGCCGAGCACCGTGGCCGCACCCCGCCCCAGGAACCCCCCACCCTCGGGACCGGGGCCCGCGCCTGCGGACTCCCCGGCGAAGGCCAGCGCCCCGCCCGCGCCCTGCAGCTGCGCCAGCTGGAGGGCGTAGGCCCCGGCCCGGCGGGGACCGTCGACGGCAACCCGGCGCGCTCGCTGGCTCAGGGACTCGAGGTGGGCCAGCGCGCCCGCCTCCACCGCGGGCACGAGCCGCAGCACCATGAACGGGCAGCACGCCGCCACGACGAGCAGCGCCACACCGGTGACCACCGCCGCGAACCCTCCGGTGGGCGCGCCGGCGGCACCTGCCGCCCCGGTACCGCCAGCCAGCGCGGCGGCTGCCAACGACAGCACCGCCGCCACGACGAGCTTGGACAGCACGAGCGCGGCGATGGTGTCCGCCAGGCGCCGGCACCAGTGACCCAGCGCCGGCCAGACGGCCGCTGCCAGCACCAGTGGCAGGAAGAGCACGGCGGCCGACACCGCGGCGGCACGCACCACGAGCTCGAGCCACAGCACCAGGGTCGCCGCCGCCACCACGATGCCGGCGATGAAGATCACGAAGGCCGGCACGCCCGGATCGACACCCCCCACGCCCCCGAGGAAGGAGGCCACCGGCGCCAGCAGCTCCCTCGTCGCCGTACCGCCCCCGGCGAGCAGCTGGGCGGAAAACTCGTCGGTGACGCCCAAGGCGCTGTGCACCACGGCGACCGCCGTGCCGGTGAGCACCAAAGCGACGGGGAGGTGCACGAAGAACGCCCGGACCAGCAGCGCCGGTGACTGGCGCACCACGGCCTGGACGGTGGCGCAGCAGAGCAGCGGCAGGACCACCGCCGCCGCCAGACCCGTCATCACCTGCAGCCGGGCACCGAACCACCCCGCCGCCACCGGGGGGGCGGTCGAGGCGTTGAGCGCAGTGCCCACCTGGTCCAACAACCACAGTGCGCCGTCTGCCACCCAATGGCCGGCCGCGTCGAACACGGTGCCGACACCGGCGCTGGCAGCGGAGCCGGCCGCACCGGACACGATCTGGCAGGCGGTGCCGACGACGGGAAGGCCAGGTGAACACCCCGGGAGCCCAGGCCCGCTCAATGGACCCCCTGCCCGGCGTGGAAGAAGAAGTTGACCAGGCCGGGGGCAGCCCCGATGAGCAGGGCCGCCAGGCCTGACACCAACACGGCGCGCCGGCCGGCAAAGGCCTGGTGGTAGTTCTGGGCGTGCGCTCCCAGCGCCCACACCGCCGCCCCCACCAGCAGGCCGACCATGGCCAGCACCAGGGCCCAGCCGCCCAACCCGTTCGTGAGGTGCGACAGCACGTCGCTCCCCGGGAGGCTGCCAGCATCCGGCGTCAGCCCCACCGGGGTGAGCCCCACTGCCAGCACGCTTGACATGGCCCACGTGTGCATCGCTCCTCCGCTCCTCCTCGCGTCACCCAGTGGCCGCCCACGCAGCCACCTTATGTGGTCTGTCATTCATTCTCAAGTCTTTTCATCTCTCCCCGATGCCGACCTGCGGCTGCAGCCGATGGGGGCAGGCCTGCCATGCTGGGGACGATGCTCCTGGCGAAGGTCTCCGGAGGGCTGGTCGTAGGGGGGTTCGCCGCGCTCGGTGCAGCGGCGGTGATCGGCATGGTGATCGCCACCGTCCTCGGGCGGCGGGCAGGCCGACACTCGCTCGAGCAGCGGCTCTCCGCCCTGGCAGCACGTCTGGGGGTGGAGGTCCCCGAGGGCGAACCAGCCGGGGTGGAGCCCGCCCTGCACCATCTCGAGCTGGTGACCGACCGAGCCGCCGAGGCCGTGGCCGAGTCCTCGGCCGACGCCATCCGGCTCCGGCGAGCGCTCGACACCCTCCCCCAGGGCGTCATCGTGTGCGACGAGACGGGCGAGGTGGTCTTCCGCAATGTCCGGGCCACCGACCTCATGGGCGGTCGCCACGGCGATGCCCTGGCCGCCCAGGCCGTGGTCGACCTGCTCTCCCAGGCGTGGCAGCAGGGCTCGGCCGAGCGCACCCTCGACCTGTACGGACCGCCGCGACGCACCTTGGCGGTGCGCACCCAGCTCATCGACGACGGGCGGCGGACCCTCGGGGTCATCGCCGTGATCGACGACGTGTCGGAACGTCGGCGCCTGGAGGAGATCCGCCGCGATTTCGTGGCCAACGTGTCGCACGAGCTCAAGACGCCCATGGGCGCGTTGGGTTTGCTGGCGGAGACGCTGCTGTCGGAGTCCGACCCGGCCGTCGCCCAGCGCCTCGCCAGCCGCATCCACACCGAGGCGTTCCGCGTGAGCCGGATCATCGACGACTTGCTCGACCTGTCGCGCATCGAAGCCGAGGAGGCGCCGCCGCGCGAGCCGGTGCTCGTGAACCTCGTCATGGCCGAAGCCGTCGAGCGAGTGCGCGCCGCTGCCGAGCAGCGCGACGTCAAGATCGACCTGAGCGAGCCCGACCCCCCGGTGGCGGTCCTCGGCGATCGCCGCCAGCTCGTGTCAGCCCTCTACAATCTCCTCGAGAACGCTGTGAAATTCTCCTACGACGGCGGGACCGTCGAGCTGCGGACAGCTCGATCGGACGGTGAGATCCGGATCGAGGTGCAGGACCACGGGATCGGCATCCCCGCCCGCGACCTCGATCGCATCTTCGAGCGCTTCTACCGCGTCGACCAGGGCCGCAGCCGCCAGACGGGGGGGACGGGTCTGGGCCTGTCGATCGTCCGCCACGTGGCCGCCAATCACCAGGGCCGCGTCGAGGTCGACTCCCGCGAGGGCGAAGGGGCCACCTTCCGCCTCGTCCTACCGGTGGCCTCCGAGGTGGCGTGACCGGCACGGCGGCGGCCGACGACGCCCGACCGGTCAAGGTCCTGCTCGCCGAGGACGAGGAGGGTTTCGTCGACGCCCTCGTCGTCGGCCTCGGGCGGGAGGGCTTCGACGTGACCGTGGCCCGGGACGGCACCGAGGCCCTGCGCCTGTACGGGGAGCTGCACCCCGACATCGTTCTGCTCGACATCATGCTGCCCAAGCTGTCGGGCATCGACGTGTGCCGGGCCATCCGGGCCCAGTCGCCGGTGCCCATCATCATGGTGACGGCCAAGAGCACCGAGATCGACACGGTCGTGGGCCTCGAGGTCGGGGCCGACGACTACGTCACCAAGCCCTACCGCTTGCGCGAACTGGTGGCCCGCATGCGCGCCGTGCTGCGGCGCGCTCCGCACGAGCGTCCCCCGTCGAGCCCTCCGGACGCGACGGGCGCGCCGGTGGGCGCCGTGCCCGAAGGCCGGGTCCTCGAGGTCGGTGCCGTTCGCCTCGATCCCGATCGCCACCGCGTCTTCGTGCGCGGCGAGGAGGTCCACCTCCGGCGCAAGGAGTTCGACCTGCTCGAGCTGCTGATGGCCAACGCCGGGCGGGTGCTCACCCGCGACACGCTCATCGACCGGGTATGGGGCACCGACTACGTCGGGGACACCAAGACCCTCGACGTGCACATCAAGCGGCTGCGGGCCCACCTCGAGACCGATCCCTCGTCCCCGGACATCATCACCACCGTGCGTGGGGTGGGATACCGCTTCGAGGTCCCCCGCACCCGATGAGCCCGTCCCGCACCCGATGAGCACTGACCCGATCGACGCGCTGGTGGCCGACCTGCGCCAGCGGGGCGTGCGGATGACCACTGCCCGGCGGGCCCTGTTGACCGCTCTGGTGGAGGGTGCCGGCCGGCACTGGACGGCTGAGGACCTCGCCGCCGCCGTCCGGCGGCTCCACCCCGAGGTCCACCTGTCCACCGTCTACCGGTCGCTCGAGTCGCTCGAGTCGCTCGGCGTGGTGGACCACGTCCATCTCGGGCACGGCCGGGCCATCTACCATCTGGCCCACACGCCCCACCAGCACCTGGTGTGCGAAGTGTGCGGTGCAGTGGTGGAGGTCCCCGACGACGTGTTCGCCGAGCTCGCCACCACGGTGCGCCGCGCCTACGGCTTCACCATTCGGCCCCACCATTTCGCCGTGCTCGGGCGCTGCGCGGGTTGCGCCGCCCGCGCACCGGGTTCCTGACGGCGCCGGGCGCGCCTCAGCGCGGTTCGACCACCGTCGTGCCGCCGAGGTAGGGAGCGAGCACCTCGGGCAACGCCACGGCGCCGTCCGGCTGACGCCCCACCTCGACGATGGCGGCCCAGATGCGTGCCCATGCCAGGGCGGAGCCGTTCAGCGTGTGCACGAAGACGGGGGCGCCGCCGCCGGCCGGGCGGTACCGGACGTTGGCGCGGCGGGCCTGGTAGTCGCGGAACCAGCTGACCGACGACACCTCCAGCCACATGTCGCACCCCGGGGCGTAGACCTCGAGGTCGAAGGTGCGCGCCGACGAGTTGCCGAGGTCGCCCGTGCACAGGTCGACCACCCGGTACTCGAGGTCGAGTGCCTGCAGCAGCCGCTCGACCCGGAGCACCATGTCCTCGTGGACCGCCGGTGCCTGCTCGGCGGTGGCATAGGCGAACAGCTCGACCTTGTCGAACTCGTGCAGCCGAAGCAGGCCCCTCGTGTCGCGCCCCGCGGCGCCGGCTTCGCGCCGGAAGCAGGGGGTGGCCGCGGTCAACCGGAGCGGCAGCTGCGCCTCGGCCAGGATGTCCCCCCGGTGCATGGAGGTGAGGGGGACCTCGGCCGTGGGGATGGCCCACAAGTCGTCCCGTTCGAGGTGGTAGGCCTCGTCGGCGAACTTGGGCAGGTGCCCGGTCGACACCATCGTGTCGGTGCGCACCAGCGTGGGCGGCCGGATCTCCTCGTACGCGTCGGCATGGCGGTCCAGGGCGAAGGCGGTGAGCGCCCGGATGAGCCGTGAGCCCATGCCGCGATAGAGGGGGAACATCGAGCCCGACAGTTTCGCCCCCCGCTCGAGGTCGAGCAGGCCCAGCGCCGTGCCCACCTCCCAGTGCGGCACCCGCTGGTGCTCGCCGTAGGTCCGGGCCGTCTCGGGCCAGCGCCGCAGGACCGTGTTGTCCTCGGGGCCCGCACCGTCGGGCGCGTCGTCGGCCGGCAGGTTGGGCAGCCACAGCAGGCGCTCGTGCACCTCGCGCTGGGCCGCCGTCGCCTCGTCGTCGAGCTGGCGCTCGGTCTCGCCCAGCCGCCGGCTCTCTGCGGCCAGCTCGTCGGCCTCCGCCTGCCGGCCGGCGCGCCGGGCCTCACCCACCTGGCGCGACAGCTCCTTGATCCGGGCCCGCAGCTCGTCGCGCTGGCCCACGAGGCGCCGAGCACGGGTGTCGGCCTCGGCCACGGCCGCCACCTCGGCCGGGTCGACTCCACGGCGCGCCAGGGCCGCCTCGACTGCAGCGCGCTGCTCGCGCACGAGTCGGATGTCGATCATGGTGTGCCCAACGGTAGCCTCGCCCCCGTGGCCGACCCGCCCCGATATGACGACGCCGGGGACGTCGCCGTGTGCTGCCGCGAGCTGGTCGTCCGCTACGGTGAGCTGACGGCGGTGGACGGCGTGTCGTTCACCGCGCTCCGCGGCCAGGTGCTGGCCCTGCTCGGGCCCAACGGGGCAGGCAAGACCTCGACGGTGGAGACCCTCGAGGGCTACCGACGGCCGAGCGGCGGTTCGGTGCGCGTGCTCGGCCTCGATCCGGTTGACGACCACCGCCGCCTGGTCCCCCGCATCGGCGTCATGCTCCAGCGCGGCGGCATCTACCCCACGGCGACCAGCCGGCAGGTGCTCACGTTGTTCTCGCGTTTGTACGACGATCCCGAGGATCCACGTGCCCTCATCGAGCTGGTGGGCCTCCAACGGGTGGCCCGCACCCCGTGGCGCCAGCTGTCGGGCGGCGAGCAGCAGCGACTGTCGCTGGCCTTGGCGCTGGTGGGCCGGCCCGAGGTGGTGTTCCTCGACGAGCCGACGGCCGGGGTCGACCCCGAAGGGCGCATCGCCATCCGCCAGGTCGTGGCGTCGCTGCGCGAGCGCGGGGTGTGCGTGGTGCTCACCACCCACGAGCTGCCCGAGGCCGAGAAGCTCGCCGACCAGGTGGTCATCATCCAGCGCGGGCGGGTGGTGGCTCGCGGGACGCCTGCCGAGCTGGCCGGCGGTGGCCACGGCATGCTGCGGTTCTCGGCCCCACCCGGGATCGACACCGAGGCCCTGGCAGTCGCCCTCGCACTGGCGGCCAGCGCCGTGACCGAGGTCACCCCCGGGGAGTACCGGGTCGAGGCGGAGGCGACACCCGAGCGCGTCGCTGCCCTCACGTCGTGGCTGGCAGCCCGCAACCTGCCCCTCGGCGACCTGCGCGCCGGGCGCCGCACCCTCGAGGACGCCTATCTCGAGGCCGTGGGCTCGGCCGACGACGGGCGGGAGGGAACCCGATGAGGCGCCTGCGCGCCCAGGCGGCGGCCGAGATCGCCATGACGTTGCGCCGGGGCGAGTCCCTGCTGCTCACCATCGGCATCCCCGTGGTGTTGCTCGTGTTCTTCTCCGAGGTGCACCTGCTGCCCACCGGCACGGGCCATCCGGTCGCCTACCTCGCCCCCGGCGTGCTGGCGCTGGCCGTGATGGGCACGAGCATGGTGAACCTGAGCATCGCCACGGGCTTCGAGCGCGGCTACGGCGTGCTCAAGCGGCTGGGCGCCACGCCACTGGGCCGCCCGGCGCTGCTCGGGGCCAAGATCGCCGCCATCGTGGTCGTCGAGCTGCTGCAGGCCGCGGTGCTCGTGCCGGTCGGCATGGGACTCGGCTGGCATCCCACGGCCGGCGGGGCGGGCCAGGCCGTCGCCGTCGTGGTGCTGGCCACGGCGGGCTTCGGAGGCATCGGCCTGCTGCTCGCCGGCCTCCTGCGACCCGAGGTCAACCTGGCCGCGTCCAACGGCCTGTGGCTGGTGCTGCTGCTCACCAGTGGCATGCTCGCCCCGCTGTCGAAGCTGCCGGGCTGGATGGCGGCGCTGTCCAAGGCCCTGCCGGCCGCCGCACTGGCCGACGGGCTGCACCGCGCCCTCAGCAGCGGTGCCGGCGTCGCCGGCTGGAGCTGGGTGGTGCTGGCGTGCTGGGCGGTGGGCGCGCCCCTGGCGGCGGCGCTCACGTTCCGGTGGGAGTGACCCGGTGGGAGTGACCCGGTGGGAGTGACCCCGCCGGACGGCACCGGGGGCCCAGGCGAGATCCGCGGGCGCCCGCACGTGGCCGTGGTGGGCAGCGGGACCGCCTCGCCCGAGCTCGCCGCCCTGGCGCGCGCCGTGGGGCGGGCGGTGGCCAGCGCGGGGGCGGTGGTGGTCTGCGGCGGCCTGGGTGGGGTCATGGCCGCCGCCTGCGAGGGGGCCAAGGAGGTCGGCGGGCTGACAGTGGGCATCGTGCCGGGCACGGACCGGCACGATGCCGCTGCATCCGTCGACGTCGTCGTCGCCACCGGCATGGGTGAGGCGCGCAACGTCATCGTGGTGCACAGCGCCGACGCGGTCGTGGCCGTGGGAGGGGAGTTCGGCACGCTGTCGGAGATCGCCCTGGCGCTGCGCGCCGGCATCCCCGTCGTCGGCCTGCGCACCTGGGAGCTCCGCCGCGACGGGCAACCCGTCTTCGGTGTCATAGCGGCCGAGGATCCCGTCGAGGCCGTCGAGACAGCCCTGCGCCTGGCCGGCCAGCACTCCGGGGACAGCTGACCGGCACGCCTGTCGCGTAGCGTGAGGCGCCATGCGGGTCCTCTACGTCGACATCGACACGCTGCGCGCCGATCACACCGGTCCCTACGGCTACAGGCGGCGCATCACGCCCAACCTCGACCGGCTGGCCGACAATGGCGTGGTATTCGAGCGCTGCTACTGCTCGGACTCGCCGTGCGCGCCCTCGCGCGCGGCGTGGACCAGCGGCCAGTTCGGCATCACGACCGGCGCCATCGCCAATTTCGGGCCCGCCGCCGAGATCCACATGTTCGAGCGGACGCGCTTCGCGCCGTTCTTCGGCGGTCACCTCTACCGCCACGGCGTCTACACCGCCTCCATCTCGTGCTTCCCCGAGCGGCACCTCGCCTACTGGTTCGTCGGGAACTTCCGGGAGTGGGTCAAGCCGTCGCTGTCCAATGGCGACGACGAGGACGGTGCCACGGTGACGGCTGCGGCCGTCGACTGGCTGCGACGGCGGGGCCGCCACGACGACTGGTTCCTGCAGGTCCACTATTGGGACCCCCACATCCCCTACCTCGAGCCGGACCGGTGGGTGCGGTTCGCAGCCGACAGCGGCCCGCCGCCGGCCTGGCCCGACGAGGACGCCATCGCGGCCCACGCCGAGTACTACGGCCCGCACACGGCTCTCGACCTCTACGAGGGGGACGGCAGCTGGTCCGTGCCACCACCGGGTTCCCCCAACCCCGCCACCATGCCCGATGCCATCACCGGCCGGCGCGATCTCGTGATGCTGGTCGACGGCTACGACGGCGCCATCGCCTACGTCGATCACCAGCTGGGGCAGTTGCTCGGGACCCTCGACGACCTCGGGATCCTGGAGGAGACGGCGGTGATCGTCACCTCGGACCACGGCGAATGCCTGGGTGAGAACGGCTGCTACGGCGATCACCCCCTGGCCAACGAGCCCTCCCACCACGTGCCACTCGTGATCTGCTGGCCCGGGCTCACCGATCGCCTGTCACCGCCGGCCCGGCGCGTCGGTGGTCTCGTCTACCACCTCGACCTGTGCCCGACGGTGTGCGACGCGCTCGGGATCGAGACGCCACCGGGATGGGAGGGCAGCTCCTTCGTCGACGCTTTGCGGGGACAGCCCTTCGCCGGGCGGCCCTACCTGGTGCTGAGCCACGGCGCCTACACCTACCAGCGGGCGCTGCGCACGCCCGAGCACCTCTACGTGCGCACGCTGCACCCGGGGATGTGGCGGCTCGAGCACGAGCAGCTCTACGCCATCGAGACCGATCCTCACATGACCCGCGACCTGATCCACGATGACGCCCCCACGGCAGCGCGCCTGGCGCAGCAGCTCGAGGAATGGCGGTGCACCCATGCCACCATGCGCGGCGAGGCGGCCGACCCGATGGAGGCCCGCCGTTACGAGAGCCCTGCAGAGGCGTTCTCCGTCCCCCGCTACCTCGAGCGCCTGCGGGCAACCGGCCGCGGGCACCTGGCCGATGACCTCACCCGCCGCCTGGCCGAGCCGTGGGTGACCTCCCAGCAGTGGTGAAGCGCGCCACGGCCACCCGCGGCCTCTGGCTCGGGATCGGTCGTGGACATCGCCGGTCCGTCCGATCCGGGCTCCCCGCGCAACGGGCCGCCGTGGAGGCGATGGCGAGCGCCACCTCCGGGGCGTAGACGGCGAGCGTGGCGACGACCACGCCCAGCACCGCCCTGCCCGTGGTCGGAGACGACGAATCCGAGCACACCGGCGACCATCATCTCCACCGCCAGCGCCCACCGGGCTCCGAGGAAGACCCGTCCCCCGGCCGACTGGGCGCGAGGACCCGAGCTACGGGCGGTTCGCCAGGCGGTGGACGGCAGCCTCCAGGGCGCGTGGGGTGATGGGGCCGCGCACCACCTGCACGATGGCGTCGTGGCGGTCCACGAAGACGGTCATGGGCATCCACGCCAAACCCAGCAGGTTGGCCAGACGCTGGTCCGGGTCGCTGGCGACGGGAAAGGTCACGCCGCTCGCCCGCACGAAGGCGACCCCGGCACTCGGCGCGTCGTTCCCGTCGATGCCGACGAACCGCACCGGGGTGCCGCTGGCCTCCGCAGCTGCGGCCACCCGGGCCACCTGGGGCAGCTCCGCCTGGCACGGCGCGCACCACGAGGCGAACCACACCAGCACGAGCGGATGACCGGCACCCCCATCGGACAGCGGCAGCTGGATGTCGGGACCGCCGCCAAGGCGCGCCAGGGACACCTGCGGCAGCCGCGCCGCCGCCGGCGCCGTCCCCCACGGTGCCCACAGCGCGAGGGCCAGGAGCCCGGCCAGCACCACGCCGGTGCCCCCGAAGACCAACGCTCGACGCCGAGGAGCACCGCGCACTGGTCCCCAGCGTGCCGTCAGTGGACGCGGACCACCACGTCGACGGCCATGGCGACGAACAGCAGCGTCAGGTACGTGATCGAGTACGTGAACAGCCCGATGGCGGCACGGGGCGTCTGGTCGCGGCGAAGCCGTAGCGCGTGGAGCACGAAGACGGCACCAAGGACCGCGGCGCTCGCGCTGTACAGGACGCCCATGTGCGCGACCGGCACGAACACCAGGCTGGCGACGACGAGCGCCACGCTGTAGAGGAGGATCTGCCCGGCAGTGCGCGAGAAGCTGGCGACCACCGGCAACATGGGGACCGACGCCGCCTCGTAATCCTCGCGGTAGCGGATGGCCAACGCCCAGAAGTGTGGCGGCGTCCAGATGAAGATGACGGCGAACAGCACCAGCGGTGCCCACGTCAGACGGCCGGTGACAGCAGCCCACCCGACCAGGACGGGCACCGCGCCGGCTGCGCCGCCGATCACGATGTTCTGGCTCGAGGTGCGCTTGAGCCACAGCGTGTAGACGAAGACGTAGAAGCAGGTGGCCGACAGGGCGAGCACGGCCGACAGCAGGTTGACCGCCAGCCACAGCTCGACGAAGGCGGCGACCTCGAGGCACAGCGCGAACACCAGTGCCGCCTGGGGCGTGACCTCACCGGTGACCAGGGGGCGGTGCCGGGTGCGGTGCATCACCTGGTCGATGTCGCGGTCGACCACCATGTTGATGGCGTTGGCCCCACCGGCCGCCAGCGCACCGCCGACCAAGGTGGCGATCATCAGGGCCACCGACGGCACCCCGCGGCGGGCCACGAACATGGTCGGGATGGTGGTGACCAGCAGGAGCTCCACGATGCGCGGCTTGGTGAGGGCCACGTAGCTGCGGAGCTTCGCCCCCCGTGTCGAAGCGCCGGGCACGGCGGGAGACAGCGTCGACATCGCCACGCAGCCTACGGCGGGTCGTCCGGCGCTCACAAAGCGCGCTCCCGACGCGCCGTTCGAGCCCCGGACCCGAGGAGCCGACGCGTTCACCGCCAGACCCCTGGCCACCCCCAGGAGGGGTCCGAGGGCCGGGGCCTGCCGCTGCCCCGGTACGCTTGGCGTTCGGTGCCCGGCCTGCGAAGCTCTCCCCGGACCGTCCTGCATCTCGCTCAGGCGTCGCTCGTGCTGGTGGTGACCAACGTCGTGAGCGGCGCCGCGGTGCGCCTGAGCGACTCGGGACTGGGATGCCCCGACTGGCCGGACTGCTCCGCCCACCATTTCACCCCGCCCTTGGCGCTGCACCCGGCCATCGAGTTCGGGAACCGCATGGTGGTCGGCGTGCTCACCGCTGGCCTGGTGGTCACCCTGGTCGCCGCCTGGCGGCGTGCGCCGCACCGGCGCGACCTGACGGCGCTGGCCGGGGCCCTGGTCGGGGGCGTGGTGGCCGAGGCGCTCGTGGGGTACCTGGTGGTGCGCAGCCACCTCAACCCCTACGTCGTGATGGCCCACTTCCTGCTCGGGATGGCCATGGTCACCGCCGCCGTGGTGCTGTGCCTGCGCGCCGGGCGGGCACCGGCTGCGGGGCGTCCGGTGGTGAGCCACCGCGTGGTGGTGCTCACCCGGGCCCTGCTGGTGGTACTGGCCGCGGCCGTGACGGCCGGCACCGCCACCACCGGCGCCGGTCCCCACGCCGGGGCCGCACCCGGACCGCACGGCGGGGCGGCGCCGCGCATCGGGGCACCGCTGATCGACCTCGTGCGCACGCACTCGACCATCGCCCTGGCCGCCGCCGGGCTGACCGTGGTGGTGCTGCTCCTGCTGGTGCGCACCGGTGCGCCGACGGACGTTGCGGACCGGGGCAAGATGCTCCTGGCGGCCATGGTGGCCCAGGGTGTGGTGGGCTACACCCAGTACTTCACCCACCTGCCTGCCCTGCTCGTGGGCATCCACGTGTTCGGCGCCACCGTCGTGTGGTCGGCCGCCGTGTGGTTCGCGGACGGGTTGCGCCGCCACGAACCCGAGCCGGCACCCGCACCGGAGCCAGCGCGTGGAGCACCGGCTCATCGGGCGGCGGCCGCCGCCCGATGAGCACGTTCACACGGGCGGCAGGCGGCGGTCCCGGCACGGCCCCGCTCGAGATTGACCTACCGGGCGCGGGTGGTGAGACGGTCCGGGACCGGCCATGGCTGGTGGTGGTGTGGAACGACCCCATCAACCTCATGTCGTATGTCACCTACGTCTTCCAAAAGCTGTTCGGCTACAGCTACGAGAAGGCGACCACGCTCATGCTGGACGTGCACCACAAGGGGCGGGCCGTGGTCAGCTCCGGGCCCCGCGAGCGGGCCGAGCACGACGTCTTCCGGCTCCACGCGCATGGCCTGTGGGCCACCATGGAGCAGGCCGGATGACCGCGACGGCGAAGACGGGGCTCGGGCCGGCACCGCACGTGCGCCGGCACGGAGCCGGCGCCGTCACCGAACCTGCGCCGTGACCCGGCGGCTCCCCTTCCTCCCCCAACCCGGCGGGCAGGTGCGCCTGACCCTGGGACGGACCGAGCGACAGGTGCTCACCGACCTGGTGGCGCGCGCCGGCGCCCTCGTCGAACAGCGGGCACGGGGCACCGAGCGGCTGTTCCCGACCGCCTACCCCGGCGACCAGCGGGCCGAGGAGGAGTACCGCCAGCTCATGGGACCCGAGCTGCTGCGCGCCCATCGCCAGGCGCTTGACACGATGTCCGCCACCATCGGCGCCACGGTGCTCACCGAGGCGGAGTTGCACCAGTGGCTCGCCGCCCTCGAGGTGCTCCGGCTGGTGCTCGGCACCGAACTCGACGTGACCGAGGACGACGAGATCGATCCCGCCCACCCGCCATCGTGGTCGCACGCCGTCTACCTGCTGCTCACCGGGCTCCAGGCGGCAGCGGTGGACGCGCTCAGCCTGCTGCTGCCGGATGCAGGGGACCCGACCCGGTGAGCCTGCCGCGCGTGCTCACCATCATGGGGTCGGGCGAGACGGCTCCCACCATGGTCAAGGTGCACCGGGCCGTCGTCGATCGGCTGGGTCCGGCAGCCGGCCCCGGCATCTTGCTGGACACCCCCTTCGGCTTCCAGCTCAACGCCCCCGAGCTGGCGGCCCGGGCGGTGGCCTACTTCCGCGACAGCGTGGGGGCCGAGCTCCAGGTGGCCGGGATGCGCCGGGCCGAGGATCTGGTGGGCCCGGCGGGAGCCGAGATTGCCGCCCGCCTGAGCGCGGCCCCCCTGGTGTTCGCCGGACCCGGCAGCCCCACGTACGCCCTGCGTCACTGGCGCGCCACGGTCGTTCCCGGCCTGCTGGCCGAGAAGCTGGCCCTGGGCGGTGCCGTGACCTTCGCCTCGGCAGCGGCGCTCACCCTGGGCCGGTGGACGGTCCCCGTGTACGAGATCTACAAGGCGGGTGAGCCCCCGCGCTGGGAGGAGGGGCTCGACGTCCTGGGTGGGCTGGACCTGGGGCTGGCGGTGGCCGTCATCCCCCACTTCGACAACGCCGAGGGGGGCACCCACGACACGCGCTATTGCTACCTGGGCGAGCCGCGCCTCGCCCAGCTCGAGCAGGAGCTGCCCGACGGCGCCTTCGTGCTGGGGATCGACGAGCACACCGCACTCGTGCTCGATCTCGGTGCCGGGACGGCTGCGGTGAGCGGGCTGGGCCAGGTGACGGTCCGGGTCAAGGGACGGTCGGCCGCGCTGCCTGCGGGTACGGAGGTGCCCATCGCCCGCCTGGTCGAGCTGGCCGGGGAGCTGGCCCGCACCCCGGCGGCCGCCACACCGACGGGCGGGGGTCCACGCGGCGGGGCTGGTGGCGGAGGTCCTGGTGGCCAGGTGCCCGCAGCGGCCGGCGCAGCACCCCGGACCGCCACGACCGCCGGGCACGTCGACGCCGCGCCGGTCGACAGCCCCCGGACAGAACCGGCAGCCGCCGGTGCGGGGTCACCGCTGCTGCAGGCCATCCGCCGACACGAGGCAGCCTTCCGGGCCGCTCGGGCGGCGGCAGACGTCGACGGCATGGTCGCCACCGTCATCGCGCTCGACGAGGAGCTGTGGTCGTGGCAGGCCGACACGCTGCAATCCGACGAGATGGACCGGGGACACGCCGCGCTCCGGGGCATGGTGGCCGAGCTCGGCCGGCTGGCCGCCCTCGGCGCGCGTGACCCGGCCACCGTGGTGGGGCCCTTCGTCGACGTCGCCCTCGCCGTGCGCGACGAGGCACGGCGGGCCCGGCGCTTCGCCCAGGCGGACGAGATCCGGACGCGACTGGCCGCCCTGGGGGTCGAGGTCCACGACGCCCCCGACGGCTCCACCTGGGAGCTGCGGGTGCCACCGGGTACAGAGCAGGCGGCCTGGACCACGGCTCCCCCACCCCACACCAGCCCGCGGCCGGCGGGCGGGGAGCGGGGGCCGACCTGATAACCTGCGGGGGCCCTGAGCGGTCGAGCCCCCATCGTCTAGCGGCCGAGGACGCCGCCCTTTCAAGGCGGTAACACGGGTTCGAATCCCGTTGGGGGTGCAGCGACGGGGGCGCCGCTGACCAGGGTCCTGTGGTGCAGTTTGGAGTGCACGCCGGCCTGTCAAGCCGGAGGTCGCGGGTTCAAATCCCGTCAGGACCGCAGGCACCGGGTGACCGGTGCCCACCCGGTCGGGTAGCTCAGTTGGCAGAGCGTCCGCCTGAAAAGCGGAAGGTCACCGGATCGATGCCGGTCCCGACCACGCCAGCCCGTGGAACCAGCCCGCGGTACCACGTCGTGAACCAGGCCGTGACACGGGCCCGTGGTGCTGGGCCCGGGCACCGCACCGCACCGCACCGCACCCCAGGCACCGCACGGCACCGCACCGCACGTGGTGCCCAGGCGCCGTGCGTGGTGCGGACCCGTGGCGACCCCCACTGGTGCCGTCCTGTCGCGGTGCCGGCTCCGAGCACGCACCAGGGCTCACCACCGCCGGGATCGCCCGAGGTGGCTCAGCCCCCCTCGTAGGCAAAGCCCAGGTCGGGCGCCCGCACCAGCGCCCGGAACGGCACGCCGGCCTGGCCCAGGAGGTCCGTGGCGGTGCCCCCCCGGTCGACGACGGCCAGGGCGAGGATCACCTCGGCACCTGCTTCCTCGACGGCGCGCACCGCCTCGAGCAACGAGGTGCCGCGGGTGACGGTGTCCTCGGTGACCACCACCTTGTCCCCCGGGTCCAGCGCACCGGCGATGCGCCCACCGGCCCCGTGGTCCTTGACCTCCTTGCGCACGCTGAAGGCCTTCAACCCCCGCCCGCGGGTGGCGGCCACCGCGGCAACCACGAAGGCGACCGGGTCGGCACCCATCGTGAGCCCGCCGATGGCGGTGGCCTCGCCGGGCAGTACCGCCAGGGCGGCCTCGGCCACCAGGAGCATGCCGGGTGGACGGCACACGGTCTGCTTGGCGTCGATGAACCAGCTCGAATGCCGCCCCGACTTGAGCACGAAGTCGCCGGTGCGCACCGCGTGCTGCAGCAGGTGCTGCCGCAGCGCCTCGAGCGTGCCGCCGGTGGCTCGATCAGCGACGGTCACGCCCCTGCCTCCTCCTCGATGCGCACCTGGCGCATCCCGGCGACCACCTCGCCCACCACTGCGGCATCGTGGCCTGCAGCCCCCAGCGCGTCCACGACGGCGTCGAGGGCACCGGGTGCGACGGCCAGGACCATGCCGAGACCCATGTTGAACACGCGGTCCATCTCCGCAGGGGCCACGCCGCCCAGGCGGGCGATCTCGTCGAAGATCCGGGGCACCGCCCAGCTGCCGCGCCGCACCACTGCCGTGCACCCCTCGGGCATGACCCGCACCAGGTTGCCCGGGATGCCCCCGCCGGTCACGTGCGCGGCGGCGTGGACCTCGCCGACGCGCAGGGCCGCGAGGACCGCCGGGGCGTAGATCACCGACGGCTCGAGCAGCACGTCGGCCAGCGTGGCCGAGGCCCCGTCCCAGGCCGGTCCGTCGAGCGCCAGGCGGGCCCGCTCGAGCAGGACGTGGCGGGCCAGCGTGTAGCCGTTGGAGCGCAGGCCAGGGGAGGGCAGGCCCACCAGGACGTCGCCAGGGCGCACGCGTGAGGGCCCGAGCATGGCGTCACGCTCGACCACCCCGACGGCAAATCCGGCCAGGTCCAGCTCGCCGGGCGCCATGGCGTCGGGGTGCTCGGCCGTCTCGCCGCCGAGGAGGGCGCAGCCCGCCTGCCGGCACCCCTCGGCCACGCCGGCGACGACCTCGGCCACCCGGTCGGGCTCGAGACGCCCCGTCGCCACGTAGTCGAGCAGGAACAGCGGCTCGGCTCCCGAGCACACCAGGTCGTCCACGCACATGGCCACGAGGTCGATGCCCACCGTGGCGTAACGGCCGGCCGCTCGCGCCACGAGCAGCTTGGTGCCCACACCGTCGGTGGAGGCCACCAGCACGGGATTGCGGTACCGGGCCGGGTCGACGGCAAAGGCTCCGGCGAAGCCACCGATGCCCCCCAACACCTCAGGACGCGCGGCCGAGGCCGCCAGTGGCCGGATGCGCTCGACCACCGCGTCGGCGGCGTCGATGTCGACGCCGGCCGCGGCATAGGTTGCGGGTGGGGGCGTACCCCCGGCGTGGCGGGCGACCACCGTCAGGCGCCGGCCGGAGCCGGAGCTGGGTCGGCGTCGCGCTGACAGGCGCCGCCGCGCGTCACCGGCACGGGCACGGGGTACTCGCCGGTCAGGCAAGCCGAGCAGAACCCCTCGCCCGGCGCGTCGATGGCCTTCACCAGGTTCTCGAGCGTCAGGTACTCGATGGAATCGACGCCGAGGTAGGCCGCGATCTCGGCGATGCTCTTGCGGGCAGCCAGCAGCTCGTCGCGCGTCGGCGTGTCAATTCCGTAGAAGCACGGCCAGCGGAACGGCGGAGAGGAGATCCGCAGGTGCACCTCGCGCGCGCCGGCGTCGCGCAGCATCCGCACCATCGACCGAGTGGTGGTGCCGCGCACGATGGAGTCGTCCACCACCACCAGCCGCTTGCCGGCGATGTTCTCGCGCAGGGGGTTGAGCTTGCGGCGCACCCCGGCGTCACGGGCGGCTTGGTCGGGCGTGATGAAGGTGCGGCCGATGTAGCGGTTCTTCACCAACCCCTGGCCGTAGGGGATGCCGCTCTCTCGGGCGTAGCCCTCGGCCGCAGGCACGCCCGAGTCGGGCACGCCCATCACCATGTCGGCGGCCACCGGGGCCTGGGTGGCAAGCAGCTCCCCCATGCGCCGGCGGGCGCCGTGCACCTCGCGCCCGTAGAGGTTGCTGTCGGGCCGGGCGAAGTAGACGAACTCGAAGATGCACAGCCGGGGATCGATGCGCTCGGGGGCAAATGCAGGCGACGAGCGTGGGCCGTCGGCATCGATCACCACCAGTTCCCCGGGGCGCAGCTCGCGCACGAAGCTCGCACCGATCACGTCCAGCGCCGGCGTCTCGGAGGCGAGCACCCACCCCTCGGGCTGCTCGGCGGACCCCAGCCGACCCAGGCACAGCGGTCGGAAGCCGTTGGGGTCGCGCACCCCCATCAGGCGGCGGCGGTCCAGCAGGACGAAGGAGAACGCGCCCTCCAGCCGGGGCAGGACGGCGCGGAGGGCCACCTCGAGCGGGCCCCCGCCCAGCGGGCCGGTGGGCTCGCCGGACCCATTCGCCACGGTGCCCGCCCCGTGCACCACGAGACCGGTACCGGCTCCGTCCCCCACGGTGCCCGGCTCGCCCGCCGCGACGGCGGAACCGGCACCACCACCGGCACGGGGCAGGCCGACGTCCGCACCGTCGGCGGGGTGGGCGGCGGCGAGCAGCTCGGCCACCAGGTCACTGTCGGAGGCGACGACGCCTGGCAGCATGCCGGCCTGCTCGGCCAGCTGGGCGGTGTTGGTGAGGTTGCCGTTGTGGCCCAGGGCGAACCCCGCGCCGCCCACGGCACGGAAGACCGGCTGGGCATTGCGCCACGAGGAGGCGCCGGTGGTCGAGTAGCGGGTGTGGCCGATGGCCAGGTCACCCGGCAGGCACGACACCGTGCGCTCGTCGAAGACCGTCGTCACCAGCCCCATGTCCTTCACCACGGTGAGGGTCTCGCCGTCGCTGACGGCCATGCCGGCGGACTCCTGCCCGCGGTGCTGGAGGGCGTAGAGGCCATCGAAGGTGAGCTGGGCCACCCCCTTGCCGGGGGCGTACACGCCGAAGACGCCGCAGGCTTCTCTCACCGGCCCCTCACTGGCCCGCGCGCCACGCAGGGCACCCGAGCTGCCTCCACCTCACCCGAACCAAGCCTACCGCCGCGCCGCTAGCGTGCGGGCCGTGATCGACCTGCACACCCACTCGTCGGTGTCCGACGGCTCCGAGCCACCCGAGCGGATCCCCCAGCTGGCGGCGGCGGCTGGCTGCTCGGCGGTCGCCCTCACCGACCACGACAACCTGGCCGGCCTGCCCGCGGCGGCGGTCTCGGCCCAGCGGGTGGGCGTCGAGCTCGTCCCGGGCTGCGAGGTGTCGTGCAGCGCGTCGGCCGCCGGCCCGGCTGCGGCCGGCGCACGGGGTTCGATGCATGTGCTCGTGTACTTCGTGGACGACCCGACCTCCCCCTTGGGCCGGGAGCTCGAACAGCTGCGGGCCGACCGCGCCCAGCGCAACGATCGGCTCCTGGCACGCCTGGCGGAGCTGGAGATGCCGCTCGAGCGCGCCCGCGTGGTGGCGCTCGCCGGTACGGAAGAGGGCGTCGGCCGACCGCACGTGGCCCGGGCGATGGTGGAGGCGGGCTACGTGGCCGACGTGAGCGAGGCCTTCGACACGTGGCTGGCCGACGGCCGGCCCGCCTATGTGCCCAAGGCCCGCCTGGCCCCGGCTGACGTGGCCCGCCTGGCGCGGGACTCGGGTGGCGTGGCCGTGCTTGCCCACCCCCTGAGCCTCGAGCTCGAACCGGCCGCGCTCGAGCAGCTGATCGGGGACCTGGCCGACGCGGGTTTCGCCGGCATCGAGGCCACCTACGGCGCCTACCCGGAGCAGGACCGTGCGCGCCTGGTACGCCTGGCCCGGGAGGCCGGGCTCGTCGCCACCGGCGGGTCGGACTTCCACGGCACGTTCAAGCCCGATCTCGCCGTGGGCACCGGGCACGGCGACCTGCAGGTGCCCGATGCCGTGCTCGAGGAGCTCGCCGACCGCCGGCCCTGATCCCCGCCCCGGGGCCCGGTGCCGCCCGGGCGGCGCCGCCCGGCGGCGCCGCGGGCAGGCCGGGCGACGGGGACTCAGCCGGACTCCCCGGCGGGCAGCGGTTCATCCAGGGCCGCGGGCAGCGCCGAGCGCCAGGCGGCAATCAGGTCGGCCACCGGTAGGTCCACCAGCCCCTCCACCACCAGGCGCTCACCGCCGGCCTCGCCCAGCACGGCGGCGGGCACCCCGGCGGCGGCGGCGGCATCCAGCACGGATCCCGGCCGGCCGGTGCACACCACGACCCGGCCGGGAACCTCGCTGAACAGCGCGCCGTGCCCGACGACGCCGCGCAGCCGGGCGCCGGTTGCCGACGCCACGGCGCACTCGGCCAGCGCCACCCCCAACCCGCCCTCCGACACGTCGTGCACGCCGGAGAGCAGGTCGTCCTCGCCCACCAGCGTCACCAGCAGGCGGAGCAACCTCGCGATCGCCGGCCCGTCGAAAGGTGGCAGCTCGCCCCCCCGCTGCCCGTGGCGCTCCACGGCCCACCGCGAACCCGCCAGCGCATCGGTGGTGTCGCCCAGGACCACCACGGCGTGCCCCGGGACCAGGCCGGGCACGGGGGGCCGGCGGCGCAGCTCCTCGATCACCCCCAGGACGGCCACCACCGGCGTCGGGTCGATGTCGCGGCCGTTGCTCTCGTTGTAGAGGCTGACGTTGCCACCCACCACCGGGATGCCCAGCGCCTCGCACGCCTCGGCCATGCCGTCCACTGCCTCCGACAGCTGCCACATCACCTCGGGGTGCTCGGGATTGCCGAAGTTGAGGCAGTTGACCAGGACCACTGGCCGCGCCCCGGCGCATGCCACGTTGACGGCCGACTCGGCCACCGTCCACGCCGTGCCGCGCCGGGGGTCCACGGCGCACCAGCGCGGGTTGGCGTCCGTCGACAGCGCCAGACCGCGCCGGCTCGGTGGCAGACCGGGTGCCGCCAGACGCAGCACGGCGGCATCGGCACCGGGACCCACGACCGTGTTCAGGAACAGCTGGTGGTCGTACTGGCGCCACACCCACGAGGTGTCCTGCACCATGGCCAGCACGTCGGGCCCGCAGTCGTCGGGTGCCGGAAGGGCAGCGGGATCCTGGGCCCGGCGAGCGGCGGCATCGGAGGGCGGTGCCATGGGGCGGCGGTAGAGGGGGGCGTCCTCCGACAGCGAGGCGGCGGGTACGTCCGCGAGCACCGGGCCCTCCGGCCCGTCGAGCACGCGCAGCCGCCCGCCGCTGGGACCGGGGGCGGTGACCGTGCCAACCACCGTCGCCCGCACCTCCCAGCGGCGGCACACCTCTTCCACCGCGTGGCGGTTGGCGGGGGTGACGATGGCGAGCATCCGCTCCTGGCTCTCGGAGGTCATGACCTCGAACGGCGCCATGCCCGGCTGGCGGAGCGGGACGGCACGCACGTCGACGTCCATGCCCATGCCGGCGCGTGCCGCCGTCTCAGAGGTGGCGCACGACAGCCCTGCCCCGCCCAGGTCCTGGATGCCGACCACCAGGCCGCGGTCCAGCAGCTCCAGACAGGCCTCGATGAGCCGCTTCTCCTCGAAGGGATCGCCCACCTGCACGCTCGGCCGCTTGTCGGTGCCGGCCTCGGTGTCCTCGAAGCCAGCCGACGCCAGCACGCTCACCCCACCGATCCCGTCGCGCCCGGTGGTCGCCCCCAGCAAGATGGCGAGGTTCCCCTCCCCCGAGGCCCGGCCCAGCACCAGGCGCTCGACCGGCATGACCCCGAGGCACAGCACGTTCACGAGCGGATTGCGGGCGTAACAGGGAGCGAAGGTGAGCTGGCCGCCCACCGTGGGAACACCCACCGCATTGCCGTAGCCGGAGATGCCCGACACCACCCCCTCCACCAGCCACCGGGTGCGGGCATCGTCCAGCGGCCCGAAGAACAGCGGGTCCATGAGGGCGATCGGGCGAGCACCCATGGTGAAGATGTCGCGCAGGATGCCGCCCACCCCGGTGGCGGCACCCTGGTAGGGCTCGACCGCGGAGGGATGGTTGTGGCTCTCGATGCGGATGGCCACGGCGATGCCGTCGCCCACGTCGACCACCCCCGCGTTCTCGCCCGGCCCCACCAGGACCTCGGGACCTGTGGTGGGCAGACGGCGCAGGTGGACACGCGACGACTTGTACGAGCAGTGCTCGCTCCACATGACGGCGTACATGGCGAGCTCGAGCTGGTTGGGGGGCCGTCCCAGGATGCGCTCGATGGCAACGGCCTCGTCGTCGGTCAGCCCCAACGCGCGGTGCAGGGGCTCGCCTGTCTCCGTCGTGCCCTCCACGGCCGGCTCGCTCAGGCCGGCACGGCGCGGCTGCGGGTGTCGGCCACCCCGAGCAGCGACCCCAGCAACACTGCACCGTCGGTCGACCCGAGCAGCGGGTCACAGGCGCGCTCGGGATGGGGCATGAGCCCCACCACGTTGCCCTGCTCGTTGCACACCCCGGCGATGTCGTCGACCGAACCGTTGGGGTTGTCGGTGTAGCGGAACACGATGCGGTCCTCGGCGCGCAGCCGGGCCAAGGTGGCCCCGTCGCAGGTGTAGTTGCCCTCGAAGTGGTTGATGGGGAGGCGGAGCACGTCGCCGACGGCCGAGTGCGCCGTGAGGGGGGTGCGTGTGGTGCACACCTCGATGCCGGTGGTCGTGCACACGAAGCGCAGGCCGGCGTTCTTCTGCAGGGCACCGGGCAGCAGGCCCGCCTCGGTCAGCACTTGGAAGCCGTTGCAGATGCCCACCACCGGGCCGCCGGCTGCAGCGAAGCGGGCCACGGCCTCCATGACCGGGGAGAACCGGGCGATGGCCCCTGGGCGCAGGTAGTCGCCGTGAGCGAACCCCCCCGGCAACACGACGGCGTCGTAGCCCGCGAGCGAGCGCTGCCCGTGCCACACGAGCTCGGCGTCGCCCCCGAGGCCTGCGAGCGCGCCGACCACGTCGTGCTCGCAATTGGTGCCGGGGAACACCACCACAGCGACCCGTGCGGTCACGGAACGGCCACCTCCGCCGGCACGGGACCGAGCACCTGCACGTCGGCCTCCTCGATGACGGGGTTGGCCAGCAGCCGCTCGGTCACCGCCTGGGCCGTGGTGGCGGCTGCCGCCTTGTCGGGTGCCTCCACCTGCAGCCGGATGGCCTTGCCCACCCGGACGTGGTCGATCCCGGCGAACCCGAGCGCCGGCAGGGCGCGCTCGACGGTGGCGCCCTGCGGGTCGGCGATGCCGGGCCGAAGGCGGACCTCGACGAGGACCTCGAATCTCACGGGCGCGCCCCGTACCAGTCAGCCAAGCGGCGCCCGCAGATGCGCTCGTAGGCGGTGACGTAGCGCTCGCTGGTGGCGCGCACGACCTCCTCGGGGACGTGGGGTGCCGGCGGCTCCTTGTCCCACCCACTGGACTCGGCCCAGTCGCGCACGGGCTGCTTGTCGAACGACGGGGGGTTGGTGCCCGGCGCCCACTGGTCCGCCGGCCAGAACCGCGAGGAGTCGGGGGTGAGCACCTCGTCGCACAGCGACAGGCGGCCGTCGATGAAGCCCAGCTCGAACTTCGTGTCCGCCACGATGATCCCCTGGCGCTCGGCGGCGGCCGCGGCCCGCCGGTACGCCTCGACGCACAGATCGCGCGCCGCCTCGGCCACCTCCTTGCCCACCAGGTCGGCGGCCTGGTCGAAACCGATGTTGACGTCGTGACCCTCGAGGGCCTTGGTCGACGGGGTGAACATGGGCTCGGGCAGTCGGTCGGCCTGGCGCAGGCCGGGCGGCAGCGGCATGCCGTGCAGGGTGCCAGACGCCTGGTACTCCTTCCACCCCGAGCCCACGAGGTACCCGCGCACGATGCACTCGATGGGCAGCATGTCGGCCCGACGCACCAGCATGGCTCGCCCGGCGATGGCCGCCATGCCCCCTTCGCCCCCGAGCTCCGCCGCCTCGGCCGGTAGCTGATCGGGGTCAGCCGTCACGAGGTGGCTGGGTGCCAGGTCCGCCAGCTCGCCGAGCCAGTGCACCGTCATGGCGGTGAGCACCCGGCCCTTGTCGGGGATGGGCTCGTCGAGCACCACGTCGAACACCGAGATGCGGTCGGAGGCGACCATCAGCAGGCAGCCGTCACCTGCGTCGTACAGCTCGCGGACCTTGCCGGAATGCACCAGGGGGAGTGTCATGACCCCTATTCCACCTCATCCAGCGCGTCGAGGAAGCGACGGGTGTGGCGCAGGGCCCGTGCCAGGTCGAAGGCCTGGTCCAATGCGGCCGCGTCCAGGGTCAGCTCCGGGTCCTCGTCGAGCACCTGGCGGAAGGGCCGCCGCTGCTCCCAGGCCAGCCGGGCGTCGCGCTGGACGATGCGGTAGGCGGCGTCACGGGCCATGCCCGAGGCGACCAGTGCCAGCAGGACCGGCTGGCTGAACACCAGCCCCAGCGAGCCTTCGACCAGGTTGGCCCGCATGCGCTCGGGGTGCACCACCAGTCCCTCCACCAGCGAGGCGCACGTGCGCAAGGCGTAATGGGTGAGCAGGCAGGCGTCGGGCAGGACCACCCGCTCCACGGAGCTGTGGGAGATGTCGCGCTCGTGCCACAGCGCCACGTCCTCGAGGCCCGGCACCAGGTAGCCGCGCAGCATCCTGGCGATGCCGCACAGCCGCTCGGCACGGATGGGGTTGCGCTTGTGTGGCATGGCCGAGCTGCCCTTCTGGCCGGCGCCGAACGCCTCCTCCACCTCACCCACCTCGGTACGCGCCAGGTGGCGGATCTCGGTGCCGATGGTCTCGACGGTGGCACCCACCGCGGCGCACGCCCACAGCAGCTCGGCGTGGCGGTCGCGGGCCACGACCTGGGTGGCCGGCACCGGCTCGAGGCCGAGGGCACCGCACACATGGGCTTCGACCCGCGGGTCCACGTTGGCGTAGGTGCCCACCGCCCCCGACAGCTTCCCCACGGCGATGCCCCGGCGGGCAGCTCGCAGCCGGCGGCGGTCGCGGTCGGCTTGCAGGCACCACAGCGCCACCTTGGCACCGAAGGTCGTGGGCTCGGCCTGCATGCCATGGGTACGCCCGGCCATGGGCGTGGCGATGTGCGCGCTCGCCATGGCCTTGAGCACCCGCACCAGGTCGTCGGCCGCCGACAGCAGCAGGTCCGCGGCGCGGGTGAGGGTGGCACACAGCGCCGTGTCCACCACATCGGAGGAGGTCAACCCGTAGTGCACCCATGCACCTTCGGGCATCCCGACCGCGGCCTGGACGACGTCGACGAACGCCGCCACGTCGTGGTCGGTGACCTGCTCGCGTTCGTGGACGGCGGCCACCAGCTCAGGTGTCACCTTGGGAGCACGCGAGCGCACGGCGGCGGCGGCGGCCGCCGGGATGACACCGATGCGGGCCCAGCCCTCCACGGCCAGCAGCTCGACCTCGAGCCAGGTCTCGAGCCGCGCCTCGTCGGTGAACAGGACAGCCATCTCGGGCAGGGAGTAGCGGGGGATCATGGGGCTCCTGTGGGATGCGCTGCGGGCGGTCCTGGTGCCGCAGCTGCCACCGCGGCAGCAGCGACGTCCCGGCGGAACTGGGCTCCCCGCCACCACAGGTGGTCCACCGCCGCATAGGCGCGCTGGCGCGCCGCGGCCAGGGAGGGACCGACGCCGGTGACCCCGAGCACGCGGCCGCCGCCGGTCACCAGCCGGCCCTGGTCGTCAAGGCGCGTGCCGGCGTGGACGACGGTGACGCCCTCGACCTCGCTCGCGGCCGGCAGGCCCTCGATGGGGTCGCCGGTACGGGGGCTGGCCGGATATCCCTCGGCAGCCATGACGACGCACACCGCCGCCTCGGGAGCCACGCGAGGATCGCTGCGCAGCCGGCCTGAAGCCGCCTCGGCCAGCAGGCCCGTCACGTCGTCGTCGAGCCGGGGTAGGACCACCTGGGCTTCGGGGTCCCCGAAGCGGACGTTGTACTCGAGGACCTTGGGGCCTTCCTCGGTCAACATGAGGCCGGCGTAGAGCACGCCCCGGTAGCTCACGCCGTGCCGGCGCAACGCCGCCAGGGTGGGCTCGACGGCCTCGTCGAGGATGCGGTCCACCACGGCGCTGGGCGCGTCGGGCACGGGGCTGTAGGCACCCATGCCGCCGGTGTTGGGGCCGGCGTCCCCGTCGCCCAGCCGCTTGAAGTCCCGTGCCGCCGGCAGCGGCACCACCCGGGTGCCGTCGGTGACCACCAGCAGCGAGCACTCCGGCCCAGCCAGCCCCTCCTCGATCACCACCCGGCGACCGGCCGCCCCGAAGGACTCGCCCGCCAGCTTGGCACGCACGTCCGCCTCGGCCTCCTGGCGGTCCTCGGTGACCAGGACACCCTTGCCGGCCGCCAAACCGTCGGTCTTCACCACCCACGGACCGGGCAGCTGGCGCAGGAAAGCCACGGCGTCGTCCGGGTCGTCGAACACCCCGAAGCGCGCCGTGGGCACCTTGGCCTCGGCCAGCAGCTGCTTCATGAACGCCTTGGACCCCTCGAGCCGGGCACCGTCGGCGCCCGGCCCCACCACCAGCCGTCCGTCGGCCCGGAGCCGGTCGGCCAGCCCGTCCACCAGGGGCTGCTCGGGCCCGATCACCACCAGGTCGGCCTCGACGGTCTCGGGGGGCGCATCGCTCACCGTGATGCGATACCCGCCGGCCACCGCGCCGGGCATCCCCGGGTTGCCCGGGGTCACGACGACCTCGGCCGTGCGCGCCAAGGCCAGGGCCAGCGCGTGCTCGCGCCCACCGGATCCGACGACGCAGACCTTCACGGCATCATGCACCGACGCGTCAGGCGGCGGCGCGGATCCTCGTGCGCCAGCGGCCGGGGCCCGGCGACGTCGTCCTCTGTCGGGCGATGGCGGTGCCCCTCCGCCGATGACGGTGCCCCTCGGGAGGTGCCATGCGACGCTGAGCCCTTCGGCGCCGGCGTCCGGTGCGCGTGCGAAGGCGTCGCGCTCATGCGGCGAAGCGGACGAACTGCTCGCGGCCGGGACCCACGCCGACCAGCTTGATGGGCACGCCGATCTGCTCCGCCAGGAAGGCGACGTACTCGCACGCCGCCGGGGGCAAGTCCGCCAGCGCGGTTGCGCCCGACAGGTCGGTGCGCCAGCCCGGCAGCTCCTCGTAGACCGGCGTCACCTGGTGCAGCACCGACTGGTGGTACGGCGGGTAGGCGTACCGCTCGCCTCCGGCCTCGTAGGCCACGCACACCTTGACCGTGTCGAAGGTGTCGAGGACGTCGAGCTTGGTGAGGGCGACCTCCGACAGCGAATTGAGGCGCACGGCCTGGCGGAGCATGACGCAGTCGAACCAGCCGCAGCGTCGGCGCCGGCCGGTGTTGGTGCCGTACTCGTGACCGCGCTCGACCAGCACGTCGCCGATGGCGTCCAGGCACTCGGTGGGAAACGGGCCGGCCCCCACCCGGGTGACATACGCCTTGGCAATGCCGATCACCTCGTCGATCTGGCGCGGCCCGATGCCCGCCCCGGTGCACGCCCCACCGGCCACGGGGTTCGAGGACGTGACGAACGGGTAGGTGCCGTGGTCGAGATCGAGGAACGTGGCCTGGGCGCCCTCGAGCAGGACGTTCCGGCCGGCGTCGAGGGCCTCGTGCACCACGGCGACGGCGTCGACGACCATCGGCTCGAGTCGCGGCGCGTACTCCCCCAGGTAGGCCTGGCAGATGGCCTCGGGGTCGATGGGCAGGCGGTTGTACACCTTGGCCAGGACGCCGTTCTTCTCCTTCAGCGCCACGTCGAGCTTCTGGCGGAAGATCTTGGGATCGAGCAAGTCCTGGACCCGCAGGCCCACCCGTGAGGCCTTGTCGGCGTAGGCGGGGCCGATGCCCCGCTTGGTCGTGCCCAAGGAGTTCTTGCCGAGGAACCGTTCGGTCACCCGGTCGAGCTCCTGGTGGTAGGGCATGATCAGGTGGGCATTGCCGCTCACCACCAGGCGGCTGGTGTCGATGCCCTTGGCCGACAGGGCGTCCAGCTCGTCGAGCAGCACCTTGGGGTCGACCACGACCCCGTTGCCGATGACGGGCGTGATGTGCTCGTAGAGGATGCCACTGGGCACGAGCTGCAAGGCGAAGGACTCGCCGTCGACGACCACGGTGTGCCCAGCGTTGTGGCCGCCCTGGTAGCGCACGACCACGTCCATGTCCTTGGCCACCAGGTCGGTGAGCTTGCCCTTCCCCTCGTCGCCCCACTGGGTCCCGACGACCACGGTTGCGGGCACGCGCGATTCCTCCGTCTGGCTGGGGACTGCGCCACAGTGTACCCGGGCGTCAGCGCAGCTCGAGCCCCTCCCCGCCGGCGTCGACGGTGACGGTGGCACCCTCTGGGTAGCGGCCCTCGAGCAGGGCAAGCGCCAGGGGGTCCTCGATCGAGCGCTGCAACACCCGGCGCAGCGGGCGGGCCCCGAAAGCCGGGTCGTAGCCGGCCTGGGCCAGCCACTGGCGGGCCGCATCGGTGACCTCCAGGCCAAGGCGCCGCTCGGCCAGCCGTGCGGCCAGGCGCCCCAGCTGGATGTCCACGATCCGCCGCAGGTCCTCCTGGGTGAGGGCACGGAAGCGCACGATCTCGTCGATGCGGTTGACGAACTCGGGCTTGAAGAAGTCACGGGGGTCGCCCGGCAGGTTGGAGGTCATGATGAGCACGGTGTTGGTGAAGTCCACCGTGCGGCCCTGACCATCGGTGAGTCGGCCGTCCTCGAGGACCTGCAGCAGCACGTTGAACACATCGGTGTGCGCCTTCTCGATCTCGTCCAGCAGCACCACCGCGTACGGCCGCCGACGGACGGCCTCGGTGAGCTGGCCACCCTCCTCGTAGCCGACATAGCCCGGCGGCGCGCCGACCAGGCGTGACACGGTGTGCTTCTCCTGGTACTCGCCCATGTCGATGCGCACCATGGCCCGGTCGTCGTCGAAAAGGAACTCGGCCAACGCGCGTGCCAGCTCGGTCTTGCCGACGCCGGTGGGGCCCAGGAACAGGAACGATCCGATGGGCCGGTTGGGATCCGACAGGCCGGCGCGGCTGCGGCGGATGGCATTGGCCACGGCGCTCACCGCCTCGTCCTGCCCCACGACCCGCTGGTGCAACGCCTCCTCCATGCGCACCAGCTTCTGCAGCTCGGCCTCCATCAGGCGCGTGACCGGGATGCCGGTCCATCGGCTCACCACCTCGGCCACGTCCTCGGCGTCGACCTCCTCCTTGAGCATGGCGCCGTTGGCCTGCAGCTCGGCCAGCGCGGCGGTGGCCTGCTCGATGCGCCGCTCGAGCTCGGGCACCTGCCCGTAACGGATCTCCGAGGCGCGGGTGAGATCCCCCTCGCGCGCGAAGCGCTCGGCCTCGCCCTTGCGGATCTCGAGCTCCTCCTTGAGCTGGCGGATGTTGGCGATGGCCTCCTTCTCCGCCTGCCAGCGCGCCGTCATGGCGTCGGCCTGCTCCTTCAGGTTGGCGAGCTCCTCCTCGAGGCGGGCCAGGCGCTCCGCCGAGGCCGGATCCGTCTCCTTGGCCAGCGCCACCCGCTCGATCTCGAGCTGGCGCATGCGGCGGGTCACCACGTCGATCTCGGTGGGCATGGAGTCGATCTCGATGCGCAATCGGCTGGCGGCCTCGTCGACGAGGTCGATGGCCTTGTCGGGCAGGAACCGGCCGGTCACGTAACGGTCCGACAGCACGGCGGCGGCCACCAGCGCTGCGTCCTGGATGCGCACCCCGTGGTGCACCTCATAGCGCTCCTTGAGCCCGCGCAGGATGGCGATGGTGTCCTCCACCGAGGGCTGGCCCACGAAGACGGGCTGGAACCGGCGCTCGAGTGCGGCGTCCTTCTCGATGTGCTTGCGGTACTCGTCGAGCGTGGTGGCGCCGATCATCCGCAGCTCGCCGCGGGCCAGCATGGGCTTGATCATGTTGCCTGCATCCATGGCCCCCTCGGCGGCGCCGGCACCGACGATGGTGTGCAGCTCGTCGATGAAGGTGATGATCTCGCCCTCGGCGTCGGTGATCTCCTTCAGCACCGCCTTCAGTCGCTCCTCGAATTCCCCGCGGTACTTGGCGCCGGCCACCATGGCCGACAGGTCCAGCGCGATCACGCGCTTGGACCGAAGGCTGTCGGGGACGTCGCCTTCCACGATGCGGCGGGCAAGGCCCTCCACGATGGCGGTCTTTCCCACCCCGGGCTCGCCGATCAGCACTGGGTTGTTCTTGGTGCGCCGCGACAGCACCTGCACCACGCGGCGGATCTCCTCGTCGCGCCCGATGACCGGGTCGAGCTTGCCCTGACGGGCCAGCTCCGTCAGGTCACGCCCGTAGCGCTCGAGGGCCTGGTACTGCTCCTCGGGATTCTGCGAGGTCACGCGGTGGCTGCCGCGCACGTGGCGCAGCGCGTCGAGCAACGCCTCGCGCGTCGTGCCGATGCGCTCGGCCATGGCCAGCAGGAGGTGCTCCACCGACAGGTACTCGTCACCCATGTCTGCCCGGACCTTGTCGGCAGCCTCGAGCACGTCGCGTGCCGGGCGCGACAAGGTGGGTTCCGCCCCCCCGTACGCCCTCGGCAGCGCCGCGAGCCGTTCGGCCACACGGTTGACCAGCGGCCCGGGTTCGATGCCAGCCCGCGCCAGCAGTGGCAGGGTGATTCCCTCCTGCTGGCCGAGCAGCGCCGCGAGCAGGTGGTCGGGGGTGACCTCGGGGTGGTTGGCTGCCGCCGCCCGTTGCGTGGCGGCCGAGAAGGCCTCTTGGGTCTTCAGTGTCCAGCGGTTGGGGTCAATGGCCATTGTCGTGGTCCTTCGTGGGGTTCTCGTCCTTCGTGGGGTTCTCGTCCTTCGTGGGGGCCTGGGCGGTCATGGGCGGGAGCGGTCCTGCACCAGGTGGCCTTCGATGCCCGGAAGTCCCGGTCCCCCGCGCCGCCACGGCACGGTGGCCTGCCGCACCGGCACCAGGTCGCGGCGATACTGGCGGTGCAGCCGCTCGACGGCGTCACGCGCCTCGGCCCGAACGCGCTCCAGCTCGGCGCGCAGGCGCTCGACCTCGGCTTCGAGCTCCAGGACGCGCCGGACCCCCTCCAGGTTCAACCCAGCTGCAGTCAGGTCCTGGATGTGGCGCAACCGCTCGATGTCGCGTTCGGAGTAACGACGGCTCCCGCCGCCGGTACGCGACGGGTCCACCAAGCCCCGGCGCTCGTAGAGGCGCAGGGTCTGGGGATGGACGCCGGCGAGCTCGGCCGCCACCGAGATGACGTACACCGCCCGCGTCCGCGTCACCTGCTCGTGCATGGAGCGCTCAGCCACGGTCCACCCCCAGCGCCTGGCGTGGCGCCGGGCCCGTCACCCGCGCCAGCTCCTCGACCACGGCCCGCTGTTCGTCGGTGAGCGTCTTGGGTACCGCCACCTCCACCGTCACCAGCAGGTCTCCGGCCGGCGACCGGCCAGCAGCGGGCACGCCGCGCCCGCGCACCCGGAACGTCCGGCCCGACGACGTGCCGGGCGGCACCCGCAGGGTCACCGGCCCATCGAGAGTGGGGACGGTCACCGTGGCGCCGAGGGCGGCTTCGGGGAACGTGATGGGCACGGTCAGCGTCAGGTTGCGCCCCCGACGCCCGAACAGCGGGTGGCGGCCGACGCGCACCGTCACGAACAGGTCCCCGGGCGGGCCGTTGCCCCGCCCCGGCGCACCCCGGCCCTTCACCCGGATGCGCTGGCCGTCCTCGACGCCCGGCGGGATGCGCACCTTCACCTCGCGCGTGGTGCGGGCCGCGCCGGTGCCGCGGCAGGTGGGGCACGGCGTGTCGATGGTCGTCCCCCGGCCACCGCACTGCGGGCAGATCCGGCTGAGGGAGAACATGCCCTGGTTGTCCTCCAGCACACCCCGCCCACCACAGCGCGAGCAGGTCACAGGATGCGAGCCCGGTGCTGCGCCGGTCCCGCCGCAGGTGGGGCAGCGACCCTCACCCGCCACGTGCACCGAGGTGGTGACGCCGCGCACGGCATCCTCGAACGACAGGTAGAGCTCGGCCTCGAGGTCCGCACCGCGCCGAGGACCGCGCTCGCGGGTGCGGCGGCCACCGAAGATCCCGCCCAGGCCGCCGAGCAAATCGCCGAGGTCGCCGAGGTCCTCGATGCGGATGGTGGTGCCGCCGGGGCCACCGAAGCCGCCGCCGAAGCCGCCCAGCCCGCTTGCTGCCAGCCGGCGCACCTCGTCGTACTCCTTGCGCTTGGCGGCATCGCCCAGCACGTCGTAGGCGGCCGAGATCTCCTTGAAGCGCTCCTCGGCTCCCGGGTTGGCGTCGGGGTGGTACTGCTTGGCGAGCTTGCGGTAGGCGCGAGTGATCTCCTTGTCGGTGGCCGTCGACGGCACACCGAGGACCTCGTAGTAGTCCTTCTCGAGCCACTCACGCTGGGCGGGCACCGACGCTCCTTCAGCCCTGCACCTTCACCATGGCGGGTCGGATGACCCGCCCCTTCCAGCGATATCCCGGGCGCAACACCTCGGCCACCACCGGCCCAGACGACCGCTCGGTTGCCGCCCCCACGGCCTCGTCGGCGGTGTGGGGTGGCGGTGCCGGGACGTGTTCGACGGCCTCGTGGGTGGTGGGGTCGAACGCCTCGCCCACCTGGGCCACCTTCTCGAGCCCCTCCTTGGCCAGGGTGTCGCCGAGCAGCGCTGCGGCCTGCAGGAGGCCCGACGGCGAGGCGTGCTCGTCGCCCGCCAGGTGCGCGATGGCCAGGTCGAAGGCATCGAGCGCCGGGAGCAGGACGGTCACGAGCTGCTCGGCGGCCCGCGCCAACAGCTCCTCCTGCTGGCGCTGCACCCGCTTGCGGTAGTTCTCGAAGTCGGCCTGGACACGGCGCAGGGCGTCGAGGTACTCGTCGCGTTCGCGGCGGGCGGCGACCACCAGGTCTTCGATGTCCTCCTCCACCGCCTCGGCCGCGTTCGCCTCGGTGTCGCCCACGATCTCGCCCTCGACCACCTCCTCGGCCTCCTCGGCCGGGGGCGTCGTTGGCGTGGGTTCCTCGGGTGTGGGCTCCTCGGGTGTGGACTCCGTCGGTCCGCGCCCGGTGCGACCGGCCTCGTCCCGAGCGCCGGGGCCCGGGCCGGCCGCGCCGGCACGCGCGTGGCGGCGACCGGAGGTCCCGGGACCGTCGCTGCCGGAACCCGCCTCGCCGCGACCGGCAGCGCCGGAGGCGCTGGCACCGCCCGGCCCGGGTGCGCCAGGGCCAGCGGCCGTCTCCGGCACTTCGCCGCCCCGGCCGTGCCCGGCGGCTGGCGCTCCCGTCATCCGGTGTGCCGAGCCGCTCATGAGCCGGACTCGTCGACGATCTCGGCGTCGACGACCTCCTCGTCGGACGGGCCAGCGGTCCCAGCGCCGCTGGCGCCGTCGCCCGAGCCGGTCCCGGCCCCGGCATGGGCGGCCTGCTCGTACAGGCGCTGGGTGAAGCCGTGGCTGGCGGTGACCAAGGCCTCCGTCGCGCTCTTGATGCGGGCGACGTCGGAGCCCTTGAGCGCCTCCTCGAGAGCCTTGAGCGCCTCATCGACCTTCTGCTTCTCGTCGCCCTCGAACTTCTCGCCCTGCTCCTTGAGCAGCTTGTGCGTCTGGTAGACGAGCGTGTCGGCGTTGTTGCGGGTCTCCGCCTCTTCGCGCCGGCGACGGTCCTCCTCGGCGTGGGCCTCGGCGTCGCGCACCATCCGCTCGATGTCCTCCTTGGACAGCGCCGACTGGCCCGTGATGGTCATCGACTGCTCCTTGCCCGTGGCGAGGTCCTTGGCCGACACGTGCACGATGCCGTTGGCGTCGATGTCGAAGGTGACCTCGATCTGCGGCACGCCGCGTGGGGCCGGCGGCAGGTCCACGAGCTGGAACTTGCCGAGGGTCTTGTTGTACATGGCCATCTCGCGCTCACCCTGCAGGACGTGCACCTCCACCGAGGGCTGGTTGTCCTCAGCCGTGGTGAACACCTCGGAGCGCTTGGTGGGGATGGTCGTGTTGCGCTCGATGAGCCGGTGCATGACCCCGCCCTTGGTCTCGATGCCGAGCGACAGCGGCGTCACGTCCAGGAGCAGGACGTCTTTCACCTCGCCCTTGAGCACGCCCGCCTGGATGGCGGCGCCCACGGCCACGACCTCGTCGGGGTTGACTCCCTTGTGGGGCTCCTTGCCCGTCAGGTTCATCACCAGCTCCTGGATGGCGGGCATGCGGGTGGAGCCGCCGACGAGCACCACGTGGTCGATGTCGGACTTCGACAGGCCGGCATCGGAGATGGCCTGCTCGAACGGGCCGCGGCACGCTTCGACCAGGTCGGCCGTCAGTTCGTTGAACTTGGCACGGGTGAGCTTGACGTCAAGGTGCTTGGGACCCTCGGAGGTCGCCGTGATGAACGGGAGGTTGATCTGGGTCTCCTGCACGCTCGACAGCTCGATCTTCGCCTTCTCCGCCGCCTCCTTCAGGCGCTGCAGCGCCATCTTGTCCGCCGACAGATCGACGCCCTCGGTGTTCTTGAAGTCGGTGACGAGCCAGTCGATGATCCGCTGGTCCCAGTCGTCACCTCCGAGGTGGGTGTTGCCGGAGGTCGACTTCACCTCGAAGACGCCTTCGCCGATCTCGAGGATCGACACGTCGAAGGTGCCCCCACCGAGGTCGAAGACGAGGACCGTCTGGTCCTTGCCCTCCTTGTCCAGGCCGTAGGCCAACGCGGCCGCCGTCGGCTCGTTGATGATCCGCAGCACCTCGAGCCCGGCGATCTGGCCAGCCTCCTTGGTAGCGGTGCGTTGGGCGTCGTCGAAATAGGCCGGGACCGTGATCACGGCCTGGGTGACGGTGTCACCCAGGTACGCCTCGGCGTCCCTCTTCAGCTTCTGCAGGATCCGGGCGGAGATCTCCTGGGCCGTGTACTTCTTCCCGTCGATGTCGATGGTCCAGTTGGTGCCCATGTGGCGCTTGACGGACCGGATGGTGCGATCGGGGTTGGTGATGGCCTGGCGCTTGGCCACCTCGCCCACCATGACCTCGCCGGTCTTGGAGAAGCCGACGACCGAGGGGGTCGTCCGCCCGCCTTCGGCATTGGGGATGACGACCGGTTCGCCCGCCTCGAGGACGCTGACGACCGAGTTGGTGGTACCGAGGTCGATTCCGACGGCCTTGGGCATGGTGTGCCTCCGAGTGTTGGGGTTCTGCCTGTGCGGTCTCCGGGTCCGGTCCCCGCCCGGCGGCTTGGCCGCCCGGTCGTCCCGTTCCCTCCTTGCTGACAATGCCAGTATAGCAAAGTTGAGCATGATTAACGCAAGTCTGTTGAGCAGGAGATTCGTAGCTGGACCCGTTGCCGGAGGGAGGACGGACGCCGGTCCGAGCCAGCGAGGCCGGCACGACGACCCGACCCTGTCTGTCAGGCTGACGTGCGGTCGGGCACCTGGCAGCTGGCACCTGGCAGCTGGCACCTGGCAGCTGGCACCTGGCAGCTGGCACCTGGCAGGTTGCAGCTCCGATCTCACCGCGCGCCTCGTTGACAGACCGGCGCGCCCTCGTTTTCCGCATCCAGCCGGCCGACAGGCCGACTGGGTTTCGCGCCCGATGGCAGCCGGAGCGCTTCGCCCTCGGGTACGGCGCCCTGGGGATGCGATGCCAGCGCCCACCAGCACGGTTTCGGATGGGCAGGGACCACGGACTCGGGACCCCGAGCAGCTCGGGGCTACGCTCGGTCCGTGCCCGACCTCGTGCTGCTGCGCCACGGAGAATCCACGTGGAACGCCGAGAACCTCTTCACGGGCTGGACGGACGTGGACCTCTCACCCGCAGGCGAGGACGAGGCTCGCCGGGCCGGACGCCAGCTGGCCGCCGAGAGCGACCTCGACCTCCAGGTGGTCCACACCTCGGTGCTGACGCGGGCGGTGCGAACCGCCAACCTGGCCCTCGACCAGCTGCAGCGGTCGTGGCTGCCCGTCCGCCGCCACTGGCGCCTCAACGAGCGCCACTACGGCGACCTGCAGGGCAGGAACAAGAAGGAGACCGCCGAGCGCTACGGGATCGAGCAGGTCAGGCTGTGGCGCCGCAGCTACGACGTGCCCCCGCCGCCGCTGGACCCCGACGACGAGCGCCATCCCCGCCACGACCCCCGCTACGCCTCCCTGCCGGCGCGGGCCCTGCCGGCCACTGAGTGCCTCAAGGACGTGGTGGCCCGGATGATCCCCTACTGGGAGGACGCCATCGCGCCCGACCTCCGCCGCTTCGGCGGCGTGCTGGTCGTCGCCCATGGCAATTCCATCCGGGCACTGGTCAAGTACCTCAAGCACATCCCCGACGCAGAGATCCCGGGCCTGGAGGTGCCCACCGGCATCCCGTGGCTGTTCCGGCTCGACGACGGGCTCGAGGTCGCCGAGGACCGGTTCCTCGGCGACCCCGAGGCGGTACGGGCCGCGGCCGAGGCGGTCGCCCGCCAGGCGGGCTGAGCTCCCGTCCGGAGCGCTCAGGTCCCATTACCCAGACCGCGGCCACAGCGGCGCAGCCCGCCCACAGCCCTGTCCGTGCCGGGGCGGACAGACCGCCCCGGCACGGACTGCCAACTACAGCGCGTCGCGCCCGCGTTCTCCGGTGCGCACCCGTACCACCTGGTCCACGGGCACCACCCACACCTTGCCGTCCCCGATCTTGCCAGTGGCCGCCGCCCGGACGACGGCGTCGACGACCTCGTCGGCCTGGGCGTCGTCCACCACGACCTCCATCCGGATCTTCGGGACGAAGTCCACCTCGTACTCCGCCCCCCGGTAGACCTCGGTGTGCCCGCGCTGGCGCCCGAACCCCTGGGCCTCGGTCACCGTCATCCCTTGGACGCCCAGGGTCTTGAGGGCTTCTTTGACCTCGTCGAGCTTGAACGGCTTCAGCACTGCGACGACCAGCTTCATGGCTTGCTCGCTCTCCTCGGGCTCGACGTGGTCAACGGCCGCCGGTGGGCTCGGGTGCCTGGCTTGCACTACTGCGGGCGCTCGATTCGGCAGACCCGGCCGGCACCTGCCGGCCCTCCGACGCTAGCGGCGGCGAAGGCTCGCCCACGGCGATGCCCGCCATGGCGAACGCACCCACCCGCTCGGCGAAGCGATCCTCGGGGTAGGCCTCCTCGTCGTGGATGGCGAGGTCGCCGACCTCGAGCACCTCGTCCGGCTCCCGCAGCCCCCGGGTGATCACGCGCACCACCTGTAGCACGACGAACGACGCCACCGCGGTGAAGCCGATGACCCACAGCGCAGCCACCAGCTGCCAGTCGAACTGGTGCCAGCCGCCCCCGTAGAACAGGCCGCTGACCGAGAAGCCGCCGCACTTGCCCACGGCGGTGTAGTTGGCCCCGGAGCAGCCGTACTCGACCATCTTCGGGTCGCCGAAGAACCCGACCAACAGCCCACCCACCAATCCGGCGATGCCGTGGGTGTAGACGACGCCCAGCGCATCATCTACTCGGTTGAACGGGCGCACCTTGGACAGGTGGTTCCACGCAACCCACACGATGGCCGAGGCGATGACCCCTTCGAGGAGCGCACCGTAGCCGTTCACCCAGCCGGCACCGGGGGTGATGCACACCAGTCCCACGATCATGCCGTTGACGCCGCCGAGGAGCGTGGGCTTGCGCTGCTTCAGGAACCACATGTCCATGAGGACCCACGTCAGCGCCGCCGCTGCGGTGGCCAGGTTGGTGTTGAGCACGGCGGATGCCGCGTCCACCCCGGCATAGAACGGGTCGCCGCCGTTGAAGCCGTTCCAGCCCAGCCACAGCACGCCCGCACCCACCATGATCATGGGCAGGCTGTTGGGCAGGGCGTGCTGGCGGTCGCGCTGGAGCCGGGGCCCGATGACCCATGCGGCCACGAAGCCGGTGACCCCGGCCGCCAGGTGGATGACATAGCCGCCGGAGTAGTCGACCGCGCCCTTGTGCGCCCACCAGCCACCGCCCCACAGCAGGAAGGCGTTGACCGTGTACACGAAGGTGATCCACAGGGGCACGAACAGGAGCCATGCCTTGAATTTCATCCGGCTCAGCACGCTGCCCAGGAACAGCAGCGGGGTAATGGCAGCGAAGACCACCTGGAAGTAGGCGAAACTCGCCGTTGGGAAGTGGAACGGGACCAGCGTTCCCTCGGGGAGGTACGCCTGGTTCTGCTCGCCCGCATGGTTGGCGATGGGTGAGGGCTTGCCCCAGAGGTTGTGGAAGAAGCCCGAGATCCCTGTGTGCCCCCCGCCGCCGATGGGGTTGCCGAAGCCCTGGTTGAAGCCCCACAGCACCCAGACGATCAGCACGATGGCGAAGCCGCTGAACGCCATGAGCATGGTGTTCACGGCCCACTTCTTCTGCACCAGACCGCCGTAGAGGACGGCGATGCCTGGCAGGCTCATGAGGCCGACGAGCGTGGCGGTGACGAGCTGCCACGTGTTGTCACCAGGGTTGAGCCACGTCGGGTAGGGGATGACGTGCACGGGTGTCTCCTGCTCCTGTGTGTGATCGAGCGCGAGGCACACGTCGTGGTGCCGCGTTCTCGCGGCCGCCACGGCAGGTGCCCCGCCCAGCGCTGCCAGGATGCACGGCGCTCGTTTCGGCGCCGTCACGCCCGTGTTACCGCCGCGTGAACTCCAGCAGTCCGTGTCCGCGGGTGCGATCCCTGGGTAGCCTTTGAGCCATGGCCACACGCGAACTCGACCTCGGCAGCATCTGGCTGTTCTCCGCCTGTTCGGCCAGCCAGCTGCGCACTATCCGCCGTGCCGTGGAGGAGGTCACGGTCCCCGCGGGCAGGGTGCTGTGTGAAGAGGGCACCGTTGGCCGGGAGTTCTTCTTCATCGTGGAGGGCAAGGCCTCCGTCCGGCGGGGTAACCGGAAGATCGCCACCTTGGGACCCGGCCAGTACTTCGGTGAACTGTCCCTCCTGGACCGCAAGCCACGCTCGGCCACCGTGGTGTCGGATACGCCCATGACCCTGTTGGTCCTCGAGCAGCGTCGCTTCAACGGCCTGCTCGACGCCATGCCCGCGCTGTCGCACAAGCTGCTCGTGGCCATGGCCGGCCGGTTGCGCGACGCTGACGCCAAGGCCATCCACTGACCGACTGAGCGCTCCCGCCTGCCGGTCAGGCGAGACGCCCCGCCGTGCCCGTCACGGAGGCGGCCCGGGGACGAGCGTTCCTGCGCGTGTGACGAGCGGACGCCCAGACAGCACGTCGATCAGTCGTGGGTCGTGGCCTGCGGCCGGCCACCCGGGCCGGCCCGACGGCCGCCGTCAGGCTTCGGCCGCCGTCAGGCTTCGGCCGCCTCGGCCACGGTCGGTGCCTGTCGCTGGCCATCGGCCGCCCCGAGGGAGGCCGCGGAGAAGGAAGCCTCCACCACCTGCGAGAGGTCCATGACACGGACCTCGTCCTCCCGCTGACGGGCCTTTACGGCGTCGTCGAGCATGATGAGGCAGTAGGGGCATGCCGTGGAGACGACGTCGGCTCCCGTGGTGAGGGCCTCGTCGGTCCGCTCGAGGTTCACCCGCTTGCCGATGCTCTCCTCCATCCACATGCGGGCGCCGCCGGCGCCGCAGCAGAAGCTCTTCTCTCGGCACCGCTTCATCTCGACCTGGGACACCCCGTCGATGGCGTCGAGCACGGTGCGGGGCTCGTCGAAGACACGGTTGTGCCGGCCCAGGTAGCACGGATCGTGGTAGGTGACGCTGGCGTGCATGGAGCCGGGGCGCAGCCGGCCCGTTGCCACCAGGTGGCCCAAGAGCTGAGAGTGGTGGATCAGCTCGTAGTCACCACCGAGGTCCGGGTACTCCCGGCCCAAGGCATTGAAGCAGTGGGGGCACGACGCCACGACCTTTCGAGCGCCGACCTCGTTGAGCGTGGCGATGTTGGCCCTGCCCTGCTCCTGGTAGAGGTACTCGTTGCCCAGGCGGCGGGCGGGGTCCCCCGTGCACGACTCGCGCGGACCGAGAATGGCGAACGACACGCCGGCCTGGTGCAGCAGCCTGGCCGTCGCCTGGGTGGCCTTGCGGGCCCGCTCGTCGAGCGCACCTGCGCAACCCACCCAGTACAGGTACTCGACGTCCTCGGGGATGGTGTCGGTGATGACGGGGATCTCGAAGTCCAGGGCCTCGGTCCACTCGAGGCGCTTGGACGCCCCGAGGCCCCAAGGGTCCCCCTGGTTCTCGATGTTGCGGAGCATGAGGCCCGCCTCCGTCGGAAACCGCGACTCCATGAGCACCTCGTAGCGACGCATCTCGACGATGGTGTCGACGTGCTCGATGTCGACCGGACACTGCTCGACGCAGGCGCCGCACGTGAGGCACGACCAGAGGACGTCGGGCTGAATGGTGTGGGGGACGAGAGTCGGCGCATCGGCCTTGGCCGCGGCACGGGCAGCCGCTGCGTCGGCGGCGGTGCCGTTGCCGTTGGAAGCGGGGCTGGGGAGGGGGCCGACGAGTCGGGGGGCCGACTCGAACAGGTTGTCACGCAGTCCCATGATCAGGAGCTTGGGCGACAGCGGCTTCCCCGTGTTCCAGGCGGGACAGGCATCCTGGCACCGCCCGCACTCGGTACAGGTGAGCGTGTCGAGGAGCTGCTTCCAGGAGAGATCCTCGATGTGGCCCGCGCCGAACACCGTGTCCTCGTCGATGTTCTCCATGTCCATGTCGGGGGTGTTGTAGAGAGGGCCGAGCGCACGCGGGCGGCGCGAGGTCACCACGTTGATGGGCGCCAGGAAGATGTGCAGGTGCTTCGAGTACGACAGGAACACCAGGAAGCCCATGATGAAGGCCACGTTCAGGAGGATGAAGACGGTCTCGAGCACCGAGTTCGTCCCCCGCCCCAGGGGATGCAATGCCGCCCCGATAGCCCGCGAGGCAAAGGGAAGCCACGACGACCCGTAGGGGAAGTCGCCCGCCACGTTCTCTTGGGCGCCCCGGTAGAGCAGCAGGGTGACCATGACGCCGGCGATCATCCCGAGGGTGATCCAGGCAGCGTCGAGATGGGACCCGTAGAAGCGGGAGCGGCGTTCCCTGCGCTCGGGCGAGTTGACCAGCCGGATGACGGCGAAGGTGACCAGCGCCGCCAGCACCGCCACGGCGAAGGCGTCCTCCGTCAGCCCCAGGGCACGCCCCCGGCCGATGAAGGGAACGAAGAACCGGCGGTCGAAGAGGTCGCCGTAGGCCTCGAGGATGGTGAAGAGCAGGATGGTGAAGCCCCAGAAGGTCAGGGCATGGGCGATGCCGGGCAGGGGACGCTTGAGCAACTTCCGCTGCCCCCCGACCTCGACCAGCTCGGCCCAGATCCGTGCCGGCACGTTGCGGAACCGGCCCCGGTCGGGGCGGCCGGCGAGCACGAGACGGGCGAGGTGCGCGAAGCGACGGCCGGCCACCGCCACGCACACTGCGGTGACGGCCAGCCCGATGACGATCCTGACGAGCACTGCTCCTCCTGGGTGAGCGGGAGAGGTCCCCGGCCAGGCCCGGCGTCAGGCCGTGCGGTGCCCAGCGCCGCGGCCAGGGACGATGCCTGGCCAGCGGGCGCCGTCGGCCCGCTCCTGCCGGTTAGGGCTGGGTCGTTGAGTGGGGACCACGGGCAGCACGATAGTGTTGGCGGCGCTCGCGGGCGTAGTTCAGCGGCAGAACATCAGCTTCCCAAGCTGAGAACGCGGGTTCGATTCCCGTCGCCCGCTCTCCGTGACGTGCCTGGTCATCAGGTGCCTGGTCATCAGGTGCCAGCGCTAGCCACCGATTGCCGGCAGTTGCGACGCGCTGCCCCCTGGTTGCCCCTGAGAGTGGACGGGAGGCGTCAACCTGGTAGCGCACATCCGGGTGGTTCCAGGGCCGCCCAGGTCGAGGTTCGCCAACAGCACACCTCTCCGGGCTCCCAGACCGTCTAGCGCACCAGCCCATCCAGGATTCACCCCGTCTGACCAGCCGTCGCCCAGGGTCTCCCCACTTCTCCAAGCCGCCGCCGGCGCCACTGCGGGGACGGGGCCGCGAACCTCGGCGCGTTCCGGAGATCTCGAGCGCTGCACACGGATGGGAACACGAGTTCCGTTCCCGCCGCTCGTCCTCGGTCCGGCGGTTGCCGTTCCGTGGCCCTAACGCAAGGGGCACACGGAGCCCTGACAGCGGACCTCGACGACCACAGGGCGAGACCGACGAGACCGTTCCAGCTGCGACCGGGTGCGGTGGATCAGCATCGCAACCGTGCTCCGATGCTGGCCCGCCGCGGCGCGTTCGTCCGGAGGCCTCGTGCCCCACGACGGGATGTGTACCCCAGGACGGGATGTGCACCCCAGGACGGGATGCCGATGACCGCCGGAGCTCACGCCGGTGTGATCGAATCCGGCGGCGGGATGGCCGGCATGGGATCGGGGCAGCTGGACGCGCCCGGAGGGGGCAGGGCCGGCATCGACGGGAACGTCGGCTCACCCGACGCCATGGCTTGCATGTCGAGGAAGTCCGTCAGGTCGTTGGCATTGGCGTCGCGGTAGGTGAGTGCCGGGAGGTTCCACTTCCGCTCCACCATGGCCAGGATCGACGTGTGGTCGTGCAGCACGCTCGTCACGGCCGCTGGGCGGACGTAGGGGCTCACCACGACAGCCGGTACCCGGAACCCGTAGCGCCAGAACCCGTCGTAGGCCAACTGGCCGGGTTGCACGACGGGAGCGACGGCATCCGGTGCGAGGGCAGGCGGCGGCGGAACGTGGTCGTAGTACCCACCGTGCTCGTCGTAGGCGATGACGAGCAGGGTCGAGCTCCATGCCGGCGACGCGCCAAGGGCCGTGACCACCTGGGCCAGTAGGCGTTCCCCGGCTGCCATGTCCTGCGGGTTCTCCTGCGACTGGGTGCTGTAGTCCGGGTCGAGCAACGAGAAGGCTGGCAGGGTCCCGTCGGCACAGTCGCTGAAGAACTGGTCGAACGACTTCTGGTGCACAGCCGTGGGCGCGGCGTCGTCGAGCGGGTACAGCTCGGCAGTCGTGCCGGTGGGATAACTGGCGGTGTAGTCGGCCCACGAGATCCCGAATGCCGTCAACAGATCGAAAATCGTGCCGTTGGCCGGGGTCGCGAGCAGGACGTCCTGCTCCAGCGTGCCGAGGCCAGCCCCGGGGACGGACAGGCCGATGTCGTCGGTCATCCCCGACGAGGTCGCGGCGATCAGGTAACGCCGGTTCGGGTCCGTCTGCCCCAGCACGCTGCAGAACCACCGGTCGCCGACAGGGAAGACGCCAGCCAGGCCGCACAGGAACGGGAGATCGTCAGGAGTCCAGTACCCCATGGCCACACCGCCGACGATCTCGGTCGCGCCGAAGCTGATCGGCGTGCTCACGAACCCGTCCATCCGACCGTCGGCATAGGCGTTGTGCGACGCGGTCCATTCCTGGCTGCGCCGGGACGACAGCTGGCATGTCGTGGGCGTGCGGAAGGCGTGCTGGATGCTGCCGTCGGGATAGGGGTTGGACGCCGTCGGGCGTCCGTCGGGGCCGAGCACGAACCCGTCACCACGGCCGAGCATTCCCAGCAGGTTGTCGTAGGAGTGGTTCTCCATCATCAGCACGACGATGTGCTCGACCTGCGGCATGGTGTCGGTGCCCGGGGGCAGATGGGCGAATGGGACCATGCCCGGGTGACGCAACTCCTCCCGCCCCAGCGCATCGAGGGCGGCGCGTACCCCTGTCAGGCTGCCCGGTAGCCCCGACACGGTGAGGTTCGAGAAGGCCAGGGGTTCTCGGTGCGTGCTCGCCGCCAGCGCACCGGTCACGGCACCGGCGGCGAGCGCCGCAGTGCCGGTCAGGAATGAGGTTGTCCCGCTGAGGGTGGAAGTTTGAGGTAGCGGTCCCCCGCCTGGGACCTGCCATGAGGTAGGTGTCGGGCGTCCGCAAGACATCCGAACAGGAAGGGGACCGCTGTGAGCAAGAACTACCA
>Ga0209061_1000628_pt1 | contig 79393 bp, 67 predicted proteins | sample Coa_R1_10_FD_187157 | JGI IMG/M metagenome (GOLD analysis project Ga0209061, IMG submission 187157) | Surface soil microbial communities from Centralia Pennsylvania, which are recovering from an underground coalmine fire - Coalmine... | ecosystem: Environmental > Terrestrial > Soil >... | reverse complement strand
CCTGTCTCGCCTGTTCTAGTTCCTCAACTATTTTCTCTCGCTCCTCTTCCGCAGTTCGCAAAGCGTTGGCATATTTCTCCAAATCCATCTTATGCTGAGTTTCCATCTGTTTTATTGTTTGTTGTAAGCCTTGAATGGTAGACACTATCTTCGGTACTTGAGCTACCTGCTCTTTTAAGCCATCTCGTTCGCTTTGCAAGCCCTTGATAATTCGCTCAGACTCCTCCAGTTTGGAGCGGAGGGCGTATACCTCTACCTTTATCCATAGATAAGAGGATTCTTCCAGAAGTGCGTCATGCAAACCCTCATCAAGCGCCTTCTTGATCTCTTCCCGACCGTCAAGGATCAACGCCCAGAGCAGGCGGTCTCTATTTTTCTCGGTGGAACCGATGTGGGCAAGTAGCTTTGCTACATTATCCTCAATGGCAATGATGGAGACTTCTGCTTTCACTCGCGAACATAGATCTTTGTTGGCCGTAAGCCATGATTGCAATAGAGGGGATTGAGTTAAGTCACACCCTTGAGCATGACGTGCAATCAAACTGGGAACACGATCCCAGGGAAGATGATCTGGACGAAATCCTCGAAACTCATGTTGCTGCAAGTGTTTATCATGCTTTACCAGTTCAATAATGGCACTTCTCTCACTTACTTTGACCAATCTTTCCCAATCTTCAAGTCCAGCAGAAAATGAGAAAGGGCGTGCATGATGGGTTTTCTCGTCAATCATAGCTTAGTCCGTTTCTAATGTGACTGTTGTCATCACAAACTGACGAATCACATGCCAGAGATCATCTATAGTAGTTCGGCGTGCTGGCGGTATCCTAAAGAAGACATGTTGTAAATCTATCAGTAGTTGAGCAGTACCAATAATGATATGCTTTTCACACATTCTTTGGATATATATTCCTTCCGGCAGCTTATGCCAGAAGTAGGAACCGTTACCCTGATAGACCCACTCGCAGAGTCTTTCCCAGTCATGGTCTTCTAGACCTAAATCCCCTTTGTTATAGAGCTTAGAGGGTTTATTGAGCAGCAGACTGATCAAGCTAAGTTGACGCAGCCGCTCAATATCGCTTTCTGCAAGTGTGGCGTAACGGATAACAAGAACTTCTTCCGGCCAGATATTCACCTGTACCCCCTCTCGTCTGGAATTCCGTCCTCTATGATGTTTCGCCTATTTGTAATTGCTGCCTGATCTGATCTACAGAACCTAATGTGTCTTTGATAGGTGTTGGCTCCTGAATACCTTCCTGACTGTAACGAGTATAGACGCGAAGCAAGACAGGCGATTGAACCGCTACTCCCGCCACAATAGCTCGTCCTGTACCCAGACTCTTTACCATTTCAAGCTCATCACGGGACATGCTCTCAGTGACAGCCCGCACATATTCCTGGTCATCAGGACTCTTCAGTTGGTGCAGGATAAATGTATTTGCCTGCGAGACAACTTCCTGATCTACTGTCGATGGCTTCTGGGAAATAAGGCCATATCCGAGACTAAACTTACGACCTTCATAAGCCAGTTCTCTCATAGCCCGGCGTGCTAGCTTTCCTGAGGTATCAACGTCATCCAACCCTGCTGATTTGGGGATCAGTGCCCGCGCTTCTTCAAGCACGAATAGTATAGGGTAAGCATTAGCTGGTTGATCTCCTCTCTGGCTAGCACGATACCCTCCGTACTTAAAAGAGCGGAAAAAGTAGGTTACTACGCCATAAACCATAGCTTTGCGAAGGTTGCTCGAAAGGTCAGTTAGAGATAATCTATACACATTCTGAGGCTTCCCACGTGCTTTATCAGCCACTTGCTGGAAAAATTGCTCGAAATCAAGCGCCTGAGCCCCTGCATTTAGAGCATCTTGATAGATACGTTGCAACCCATTGAGCATCTGTTGTAAAACATCACGCGTATCCTGACGGGCAGTGCTGTCGTCTCTAACAGCTCGATATAAGTTTTGCAAGTAGCTCATACCTTTACCTGTTTGCCTAATGTTTTGCAGAAGACAGCGCCACTGAGCAGAAGAAAATTCTTCACCCTGGAATGACTGAAGCAAAACAATTGAGAAATCTTCGAAGGTATCCCCGTAGTATCGTAGTTCAGGAAAAGCTCTTAGGCCGCTTACATGCGGTTCGCTAATAAGATCGCTCCACGATTGCTGAGATGAAAGTACTCGGACTAATTGTGGAGTAATTTTTCGACACTTTTGCCGTAGAAGTCGCCGCGCAGGTTCATTCTCGTAAACCACCGAAGCAGTACTGATAAGCCGCTCACAAACACACTCATTCAAAGGTCTGTTGTTTACAGGAACGGGAGAGAGCTGACTGATTGCCAGTTGAACAGCATCACAGTTCCGGTTGCTAACGCGACAGGGCAACTGTACACTTTGCCCATTTGGACCCACATCATTAAACAAGCCGGAAAATACTTCGAGGTTCTGGTAATCATCATGAGAATCAAAGATAATCATGCGATGCCCGCGCGCCATCAGTTCTTCAATGAGTTTTGCTGCTGTCGTCGTTTTTCCTGAACCAGTCATCCCAAAGACACAGAAGTGCTTTGTCACAAGTTGGTCTGCATTCAGTGTGACGGGGACTTCAGTGTCCTGTGAGCCAAAGGTCTCAATTGAACCTAGAGGTACATATGAAGGTGACGGACTGAAAAATAGCTGACGCAGCGTCTGAGTTGATGGAGTATGAACTTCTGCATTAGGAGCAACGACACGTCGATTCATGTCCAATCCACGGTTTGTCAGTGTGCCAATTACTGCACACTGCGCCCATCCATAGGTGAATCGCCTTGAGAACTCGAAACCCAGGCCTCCCACGTCAACAGAAGCAGAAATGCCCGCCTGATCTCGGCTTAGTAACGGATTCTCTTTATGCGCATTCGTAATACGAGCAATGATACGCTCACCATTTGGATCGGGCTTGCCACCATTCGGCGACAACTCAACATAGCTGAAAAGCAGACGCTCATTATCGTACTGCTGATCCAGCATCGCAATAAACTCTGTCGTTGATGTTTGATCGAAAACCGTTCCTATTTTCATCGTAAGCCCTCTCGCTGAAAATAGCCTCTGGTGAGTCGCCCCAGAACACTCATGATAGATACAGGATCGCTAAAACGATTCTGTAGCACCAGTTCCAGATATTCCCGCTCTATGATGGTGCGCACCAACTGGGTTGGAGTGCGTGCAAGTTTATCTGCATAGTACAAAATGACGGGCAAACCATATTCCTGGTATGGTAGGCTGAGAAGGTAAAGCGGACCGATGACCTGTCGAGAAGTCAGATGTGGAAGATCACAATACTCGACCCGAATAGGTTCTCTTAATGGGGTTGTACGAACATACGACATCAATATACGATAACCTGGATGGGCTTCAGATTGAGGAAGAGATGCAGGAAACAACTTCTCAAGGATTGGATCAAAGTCGTTAAGGATACCCCACTCTCTATCACCCAGTACCCTTATAAAGGTATTTCGTGTTCGATATCGATATATCTGTATTGGGGCTGTATATTGTCCTTCAGCCAGTACATATGAGAAAATGTTGGCATCTGATAAGCGCAACTTTTCAACGGTAAGCTTCGCTTGCTGATAGAGATCTGTTCTCTGGAAGGACCGGCTCGGATATCTGATATCAATAGCCTGCAAGGCAGGTTGCAAAGAAGAACGCTCTACTTGCTCACGCGCCTGGGGAATTACCAACAGGGAAGGCAAGACAAAACGAATAGTTTCTGTTGCAGCAGATACATTCTCTACAACTGAGGCTATTGTGATCTGAGCAAGTCGCGCCAGATCAACCAGGGAACGAAGCATCCAGAAGTAAAGGCAGAAACCAGGATAGTCCCGGTCTCTCATCATCTTGAGGCTCACATTTGCTACAGCTGGTGGAACCGCTTTTTCATCAAAGACTTTCACTATACTACATTGCCTGTTGCAGCTTTGAAGGCAAAATTCGTTGAACTTCCTCAGATTTTTCTCGCCTTTAAGAGCATCCCTTGGTATAAAAGTGACATTATGGGATGTGAAGCTGTCTCCCGCTAAGACAGCCTGACTTCCTACTTGAGGTGCATTAAATTCCCCCGCATCTTCAAGGTCGATGTTTAGTAACTTGCGGGCAGTCTGGTAATCAAATGTGATATTGCTGAAACCACCGATAGCGCGTACTAGTGGCCCATGCAGGACAACGAAAGGTTTTCGTCCAAAAGCCAGGGCTGTTAGTGCCGATACATAAGCTACATAGTTATTGCGAATATAGCCCAGTAGCTTATTCTCAGATTCAAATTCCTCGCTTTCACGCAACTGCATTCGCATTTCGCTTAAAATCGGGCCAGCGGCTTCTGCTGGCCTGCCATCAGGCATTCGATACATGCGAAATGCAATTGATTTTAAAAAGCTGAGTGTACTATGTGGAAGAGGATTATCAACGAGTGATTCGTCTATGCCAATAAGCTCTACGTCCTGCAAAGGAGCAGAAAGTTCCTGTATATCGAGCTTGCTCACTAACTCAGCAACAGTAGCAAAAACCACCGTTTGCCGGGGAGATTGAACTAAATCTTCTATGCTGAAGGGATAGGGACTTACTGGAACGTTATTATTTGCATCTGATGATAAAATAGTAAAAGGAGTGTGCTGTTGTAATATTCTCGGAAAATCGCTGACAGTAAAATCTACGATACCACGAGCTACAGGAGCCTGCCGTCTCAATTCATCTGATGTTGCGGCCAAAATATTTCTTAACGCATTCAATCTTCCCCGATCTTGCGGGCTATACAATGGCAAATTCAGTTGAGTCACCAGCTACTCCTTATCTCATAAGGCAAATATACAAAACCTTGTACTGACAAGCGCTTCCTGTGAGCTTCAAACTTTCCTAATTGATCTCGACTACAAGAGCCTTCTCCGCGTTATATATTCGCTTAATCCATTGCTTCAAGCTTGCCAGTCGTTCGCCTATACGCCCCGAGCCATATATAACCATAGAGTCTTTAAATATTTCTGAAAGATTCCCTACCGCCGGAAGGTAATCTTGTCCAAGCTCCACATAAACCTCACTATACGTATTCTGCTGGGCAATATCTCGAAGCGTTTGTAGCGTTTGTGATCTCAACTCTTCAGCGCGTTTTTGATCCATACGCCGCTCATAATTCTCAATAGGAGTAGAAGACCTGATGAGGCCATATTTGGCAGATAAGATAAATACCTCTAGATTTTCCGTCCAATAACCCTCTCGGCAAGCTTTTCGCAGTAGTCTATAATGGCCCCCGTCGTAACGTTCAAGAGCAGGTAACAGGCCAGAGATTGAAAGCTTACGCTGGGAACAAGCTATAAGCAGCAAATACTGAGAATGAGAGTAAGAAATCATAAGCAGTTACTCCAACAATTTTTGTAAAAATACTTATTTGCGGAAAACCCATCCACGAGGATAATTATATACGACATGGATAAAAGTTGCAACTCTTTTATCGAAATTCATCAATGAATTTCAGGCGTTTTTCCTTCTCGCGTTACTTCAAACAGCCTGAAATGATTGATATTCTACAGTAGCAACAAGTAGTGTTGATAGCGGAGGATCGCTATCAACACTACTAAAGCCACATCTACTACGTAGTTCAAGACGAACTTGCTCGTGTGCCGTAGTACTCATGCAACCAGCAATTCATTCAAGGAAGGTGCGGGCAGCCTGCTCATCAGGAGCTGCAGCAACCGCTTTGAGGACAAGCCTTACAGATTCAGTTGTACTGAGCCTCGAAACTTTCTTACGAGCCAGGTCTAGCAGAGGTGGGAAACGAGCCTCGACTACTTCCAATACCGCCTCCTGCAGCCCTTTCTCCAGTCTCTCCTCGCGTCCCTCTGTGAGAATCTTTTGATAGGTTGGTGTTTGTGCCAGTGGATCTCTGTACATAGCAAAAATCCTTTCGAGCCATTGCTGGTCTTCCTCATCTTTAAAGACGAGATCTGCAAACAGTTTCGTCGCAAACAATAGATCAGCTTTTCGTGCTTCCGCCATCTCCGTGATAACTTCTTGCATGACATTCCGATTCGCGCCGCCCTGAGTTAGCACAAGCAGTGGCAGCAGGCCCTTACGTCCTGTCTGTCTCAATGCTCCGAGTGGGACTTTTGCCCGACCACTGTGTAGTCGAACATGAGCGAAACTTTGCCGCTGCGCTGCTTCCATTGATGGGGCGCTTCAGGTACAGGGCCAACATCAGGTAAATAGATGACTCACGAAGCAACTTCCATTTGATGCTTCTCCCTGGCGGAGAAGCTATAGCGCAAGAGCCGTTCTCCTATCTTCGGGTCGTTGGTTGATTGTACTTCGATGTGGAAGAGTATTGGCTCCCCACCTTCTTCCGTCTCGAAATCCATTGCCTCCGATTCCAATAACGCATCGGCCTCAATGGTACGTATCTTAAACTCCGTTTGCAGTTGATGCTTGACGACTATACGCGTGCCATAAATCCATTCCAGCAGTTCCTGCGCATTATCGCCAATATATATTTTAATCGCATCATCCCAATCGCCCATATCTGTTCATATGCACTCCTCTATTCAGTTGTTACCCATGGTATAATATAGTTTCTGAAGCTGCACAAGAGGAAATTTATGGCAAAGCAAAGGGGGCGCACAGACTACCAGGTTGTGCGCCCCCTTTGTTCTGTCGATTGTCAATCCTCTACCGGCTTGCTTGTCTCTTTCGGCGTAGGCTCGATATCGCTGACCTCTTTGCCTACTTTGCGCGTCTTGACGACAGGACGGTTGGTGGGGAAGAGGAAACGCATGCGCAGGATGCGCTCGCGTTTGCGCTCTTCTTCCAGGCTGCGTGTCCTGGCTTGCAACACAGCCGCCAGTGAGATGATGCCAATAAGTTTCTTAGGAGTGCCACGCTCAACGACAGGCAGGCGCGTGTAGCCGGTCTGCGCCATACGATAGACAGCCACACGCAGCGGCTCATCCGGATAGGCCACAACCGGGTGCGCATTCACCAGATCGGAAAGCGTATAATTCTCTTGCCCGTTACTCTGGGCATGCTCCTGAATGAATTTTTGCAGGTCTTTACGGGTCACCACACCGATCAGTCCGCCCTGGCTATTAACAACGGGGTAGAGACGCTGCATCTGACCACCCTCACGAGTCGTATTGAGCGACTGCGCCAGTTCTTTGAGCGAAATCGTGTCCGGCAGCACAACGATATTGGTGCGCATCACCTCGCGTACAAAGAGAATCTCCAGTACGTCGGTTGAATATTCTCGGCTCAGGTGGTAGCCGCGTCGGCTCACCTTCTCCGTCAGGATCGAGCGACGCATCACCAGCACCGTGAAGCCGTGGGCAATGACTACCGCGATCAAGAGGGGCAAAAGAACATTCACGTCATGTGTCAATTCCAACACGAAGATGATACCGGTGAAAGGCGAGCGCATGGTACCGCCGAGAATTGCCCCCATACTGATCAGCGGCCAGAAGCCTGCGCCTTCGTGCGGAAGAAACATCGCCTCGATGCCACCAAGCGCACCACCCATCATCAAGAGCGGGGCCAGCACACCACCGGAGGTGCCGGAGCCGAGCGAGAGCGACCAGATGATCGACTTGACCAGTAAGACACCGATAATGACGTCAGTCGTCACGTTTCCCTGGAGCAGCGCGCCAATGGTAGAGTAGCCAACGCCGAGAGCCTGCGGGAAAATCAAGCCGCCAATCCCGATCGCCAGACCGCCGATGGCAGGCCACCACATCCAGTGGATAGGCAACTTGCGGAACGCATCCTCAAAAGCATAGACCATCACTGTCAGCAGAGCGGAGAGCGCGCCTGCCAGTAGACCCACAAGGACACAGCCAAGCATGCCACCCGGGCCGATAAAGGCCGGGTGCGGTGGTGTAGGAAAGAGCGGCCCCATGCCGATAATGTAGCGTCTTACAACCGCTGCCGTCGCGCTAGCCAGCGCGACGGGAATCAGACTGCGCGGCTTCCACTCGAAAAGCAAAAGCTCAACAGCTAACAGCGTCGCGGCAACCGGTGATGCGAAGGTCGCCGACATACCACCTGCCGCGCCAGCCACCAGCAGTGTCTTGCGCTCAGTACTGGACAGGTGGAAGAACTGCGCAATCAGCGAGCCGAACGCGCCGCCCGTCATGATAATCGGGCCTTCAGCGCCGAACGGCCCACCGGTGCCTATCGAGATGGCAGACGATATAGGCTTGAGGATCGCAACCTTTGGTTCCACCTTACTGCCATTGATCAGAATCGCCTCGATAGCCTCCGGGATGCCGTGACCGCGAATACGCTCCGAGCCGTAACGCGCCATAAAACCGATCACCAGGCCACCGATGACCGGAATAAAAATTTCAAAGATGCCAAGATGATTTCCGGCGGGCGACACCAGCGCCGTTGACCAGCGCCCAAAGAAGGCGAGATTCGTAAAAAGACCGATCAATCGGAGCAAGGCCAGGGCCACAAACGCGCTAATGACACCAATGCCTATCGCCATTAATGAAATGAGCACGACCCGCGTATCGGTGGTGAAGTCACCAAGTTTGCCTAATTCCTCATGATTGCCCAGGCTTTCTAAACCCCGGGTTATTTTTCGCCAGATTGCTGATAATAAGAATTGCACACTCGCTCTCCTTGTCGAAAAGCTATTAGATACTATGCTTTGTCTTCCATATCACGGGTTATGTCATCTTCTCCTGCATGCCCTCTCCTATTCTCCTGCAGGAGCGCGTTAAGAGCCTTTGCCAGGGCAGGCCCGTTTGAGCGCAGTTCGGCCTGGTGCTCAAAAGAAAGCTCTCGCAATATCTCTTCTCCCTTTGAAGTGATACTCACGAGAACACGACGCAGGTCTTCCTCATCGCGACAGCGCTGCACAAAACCACGCTCCGCAAGGCGGTTTACCAGTTCAACTGTACTGTGATGCTGAAGTTGCATGCGCTCAGCGAGTTCCCCGATCGTTGCCTGCCGCCCATCCGGCAAACCTTTGATGGTCAGCAATAACTGGTGCTGCTGCGGCTCAATACCGGCAACACGGGCGGCCTGCTCACTGAAATGCAGAAAACGACGAATCTGGTAGCGGAACTCGGCCAGCGCCTGGTATTCCTCAATAGATATATCCTTATCCATATTTGTATTTTATCGTATTACGATATAAAATTTCAACAGGTAAGACAGACCCTCGGGGTAAGGTCTGTGCGACAAAAGTCACAGACAGGGCGCAAAATCATGGATTACAATCACTTTGCGCTTCTTAGATAGATCGTCTTACGATGCTTATCCGTGTAATATTATAAGAGAGAGGCACAGCAGTCCGCGTAATGAGGTTATATGTTCTCATTGAACGAGAGGAACTATCTTATGGAAGAACCCGTTGTCACCTCCAGGAGAAACGCGAGTGAAGTACGTCCGCGCACGCAGCCGCGCAGACGGGCAGTGCTGGATTTACGCGCCCGTTCCATTCTCACCGGTATAGCAGCCGCGATTCTCGTGACTTTGCTGATCGCCATTGGCTCGCGCGGTTTCCACTGGTTCGACGCCTCGCTCATCGGCTACGCCGTTGGTACCATTTTTGCCGTTGCCGCCGTCACCTACAAGTACACGTTCTGGCTGGCGCGCCCTCCCACCTTCCGCTACTGGTGGCGTAGCTGGCAGCTATTCTTTTCCTACGAAAACTTCCGTCGCTACACGCCGCTCATCCCGACGGCCATTCTCGACCTGTTCTCGCAGCAATTTATTCGCAGGCGCGGTCTCTACCGATGGTTTACACACCAGTGCATCTTTTGGGGAGTGTTGCTCTCCTGCCTGATTACCTTCCCGCTCACCTTTGGCTGGCTGCGCTTCACACAGACGACCAGCGGGCAGTATCGCATCTGGTTTTTCGGCTTCCCGTTGTTTTTCACGTACCCTGTCAATTCGTTCTTCGCCTTCGTGGTCTTCCACGCGCTGGATTTCACCGCCCTGCTGCTGCTGGTCGGGCTGGTGCTGGCCTTCCACCGCCGCTTCCACGACCTGGCGTTGATCGCGGTGCAGCGTTTTCGCTTCGATATTTTGCCGCTGGCGCTGCTACTGGCCATCGCTATCACCGGCCTTGCCCTGACCGCCGACAGCGCGTGGCTGGGTGGTGCCTACTACTGGTTTATCTCGCTGACACACGAAGCCGTGGTCGTACTCTGGCTGATCTCGCTGCCCTTCGGCAAGTTCTTCCATATCATCGAGCGCCCGGCCACCGTCGGTATCGAACTGTACTGGAAAACGGGCGAGAGCACCGAGATGCAGCACTGCGCCCGCTGCGGCCAGCCTTTCGCGCCCGTGCGCTTCATCCAGGATCTGAAGAAGACGCTGTATGAGGTGGACGAAAACTACCTCGTGCGCTCAGATGTCACCATCAAGCAAGAGGTGCAGCCGCCCAGCCCGGTCAAATCGGCCACGGAATCCCGTGTCACCGGCATGCTCTGGTGGCAGGACTTCTGCCCGCGCTGCAAGCGTGTCATGCGCGGCCAGGGCAATCTCGCCGCCCTCGGTCGCAACGGCAACCAGTTCTTGTAACACGCAAACACGAACCGAAATCCGTAGCCGCCGATGTATCGGCCCTACGACAAGGAGATAACCCATGAGTGTCGATAAAGGGATATTTTTCCCAGAGGATCAGAGGGCGACATATGATTTTTACTCCGGAGCGCACCCACCGGTGCCCTGGAAATCGACTGAGGAGGTTGACCGCTACGTGCCGACACACTGTTGCTACTGTGGGGTGCAGTGCGGTATGTATCTGAAAGTCCACAACGACAAAGTAGTCGGGGTCGAGCCACGTGAGGACTTCCCGCTCAATCATGGCATGCTCTGCCCCAAGGGAGCCACCGCCTATCAGACGGTTGACCACCCCGACCGCCTGCTCTATCCACTGATGCGCCGCAACGGCAAAGATAGCCCGCTGGAGCGCGCCACCTGGGACGAAGTGCTCGATACCATCGCCCGGCGTTTCCGCGCCATTCAGAATCAGCATGGCAAGAACGCCGTGGCCGTCTACAGTGGCTCCTCAATGACCAATGAGAAGTGCTACCTGATGGGCAAGTTCGCCCGTGTGGCGCTGGGAACGGCCAACGTTGATTACAACGGGCGGCTTTGCATGTCCTCAGCCACCGGGGCCAACGAACGCTCGCTCGGCATCGACCGCGCCGCTAACCCGGTCAGTGATATGCTACACGCCGACTGCATCTTCGTCATCGGCGCGAACGTGGGCGAGTGCTTCCCCATCATCACCAGCTACCTCTGGCAGGCACGCGATCACGGCTGCAAATTGATTGTGGCCGACCCACGCCAGACGCCCATCGCGCGCACCGCCGACATCTTCTTGCCTCTACGTTCCGGCACCGACTCCGCCCTGCTCAACGCCATGCTCTATGTCATCATCCACGAGGGTATGGTCGATGAGGAGTTCATCCGCGAGCGCACGCTGGGCTGGGAAGAGGCGAAGGCGCTGGCTGAGCAATACCCGCCGGAGCGCGTGGCGAAGGTCTGCGGGCTACGCGCTGAATCCATTATCGAGGCGGCGCGCATGTATGGACAGGCCAGAGCCGCCCTGCTCTACACTGCACGCGGGCTGGAACACCAGAGCAAAGGGGTTGAGAACGGCATCGCCGCCGTCAATCTGGCCCTGGCAACCGGCAACTTTGGACGACCCGGCGCGGGCTATATGACGCTTACGGGGCAGGGTAACGGCCAGGGTGGGCGCGAGATGGGCCAGAAAGCCTCACAACTGCCCGGCGAGCGCGAGATCGAAGACCCCGAAGACCGCGCCTACATCTGCTCCGTCTGGGGCATCGACGAGAGCGAGCTGCCGCATACCGGGTTGCCCGCTACGTTGATGATCCCGGCCATGCTGCGCGGCGATATTCGCGCCTGCTTCATGATCTGCTCCAACCCGATGGTCTCGCTGCCCGACCAGCATACCGTCGAGCGGGCGCTGCGCGGCCTCGAACTCTTCGTCGTCACCGACTTCTTCCTCTCCGAGACGGCGGCACTGGCCGATATCGTCCTGCCCGGCAGCACGTGGGCCGAAGGTGAAGGAACAACGACCAGCCTGGAGGGGCGCGTCATCAAATACAACAAAGCTGTTGATCCCCCTGGTGAGGCGTGGCAGGACTGGAAGATCGTCTGCGAGCTGGCCCGGCGGCTGGGCAGAGGACAGTACTTCAATTTCCAGTCGACGCGCGAGATTTTCGATGAACTGCGTCTCTGCACAAAGGGGGCGAAAGCCGATTACTGGGGCATCACTTACGAAAAAATCGAGCGGCAGAACGGCGTCTTCTGGCCCTGCCCGAGCGAAGATTCTCCGGGCACGCCGCGTCTCTACGAGAAACGCTTCGGCACGCCCGATGGCAAGGCGCGCTTCTACCCCATCGAATACATCCCGCCGGCAGAACTGCCAGACGACGAGTACCCATTCGTGCTCACCACCGGGCGCGTCGTCTACCAGTACCTTTCTGGCAACCAGACGCGGCGCGTGCCGTTCCTGCGCGAGATGTCGCCCTATCCCTGGGTGGAGATCCACCAGGAGACAGCGCAGCGGCTGGGCATTGCCGAGGGAGACTGGGTGACGGTGCGCACGCGGCGCGGCGAAATGACCGCCCCGGCCCTCGTCGTGCGCTCGATTCGCCCGGATACTGTCTTCATCCCTTACCACTATCCCGGCAGGCAGGCCGTCAACCAGCTTACCAACCCGGTCTTTGAGCCGTTGATGAAGATACCCGAATATAAGGTCTGCGCGGCCTCTGTCACGCGGGCCACACAATTGCCGGAATGGGCCAAAAATATCGATACGGCTGCCCTTGCCGCCGCCAGCGAGGAGTTTCGCACACTTCCCATCGCGCAGGCCAATCCGAGCCCGAAGTTCAAATAGATCGAAAGGGAAGAGAGATGCTGGAAACGGTACGCAGAATATTCCTTGACCCCTCGCGCTGTATCGGCTGTCGCTCGTGCATGGCTGCCTGTCGCGAGTGCGATACGCACAAGGGCGAAAGCATGATCTATATCGACTATATCGAACGTGAAAACACCGTTGCCTCGTCGCCGACACTGTGTATGCACTGCCAGGACCCGCTGGCCCCGTGCGCGCAGGTCTGCCCTGCGCAGGCCATTCTGGTCAGCCCTGATGGGGTTGTCCAGTCGGCGGACGAGACGCGCTGTATCTACTGTGAGAACTGCGGCTACGCCTGCCCCTTCGGTGTGCCAAAATTCAATATCAGGGGCCACTACATGCAGAAGTGCAACCTGTGCTACGACCGCACCGTGCAGGGCAAAGGCCCCATGTGCGCCACCGTCTGTCCGACGCAGGCTATTTTCTACGGCACCTACGAGGAATGGGTGGAGGCGGGACGCGCCAAACAGGGAGCAAAACCCGTCAACACTTTCTTTTTCGGTCGGCAGCGCGTGCGCACGCGCAATTACGTGGTCATGCGACAGGAGGACGAGGTATTAGACCTGCTGGCACTGGCGCAGGAGGCGAGCGCGGGCGCTCGCACGAACCTGCCGGAGCCAACGGCGACGCGCAACGCGAGTGCCTGGGTAGAGGCCGAGAATGCAGCCATCCCCGTGCGTGCCGTACCATCGGAACCCTGGACACCCCGCGTCCCGCCCACGCCCGACCCGGCCATCGCGCCCAATGCCATTGCGCCGCCGCACGCTCCTTTTGTGCCAGTACCGGTAACTTCTGACAAACAAGTTCACTTCCCGGAGGATTAAGCATGGTTCAGGAAATCAACCCCCAGAACGAACCACCGGACACACCACCGACGGCTTCCGTGACAGAAGCGGAGACGACGGATGGCGCCGGAGCGCGGCAGCCAGGGTCACAACGCCCGCGCAAGCCGGAGGAGTGGCGACAGGAGTTTCCTTATCCCTGGGATGAGGACGAGATTGTGACGCGGCGCGACACGCTGCGCTTCCTGCTGGCCGGTTCGGGCGCGCTCTTCCTGGCGACCGGGGCGCTGGCAATCATTGGCAACCTGCCGAGCAGCACAAACGTGAAAGCGGTCGCCATCGCCAGAGTGGGTGAGCTGGGCGAAAACAAGTGGAGAGTCTTCAACTTCCCCGATCAATACGCGCAGGGCATCCTCATCAACCTGCCAGGCAAGGGACTGGTGGCCTACAGCGATGTGTGTACGCATCTTTCGTGCGCCGTCGTCTACGAGGGTGACGGCCAGCTACACTGCCCCTGCCACGATGGCCTCTTCGACGCCACGACAGGCGATGTGCTGGCTGGCCCACCGACACGCCCTCTGCCAAAAATCCAGCTTGCCATTCAGGACGGCGTGATCTATGCCGTCAAGGAGATAGCGAGATGAGTATGAGAGAACCGGAGCCGCGTGGAAAACGCGAGGAACGTTTTCAAGCCCACGAAGAACTGGAGTTGAGCGAACTGGCAACCTTTGCCTCGAACGCGGGCATCGCGCCGGTTCCCCTGCCTCTGCGCGAGGTCGTCCCGGCAGCATCCAAAGCCAATCCCGATGATCCGCCTGTCAGCCGTCCGCCGCGAGGCCCGGAAGGCCCGGAGCCAGCCCCGTACTACGTCGGCCTGGAGGGTCGTATCGCCATCGTGCAGGGCCAGGTGTTCATTCTTGCCATCATTGTCATCGCCCAGCTCTGGCTCGTCACTGACGCGCTCTACGAGTTGCTATCTGGACGTCCCGTCTTCCTGGGCTATCTCGCCCTTGCCAGCTTTCTCTGCTTCGTCGTCGCCCTCATCGTCGTCCTCTGGCCGCGCCGCCGCATCGAGCGCCCATCATCATAATAGTGGGTTTCACCGTCGTCGGCGAAAACCTGTAGATGCCGATTTATGGCGCGCAACGCCGATCGATCGGCGGTGCGCGCCATAAATCGGCATCTACGTCATATTTCGTTTTCTTATTTATAAGGAGAAAATAGAGATGCAACCGGACCAACCAGACACAGACACGAAAGAGCAAAAAGCAGGGCCACAATCAACGCGGCAGCGATGGACTTATGGACGCATCGACCGCGAGCATCCTATCGGCGGGCAGATGTCGGATATCGTGCGCGGTATCTTTATGCGCCTGCGCCTGCCCTGGCTCTTGCAGCATTACGCCCGCGTGCCGGTGCTCGCCCTCTTTAGCTTCATCAACGGCTGTATCAGCATCGGGTTGATGTCGGCACTGGCCCTCGTCACACACTCGCCCTTTATCTTTCCGTCGCTCGGCCCGACAGCCTTCCTGTTTTTCTACACGCCCACCGCGCCCAGCGCCTCGCCGCGCAATACACTGGTTGGTCATACCATCGGTGTACTCGCGGGCTATTTCAGCCTCGTCGTCACGGGACTGACAAATGCCGGTCCGGCGCTCGCCACCGGCGTAACAGGGCCGCGCGTCATCGCCGCCGCCCTCTCGCTTGGCCTGACGGCAGGCCTGATGGTGCTGACCAGATCGCCACACCCACCGGCGGGAGCAACCACACTCATCATCTCTCTCGGCATCCTTATCAAACCCTGGCAACTCCTGCTCCTGCTGGCGGCCGTGATTCTTCTGACGCTCCAGGCTATCGCCATCAACCGTCTTGCCGGTATCCCCTACCCGCTCTGGAACCCCATTCAGGATACAAAACCCGACGAAGGTGCGAAACCCACCGATATGCGCCCGTGAGGAGGAGAAACACATCTACTTGCTATTTATTCCAAAACTCACTAGAATGGGACCTATGAAAAAGGGCCTCTCGCCTGTCATTCTGAGTGCAGCGAAAAAATGACATGGGGGAGCAGGCTTTCAATGACATGTAATGGAGTGAGGAGAACTATCCTGCATGGAGGGCAGATCGCATCTTCTGGTCGGATTGACGGCGGCTGTCGTACTCGACAGCGTGGTACACATTACAGGCACACCTTTAATGATGACGTCGACGGTGTCGGTGACGTTGCTGGTGAAAAAGATTGTCTTCTATTCCATGGTGGCGCTGGGTTCGCTGCTGCCGGACATCGATAACGCGCATAGCACGCTAGGTCGCAAACTGGGCTGGGTCAGCAAGAGCATTCAGCATGTCGCGGGGCATCGCACGCTTTTTCACAGCCTGCTCGGTCTGGCACTTGGTTCGCTGCTCGCGCTCGGCCTGGAGCAACTGGTCGTCTACCTGCTGGCAATGCGGGGACTCACCATTCCAGCTCTGTTCATAAGAGGAGAGCATCTGGTCTTTATTTCCGTCCTCTTCGGGTGTATTATGCATATTGCAGCCGACGCGCTGACGGAAGGAGGCGTTCCGCTGTTCTGGCCCTACCCGAAACGCTACGGTTTCCCGCCGAACCCACGCTGGCGCTTCCGTACCGGCACGTGGCCCGAATTTGTGATCGTCTACAGCTTTATGCTGCTGGTCGGCATCGGGGTCTGGCAATCAGTCATTACAATATAGATAGATTATGGATAAATACTTGAGCATATTCAAAGCCAGACAACAGACTATCGCCTGGATATTGCTGGCGGCAGTGATGATTGTCTACATCCTGGAGATGAGCCGCCAGGCGGTTTTGCGGTACGAAGTATTTCAGGCCACCGCCTTTGATCTGGGCAATATGGACCAGGTGCTCTGGAATACTATTCACGGGCGGCTCTTTCAATTTACGAACCAGGCTATCGACTGGTACGGCCCGCCGACGCGGCTGGCTGTACACTTCGAGCCGATCATCCTGCCGCTCTCGCTGCTCTATGCCTTCCACGCCGACCCGCGTATCCTGCTGGTCTTCCAGACGCTCGTGCTGGCCTCCGGCGCGCTACCCGTCTTCCTGCTGACGCGCTATTTCCTGCCGGAATGGCCACTTCTGGGCGCGCTGATGGCGGTGGCCTACCTGCTCTCTCCGGCGCTGCTCGGCGTCAATATCTTCGACTTCCATCCCGTTGCGCTGGCGACACCGCTGCTGCTCTACGCCGTGCTGGCGCTGACCTATCGGCGCTATGGCTGGTTTATCATCGCCTGTATCCTTGCCGCAGCCTGTAAGGAGGACGTGCCGTTGAATGTCGCCATGCTCGGTATTCTTGTGGTGTGGAAGTATAAGCTGCCGCGCCTGGGGACGCTGCTGATTATCGGCGGCATCCTGTGGAGCGCCCTGGCTTTCCTCGTGATTATCCCCCACTTCTATCCCGGCGCGCAGCACAACAATTTCTGGTATCGCTACGAGCAGTTGGGCAGTTCGCCCGGAGCGGCCATCATCAATATTGTGATACATCCCTGGCTGCTATTCACCACGTTCATCACGCTCGACCGTCTCTATTACCTGGCAGGCCTTGTACGCAGCACCGGCTTCCTGCCCCTGCTGGCCCCGGAATGGCTCATCCCGGCCCTGCCCACGCTCGCGGTCAACCTGCTCAGCACCGACGCCACGACCTACAGCGGCGTCTACCAGTACAACGCTGCCATCATCCCTTTCATTATGATCGCCGCCATTCACGGCACCCGGCGCCTGATCCTGCTCTGGCAATCGTGGCGCGGCGAAAACAGAGGACAATATATCACTCCCCCCTTACAAGTCACTCCGAACGGGAGAAACGAGCAACCACCTCCGTTTTACCTGCGTAGCGAGGCAATCGTCACAAAGCAGTTCCTGCGCCTCGCACATGGCTTTGAGCAAAGCCGCTCTGGCTCTCTTCTTAAAAGCGGACTCGCGCAGTTCGTCCAGAATATGCGACAGAGCGCAGGCTGGCAAAAGCTGCGTCGGCGCAGCTTGCAATCGGGCAAGGCGGGATGGCAGTATGCAAAGCAGCAGTGGCAGCGTTTTAGCGAGCGCATGATTCCCATCGCCAAGCGGACGGCTATCACCCGCTTGCAGTGGTACGTGTTTGTCTGGATTACCTTTCTGGTTGGCCTCAACTTTGTGATCGCCACACCGCAGCTCAATAGCTTCTGGCCTACGCACGACCCAGGCCCACGCGAGCAGCAGATCGAGCAATTGCTGGCAATGATTCCGCCCGACGCCTCCGTTTCGGCTGGTGATAATCTCAATCCGCATCTTACCGAGCGACAGTACGTGACCGTCTTTCCCGCCCTGTGCGTCACCAGCCCAACCTGTACTAACTCCGTCCAGTATATTATCGTCGATCTGAATAACGTTTTCCCGGACGAGCGTAACGCCACCGCCAGCACGCTGAACCAGCTCATACATTCAGGTCAATATATCCTGTTGAAGCAGGCAGATGGCGTATGGCTTCTGCAAAAAAAGCAGAAGTGAACGTTCAGTGGTAAATCCATGTAGCGCAGAAGGGGTAGTTCGTGTTATAATCGCTACAAGAAGGTCAAGGCCCGACAACATGATAAGGCTTTGCACCTTTAGCCAGGTAGATTAGCATTATGGAGGAGAGCAGGATGTATCAAAATCCTTATCCCAACGATCCCGCCGCTACACAGGCCTCTGGTCCGCCTGATATGGAGGAACTCCCACTGAAACAGGCTCCTCCACCGGTCAGCGGCGCGGCCCAGCCCATTGTTCCAGGTTCTGGTCCCGGTATTGGCGACGAGGGGGTTAACCCTGAAGAGGAGGGTGAGGTGATTGAGGCGCGAGAAGAGGCGCGCACTGTCAAATTTGCCATCGGCAAGCTCAATGATTTTCTCCAGTGGTTCATCGTGGTGCTGGAGATCACACTGCTGCTCCGCTTTCTTTTCAAGCTCATCGGGGCGAATCCAGACAATATCTTCGCCGCGTTCCTGTACGCATTGACCGATATTGTGCTGTACCCGTTCAGCAATCTCGTGGGCGCGCCATCCCTGCACCAGAACCAGTCGTTCGAGTGGTCCACCCTCATCGCCATGCTCATCTACTGGCTGGTCTTCTACGCTATTCGGAAATTTCTGTCTATCCTCATTTCAGAACCGGAGCCGTCTACTCCATAGATTGATCGAGAGCAATGAGCAGATTCGCGGCGCAGAGGATGAGAGCTACCGCATACAGCACATGTATCGAGGCGGCAGCGGCGGGAACGCCACAACGCGGCAGCGTTCACAGCGTTTTCGCCGCTGCCGCTAACATACTCTTTCCCGGCGAATTCGTTCTCTCGCTCAACGCCAGCGACTCGCCGCACATGCCCAACGGCGTGCATCTCTCCGTGCCATCCGGGGCATTTCCGTTCTCCGCCCTGCGAAGCGGTATGCCCGTTCTCCTCGGCGCTTGCCGCCTCAACATCGAAGCCCTCGCCTGCTCCCTCGATCTTACCACCTGCTCCCGGTGGAACCCACACATCGACCACCCCTCCACAATCAATATCCAGATATTAAAAGCCAATGGAGACCGGCTACGCATAAGGTGGGAGAAACACGCGGCCCATGCAACCATTGCGGCAGTACCACCACACACAGGCCGACCGCCGGGGTCGGCCCTACTATACATGTTCGCTCGCTCGCCACACGAGCGAGCAGGATTGGCAATGGAGGTGGATGAGGACATAGGTAGTAGAGCCGACCGCCAGGGTCGATTTGCAGGGTGGCCGGAGAAGTTCGCCCGCTCTCTCTGTGGGCGCGGGGTGGGCCTGACGCCGACGGGCGATGATATACTGGCGGGATGGATGGCGATGGGCTGGCTATTGTATGGCCCGGAGCCTGCGTTTCTGGCCGCGTGTCAGCAGATTATGGAGGTGGCACACAGGCAGACGCACCTGCTCAGTCGCTGCTGGCTGCGCTATGCCGCCGGGGGGAACGTGGCGCTGCCTGTCGCAAAGCTGTTGGAGGCGTTGGTACGGGAGCCTGGAACAGAAAACGATGCACGGCTTGAACAGGCGGCGCAAGCTGTGCTGGCAATGGGAGCGACATCGGGCTACGATGTGATTAGCGGTATCCTGTTCGCCCTGCAACAATTCTTACTCAAGGCGTAACAGGAGTGCCTGTAGCGGGCACATCGATGTTGCCGTCCTGGCCGCAGGAGGTGAAGTGCAGGCCGTTTGCCTCCTGCGTCATGCCAGAGCAGGTGTAGACCTGCGCAGGGCCTGGTTTCTTAGGAACCACGTAATGCTGCACGGCATCCGTGACGGTACATTGTCCGTTCGTGCTCTTAATGGTAAAGGTGCGGTTGACCCCGCTATCCAGGCTGAGTAGATCAAAGTTCAGCGTGGCAGGCTGGCATTGCTTATAATCCCGGGCAAAGCAATCCTCCACAGTCCTGGCCGAACCGGTATCGGTCACAATACCCGTCAGCGCCGTATGCACGGTGCCACATTGCTGCACCGCCGTACTTGTGGGAGCCGCACCGGCCCCGGTCGTTGTCCCACTATTCGTTCCACAGGCCACCACCAGCAGTCCCAGGCACAGACATACCAGCGCTATAAAAAACCCACCGGTGAACATTCTGCCAGACTGCCCACCGCCAGGGGCTGAAAGTACCAGTTTCTCTGATTGTGGTCGCTGTCGTTTTTTCAAATGCTTTCCTCCTCTACCTGGAAGCCCCGCATGGAAGAGAATGAGCGATGGACATACTCATTCCTCCTCCACGAACTTCATCTGCGCAAGGGCTAGCAGGGCAACATTGTCTGTGCGGCTAACTTTGCCCACACCCGTTATGAAGACGTTTGCCCGAAAAAGAAAGTTCCCTGCCTCTACTTGTTTTTCCATCACGGACGCGCTATAGTAGTGCAGTGAGAAAAACAAAAATACCGGGATTTCCAACCGGCGAAAGAACAATCTAAGAGAGGCTGGAGATTCTTTGCTGCGCTCGGAATCTCGCCTGTGGAGAAGATATAAAATGGCAGTAGAGATTGTCAGTAATTTACACTTTGCCAATATGGTGCTGGTGCTGGCAAGCGGTACCATTACAGCTATCTGGGGCTTTATCCTGTACTTCTTTGTCCTGAAGAAGGTACAGCCCGCGACAGTAACAGAAACAGCAGCGGGAAGAGGAGAAACAGTATCTACCAGCGGCGAGGTCGCAAAGACAGGGAAAGTGGAACGACCAGCGGCGCTCAGACCGTGGAACATCGCCCTCACCGTGACCGCCATCGTGGCGCTGCTACAGGCCCTGCTGGGCATCACGCTGGTCTTGCTAGGCCAACGACCGGGAACGGGAACCGGCCTCTATTACCTGCACTACGTCTACGGCGCGATCGTGGCGGTGGCGATTCCTGTCGGCATCACCTACACCACCAGTGGCAAGCATATTCGCCGCGACGTGCTGATTCTCAGCATCGCCGCCCTCGTCCTGGTTGCCGCCGGGATTCGCGCCTTGATGACGGGGCCGCACTAGGCGTTTCCAATCCGAACGGGAGATTGGCAAAGGGCCTGGTTCCTGTTGCTTTCCTACAGGGCAGTAGGGTATTAAACCCGAAAAAGTTAAGTGCAAGGGCACTGGTGGAAAGATAGAGAGATTCATGCGAGCGTCATTTATCCATATTGCCGATACACACCTGGGCTACGAGCAGTACGGCGTGCGCGAGCGCTTCAACGACTTTAGCCGCGCCTTCTGGCAGATCACCGATGACGCGGTCGAACGCGGCGTCGATTTCCTGGTTATCGCCGGAGATTTGTTCAACAAGCGCGCCATCGATGCGCAGACCCTCATCCATGCCATCGAGGGCCTGCGCAAACTCAAAGAGCGCGACATTCCCGTTATCGCCATCGAGGGCAACCACGACCGCAGCTACTATCGCGATGGCACCTCCTGGCTGCAATTCCTCTGCTATCAGGGCTTCCTGACGCTGCTCACTCCCGTCATGCGCGACGGCGCGCCCGTCATCGCCCCCTGGCAGCCGGATACGATGCTCGGCACGCACGTCGACCTGCTCGGAGGCCGCCTGCGCGTCTACGGCATTCCCTGGCAGGGCGCGGCGACGCATCGCAGCCTGGAAGGATTAGCGGCGGCGCTGCAGGCCGAACGACCGGCGGAGGAGGCGATAGGCATCGAATATCGCGTCTTGATGATGCATACCGGTGTCGAGGGCATCGTGCCGCGCATTCAGGGCCTGCCCTCGATGAGCCAGTTCCGCCCGCTGCGCCCCTGGGTCGACTACCTCGCCCTCGGCCACGTCCACAAGCCCTACCATTTCGAGGACTGGATGTACAACCCCGGCTCAACGGAGACGTGCAGCGCCGAGGAGGCTGCCTGGGAAGAACGCGGCTACTATTACGTCGAAATCGACACCGGAGCGCCGCTCAACGAACCCAACGAGCTGAGGCCGCCGCTCTACCATCGCGCCACGCATATCCCCAGCACACGCCGCCCCTTCGTGCGCCACGACCTGCGCGTCGACGGCCTGGACACACCCGATGAACTCTACGCCCGACTGGAAGACTACTGCCGCCGTTGCGGCCCGGACTATGCGTGCGCGAACTCGCGCCCCATCGTCCAGATCTACCTCGTCGGCACGCTCGGCTTCGACGCCGGTTCTCTCGACACGGCACGCATGGAAGAGATGGTGCGCAACTACTTCCAGCCCCTCTATGCCCGCATCGACAACAACACCAACGACCAGGACTATATCCCCGACGGCAGCGACCTCGATGGCCGCGACCGCTCGGCCTGGCACGAACTGGAGCGCCGCATCTTCGAGGAACTGGTCAGTCGCGACAACCGCTACCTGCCCGCCAAAGAGCAATGGAGCCAGGTCGTCGCCGCACTCAAACAGCAGGCACTCGAGAAGCAAGACCCTGCCCAAATTGCCCAGTTCCTGCGTGACAAACGCGCCGAACTGCTCGGCGGATAGCCTGCTATTAGAAGGCCGGGACATGTCATCCTTCGCTGTCACTCAGGATGACATGTCCCGGCCAGTTTTTTGTGGTATGTAGCAAACTTCTACAGACCAAAAAGGTAGAGACTCATCACCGTAGAAGGGTCGGTATGCACGACCAGGGAGACGAGGTTCCAGGCGCCGAGCGTGATATAGTAGGGCAGGTCGAAGAGCGGAAACGTGCTGAGATTCGCCAGCCGCGCCAGAAAGGGCAGCAGGAAGAAGATTGCCAGAATGATGAATGGCCCGTAGGGGGCGGAACGGGCAAACTGCTTGGCCTGCCGTTCCGGTAGCAGGGTATAGACAATCTCGTAGCCATCAAGCGGGTAGAGTGGGATGAAGTTGAAGATGGCCAGGCAGAAGTTGACGGTGGCAAAGACCAGCACAAACTGTGGGATACGAACAAGATAGTCATTCGAGTACAAGATAGCGGGCAGGAAGCGCAAGATCACCGCCGCCACCACGCCGATCAACGCGCTAAAGATGATACCCGCAAAGGCTACCAGCAGGACACCGGCATTGGGGCCTGTGCGCAGCTTCCAGGGGTCGGGCTTGACCGGTTTGCCCCAGCCAAAAGCCGTTGCGCCCGGCACCGGCTGAAAAGCCAGAATCACGCACATCAGTATCCCAATCGGGTCGATCTGGATGCGGGGACTCAGCGAGAGCCTGCCCTCGTTGAGCGGAGTACGATCACCCAGCATTAAGGCCATCAGAGCGTGTCCGCATTCGTGCAGCATGACCGCCACGATAAACGAAGCCATGAGCATCAGCGCCAGTACAACATCTATCATCGTTCTTTCCTCTCAGTTTTCGGTGCTAAAAGATCAATCTCCATCCCTTCAAAAGCGGAACGGGTATGAGCAAATTGTTTGCGCGCCTCCGCCTCCATCTGGTCCAGCTTATCGTCATCATACGTTGGCTCATGGTGAAACAGGATCAGTTCCCCGACTCCTGCCGCACGGGCCATGCCGGTTGCCATCTCAATCGTGCTATGGCCGAACCCGCGTTTCGTTTCGTAATCACTGCTGGTATACTGCGCGTCATGGATCAACAGATCGGCTCCCTGCGTGATAGCGACACAATCCGGGTCGTAGGAATTCTTCCATTCGACATCGGTCGAGTAGACCACGCTGCGACCGGCATATTCAATGCGATAGATCACCGATCCATCGAGCGGGTGACTCGTGGTGTACCGCGCCAGCACGCGTACCTCTGGATCGCACCCGCTCTGTCCATGTTCTCCATGCCGTTCATCGCCATCGACAACCTCTGGCGTGCATTGCCCCTGCTCCCAGATAACGCTTTCTCCTTCCGCAAGGGTATGAAAGGTGCGGTGCGAGGGCAATTTTTTCAAGTCCACTGGAAAATACGGAGGAGACATGTACGGGGTTACAAGCTGCTCGACCGTTTTCCCTGTCAATCTGGGGCCAAAGATGTGAACGGTGGCCCGGCGCTCAAAAAGGGGAGCAAAAAAAGGGAAGCCTAACAGATGATCTCCATGACCATGTGTAATCAACAGGGAGACTTCCAGAGGCTCGTCCGAACGCTGTAAAAGATCGTTTCCCAGGCGAATGATACCGCTGCCCGCGTCCAGTATCAGAGTACGCCCTCCCACCTGCACCTCGATGCAGGAGGTATTGCCACCATGACGTACCGTCCGGGGACCAGGGGTCGGGTAACTGCCTCGTACCCCCCAGAAACGGACGATAAAATCCTCTCCCCCGGTCATGCCCGGTACTCCCGATCTACTCTTTTCTTCTCCATGCCTCTTCCTTTCTGCTCCACTCCCTCTCAAGAGATATGTTGTCCTTTATTATACCGTGCAGTTTCTCTAAAGGAAAGAGTATCAGGATGGAGGCGAGCATGCGATGGGCATGGGCGGAGACCAGTTCCGTCCATGCCCATCGCATGCTCGCCTCCATCCTACACCAACCAGTACGAAAAAGCTCGCTTTGACTTCTTTTTTCTGGCAGGACTAAAATGAATGTTAGTAACGAAACTTCTGTTTGTAAAGCTGAAGTAGTGCAAGCGACTGAAAAATTTGCTATCTCTGCTATTGGGAGTGTATCATGGACATTGGCATTGGTCTTCCGGCAGCAATCCCCGCTACGCCGGGAACCTTGATTTTGAACTGGGCGCGCAAAGCAGACGAGGGACCATTCTCCAGCCTGGGCCTGATCGACCGCCTGGTCTTCTCCAACTATTCGCCGCTCATCGCGCTCACAGCCGCGGGCGCGGTCACACTGCGCGTTCGCCTGGTGACGACGGTGCTGCTGGCACCGTTGTTCAATACAGGCGTACTGGCAAAGGAGCTTGCCAGCATCGACGCGCTCACGCGTGGCCGCCTCACCGTTGGTGTGGGTGTGGGCGCACGCAAGGATGATTTTCTCGCGGCCCCCGCTTCATTCGAGGGACGCGGCAAGAAGCTCGATGGACAGCTCGACGAGTTCAGGCGCATCTGGGCGGGCGACCGGCTCAGCGCCGGGGTTGGGCCAATCGGGCCGCAGCCGGTACAGCCGGGCGGACCACCTGTCCTCATCGGCGGGCGCTCCCCTGTCGCCCTGCGCCGCGTCGCGCATCCCGTCGTCGCCGGTTTTATTAGTGGCAGCGGCGGCCCTGCGGCGGCAAGGCAGCACTACGATACAGCGACAAAAGTATGGAACGATGCCGGACGTCCCGGCAGGCCGCGCTTTGTCGCCTGCTCCTACTACGGCATCGGCCCGGACGCCATCGACACGGCGCGCTCGTACCTGACAAACTATTACGGCGCGCAGTATGGCGAGACAATCGTCAAGTCATTGCCTGTAACGCCTCCCGCCATCAAAGAGACCATTCGCGCCTATCGCGACATCGGCGCTGACGAACTGATTCTCTGGCCCACCTCTATGTTCCTGGAGCAAGTTGACAACCTCGCCGATATCGTCAGCGAGTTCACCTCGCTCCCGCCCGCGATTCCGCCACCATTCGGGGAGTAGCTGGCATAAAATAGTCCCCAAAAGGATGCAAGGGGCCAGAGGGCCAGGACGGAGGCCAGTTCCGCTCTGTCTGGCTTATCCCCTCCGCCCTGGCCTGCTCCTATCCTTTCTCTCACGACAACCCTATCTTTCGGCCCTTCCTAGAAACTTACATCTAAAATGGTTAGACGAAAACCTGGGGATGGCTTCGTTCGTAGTAAAAGTGATGAGATAGTGCTACCAGTATAAAAATGAGGGCAGGCGATGGCGAGAGGTAAGAGTCGTTCCCATGACGTCTACGGTTATGATGACGCATACGATGATGATTACGACGAGTATGAAGACGAGCGCTACCGCCGTCCTCGTACTCGTGCGTCGGCACGCAGGCGCCCGCGTCGCAGGCGGCGCACATGGCCCATCCTGCTGCTGGGATGTCTGGGAGGCATTCTGCTGGTCGTTGTCGCCATCGCCGTCCTCATCTTCGTCGCGGTAAATAGAACTGTCGGCACAATGCCCCTGCCCGGCGGCATCCCCGGCAGCGTTCCCGTTCCCGGCATCGGCGGCAATAATCCTTCGACGTTTACGAAAACAGATGTGCAGCTTCTCCCCATCCCTGGTGGAACAATCGCTCAGGTGCAGGTACATAACCAGATTGGCAACATTACTCTCAATACCGATCCGAGCGCGCAACAAGTCACAGTCACCGCGCTCAAAACGGTGAAGGCGGCGAGCCAGAGCGTGGCACAACCCGATTTCAATCATATGCAAGTGCAGTCAGCGTTTGATCAAACGACAAAGACCCTGACCGTCAGCGCAAGCGTGCCGAACAGTAGTGGCAGCCTGCTCGGCAGCCACAATGACACCATTGACCTCACCATCGTTCTCCCCGCCAGCAGCCCGGACAACGGCAATTCGCCGGTGCCGCTAGACATCGAAACCTCCGTCGGCAACATACAGGTTACAGGGCTGAACGGCGTGATGACGGTAAAGGACGATATCGGCAATGTGACGGTGCAGGGTCAGCTTTTTGACGGCTCCCACCTGGAAACCGGCACGGGTAATGTGACTTTTAACGGCTCGCTCGATACAACTCTGAACCCGCAGGCCAACTATAAATTCCAGTGCGAGGTTGGCAATCTGAATGTGACGCTGCCCGCTACAACCAACGTTACACTCGACGCCAACACCAATGTTGGCAATATCAAAAGCGCGTTTCCCATCAACGTCCAGAGCAGCGACGGCTCCGCCAGCTACTACGGACCGCTTCTTCCTAATGCATCCCCGGCCCCCACCGTCACGCTGGTACTCGACGTAAGTTCGGGCAATATTGGCCTCCAGAAAGATTAACGCCGCGCGCACACCAGGCCACCGGAAAAACTCGTGCCTGAAAAAAATGGCTCTCTTCGTCTTCAGGAAAGAGAGCCATACCCTATGTCAGGAGGTATTTCCTCCTATTGCCACACTCTCTACACCTGAGTATAATTGGCAAAGAATGGGAAGTTTTAACACATAGAAAGAGGAGGGCCGTATTTCCTGTCACTTCTCAGATACAAATGGCGGCGCGATACGGCGATAAGAAAGCGCATATGAGTATAGTTCAGGGACCACCGGGGTCGACAAGTATCGTCTTTCTTAATGGCCCGCTCAAAGGTCAGAGTTACCCGATTACGCAAAGAAAGCAGATAGTCACGATTGGACGCGAACCGGGCAATGACATTGTGATCTCCGATCCCGCTATTTCACGCCACCACGCTCAACTTCTCTGCACAGCCGGGACATGGAGCATTCACAAGATCGCGCCGCAGAACACCCTTACTGTTAATAACAGTGAGGTGAAACAGGCGGAGCTACACAATGGCGATCTCGTCGTCCTGGGGGCTGTCTGCACCTTCCGCTTTCTGGTCAATAGCGCGCAGTCGGCAGTATCTGCGGCAGTTGCTCCGCCCAGCATCGCCAGAACACCGGGCAAGGTAGCCGCCGCAGCGCCTCCACCGCCTGTTCAGCCGCCATCGTTGCAGGTATCGAATAAAAGCTTCGGGCCGTTCGGCACAGAGCAGGCAGGTCCATCTGGCGGCACGTTGCGAGCTCCGATAAGCACTCAATCTATTGAAATTAGCTCAAATGTGCAACGCGAGAAAAAAACATACCCACTGAGCGGACCGGTAATCAACATCGGGCGCGCGCCGGATAACGACATCGTCATTGACGCGGACGTCATTTCCGGCCATCATCTTCAGATTGTGCGCGACGGCAATCAACTGGTGCTGATTCACCCACACCCAACGCGCCCGGCTACCCTTAACGGCCTGCTCTACCAGGGACATCATATCGCTGGCAACAAGCCATTCCGCAAAACGCTCACACGCGGCGATATCTTCCGCATCGGCGATGAGCACGGCACGCTGGTCACGCTGACTTATAACGATGGCAGCGGCGAGATACAGGAAGCGGCCCCGGAAATACGGCCCATTCCTCTGACTGCCCCGGTCGTGACCCTGGGGCGTTATCCTGATAATATGGTGGTTCTGAATCACCCACAGGTCTCCGCTCACCATGCTCGCGTCGAGCAGGCGCAGGGTGGCCATCGCATCATCGACCTGCGCAGCACCAACGGCGTCTTCGTGAACGGGCAGCGCGTCACCAACAGGGTGCTGCAGCAGGGAGACGAGGTACGAATCGGCCCCTTCAAGCTGACCTACACTGGCACGCAGCTCTCGCAACAGGACGAGGGCAACGGTATTCGTATTGACGCGATACACCTCAGGAAGGTCGGCAACAATCAGACCATCCTGCTGAATGACATCTCCATCGTCGTGCCACCGCGTAAATTCGTCGCCATCGTGGGTGGCTCCGGCGCGGGCAAATCCACTCTGATGGATGCTCTCAACGGCCTGCGCCCGGCACAGCAGGGCCTCGTGCTCTACAACGGGAAAGACTATTATAAGAACCTGGCGGCCTTCAGCACGCAGTTGGGCTACGTGCCGCAGGATGATATCATCCACCGCGACCTGACCGTCGAGCGCGCCCTCTACTACGCCGCCAGACTGCGCCTGCCGGAAGACTTTACCGAGGAGCAGATCCAGCAGCGCATCAGCGATGTGCTGGAAGATGTAGAGATGAAACACCGGCGCAATCTGCTGGTCAGCAAGCTCTCCGGGGGGCAGCGCAAGCGCGTCTCCATCGCCCTGGAACTGCTGGCCAACCCCAGTGTCTTCTTCCTCGACGAGCCAACTTCCGGCCTGGACCCTGGCCTGGATCGCAAGATGATGTTCCTGCTGCGCAAGCTGGCAGACAAGGGACACACCATCGTGCTGGTCACGCACGCCACCAACAACATCAACACCTGCGATTACGTCTGCTTCCTCTCTCAGGGTGGTCACCTTGCCTATTATGGCCCGCCTGAAGAGGCAAAAACCTACTTTGGCAAGACCGATTTCGCCGAAATCTACAGCGCCCTGGAGCCGACCGACGACGACCAGGATATTCCGGCAAAGGCCGAGGCAAAATTCAGGAACTCGCCAGACTTTCAGAAGTACGTCGACCTGCCGCTGCGACAGGGGCCAGCCGCGCAGGTAACCCCCGAACAGCCAACAGGAGCCATCACGCTGCCGAGACGAGGCAACGCCCGGAAACAGTTCTGGCTGCTCTGTCGGCGCTACCTGGAGTTGCTCTGGAACGACCGGGGCAATTTCCTCATCCTGATCCTGCAGGCCCCCATCATCGGCCTGATCCTGATGTTCCTGACCAGCAGCCTTACCTTTAAACCCAGCTCAATCGTCACCTGTCCTCTGCGCGCGCCGGTGCCAGATACCGTGGGGAACAACTCTAGCTGCCAGAACTACGTGAACTTCTTCAATACGCAGCAGGGCCAGTTCTTCATGCAGGAACGCGGCTATACGAGCGTGAATGATGCCGTCCAGCACTTCATTCAGCCCTTGTCGGGCGGCGATGCGCAGAAGACGCTGTTCATTATCGCCTTTGCCGCCGTCATGTTTGGCTGCATCAATGGGGCGCGTGAGATTGTGAAGGAAGCGGCAATCTATAAGCGAGAGCGCACGGTCAACCTGGGCATCGCGGCCTATATGTTCTCAAAGATCGCCGTGCTCGGCACGCTCTGCCTGATACAGAGCGCGGTGCTGGTGCTGATGGTCAACGCCAAAGCTCCCTTCCAGACCAGCATCTTCCTGCCGCCCATTCTCGAGATCTACATCACGGCAGCCCTGACGGCGCTGGCGGGGCTGATGATCGGCCTGACCATCTCCGCCATCGCGCCCAACAACGACCGGGCGATGAGCTTCGTGCCGATCATCCTGATTCCCCAGGTGATTTTCTCCGGCATCATCTTCGCGCTCAATAATGCCGGCCTACAATTCCTGGGTTCCTTCTTCGCCGCGCGCTGGGCTATGGCCGCAATGGGTTCGACGGTCGGGCTGCACGAAGATGTTCTCGGCAACCCCAACGACTGGGCCTACGTGGGAGCGCTCTACTCGACCAACAGCCAGGCAGAAGCTGTCGTTCACCTCCTGCTCATGTGGCTGGCCCTGATCGCCATGATTGTGCTGCTGGGTATTCTCATGGCCTATTTTCTCAAGCGAAAGGACGCGCGCGTGTAGGTTATTACTAACAGGGATGGCAATGTTGAGAAGGAAGGCAAACAATTATCTGTCTTCCTTCTCAACATACAATGGTACTTCCTGGCGTATATCTTGCCAGCCTATCTCTCTTATGCTATGGTAGGAGTGTTCTCGCAAGCCGTTTTGCGAGCTGGGAATGAGCAAAAAGACGGAACCCAATACACACGACAACAGGGAACAAACAGAACGGACAGTGTTACTTAACAGGCATATTATCGTCGGTATTTGTGGGGGGATTGCTTCATATAAAGCAGTCGAGCTGGTAAGCCGCCTCCAGCAGGCAGGGGCGCTCGTCGATGTGATTATGACGGAGCATGCGGAAGACTTCGTGCGTCCTTTGACCTTCTCGACGATGAGCCACCGGCCCGTCTATAGCGATCTCTGGGAACCATCGGGGAAAGCTGCGGAGACGCATATCGCTCTGGCGGAGCAAGCGGAGTTGCTGGCAATCGTGCCTGCCACCGCCAACACGATTGCGAAGCTGGCGCACGGCATGGCGGACAATATGCTGACGGCAGTAGCTCTGGCGACGCGCGCGCCCCTGCTGCTGGCACCGGCGATGTACAAAGAGATGTACACGCACACGGCGACACAGGAAAACCTGCGCCTGCTGCGAGAACGGGGGGCATGGATTGTCGAGCCGGAGGTAGGACGGCTGGCGTCGGGAACGGTCGGCCCGGGGCGGCTGCCGGAAACGCCGGTCTTACTGGCGGCCATCCGTATGATGCTGGGGCGCAACGGAGACCTGGCCGGTCGCCGCGTCGTCGTCACCGCTGGCGGCACGCAGGAAGCGATCGACCCGGTGCGTTATGTAGGCAATCGCTCATCGGGCAAAATGGGGTATGCCCTGGCGGAGGAGGCAAGGGACAGGGGCGCGCAGGTCATCCTGATTTCCGGCCCGGTTGCGCTTGAACCACCTTACGGGGTAGACATGCGGCGAGTTGAAACGGCATTGCAGATGCGTGACGCCGTCCAGCAAGCTATCCACAACGCCGATGTGCTCGTGATGAGCGCTGCGGTCGCCGACTTTCGTCCGGCAGCGCCACTGGCATACAAGCTGAAGAAGGAAAGTAGGGGAGGTGGTGGAGAGGAGGAGTTTGATGAGCAGGGTGGGTTTACCCTACACCTGGTACGAACCCCGGATATTCTCGGGGAACTTGCAGCCCTGGACGTAGCAGGACAGACAGATAAGGAGCAGCCAGGGAAGCATCTGGTGCGCATCGGCTTCGCGGCAGAAACGCACGATATCGAGGCCTATGCGCGTTCAAAATTGATCAGCAAACACCTTGATTTGTTGGTCGCCAATGATGTGAGCCGCGCCGACAGTGGCTTCGGCACAGATACGAATAAAGTTCTCATCTTCCACGCGACAGGGGAAAAAGAGGATTTGCCTGTAATGCCCAAAACAGGCGTTGCGGCGACCATTTGGGATCGGATCGTACCATTATTGCATTGAGTACGACAGAAGTAGTGAGGTGGGGCGCTGTGATGGGACAACTAGTTTTTGAATTATTAAGTACTCGAAGTACGCAGGAGGAATCCACTATGGATCGTGCTGCTAGCGCTGGTTTTGAAGGCATCGCACAGATGCTGCTCGAACAAAAGAAGTTAATGGACGCCCTGGAGGCGGAGAATCGTGAGTTGCGCCGCCAGCTTGCCGACTTGCGCAGAGGCATCGGTATCGCGGTAGTGATTGAGGGCAAGACAGTTCAGCTTGCTACCGAGAGCGCATCCTCGCCCACGTCGGTGACCGGTCAGTCGCCTGCTCTGCAAAGTCTCCAGAACTTGCAGCCTCCCCCGGCCAACAGTAACAACGGCTATGGTCAGAATGGCCGTCAGCCCTCAGGCGGGCAGCCAGTCTTGAATTCGAATGGTGAGAAGCGCGAGAACGGTAGCACTCGCAGCCCACTCGCCGACAGCTTCGTGCTCTAAACAATGTTTTTCTCCTACCTGAAAAAGCGCAACGCATAGAAAGCAGCGCAAAGGTGCTGTGAGGGAGGTGTTGCGCTTTTTTCGGTAGGAATACCCCTTGTATATTCCTCGCAATACTGTTATTATCTGCGCTGTAGAGAGAGGCTGTGAGCGCCATTCGGCGTTTTAAAACGCCGAATGGCGCTCACAGCATGCTTCCGTTTATTGAATGAGACAACACTCAGGAAGGCAGGTCAGGAAGATGATTTGTCCAAATGGCCATCAGGTAGCCGACGGAACAAAATTCTGCGGCATTTGCGGCGCGCCGATGGCGACGGGGCCAACTCCTCCACCACAGGGACCCGCAGCTTACGGTACGCCCCCTCCGCAGGGACAGGGTGGCTATGGGCCGCAGGGACAGGTAGCACCCGATGGAGGATATATCCCACCCAACCAGTACGAAGAATACACCAACAGCATGTTCGGCAACGCGGTTCCGAAGGCGGAACTGCACAACCCCAAAGGACCACTGCGCATTGCCGATATGACCATCAGCATTGATGGCGAACTTGTGCCCGTCGTTGATATCATGCTAGGCAACCAGATGCCCATTTACTTCGAGCACCATATCCTGCTGTGGAAGCATCCGGGCGTGCAAATCGGTTTCAAATCGATTAAGGGAGCCGCTAAACGCTTCTTTGCCGGCCTGCAAATTTTCATCTCAGAGGCGCAGGGACCCGGCAACATCGCTTTCTCCCGCGACTCCGTGGGACAGATCGTGGCCCTGCGCTTGCAGCCGGGGCAGATGGTCGAGGTACGCGAGCATCAGTTCCTCGTCGCCACCGGCAACGTTGACTACGGCTTCACCTTCATGCAGGGCGCGGCCAACATTCTCTTCAGCCGCACGGGCCTGTTCATCGACCAGTTCACCGCTCGCGGCGGAGAAGGCATGGTGCTGCTGCATGGCTACGGCAACGTCTTCGAGAAGATGCTGGCGCCCGGCGAGACGCTGGATATCGAGCCGGGCGCGTGGCTGTGGAAAGACCCCTCGGTGCAAATGTCGGTCACGACGGTCGCCGGTTCGCAGCGCGGCGGCGGCATCTTCGGCGCCATCGGAGGGATGATGGCCGGTGCCTCCATCATCCTCAACCGCTTCACCGGCCCCGGTCGCGTCGGCATCCAGTCCATGACCTACCACCCACCCGTCGCCGAAGGCGCCCAGCAGGCCGGAGGTCAGCAGAACCTCAATCTGGGGCAGTTCTTTAGCTAGACTGTAGAGCACAAATCAAGGCTAAAAAGGCGCGCCCGCGGGCGCGCCTTTTTAGCCTTGATTACCTTTTTCTCTTTCCCGATTAATGCGCAGGATTTTGAGCATGTATTGCTCGGAGTTCAGGTAGTAGGGGTTGCGCTTGATGTATTTGCCGACAACTGAGATCGGATGTAACTTGAGCAGTTCGACTACAAGACTGGGCAGCAATTTGCTGTGATCGTAGTGCATCAAAGCGATGATCGGGGCGTTCTGGAAGGTGAACACGGCATCAGAAGCGGCCTCGTATTTGAGAATCTGTTCGGGAGTGGCGATGTCCTTGAGCAACCAGGACATGTCTATTGAGATGCGCACCGCGTGCCAGCCCTCGCGCAGGGCCTGAGCAATGAACGTCTGGTGAGAGGAGAGCAAAAAATAGGGATCGAAACGTTTGCCATTCGCCAGAAATACCTCTCGCTCCTCGTACAGAACCAGTTGCCCCGAAGCAAGCACAGCATCGACATCGACCTGTAACTTTTCCAGTTCTTCGCGTAGTTCCTTCACCTGCGCAGGAGCAGCCGCAAAAAGGCATTTTTCATTGAGCGAAAGCCCGACTCGCAACAGATGCGCCGTAACACGCGGAATCTCTGTCACCTTGCTATAAAGCTGACAGATATGCGAACCAGGCGGTATACGCTCTGATTTGCCCTCAACACTCAAATCCATAGCTACCTCCACTGATTATTGCTAGTATTGCTGGTACCTCTCGTCCTACGCTCCTGACGAATGTTAGCAGCACGATTATTTATGCTCACGACAACCCAGCCCAGAACACCAAAGACGACCAGACCGGAAAGGAAAGCCAGTACGACCAGCAGCAGTGTCTGATAGGCCGTATAGGCGAGAAGCGCGGACAACGCCAGAGTGCAGAGCGCCATTGACAAAGGGATGGGAAGCGCCCAGGCCAGGATGACACGCAATGCCTGCCGACCTGTAAGCGGTTCCTCCCCACTATAGGGAAAAAGCAGACGCCGGAAAAAGGATTGACGAGCGCGCGGTGACGGCGGCTGTTGCATAGGCTCTTATTTTCCTTCCCCGTCCTTCTCTTTTCCTTTGCGCTGGCTCTGCAACCATCGTTGCAGCACCTCTTCGGCCTGAGAAAGGATACTCACCTCGTTCTGATATGTCAACCGGCGCGACGCCTCCGCGATCGGGAACCATTCCACCCGGTCATACTCCTGATCGTGCAGCGCGGTATCCCCCCCAACCGCCTCCATCAAGTAATGTCGTACCTGTTTCTGATAGCGAACGTGATTGCGCACGAAAAAGTACGAGATACTGCCAATATATGCAATCAAGCGCACCTGCAAGCCGGTCTCTTCCTGTACCTCACGTATCGCCACCTGTTCGATCGTCTCCCCCGGCTGCGGTGTTCCTTTGGGTAACGCCCAGATGCCCGGGTGGCTTCGTCCCACCAGAGCCACTTCTATTGCGATATCACCTGTGGCTTGAGAAGCCTCCTGTGTTTCCTTGCCCTCTTCTTTCAATCTCGGTTGTAATTGCTCTGGCTGCCCCTCCACCCGATTACTCGCTAAGGAGGTCGTTGGAACAAGGCGAAAGACGACGCCGCCGGCGGAATACGCCCGCATCGTTCTCTGTCGCTCCATCCCCGCTCTATACCTTCTCTCTATTGCTTTTTCGTTCCATGCACTTGCCACACTGGCCTTTATCTCTTATTGTAAACTACTATATCATACAACACATCTAACGTGAAGTGCTGATCAGACCATTAGAAACCGGCCCACACATGACATGCGGGAAGGCAGGATATCAAGAGAGCATGCTGCGGATAGCTTCCAGGTTCCTTGCAGGGGTATCGGGTGGGATGGCGCAGCCGGGCGCGAGCAGAAAATGGAGGCCGCCGGTCTGTTCTAACGCCTGCGCCACCTCTTCACGCACCTGCGCCGGCGTGCCGTGACGCAGCGTCTTTTTCTGGTTGATGCCGCCCATCACCGCCTTGCCGGAGCGCAGCTTCCCTTCGCGCAGGTCGGGATTGCCAGGCAGCGAGGAATCCCAACTCACCGCCTCCACCGGGTAGGAAGCCAGCAGGTCGAAGTAGATGTTGGAGCCGCAGTTGTGGATAATATTGAATTTGCTATGGCTCTTGATGGCATCCAGAAATTCTACATCGTACTGCTCGCCGAACTCACGGTACTGGTCAAGGGTGAGTAAGTCCTCACTGGCCCAGCCGTTGGTGGCGTAGAAGATGCCGCTTGCCCCTTCATCCATGCAGGCAATGGCAAAATTGATGAAGGTCTCGGAGATGACGCGCAGCGCGCTATGCAGGGCATGGCGATCCTCTCGTATGGCCTGCAAAACCGGCTCGGCCCTGTTACCCACCAGGTATTTCGCCACGCCCAGCGGGCAGAAAATGGTCTGCACAAAATAGGCCTCAAAGCCAATCGCATGATTGATGAGACGCAGAGCATGAAGCTGCTCGCCCAGCGCCCCCTGTTCCGGGTCGCGGGGGCGCAGCCGCTTCCAGTCGGAGGCGCTTTTAACCGGAATCTCCTCAATAACCGGAGCCTGGGTCTTACTGCCCGATGGACGGGCTTTGACACCCCAATCCTGAATGTGGTAGACGGCGCGCGGATTGACTTTCATAAAGTCCCAGTTATAACGAGTAAAGTTTTCAATCATCGCCTCGGCCAGCGCCTGCGCGCTCCATTCGCGCTCGAAATCATGGCCCCACACGCTCGCCGGTACGCGGTCGACAGGCTCGCCCTTCAACGCGGCGTCAACGCGTTCTTTCTTGTCCATTGCTTTCCCTTTCCTGCGTAATCCTCATCTATAAGTCCCGGTTTTTACGTTTTCGCGGTAAGCTGATAATGTGCTGGTAGCGTCGTCTCGGCGGCACTGGCCGAGACGATGAGCACTACGTGGGTAACGGTGCTCCCAAAGCCCCGCACGGTCAACGTTGCCTGGCCCGTGGCGAGATCTACCGGCACATCGGTAACGGTAAATGGCTGATTTTTGTCCTGCTGGTATAACAGAGCCTGCATATCGTAATGCTCCGGCAGAACGTTATTCGAGCGGATAAAGCCGTGGCTCAGCCAGCCGTTATCGCTCGTCAGATTGTCTTGAAAGTGTATTGCAGGAATGCGAATCTGGTCAATCGCAAACCCCTGCGCGTTTAAGGTGTCATCGGTGACCTCCTCAAAACGAATCTGTACTTTTTTGCCACTGTACGGGGTCAGATCGATGCTTTCCTGCACCCATTGGGGTGTGTTCCCCTCGCCGCTTTCGCCCGTGTAGCCATTGCCCCGGTTGTTTCCAGTTGGATTGCTGTTCGTCGTGTAGCGGCCCTTCAACGTTGTCCAGTGAACGCCATCGGTCGAAGCCTCGACGTAGGCATAATCGTCATCCTTCTCCAGATCGAACCAGGTGGCAAACTGCAAGGTGGCGCGCCGCCCATGGAGAGAAGTCAGATCAAAGGTGCGCGTCAACGTGCTATCCATGTGATTAGCGCTATTGCTCCACCACTCGTTGACCGCATCGAAAGGGTCATTACCAATAATACGTACAGTAGGGACACCTTTGAGACTCACCGTCAGTGTGCTTGCCCGTCCCCGGGGGACGAGATCGTAATATTCGGCGGCATATTGCTGCACCGTGTCCTCTTCGGAGGTGGGATAGCTATCCCACGTGTGCTGCGGTATCACCCCGGCAGTCAGCGGGATATCAGGATAGCCATATTCTCCCTGATCGATAGTGGGATCGGTCACGTAATTGGCGATAAACCACTTGTGCAGCACGTCCATAAAATTGTCTGTATAGCCATGCTTTGCCAGCACGTCATCGAAATTGGTTGGCGGCATCGCAGGGTCCGCCAGCAGTTCCTTGAGCACGCCGTAACCACCATAATGCTGGGCGAAATAGTCCATGAAGAGATAGTCGGCGCCATAGTGGGCGGCCAGGGTATTGATATCGTCCGTCCAGTCGTTGAGCTGCGTATCCGGCGTTTGCAGGAATGCCTGATCGCTGCCATCAACCGGGTAGCCAGTGATATGCTGGGCCAGCATGGCCATGCCCTCGTTCAGCCAGGTCGGGTCTTCAGGATGCAGGTGCCACTGGATCAGGCTCTCAAATTCATGCGCCAGCGTGCTATCATAGTCGGCACTGCCGGGAATGACTCCATCCAGGCTGACATAGAACATCTCACGCTCATTGCTATAGCGATTCACGCTCGTCGGGTACTCGTCTACCGGCGAAAAGTAGCCGTCGACGTTGCTGCCTAAATCAACCGCGTTGAGAATGGTCAGGTGAACATCATCATCGATACCGGGCGTCCACTCGCTGCCAAAATATTTATGTTCCGTCGGGTAAATAATGTTCTCGAAGACATTGGCGGAAGCGGCAAGGGCATTGATATTGGCCCCCTGCCCATCCTCCACATACATATAGACATGTGGCGTCACATAAACCAGTTTCGCCCGGATGCGGCTATAGCTCTGTGTATCGGCGTTCTCGATCCAGAAAGCATCCTCCTGTCCCGCGTGCTCATTTAACGGCTTCGTGCGCACCACATGTGAGATAGGCGCAGCCACGTGGGAATTGAGCCGCTGCGCCAGACTATACAGGTTGCTCAACGGCAGTGGCGTCATCAGCAGCAACTGCTCCGTCTCCAGCAAATCCGCCACGCTCTCCGGCGTTGGCCGCGGCGTCGGGGTGTTACCTCCCACTCTTACCGACGGTATCGGCGTCGGAGTCGGCGTACCGGCGGTGCTGCCGGGGAACGAGCAGGATGCAAATAAGAGACAGATCAGGCATAGTACGAGCCACGTTGCCCTACGACACCCTCTGGTCCACTCGACCCTACCACACCAGCGCTCGCTTCGTGAGCGTTGCAATCGTGTAGAGTAGAACCACCTCTGGCGGGGGGCATGGAGGTTGGTGACCTGCGAGGCAACAGGGTTGGGAAAGGTCTTACACATGCGACGCATCCTCTAGTTCCTTGAAGCGGTAGCCAATGCCGCGCTCGGTCAGGATATATTTGGGGTGGGCCGGATCTTTCTCGATCTTCTGACGCAGGTAGGTGATGTAGAGGCGCAGGTAGTGAGCCTCGTCGCGGTACTCGCGTCCCCAGACCTTGGAGAGTAGCGTCTCATGGGTGAGCAGCCGCCCGGCATTGTTGACGAGGTGATAGAGCAGGCGATACTCCGTGGGACGCAGGGCGACCTTTTCCCCGCGCACAATGACCTCGTGTTTCGCGAAGTCGATCTTCAGGTCGGGGTCAACTTCAATGACCGTCTTGCGTGCGGGCGCCGCCATGTAGGTGCGGCGCAGCAGCGCCCGCACGCGCGACGAGAGTTCGCGCGGGTTGAACGGCTTCGCCATGTAATCATCCGCGCCGAGGTCCAGCCCGTGTATTTTATCCTGATCGCTCTGGCGCACGGTGAGCATAATCACCGGTACCGTGGAGACCTCGCGAATGGCGCGCAGCGTCTCGAAGCCGTCCATGTCGGGCATCATCACATCCAGAATCACCAGATCGGGCAAATGCTGGCGCACCTCTTCCAGCGCCTCAACGCCGTTGCTCGCCTCCAGTACGGTATAGTGTTCCAGCTCCAGGTTCAGGCGCACCAGATCGCGGATGCGCGGCTCGTCATCTACGACGAGAATAGTCATATCACGCGCATCGAAGCCAAAAGTTTCTTTTTCCATATATCAAAACACCACCATCGGCAATTGTGCTTTTTCCACACGCGGTAAACTAAACGAAAATTTGGAGCCTTCATGCAAGGTACTTTCCACCCAGATATGGCCGCCATGCGCCTCAATAATAGCCTTACTGATATAGAGGCCCAGACCGGCACCGGGCAGCGAATACGTACTGGAGTCGCGCCCGCGCCGGAAACGCTGGAAAATCTGCTCCTGGTCGCGCAACGAGATACCCATTCCCCGGTCGGCCACGCTCACCACCACCTCCTCACCTGTGGCACGGCAGGTCACCTGGATTACCCGCTCGTGTGGGGAATACTTGATAGCATTGTCCAGCAAGTTTTGCAAGACTTCTTCGATGCGATCCCGGTCGGCCATCACCGTTGGCAAATTGTCTGGAATATCAAGGTTGATGCTCACATCTGGCGCTTTCGCCTGCAAGCGGCGCACCACCCCCTCGATCAGGTTTGCCAGATCGAGGGGGACAATCTCCATCTGCAGCCCTCCGGCCTCAATGCGCGAGGCATAGAGCAGATTACCCACCAGTTTGTTCAAGCGATCGGCCTCCTCTTCTATCGCCTCCAGCCGCGTGCGAATCGAGGCCGGTTCAAACGTCGCATCGGGCCGCGCCAGCGTCGAGGCATAGCCCTTGATGATGGCGATAGGCGTCTGCAATTCGTGCGAGACGACGGAGATAAAGGTCGAACGCTGCTCCTCCTCCTCACGCTCTCGGGTAATGTCGCGCACATTTAGAATGCCGTTCATTGGCTCACCCCACGACGAGCGCACCCATGAAGCGGTCACGCGCACAGGGAAAAGCTGCCCGTCCCGCGCCGAAATGTACATCTCGCGATTGGCGACCGAGTTGCCAGCCAGAGCCTGCAAGAGCGGCGAATCCTGCAAACCAATCTCATTGCCCTGCATGTCTTTTGCGCGCAACACCTCGTAATAAAACCGTCCCAGCACCTCATCCTCGCGCCAGCCCGTCAGTCGCTCCATCGCCGGGTTGAAATCGATAATGCGCAGGGCGTTATCAACGGTCAGAATGCCATCGGCGCTATACTCGAAAATGGCAGCCAGCCGCCCCTGCTCTTTGACCAGCGCCTGCGCCTTCAACGCGCCGCGCAGCCCAGCCGCCAGTTGCGCGATAAACAGCCGTAGCGCTCCCTGGTCAGCGTCATGCCGTTCAAAGCAGGAGCCTACCCCGGCAGGCCGCACGTAATGCAGGTAGCCCAGCATTCCGACCGGGTCATGCACGAAAAGCGAGCATAATTCAAAACGCTGGCTCAATACCTCTATGCGCGCTCCGTCCCCCGCGTCTTCTGTAGCTCCAGCTTCCCCAGCTCCATTGTTCCCGGGCGCGTCACTCGTATCAGCATCATACAGTCCGAGCTGAAGGGCCAGCAGGCCGGACAGCGGCGCCGGGTTGATCACCAGTGGATGGGCGGAACTGGGCTGCACCCCCTCTGAGGCAGCCGCCAGCAAAAGCGGCAGCACCGGCTCAGGCACGCGATAATAGACATGCTCCGGGCTGCTCTGCGGGTCAAACGCCTCGTTGGCGACAACAAACACACCCGCCTCACCACACAATAACCGGATAGCACTACCCACCAGCACCGTCATGCGATCATACCAATCGCCTGAGTGCTGTTTCTGGGGCCAGGACATACCAACACGCTCCACACGAAGGATTTATAAAACTATCTCTTGTCAATCAGCAAGTTCAGTGCTATTGTAACATACGAGCACAATATCGCTGCGTTACAGGAGACCATTCACGTGAAAATAATGAAAATGTCCGGGCGAACCAGAAGAATACTAATCGCTATCTCGGCTCCGCTCTTACTTATAAGTGCCTTCGCCGTTGTCATCTTTATCTACCTGAACTTTCACCAGCCGCCGGTGGTAGATATGACGGCAACCGGCTTCGCGCCGCAAAGTGTAGAGATCAGCGAGGGCGAAACGATTCGCTTCGTCAATCAATCGTCCACAACCCAGGTTCTCTGTGTGGGAACCAACCAGAAATGTGACACGACCGCCGTCGACCCACGCCCATTCCTAAGCCCAGGTAGACGTTTTGCCCCCGGCCAATCGGAAGTCATTGTCTTCGACACGCCCGACACCTATACCATCACCAGCACCGTGACCCCGAAAATGAATCTGACGATTACGGTGGACGCGGCCATTTGAGGACAGGGGACAGATGCACTTCGATATCTTCACGCTCTTTCCCGGCATGTTTGAAGGGCCATTTTCCGAAAGCATCCTCAAGCGGGCGCAGGAAAAGGGACTGCTCAGCATCGACCTGCACAATATTCGCGACGTGACCACCGACAGGCATCACATCGTCGATGACTACCCCTATGGCGGTGGCGCAGGCATGGTCATGAAGCCAGAGCCGATCTTCAACGCCATCGAGTCCGTCTACAAGGGCGGGCCTATCATCCTGCTGACACCGCAAGGCCGGGTTTTCAATCAGGAGATTGCGCGCTCACTGGCGCGGGAGCCGCGCATCACGCTGCTCTGCGGCCACTACGAAGGCATCGACGAGCGCGTGATCGAGCATCTTGTCACCGACGAACTTTCCATCGGCGACTACGTCCTCACAGGCGGCGAGCTTGCCGCGATGGTCGTGGTCGACGCCGTGAGCCGCCTGATCCCCGGCGTGCTTGCCGAAGGCTCGACCGAGGAAGAATCGCACAGCAACAACCTGCTGGAATACCCACAGTACACGCGCCCACCCGAATTTCGCGGCTGGCGCGTCCCCGACATTCTGCTCTCCGGCCATCACGAGCAGGTCGCCCGCTGGCGGCGCAAAGAATCCTTGCGCCGCACCCGCCAGCGCCGCCCCGACCTCTTCGCCAAACTGGACTTGAGCAGCAAGCTAGACCAGAAGCTGCTGAAAGAACTGGATGAGGAAGAGGCCGACGATGAATCACACCCGTAACCCGTAGGGAGATGATCAATCGTGTCCCTGGACGATTATGAAAAAGAATTGCATCTCTACCTCTCATCATCATCTCTGGTCGGGCCTGCACCCCCCTGTTTCTTGAGGGAATCTTCGCGAGCTTTCTCCTCGGCGATGATATCGGCCACCTCGTCGGCCATGGTGCGACCGGGGCCGAAGTTGCTGCGACCGTTGCCATTGCCGTTGTCGTTATCGAGAATTTCGCGGGCACGGCCATTGGCCTCGAAGCTGCCGATGATGCCGCGCTCCTCCAACATGTCGATAAGGCGAGCGGCGCGGGAGTAGCCGACGCGCAGGCGGCGCTGCAAGAGGGAGATGGAGGCGCGCCCGTACTCGCGCACGACCTCTTCTGCCTTCTCCAGCAGGTCGTCTTCCAGTTCAAAATCGTCGGAGATGCGCTCCTGAATCTCCCAGCCTGGCTCTACCGGCGGCGGCTCCGCCACATTTTGCGTGCCGGTGTGTTCCTGCACCTGCTGTCGCCAGTAAGCCACCAGTCGCTCGACCTCATCGTCGGCCAGGAACGCGCCCTGGATGCGCTCCGGTCTGCCCGCGTCCGCCGGGAGGTAGAGCATGTCGCCGCGACCGAGCAGGCGTTCAGCGCCGCCCATATCGATGATGGTGCGCGAGTCCACAGCGGAACTGACCATGAAGGAGATACGGGTTGGAATATTGGCCTTGATCAGACCGGTGATGACATCCACCGAGGGACGCTGCGTAGCTATCACCAGATGAATGCCGGTGGCACGGGCAAGTTGCGCCAGGCGGCAGATCATGCCCTCCACCTCTTCGGGCGCGGCCATCATTAGATCGGCCAGTTCGTCAATAATAATCACAATGGCGGGCAGGTTCTTGAGGGCAGTATCGCCCTTCGCGGCACGTTCGGCGCGCAGCTTGCGGTAGCCATCCAGGTTGCGCACGCCCAGATGCGAGAAGTCGCGGTAGCGCCGCTCCATCTCTGTAATCGCGTTCTTGAGGAGAGGCACTACCTTCTCTACCTCCGTCACCACAGGGAAGTTCAGGTGGGGAATGCCGTTGTAGACGTTTAACTCGACCATCTTCGGGTCGACCATGAGCAGGCGTACATCTTCGGGTGTGGCCTGGGTCAAGATGCTGGCGATGATAGTATTTATACATACACTCTTTCCAGCGCCTGTTGCGCCCGCGATAAGCAGGTGGGGCATGCGGGCGAGGTCGCCGACGCGCACAGCCCCCGCCACGTCTTTGCCGAGGGCAATGGCGAGCTTCGATTTGGCCTTCGCCGCCTGGTATTCCTTGCTTTCCAATACCTCACGCAGCGTGACAAGGCGGCTGTTCTTGTTAGGAATCTCCACACCGACGTAGGGGCGACCGGGAACGGGTGCCTCCATGCGAATGCTCTTGGCTTCCAGCACCAGCGCCAGGTCGTTTTGCAGCGCCATGATGCGACTGACGCGAGTGCGCGTCTCGTAAACGATATTGCCGGAGGCGTCGCGCACGGGCACAGACCTTCCCTGCGCGTCCAGCCGCATCTCTGGCTTGCCGGTAGGGCGAATGCCGAAGCGAATGACCGTCGGGCCAATGCTGATATCCTCCGGCCTGACCTCGGCCTCCACACGGAAGCTGCGCAATGTGTCCTGTATGATCTTTGCCAGCGCTTGCGTGTCATCGCCAAACATCTGCAGCTTGACCTCGTCTGGATTGTTCAGGATCGAGGTATCAGGCACCTTCCAGGGAGAATCGACGACCGATTTCCCTTTCCGCAGCTTTGCCAGCAACGGATTGGGCTGTAGCGGTTCCATGGAATCTGGTTTACTCCTGGCTCCCGCTTGCTGTGTGCCCCTGTCGCCCGCAATGGGAGCGTTGAAAGGCAGTGGTGGCTGTTGCGCCCCCTGTACGGCTGCGCTATGCTCATCGCGATTCAGTGGAGCGACGGCACGGCCACCACGCGACACAAGGCCAATTTCGCGCCGGTGCAGATTAATATCGTTATCCGGGTCATCTTCGTCGCCGAAATCGCTTTCAAAGTTGATGAGCGTGTCCCCGTCTTCATCCTCATCCTCATCCTCGTCCTCGTTCGCCAGCGCCTGACCCTGGCCCGGTAGGCGCACCTTTCCTGCATCGGAGGCACCCCGCGGCGCCATGCCCGCCCCGTAGCTCCCATAGCGGCTGTATTGCGGGCGCTGCCCCAGATAGGGCGAAGGACGAGCAGCATTTCCCGCTGGAGCGTTTTTCTCTCCGCCCGTTATCACTCTTGCCAGCGCACGACCAACCATCAACACGTGTCCGAAGGTGATGCGGAAGGCCAGGATGCTTACAAGGACAAAGAGACCGATGAGCACGACATGCTCCACGCCGACAGGCCAGCCTAGAAGCGGCTTCACAAGCAACTGGGCAATGACACCACCCGTCTTCCCGCCCAAAATCAAGTTGCTCTCAGCAAGCACGATCAGCCAGAGCATGACGAGGCCGATGACCAGCGACCAGCGAATGAAGCGCCGGTTGAGGATGCCTTCAACCAGGTGAGCAAGGGAGAAAGCGACGAGGCCGAGCGCCAGCACGTAGGACGACCAGCCAAAGAAGGTGGTGAAGAAGCCAGCGATAGGCCTCAGGACGGCAACCGAGTGAAAGACCGTGAGCGCCGCGAACAGCAGCAGGGAGAGAACCAGCAGCAGGAAGCCAAAAACGCGCTGCTGGTGATGCGGTTCCAGACTGTTCCAGGTACTGCGCGCCCAATCAATAAAGCGCGTATCCTGTGTCTTCGGAGGAGACGCAGGGCTGACAGAGGCGGCAGGACCGGACGATTTGCCTTTACGTCCTCTCGTCGATTTTCCGTTCTGGCCCTGTCTGCTCTGCCCACTCTGTCCGCGCTTCGTAGCAGGCAAAGACGTGCTGCGCGCAGCAGAAGCGGAGCCACCGGCCTTCTTGCCGGAGACTTTACTGCTCTGCCCGCCCTGCCCGGCGCGTATGCCGGAAGCGCTCAAGCTTCCCGCCGCACCGCTCACCCGCGACGCGCGCCGGGCGACATCCGCGTCGACGCTCGGCCCAACCCGTCTCTGCTGCCCTTTCTGCTCCTTGCTCGATCCGCCGCCTGCCATCGCAATGTCCTTCCTTATCGTTCAAGACAATTTCGAGAGACAAGAGTATGATAGCGCATTTGTTCCAGGGAAGCAAGTAGCAATTTCTGGCACCACTTGTTGCTTTATGGCATGTACGAGCCGCTTTTCAAGCGGTATGCAGAAGCCAACAAAAAAGCGATGCCGCAATGTTTCTTGCTGTATCGCTTTTTGTTGGCTCTGCGCTCAGGTTACACTTCCATCACGACCGGTATGATCATCGGACGACGATGGGTTTTGTCATAGAAGAACTCGCTCAGGCTGTGCTTGATCTTATCTTTGAGGTAAGCCCAGTCCGCAGCATGTCCTTGCTGGTCGAGCTGCGCGAGATCTTCCAGCACGCGCCGCCGCGCCTCATCTAGCAGCTCCTCGGAGTCGCGCATATAGACGAAACCACGGGAAACGATATCCGGCCCGGCCAGTGGCTGGCCCGTCTCCTTATCGACGGTGATGACCACGACCAGGATGCCATCTTGCGCCAGAACCTGGCGGTCGCGCAGCACAATCTGGCCCACGTCGCCCACGCCGAGGCCATCGACAAAGACGTTACTGGCTGGCACGTGACCACCCAGCCCGATCCCCTCTTCGCTTACCTCTACGACATCGCCATCTTCGGCAACCACGATATGATCTTCTGGAATGCCCAGCGAGTGCGCCAGCTTGGCGTGCAGGATCAACTGCCGGTACTCACCATGAATGGGCATGAAGAACTTCGGACGCACCAGGCTGAGCATCAGCTTCAACTCTTCCTGCGCGGCGTGGCCCGAAACATGCACATTAGAGATGGCCGAGTAGAACACTTCCGCGCCCTGGCGGAACAGATTGTTGATAGTGCGATGCACCATGCGCTCATTGCCCGGCACAGGCGTGGCCGAAAGGATGACGGTATCGCCGGGCTGGATATGCACCAGCCGGTGGTCGCCACTGGCAATGCGTGTCAGCGCGGATGTCGGCTCGCCCTGGCTGCCCGTACAGACAATCACTAACTGATCCTCCGGGCACTTGTTGATATCCTCGGCGCGCATCATCATACCTTTGGGCATGCGCAGGTAGCCAAGCTCGATCGCCATCTGTACGTTATTCTGCATGCTGCGCCCGACAAAGGCGACATGACGCTCATAGCGTTCGGCAGTCTCCACAACCTGCTGCACACGCGAAATCAACGAGGCGAAGGTAGCAATCAGAATACGCCCCGGCGCGTTGGCGAAAATCTTGTCCAGCGACTCGTTAATCACCCGCTCGGACGGCGTGAAACCGGGAGTCTCAACACGGGTGCTGTCGCCCATCATTACCAGCACGCCCTCGTTACCGATGCGAGCCAGCGTCCCGATATCGGCGGAGCGACCATCAATGGGTGTGTAGTCAAATTTGTAGTCCCCGGTATGCAGTACCGCGCCAATGGGGGTGTGAATCACGACGCCGGCGGCATCGGGAATGCTGTGGTTGACATGGAAGAACTCCGCCAGACACTCTCCCAGTTCAATCTGGTCGCCGGGCGTCACCACATTCAGCGTTGCCTTATCGGCCAGCCGCTGCTCCTTCAACTTCACATTGATGAGGCCAGCCGTCAGGCGTGTGGCAAAAACAGGAGGGAAATCCAGCATCGGCAAGATGTAGGGAAGCGCGCCGATATGATCTTCGTGACCGTGGGTGATAAGGATACCACGAATGCGGTCCTTCTTATCCGCCAGGTAGGTTGTATCAGGAATAACCAGATCTACACCGAACATCTCATCATCGGGGAACATTACCCCGGCATCAATCACGATAATGTCGTCACCATGCTCCACGACGACCATATTCTTTCCGACTTCTCCCAACCCTCCCAGCGGGATCAGTCGAATATTCTCAGTTGTCAAGGTACAAAAAACCTCCTCACTACACCACAAGGTATAGCTCCACTATAAAAACGATATTGCATAATGTATCTCCACTTCTGTCTTCTCCAACAGAAGCAAAAGGCATGCTAAGCAAGCCGGAAATAAAAGAAACCGGCCAGAATGTAAATAGATCAGATTAATCCTATTATTCCATTTACTAATGTACCATAGACCCATCGAAATAGCAAGCGAGGATAAGCAGTAGCTTCTTATATCTAGAACACTGGAAACCGCTTTTCTCTTCCCTGCCTTCTCGCCAGACGCGCAGTGAGCGCGCAAAACGGGCAGAATTGCGACGCAATTCTGCCCGTTTTGCGCGCTCACTGCGCGTCTATTTTCCCATCGCCACGAGGTCAGCGGCCAGCTTAGCGGCATCGAAGCTGCCCCAGCCTGTTGCCATATCGAAGTCGTTGGTGACCGGGTAAGCGCCGCCGTTGATACCCAGTTCGTCATTGTTGGACGGCACGCTGGGGTCGCCGGGCGGTGTGATATCGTGGAAATCGGTGTTGTAGCGCGAACTGGCCCCGATCTGGTAGAGCAAGGGATTGAGGAAGCCAACAACACTCTTGCCGTGCTGCGCAGCCTCCTGGTTGGTCAGCGCGATCATCGCCGCCCACATGGGAGCCGCCGCTGATGTGCCGCCAACCGTGATCCAGCCACCTCCACCCACGCCGGGCAGGCCGCTGCCGGTACAGTTGGAGCCGACCGTGCAGTAGACGTTATAGCCTGTCTGGGGATCGGCGTTCAGCGAGACATCGGGTGTCTCGCGCATCCCGTTGGAGTAGGAGTTCTGCACGCCGGGTCCAGTCTGCCAGGAAGGCTGCTTCCAGTACTGGCTCAGGCCGCCGCCGCCCGCGCCGCCGAAGAAGCCATCGTTCCACACGTGCTCAGACTGGTAGCTGTTGTTGCTGTTGAGCGAGAGCGTGGTGCCGCCCACGCCGGTGACATAGGGCTGCGCGGCAGGATCGTCTGCCACGAGCGATGGATCATAGGTCTGCTCAAAGCAGGTCTCGCTGCCGCTATCGCCAGCCGCGACGAGGATAGTCTGGCCCTGAGCAGCCGCCTCCTGGAAGAAGGTGTTCTCCTGCTGCGCCTCCGTCTGGCCCGCCGCCGTCTCGCATTGGCCCCAGCTCACACTGACGACAGGCGTGCGGTCACTGACGATACGGGCGAACTCGTCGTTGTAGCCCTGCGTCGTGTTGGGCGCTTCGTAGACGATCAATTTCGACAGGTTGGGAGCCATGCTCACGATGGTCTCGATATCCAGTTCGACCTCGATAGCACCAGCGCCAGGCTGACCGTTGAAGCCATCCAGGATGACATTTTGCAACGGCACGCTGCCGCCGCCGAAGCACTGTGTGTACGCCTGGATATCGCTGGCTGAATAGCCGTCCAGCTCAAAGACCCCTACCGTCTGCCCCTGTCCCTGCAAGCCCGCACTGTGCAGCCCATCGTAGTCATAAGCTGTGGAGAGCTGGCTGGGGATATAGGCCGTGCCGGTGCTGCTCCCGCTCTGACCGGGGCCGGGGCAGTTACTCGCTTTTGGTCTGAACAGGCTACTATTTTGTGAGACGATGGGGGGATGGAAGAACTGGCTGGCATCGTCCAGGCCGGTGAGCGAGGTGATATCCTGGGCGATGTAGGCCGGGAGCCTGGGAGTGTTGCGGTTGGCGAAGAATTGACGACCATCCGGTGCGCGGTAGCTATTGATGGTTACGCCGAAGACGCGCTCCGCCAGCGCCTCCGGGCCACTGAAGTCGACCAGCAGACGATCGGGATACGTTCCTGTGACGGTGAAGCCCTGCTGTGTCAGGTAGTCGATAACTGCTTGCTGCTCTGCCGCCGTCGGGCCAAATTCCTGCGTGAACTGCGCGACGGTCAGATACTGGTGGTACTGAGAAGAGGATGGATCATACAGGTTTCGCAGCAAGGCGTTCAATTCCTCCTGATTGCGCAGCGCCAGGCCGACGCTCATCTGCAACGTCCGGCTCTGCCGATCGCCGCCCAGTAACTGACTCAACTTAATCAGGGAAGGGGAATTGCCTACATCCACGGGGCGAAACAGCTCGGCCTGAGCCGAGGGAACAAGGTGGCCGGGGTACAGGAAGCCACCGAGGAGCAGGACGAGCGCGAAAGCGAGAAATACTACGAGCTTGTGACGCACAATGCCCTCCTTACAAAGTTTGAGGAGACAAGGAAGCTATTCTCCTCTCGCTTTGAAAGAACGAGGGCCGCTCGACAAATCGCAGATGTAAGAAGTGGAAGCAGAGACGAAAATGGCGGCGCGCGCGCGCGCCGCCATTTTCGTCTCTGCTTCCACTTCTTATGAGAGCAATTGCTGTTCGTTGAGAGGGCCGAGGGCGGTGAGGATCTGCTTCTCGCGCATGGGGAAGCGATGGAAGGCATCCATCACATCTTTCGTTGTCACCTTCTCGAAACGCTCGATCTCTTCCTCGATGCTGAGCAACCGCCCTTCTGTCACCCAGTCAGAGGAGAGCGAGCGCATGCGCACGAAGGTGGACTCGCTGCTCAGCACGAGGTTGCTGATCCATTTATCTTTGGCGCGGCGCAGTTCATCCTCGTGGACGCCATCCTCCAGCAGGCTATCCAGTTCGCTGCGCAGCAGTTTGAGCACGCCCGGCGCGTTCTCCGGTGTCGAGTTGGCCTCCATGATGAACATGCCCGTACCCTCCAGCGCCCACACCGACGAGCCAACCGATTCCACCAGCCCCTTCTGGTAGATGTTCCAGTAGAGGCGTGAGCCTTCGCCGGAGCCAAAAATCGTGCTGCCCAGCAGGGCGGCATAGTAGCGGGGGTCGCGCATATCTACCGCTGGCATCGCCAGCAGCGTAATTTGCTGCTTGAGGGTGTTGTCAACAACGACATGGTTGTTGGCGCTCTGCGGCTCGTACGCTTGCACGTGGCGCGGCGCATCACCCATGCGCCAATCTTTACAGCGCGTTTCCACCAGGTTGACCACTTTCTCCCAATCGAAGTTGCCCGCGATAGCGAAGATCAGATTATTCGCCACGTAGCGCCGCCGCCAGTAGTCGCGCATCTGCTGGATTTTCATGTCGCGAATGCTCTCGCGGGTGCCGAGCACATCGTGACCGAGGGGATTGGAGTCGAAGTAGTCGCGCACCAGCAGATGCCAGGCCAGGTTATCCGGCTGGTCTTCGGAGCGGGCAATTTCGTTGATAATGACCTCTTTCTCCGTCGTGAAATCATCCTCCTGCAGTCGTGGGTACATCATATCGCTGAGGAGTTCAAAGGCGCGCTCCATATATTCACTGAGGACGCGGGCATAGAAAACGGTGGCCTCGTGCGAGGTAAAGGCGTTCAGTTCCGCGCCAATCTTATTGAATTCGAGCGTAATCTGCTGCCAGTCCAGCGTCTGCGTCCCTTTGAACACCATATGTTCGAGGAAGTGGGAGATGCCATATAAATCAGGTTCCAGTTCGTCACGCGAGCCGGTACGCACATAGTACGACAGCGCCACCGACTCAAAATCGGGCATAGGCTGAGCGACAACCTGCAAACCATTGCTCAAACGATGCGTCTTAAACACAGTACCATTGCCATTGCTTCCGGACTCTGCCATAAAGTTTTCCTCCAAACAGAAGAGAGCCAGTAGAGAGATAATGCATCTTTGTAGCATCATAGCCCGTGCTAAAGGAAATTGTCAAATTGATGCTTTCAAAACATTGCTGATACCGTTAGTACATATGTCTTGCCTATCCTGGAGGTGTCAGGTATACTCTCAGTAAGATACTAATCCTCTCATAACAAGAGAGATACCAGACAAGCTGGGAGGTCATGTTGCTATGAGTATTTCACCTTTATTCCAAGCCGCCGCAAATTTCTCCCCGCCCTTAATCAGGGATACCTATGAAGCGAGTAATAACATCACTCTTCATTGCGGAGATTCGCAAACCTTTCTGAAAACTATACCCGATGGAGCCATATCTCTTGTGATAACTTCTCCACCTTATAACATTGGGAAAGTTTATGAACGGAAGCAAGATATTACAGCATATCTCACAGGACAAAAAGCTGTCATCCGTGAACTGGTGCGAATTTTAGATCAACATGGAAGTATTTGCTGGCAAACCGGCAATTACGTTGATGATGGTGAAGTCTTTCCTCTGGATATTTTTTATTACGATATTTTCAAAGAGTATGGCCTTAAGTTACGCAACAGAATTATATGGCACTTTGAGCATGGCTTACATGCCTCGAAACGATTTTCCGGTCGCTACGAAACCATATTATGGTTCACTAAAGACGATGATTACACCTTCAACCTCGATCCGGTTCGTGTTCCTGCTAAGTATCCCGGAAAACGACACTTTAAAGGGCCAAATAAGGGCCAACCTTCCGGGAATCCATTAGGAAAGAATCCATCTGACCTCTGGGAATTTCTCATTGAGGAATGGGAAACCTGCATCTGGGAAATTCCAAATGTGAAAGCAAACCATATCGAGAAGACTAATCATCCATGCCAGTTCCCGGTGGAACTCGTTGAGCGTTGTGTCCTTGCACTTACAAAAGAAAATGATCGCGTTTTAGACCCATATTGCGGTGTAGGCTCTACCCTGATCGCTGCCCTTATGCATGGCCGCAAAGCCATAGGTGTGGACAAAGAGCAGGAATACGTATCCATTAGCAGGGAAAGAATCTTCCAACTTTACAATGGGACGCTAAAAACACGGCCATTAGGGAGACCAGTACATAAGCCAACAGGGCGTGAAAAAGTGGCACAGGTTCCACTCGAATGGATGCACCAGAATCAAAACAATGGAGAAAAATAGGCATGCGTATTGCCGGAATATATTCTTTCAACAATGGTAAGGAAGCCGTTAAAGAGCTTCATCGTGAGGAACTCACAGAGGTATTACAGGTTATAGAGACAGTCGATGCTGAAGGCTGTAAGACCAAAGTAAGCAGAGAAAAAACGATGAGGGACAGAGTACTCTATAGTCCCCCATGTCTCAACAAAGCTTTCAAGAGTGAGTTTAGTAGTAGAGGATGGGAAAATTACAAGGTGACTGCTGAGTATTCAACTAACTACTATGTTCCTGATTATGTACCTCCAGATAAAAGTGGGAGAGAATCTGCCCCTTTTCGTGACATGGACTTCGTAAAGGACAGGCCAGGCGTAGAGGTGCAATTCGGCAAGTATTCTTTCATGGTCTATAACGTGTGCGCCAAAATGACAATTTTCGCTAAAATGGGCGTAATAGATTGCGGCGTAGAGATTGTACCTGTAAAGGCACTCGTGGATAAAATGTCCACCGGGGTCTCTTATTTTGAACAGTTTGTGTGGGATCTAGAGCATCGCGGGGTCGCTGATATCGATATTCCTGTACTCATCATTGGTATAGACACAGATGGCGTAAGGCCGAAAGAATTCAAAATAGCGGAAGCCAGACAGCCCTATCTATTTTTTGATAGCTGAAGAAGAATTTCACCTCTACTTCGCCTTTATTAGCTGATGAAGTTCATCAAGAACAACACCCCACGGCACCTCGTTCCTGGGTGGTCAGGAATGGGTTGGTATATCCATGCTAACAGTTCCAGGTAGTATCTGTGTTCGTATGTCTGACACTGTATTTCAAAGACACTTAGAGCTGCTTCTCCAACGCCTGAATGTACCAACACAATCCTACCTTAAGATGGTTGAATACGGAAGAGACCTGTGATATGCTACATGCGTTACGCAAAATGGGGTGGTGTAATGCAGTAGCACCGCCATATATTTACTTATTTCGCTGTATACAGCGATGTAGAGCGTTGAGTATCCTCTGTAGCGTGAGGGGTGAGCGAAGATGTCGACCGCAGTCTGGCAAGGACCGGGGCCACAACCAGAAGAAGCGTATCCGCTGCCATTACTCAGACAATTATTACAGGAAATGATGCGCCACTTCGCTGCTGGTGGTGGCTGCATTGCCTTGCGCGATGACACTATCAACCAGATGGTGGTTCGGCTGCACCTGCGCGTCCGTACTGTGGAAACTACTGCCAGCGCTGCTCCCGCGCTCAATACGAGTAGTGTGTCCTCTAGCGGTGCGACGTCGTTCCCATCTTCCATACCTGCCACGCCTTCCCCATCCTACACGCCTGTACCCATGCCAGATCAGATGTCTCCCACTGCGCCTTCGCCGGAATCCACCATAGTACCACCGCCCTCTGTGGCAAGTCGCCGCCCGGCGAGCACGCTCCCTGCCGATCAACCCGCTTCGGTCACAGGACAGATGAAGCGGGTGGTGAATCCCGCCGAGATAGAGGTCGTTCCCCCGCAAAACGACCCGCTCTTTCCCATTGGCGCGGCCTATCCTGCTGGTTATGACCTGATCGGCGCCGCGTGGCGCGGCGGCGAGCCATACGTCATGAAGCACGAAGACTTTCTCACGTTCTTCCGCGACGGCGCGCCTCTGCCTGGACTGGACCCGCAGCCAACACGCTACCTGGTGGTTCCAATCAAAGAGGCAACGCTGCCCGATGAGGTACGGGGCAAGAAAAAACAGCCTGCTATTCTGGGCGTCATTGTCCTCTATCAACTGGCGGGTGAAGCGCCCGCGCCCGGTTTCCAGCAAAGGCAGCGCCACGAAACGCTGCTCTACGCCGAACGTTTCGCCCTGTACCTGCACAATGAGCAATTGCGCCGCGCGCAGGAACGCAACAAAGAATATTTGCGCCGCTTGCAGGATATCAGTGGCGCCTTTCCGGCTACCGCGCACCTGTCTGACCTGCTGGAACATACCCGGCAATTCGCCGCCAGCGTCGTCGATTTCTCCTCAATGGTAGTCACGCTCTACGACCGTGAGAGCAGGCGCATCTACGATGTGTATGCCATCCACAACGGGCAAAAAGTCGAGGGCCTGCCGGACCTGGAACATACGGCGGAGCCAGTGCAGCGTCCGGTCTGGTGGCGCGTCACGCAGGAAAAGCGCCCGCTCTCCTTCGCGCCAAACCAGAAACACCCAGAAGAGTATGATGAACTGCTCGGCGGCATCTGGGGAGATCAGCACAGCGCCGAATCGTTCCTGCTGCTGCCCATGAAGATGTTCAACCGCGTCATCGGCTCTCTGTGCCTTACCAGCACGCACGCGAATGCGTACACGCCGGAAAAAATCCTCATGCTTGAAACGATGGTGCAGATCATCACCGTTGGCATCGAAAATGCCCGGCTCTACGATCAGGCTCACGTCTCCCTGCGCGCCGCCCAGGAACGGGCCACGAACCAGGCGGCGATGAACAGCGCACTGCAATCGATCAGCACCATGCTGGACTTGAATGAACTGCTGCACAAATTTGTTGAGACCGCCGGGCGCATGGTACAGGCGGAGATGTGCGCCTTCTTCCAGCTTTCCAGAGAGAAAGATGTCCTCATCGCGCAGGCGATGTACGCGTCGTCAAAGTCCGGGAACCAGGAAAATGATGCAGCGCCAGGTCACGATCACACGCACGATGAACTCATCACGCTCATCCACCTGCCCTTTAAAGGCTCGCTGCTGGAAAAAAAGGCCGAGGAGAGCTTCTTCTACCTGGAGCCGTCTGAAGCCGAGGAGCTGGCGCGGCACAGCAACGAAGGCGGGGCCATCTTCCTGCACGAGATAGAGTTCCAGAAGATGTTGATGGTGCCGCTCGTCTACCAGTCAGACCTGGTGGGCATGCTGGTCGTGAACCTGCCGACGCCGCGCCGCGCCTTCCGTCCCAACGAGGTGGGTATGTTGCTGGCTATCTGCTCCCAGACGGCCAGCGCCATCCGCAACGCCCAGCTCTTTGAAGAGCTTCAGGAAACCAACGCCGAGTTACAGCACATGAACCGGCTCAAGGACGAATTCCTGGTCACCGCCTCGCACGAACTGCGCACGCCCCTCAGCGCCATCAGCGGCTACTCCTCGCTGCTCAAGCGGCAGAGCGGGCGTATCAGTCCCCAGCAAATTATGCGCTTCGCCAGCAAAATCTCCGGCGCGGCGCAGCAACTGGGCGACCTTGTAGCGAGTATGACGGAGGCATCCCGTATAGGAACGGTAGACAAAAAGCTCGACCTGCAACTCAGCGCGGTCCAACTGGCGGCGGCAGTCGAAATCGCCAGCAGCATGCTCAGCGTCAATGTCGAGCAGAAAATGGTCGCGCACGTGGCACCAGACCTCTGGGTACATGGCGACCCTCTGCGCGTGCGCCAGGTCATCTCCAACCTGCTGGACAATGCCGCCAAATACTCGCCGCCCGACAGCACCATCGAGCTGACCTGCAGCACGACAACACTGGCTCGCGTGCCGCTGTCCAGCGAGGCATTGATCGAGGCAGACCCCGCACAGCCTGTGGTTCTGGTGCGTGTCCGCGACGAGGGGGAAGGCATGCAGGAAGAGGAACGCGAAAAGATCTTTGAGAAGTTTGTGCGCCTGCCGCGCTCGCTGACAACGCCGGTGCGCGGCTCCGGGCTTGGTCTCTATATCTCGCGCCGCTATATCGAGGCGATGGGCGGCAAACTCTGGGTGGAAAGCAGCATTCCGGGCGAAGGCTCGACCTTCACCTTCTACTTGCCGCAGGTTCCAGCCCCTGAAATGAGCAAACAGGAAGATGCAAACGAAAGCGACTTTGAAACCAGATAAAATTCTCGTTGTAGACGACGATCCGATCATTCGCGACATGATGGTCGACATTCTCGACCTTGAAGGCTATCCGGTGCAGGTGGCACGCAACGGTTTGCAGGCCCTTGAGGTTTTACAGGGCAAAGAAAACTTCCTGGTCTTCCTCGACCTGCTCATGCCGGTTATGAGCGGCGGAGAAGTCTGCCTTGCCCTCGCTGCGGAGCCAGAGCTGCGCCGCCGCCATATCATCGTGCTTATCTCCGCCCTCGATCGCCTGGACGAGGCCGCTTCCCTCAACGTCAACACCGTCATGCCCAAACCATTCTCCACCGACGACGTCATGCGCATTGTGGAATCGTACATGAAATGATTTTGCCTGATATTGGTATTCTCCGCTGCTTTGTCGTACATTACAGACGACGAACTGCGTTTTGCGAACAAGAACTCAGGAGCAAGGATTGACTACTTCTCACAAACAGAACAGGCGAGTGCGTTTTCAAGATCGTTCCTTTGCGACCGGGCGCTTTGTCGGCGTCAACGGCTATCGCGTCAATCTGGCGGCGTTTGGCAGGCTGGTGAGCGGGGCTGGCTACATGCTGCGCGAGACGCCGCACTTTCTGCTGGGCCTGCGCGAAGGCGCGCCGACATTGATCATTCACCGCTTCGCGCCCGAAGAGATCGACCGGGCGCTGGGACACTATTTCATAGACGAGTTGAGGCCAGCAGGCCTTGTCACAAATCCAGAGGAGTTTGCCCATGCCTTCGCGGCGGTCATCGGCTCCCTCTTCCCCTCTGACCCTGATCGCGGCTGGCATCTTTTCAGCAGCAACATCTTGCAGCGCTACCACCGCATCCTGGATGCAGAGAGCGAACCAGAAGCTGATGACCCGGCGCGACCCGCCGATGTCTTTGTCCCGCTCTACCGCCGCGTCTCCTCGCTCATCGCCGGGAACAGCCTGCTCGACGCGGGCTGCCTGTCGGGTTATTTACCGCTGCTGCTCGCCGAGAAAATTCCCTCCCTGACGCGAGTAGTGGGAGTCGATATCAGCGCGGACCCATTTACCGTCAGCCGTGCCATCGCCGCAGAGCGCGGCCTGACAAACGTGCAATTCGCGCAGGCCGACCTGCTCTCCCCCGATCTGCGTTCCCTCGGCTGCTTCGACACGGTCACAACCCTGCACGTGCTTGAGCACTTCACCGCAGCAGACATGTACCGCGTGCTGGCGAATCTTCTATCCATCACCAGCCAGCGCCTGCTTATCGCCGTTCCCTACGAGACGGATGAGCCAGAACCCATCTACGGCCACCAGCAACTCTTCACCCCCGAAAAACTTCAGGCCGTCGGGCAATGGTGCCTCGAACAGTGGCCCGGCAACAGCATGCACTACGAAGAGTGCGCAGGAGGGCTGTTATACATTGATCGATGAATCTTACCCGCGTACAAAGAGCAGGGAGCAGCCATGCACGAGAAGGGTGGCGACGAGGGCGAGGCTGAAGGTGGCAGCGATACCCCACTGCTCTAGCAGAGCGGCGACAATCAGGAAGAAGACGGCGAAGGCGAAGGAGCCGCCGGCCACCCCACGCAGAAAGCGGGCGGCGGAGGTAGACCAACAATCCAGCCACTGACGGCTGGTCCCCAGCGCCGACCGGCAAGGCTCACCAGCCCGATCAAGAGGGGAGTCAGCAGAAGTTTGAAGACGAAGAGTACCATGCAGAAATAAAGCCTTTCTTGAAACGCCAGAGCATTTTTGTAGGGGCGCTATGGAGTATAGCATCATTTCGACGCGGTCGCCGCGAGTTGGACCTGTTCTAACGTCAGGCTGCGCCCTTCCGTCCACGCGGCCCGGAAACGCTCCTCGCCCAGACGTTCGCGGGCTGTGGCTATGGCCTGGACATAGGAGACACGGTAGACGGGCGCTATGGGCGCGACTATTGAGGCGCGAACGGAGGCTGCCAGCGCCCAGAGCCGTACTGCTCTTTCCGGCTCACCCTGCGCCACCAGCAGTTCCCCGTATCCTTCCAGGCATGCGGCGTTCAGCTCTCTTGCCTCTGTGTCGTGCAGCAGTTCCTGGCTCCCGGTATAGAGCGCCTGTGCCTCTGCAAGTCTTCCCTCTTGAAGGGTCAGGCGCGCGAGGGCAACGAGCGCCTCTGCCCTGCCGAAGCGGTCCCCCAGCGCCTTAAATGCATCTACGCCCTCCTCCAGCAATGAGCGCGCCCGCGTATGTTCATGCTGAGCCAACGAGATTTGACCCAGCAGGCTGAGGACAGAGGCGGTGAGCCTTCTATTGCCCACTGCTTTGAACAAGGCAAGGCTCTCTTCCGCCAGTAGCCGTGCCTGCGTCAGATCGCCACGAGAAAGAAAGTGTGCCCGCGCAAGCAGGTAGAGCGGGTAGGCAGCGCGATAGCGTTCGCCTGAAGCGTTATAGCGGGCGAGATTCTTCTCCAGCAGTGAGATAGCCCTGGCATAATCTGCCTGAGCAATAGCTACCTGAGCCAGGGACTCGCGCGTCGCGGCCATACGCTTCAAATCTCCCTGCTGCCTGTAAATCTCCAGCGCCTCTTCCAGCATGCGCCGGGCCAGCTTATAAGCATTTCGCGCCCTGGCAAGATTGCCCTGCATGCTCAGGATATGCGCCATAGCTGCTCTTTCCCCACTTTCGCGGAACAGCAACTGGCTCTCACGCAGAAAGGCAGCCGCGCGCTCGTTGTCATCCTGCATCAGGGCCAGGACCCCGGCTTCGTACAGCGCCTGGGCGCGCCGGGTCGGCTCTACAGAGATGCTGGCCTCCAGCGCACGCGCCAGAAAAGTCAGCCCCTCGTTGAAGTAGCCACGTATCTCCCAGAACCCGGTTAGCGCAATGCACAGGCGCAGCGCCTCCTCTGCTCGCGCGGTCTCTAACGGTGTGCGTTCCAGCAGCCACGCGAGGGCAGCGCGTAGATTCTCATATTCACTACCCAGGCGATCCAACTCCTCGGCCTGCGTTGCGCCGGAGAGGAGCGGGGCAGCCTGCTCCGCCCACGACAGGAAATAGGCCGCGTGCGCAGCGCGAGTCGTTTCCATCTCTCCTGCCCCGGCCAGGCATTCCAGCCCGTATTCGCGCAGCGTCTGCAACAGCCAGTAGCGGGTTTCACCCTTCCCCATCTCTGTCTCGTCCCCTTGAACGCGCTCCCGCCGTTGTAGCATGCTTTTATCAACCAGCGCCTCCAGTATATCCGGCACGCTGCCTTGCAGCACACTCACGGCTGTACACACCTGTTCGGCGGCCTCTCGCACGACCCCGTTGACAAAAACGGCAAGCCGCCGGAAGACGCGCTGCTCTTCGCCGCTCAACAGACGGTAGCTCCAGGAGATAGCGCTGCGCAGCGTCTGCTGGCGCTCGGGCATATCCTGCGCTTCGCCGCTCAGGACGGCCAGCCCCTGCTCTAACTGCGTCAACAACGTCTGTGGCGCAAAACGACGCACACGAGCCGCCGCCAGTTCGATGGCGAGCGGAATACCATCCAGCCTTGTGCAAAGCCGCGCTATGACAGGCGCGTTAGCGGGAGTGAGCAGGAAATTGGGCTGCACCGCACAGGCGCGCTGCACAAAGAGTTCGATTGAGGCATACTGCGAGAGCGCCCCCACGTCAGAGAGATGCTCCGCCTCGGGTAGCGTCAAGGGCGGTACTTCGAAAATATGCTCAGCCTGCACGTGCAGCATGCTCCTGCTCGTCACCACTATCTTCAACAGGGGACAGGCAGTCAGCAGCTCGACAAGATACTTGCGCGCCGCGACCACATGCTCGAAGTTATCCAGAATCAAAAGCAGGGAGCGCTCTTTCAGCGCCGTTTTCACCGACTCAACAAGCGGGTAGCTTTTCTCCTCCTGTATATTGAGCGCCTGCGCAATGGCGGCAATTACGCCTTCGCTCTCACTCACCTGATCGAGCGCTACAAAGACCACACCATCCTCGAACGGATCATACGCGGCGGTTTGCGCAAGCCGTGACGCGACCTGCAAGACCAGCCGCGTCTTCCCCACGCCTGCGGCCCCGAGCAGTGTGAGCAGGCGCACATCCTCACGATGCAGCAAGGCGCAGATTGATCCAATCTCCTCTGCGCGACCAACAAACGAGGTAGAAGGCGAAGGCAGGTTGCACAAGGGACGCCGGGCATTCAGAGCGGAGAGTGACGGAAAATCGGCGGACAGGCCCGGCACTACAAGCTGGAAAAGCTGGCTCGCCCCCTGGATATCTTTGAGCCGGTAGCTGCCCAGATCGCGCAGGCTCACCTCTTGCGGCAGCTCGCCAGCCACCAGATCGTAGGTCGCACGCGAGAGCAAGACCTGTCCGCCATGCGCAATGCTCATGATGCGCGCCGCCCGGTGAACATCCAGACCGATGTAGCCCTCCTCCGTGGGCTGTGGCTCACCGGTATGAAGCCCCATACGCGCGCGCACAGCGGCCTCGTCGGGCCACCGCGTTTCAAAGAGAGCTCTTTGCGCATTGCTGGCGGCATAGATCGCGTCGAGGGCGCGTTCAAAGACCGCAAAAAAGGCGTCCCCTTGCGTATCGACTTCGTAGCCATGCCACTGTTCAAAGGCCGTGCGCAGCAGACGCCGGTACTCTCTCAAGACCTGAGCGTACCGCGTTCCCAGGCGCTGGAGCAAGTGCGTTGACCCCTCCATGTCGGTAAAAAGCAGTGTCATCACGCCTGTTGGAAGCTTGCGCACAACAGATACCCCCCAGACATACGTTCAAATTCGACCTGTACCAGAAGTCTCTTGTCTAATATCTTATCAGATACCATACGACCTTGACCATCTGTAGGATTTCTTAATGCATCTCGTGGTCAAAGTGTTCCATTTTGTGGGCGGGTTTGTTCATCATGCGCAGCATGGGCAGGCCACCTGTACGGATGAAGCGGATCACAAGGACGGCGGCGAGAATAAGGAAGAGAATGTTGAGGACGGTGGTATAGTTCCAGTGTATGCCCCCGGTAATGGCAACGATGTTGCGATGCTGTGGAATGATGCCGAGGGCCGCGAACAGGAATTCGACAATGTAGCCTGCTGCCGCCATGGTGATGTAAAACGTGAGCAGGATGTAGCCCATAACCTTCCAGCCGTAGTATTTGCGATAGATGTCGAGAATGGGCAGGATAATCAGGTCGGCGAAGATAAAGCTGATCACACCGCCAAAGCTGATGCCGCCGCGCCAGAGCACAGCCGCCAGTGGCACGTTGCCAACCGAGCAGACAAAGCTGATAATGGAGACCAGAGGACCTACCAGCGGCCCCTCTATGCGCGCAGCCGTGGGATTGCCGCTCAGGAAAAAGGCGCGCCAGAAGGAATCCGGCACCCACGCCGCCAGCGCACCAGCAATGAGCAGGCCAAGCACGATATCTAGCCAGACCGAGGCCCAATCCATCACGAAGAAGTTGCTGACGGCGGTAAAGCCTGCGCGGCTGAACAGTTTTGACCAGAAGGAGCCGCCCTGCACGCTCATATCCATCGCGGCGTGGCCCTCCATGCGGCCTACCAGATTTTTCTCTGCCTGCGCCTTCGCCTCCCGTACCAGGCGCGGCTTGAGCGTCAGACGGAAGATGATGCCGATGAAGATCACCATCAGGATGCCGCCCAGAAACTCCGCCAGCGCGAACTGCCAGCCCATCAGCACAATGAGGATGATGCCCAGCTCAATCACCAGATTCGTCGAGGCCAGTTCAAAAGCCATCGAGGCCGTGAAGCTGGCCCCCTTTTGAAAGATCGAGCGCGCCAGCGCCACCGCCGCGTAGGAGCAGGAGCTTGAAGCAATGCCAAAAAGTGTCGCGAAGGTGAGGCACTTCGGCCCATTGCACCCCAGCGTCTTCGCCATCGCTTGATGCGAAACCACCGCCTGCACAATCCCTGAAAGCGTAAAGCCGAGAATTAACGGCCACAGAATCTCCCAGAACATGCTGAACGACGCATACAACGCCTGCCCGATGGCCTGTAAGACCTGCATGAAAGCTCCTTTCTCTTCACCTACTTACGAACCGGACAATCGTTTCACGAAACGCGCTATCCACGCGGACACATCAGCATTCCGCGCTATCCGCGCGCGCTTTTCACCGTAACGTTCCTGCGCATATGCGGTGGTCAGCTCATCCAGCAGCGCGGCATCAGAGCTACTGCCTTTCTCTTGCGCGCCGACCTCTAGAGAGCGCTGCTTGATCTTCGCGTCAAGGGCGAGCAGGCGCGCTTCGTACTCGGCGGGTGTCTCATCAGGCCGGTGTGCCAGCGCGGCGCCCTGGTCGGATAGCGCCTGTAGCAATTCGCGGTAGCGGGCGCGGGCGGAATCTGGTGGGAGGGGTTCTAGCATAACTGCCTCGTCTTTCTGCCGTGCTTTGCGGCGCTCCCCAAGACGCTCTCTCAAAACGGATTGCATGGATAAGCTCTCCCGTTCCTCCTCACTCTCATCATCGATATGCAAACGCAGGCGGCGCAGGATGGCCCGGATGACGAGCACGACAACGACCAGCAGGGCGAGCAGGAGCAGCAGGCGCAGAAAGTTCACTACATCGGCAGGCAGAGGCGGGGACGGCGTGTGATGCTGGTTGGCAGAAGGAAGCGGAACAACTGGCACTGCTCTTCCCGGCATTGGCGCAAAGATCGGTGCCAGCAATTTCAGAAGGAAATTCAGTAGCGGAGTAAGCAGACCAATCAGCCAGCCGACAAGTAAGCCCAGCTCATTCCAGAAATCCGTCATTATGCCTGTCACTATACTAAACGAGAAGGTCTCGAGCGCAAAGGCCGCCACTGTGATAACGCTCCAGAACAGCGTCAAGATCACCAGCCAGAGGCGGGTCGGGTCGCCCGTCGCCTTGCCGGAGACGCGGTAGACGTTTTCTCGCCTGATGAAGCTGATGCGTGTAAAGGACAGGCAAAGCACGCCGCTCAAGAAGTAGATAAGCAGTCCGCGCCCCACTGCCTCGTGCAAAGCGGTATAGGAAAGACCATACTGGTAGAAAGAACCGAAGTAGAGAGCTGTTAAGACCAGCACGATCAGCAACACAATAAAGCCGATCTTAAAGGAGGTAATCAGGTATTCGTCGCGGCGCTCTAAACGCGACAGCCGGATGCCGCGCCGCCAGAGCCAGATGAGCAGCCCGGCAACGACGACGAGCGCCAGAATGTTATTCAGCAGTTGCCAGTGCGTCACGAGTGCCAGCGCGAAGGCGAGGCAGAGGCCAAGCACGTGCAGCACTTCCATCCACTCCGTACCCAGATTTCGCTGTTGCACCAGGTAATATACCAGCATGGCCCACCACTGCAATCCCAGCATCAGCAGCGTAATGCTCACCGGGTCAAGCAGGGCCGAGGCATTTTCACCCTGGAAGGCCGAGGCGAAAAATAGCAGCACGAGGAAGATCGGCTGCGTCTCCATAAGACTGGCCGTGACGGGAATGATGACCTGCTCAACCCAGGAGAAGGCTGGCTGAACCGGCGCCGACGCTGGCGTCGTCGCCGACTGCCGTGCTGGTGACGTTGTTGGTGGCCGACTTCTGTTCGCCGACGGCCTTAAGAAGTTCACGCCAATGCTCCTTTCCACCGAGAAAATGGACGGGGAGACCATATGTCGGGGTAAGGTTTTCCTCGTCGAGGTCGTTTGTCAGCGCGAGATAGACGGCGTTGTTGCGCCTGCGCAGCTCCAGCAGCCGCTCTACAGTTTCCTCGTCTAGCGAGGAAGCGGCGCTCACCAGCAGGATGGTCGTGCCATCAGGAAACATCTCATCATCCATATCGATCACCGCCCGTATCGAGGAGTTGTATTGAGGCACCAGCCTTGCCAGCGTGGAGAGCAGCAGTTCATACTGTTTCGGGTCTGAAGCAAAAGGAACCCTGGCAGAACCGCTCACGACCTCCGGCAGAGGCAATATCTCCCCATCGCCCCGGTGAACATCCCGCTTCGCCGCCACCTGCTGCATTGTCTCCTGTACCTTTGCCTTGCCCGCTTCCTGTTCGGCCCGCGAAGCAGCCAGGGCACCATTCGCCAGCAGGCCCACCATGTAGCCTTCGTCAAGCGCCCACATCGCCAGCGAAGCGGCGGCGGAGATGGTAAATTCCTGCATCTCCGGGTCCGTCTTCTCCGTTCGTTGATCGTAGTTCCAGACATCCAGCAGGATGAGGAGGCGACGCAGGGCGGGCGGCTCGTAAATCTTGCTCTTCAACTCGCCCGCGTGGGCGGTGGCCTTCCAATGAATGCGGCGCGGATCATCACCCAGAACATAATCGCGAATACCGGAGACGCGCAGGGGGTCTTCGAGCAACGGGCGTGGCAGCACATTTTCGCCAAGCGGGTTGACCGGCGCGAGACCAAAAGCCTGCACAGGCACGACCAGCGGGTAGACCAGTAAGGCCACCGAGGCGGGAACGGTCAGGTCGCTCTCAAGCCAGCCAAAGGGGTCGCTGCTGCTCAACCTCACAGGACCGAAGGTGTGGAAGCCGCGCTCCTCACAGCGCATGCGATAGTGGCGGGTCACGCGCTGGAATGACCAGAGCAGCCACGTACTACTCAGCGTGTCTCGTCTCACCATCTGCAAGCGCGAGGTTTTCCTGGGGATAAGAGCCAGTGGAGGCGTAATCTTGTTCTCGACCTGCAGCCACGGCAGCGGCAGCAATTTCTGATTCTCGATGCTGATGGAAAGCGTGACATCCTCACCAAAGAAGGCGTGTTGATGATCGACCGCCTGGCGCACGAGGAGATGACGCAGCGCCAGGCGGTACCAGAGATCCGGCACAAGGCCGACCAGCAGCGTGAAGAGGGCGGCAAGGAACAGGATCGATTCTTGCAGCACCGCGCTCAGCACAAAGAGGATCAGCGCGAGTGCATACCAGGCGCGGCGCTGTTTCAGTGTCTCATCAGGCTCAATCTCCAGCAGGTCGGTCTTCATCTCTCACCTGTTGCGCGGCGGCGCAATCTTCTCAATCGGAACAGGCGTCGTTGCCAGGATATTCTTGATAATCTCGTTGCTCTGCATGCCGCGCATGCGCGTACGCGACGAGGTGAGCAGGCGATGACCCAGCACGCCTGGAGCCAGTCGCTTCACGTCATCTGGCAACACGTAGTCGCGCCCCCGCATGGCAGCATATGCCTCACACGCACGATAAAGGGCCAGCGTTCCACGCGGGCTGACGCCAAGCTGCACCGAGGGATGGCCGCGTGTCGCCCGCACAATCGCCAGCAGGTAGCGTTCCACCTCCGGCTGCCAGTAGACGGCGCGTATCGCCTGCTGCATTGCCAGCAGTTGCTCGGCACTGGCAACGGGTTGCAGCGTCTCCAGCACCTCCTCCTGCTTAAAGCGGCGCAAGATGGCCTGCTCCTCATCTTCAGAGGGGTAGCCAATCTGCACGCGCAGCAGGAAGCGGTCGAGCTGCGCCTCCGGCAAGGGGAACGTTCCTTCCAACTCAATCGGGTTTTGTGTCGCGATGAGCAGGAAGGGCTTCGGCAGCGGCATACTCACCCGTTCAACTGTCACCTGACGCTCCGCCATCGCCTCCAGCAGGGCCGATTGCGTTCTGGGCGTTGCCCGGTTCACCTCGTCGACCAGCAGAATCTGCGTGAAAATTGGTCCCTGGCGGAAGATGAACTCGCTGCGCTTCTGATCAAAGTAGCTCACGCCGGTAATATCGGTCGGCAGCAGGTCGGGCGTCCCCTGCACGCGCTGGAACGTCGCGCCGAGGGAGCGTGCCAGCGCCTTCGCCATCATCGTCTTACCAATTCCCGGCACATCTTCCAGCAAGACATGTCCATCGCTCAGCAGTGCCACCAGCAGCAGGTCGATCACGTCCGGCTTGCCGATAATCACCCGCGCTACATTCGCCCGCACCACCTCCGCAAACCGCTGTACTGCCTGCAACGAAGGAGAAATACTCTCAGTACTCATCGCAACAACGCTCCAATCTCCCGCTACCAGGATAACAACCTGTTGTTAGATCACCAGTGGTAGCGGTGTTTCAAGGACAGTTCGCTCTCTTTAATCATAGAATCTGTATGCTCTCTCTGCCAATATGAAAAAAAACGTGCTGTACGTTCGTGTCTTCACATTGGTATCGCTATTTGCTATAAAATATATAGCATATCGCTATTTATATTGTCAAGTCCAGAAAAGCCTCCTCATCTGTGGAGAAGAAAACCAGATTCCGTAGGGGCGAGCACAAGGCATCGCTCCTACGGCTTTCCCTCAAGGAGAAAGATGAGAAAACGGCTGAGCTTGACGCGGAAGGGCCGCACAGCGCACAATAAAGCATGAGTTTGTTCGTAAAAGGAGGGCAGGATACAATCTTGAGCTGGCATATCCCGAATATCGTGGTACTGGCAGCGGATAAGGCCACGCAGTTTTTTTACTCAGCGACAGGGGGACGATTGGGTGAAAGGCAGTTGCATTATTCGATGCTTTTGCTGCACACGATTGGCCGCAAAAGCGGGAAGCAGCGCACGCACACGCTGCTTTATTTTCGCGATGGCGAGGACCTGATTATCTGCGCCTCCAATAACGGCTCTCAGAATCATCCCGCCTGGTATCTGAACTTGCAGGCCAATCCGCGAGTACGCATCCAACATGGGCAAGTGCAACGGGAAGTGATCGCGGAAACCGTTGGCCCGCAGGATTATGAACGGCTCTGGCAGGCGCTCTTACAGGTGCGTCCCCACTACGAAGACTATAAGAAACGCACCGCCCGCGTATTCCCGCTCATACGGCTCAAGCCGCTTGCCAGCGATGAAAGAGGCTCATTGCAGAAAGGAAAAGGCATGAACAATTACGTCTTTGATCAAAAAGTCATCCACGAGATCAGTTGCAAGCATCTTGGGGAACCACTGGAGCGGATGTTTGCCAGCATCACCGCCGACCTGGCGGCGCGTTATCCCGGCGCTATCGACGACTCAAAACCCTGGATATTTAACAACGCGGGTGGAGTGATGATTGAGATGAAATTGCTGCATGCTTCGGCTAAAGAGTACGTGATGATCTGGGGCACCCCTATCGGCAGCGAAGGCCATACCGGACGGCACCTGGTTGAATTCCACGACACCGTGCTCGATGGGGAAGCCTGGTACTATCAAGAGGGAGAGTTTCAGCGCTCCGTCTATACGCCCGGCGATTATATCTTCTTAGGTAAGGGGCAAAGCGCAGGCATGCATTACCCCGACCACGTGTGGATGGTCGAATACGCACGTGGAGTCCTGCCATCGCTACTGCCGTTCGGGTTGGCCGATGCCCTGACCAGCACGCACGATTTCAAGACGGCATTCCAGACGGTGGTAATCTACTTCTCACTGCTCTTGCGCTCGCTCTCAAAAGGCCAGAAAGTGGCGCTGGGTTCCCTGGCTGCGGCCACGCTGTTACTCACGCTCGGCAGCGCCAGAGGACGACGAGGACAACGAGGCAGGTAGCGCCTGCTGGTGGGTCAAGGAAGTCCGTAGGAACGGTTTTCCCGTAAGGATGGAGAGCCTTAACGATAATAAGGTGACATGCGTAGGAGCCACCAGCGAGCGAGCAGACGCACTGGCCTGACGAGACAGCGCTGGAAACGGGTAAGGCGCGTCAACTGTGCGATGATATCGTCGAAGGTGTAACGCTGGTAGTGGAGCAGGCGCTGGCTTTCCTCGCTATCGAGCCAGTCGGTGGAATATGGCTCCGTGCCGAAGGCGCGCTCCGGCAACATGCCAATGCCCATCATCTCCAACATGCGGCCCAGATAGTCGCGGTACAGAATCTGGCAGCCCTGGCCGCCGCCGATGAGCAGAACACGTCCCCAGATGTCCTGCGAACGAACGCCATTGGCAATGGCAAGGCCAGCATCATACGTGTGAATGACCTCAATACGCGTCGCAAGCGGAATCTTGAACATGATAGGATGCGGACTGCGCATTCCGAGAGGGGGAACGTCGGCAAAGCGAAAAATGGCCCACTGCAAGCCCGATGTCCTGACCATCTCTTCACAGAGCAGTTTATGCGTTGTATAGTGGTCGGTCCCCTCTACCGGGTCGGTGACCCTGCGCGGCGGCGGCAAATGCTGCGTATGCCCGAAGACATCGAGGGATGAGGAGAAAAGAAATCTGGGTGGGACAGTCAGCCCCTTTGCCGCCTCCAGCAGGAGTCGTGTGCCATCAACGTTGATCGAACGGGCAAGGTCGGGGTGGTCTTCGCTCTGCGGCGGAATCATATAGGCCAGGTGAATAATCGTATCCTGGCCCTGCACCGCCTTTGTCACATCCTCCGCCCGCCGGATGTCACCCTCGACGATTTCGACCTTGCCCGCGCAGCCAATCCGCTTAAGGACGCGTGCAAAAGCCGCAGGCCGTCGCACGAAGCAGCGTACCTGCTGCCCCTGCCGTACCAGCTCCCGCAAGGCGCTCATACCAATATTGCCGGAAGCGCCGGTTAACAAAATATTCATAACCCCATCTTATACCGCCCCCTCTTACCTCGTCAATAGACAAATTTCCTGCCAGAGTAGCCCTGTTCCCCTGCTATTGCTATAATATGGAGAGGTTATCGCTAATCCATCCATAGGTATCGAGTAACCAGTGAATATTAAGGAGGGACACATGAGAAATCCAGCACTCTTCATCGGGGCAATTGTTATCGGCTTGATCGCGCTCATCATCGGCATCCTCTACCAGACGCAGGCGCTCGGCTACCACCCCACACGCGCCATCGCAGGTCTCGTCATCGGCGTTATTTTGCTCATCATCGGCATCGCAGGCATGGTCGTGGGTCGGCGCCCGGCATAATCACAAGCCAGCTTTATTGTCCTGACAGGCAGTGAAGCTGGCTACCTTTTTGCTCTTCATGAGAAAAATTCATCCCTTTTCCCCTTGACAATCCCCTGTTTCCAATATATAATTAGGAAGCCTAATAAATTAAATACCTAATTATTTAGAAGCCTATCTATTTGAGTCATTTTCGTAGAGGCCGACGTAGTTATTGGAGGGAAATTCATGGAGGGACATAGTGATAACCCGACGGCACAGAAGCTGATGAGAGCTTTTATGCAGTTCCATCGACTCCAGGCGCACCAGCGCAATGTGGCGGGTTGTACGCCGGGAGAGATCAGGATGTTGTTCTTCCTCAGGCACGCGGCAGGGGAGGGCAACCCGGAAATGAAGGTGTCGGAGATCAGCAAGCGGCTTAATGTCACTTCTCCATCCGTGACGCAGTTGCTGAAAGGGCTTGAAGCGAACGGACTGGTTGAACGACATATCGACCCGGCAGATCGGCGCGCCGTCGGTATTACGCTGACGAAGCGAGGTGAACTGGTCGTTGTGAAAGTGTCAGAGGCGTTTGAGGATTCCTTCGAGGGCCTGATTGAGTATCTGGGAGAGGAAGACAGCAATCGACTTGCCGATCTGCTCGAAAAGGCTTCTCGCTACTATAGTGAGAAAATGGCTGGCAGCAGCAATCAAACTGTATTGAATGGAGTTGAATAAGTATGATTAAATTACTGCGGTTTATGAAACCGTATCGAGGACTCCTCGTGCTGGTGGTGGTGCTCGCCTTTGCGCAGGCCCTGGCGAACCTGTATCTGCCAACGTTGATGGCGGATATCGTCGACAAAGGTATTTACCCCACGCCCAACATCGGCTACATCTGGCGCACCGGTGGCCTGATGTTCCTGGTGACGCTGGGTGGGACCATAGCCGCCATCATCGGCATTTTCTTCTCTTCTAAAGTCGCGACCGGCTTTGGCAAGATTATCCGTGCCAAACTCTTTACCCACGTGCAGGAATTTTCGCTGCACGAATTCGACACGTTCGGCACGGCTTCGATGATTACACGAACGACGAATGACACAACCCAGGTGCAGCAGGTGCTGGTGGTGATCCTGAATATCATGATTACCGCCCCCATCACGATGGTCGCGGGCATTATCCTGGCGCTCAATCAGGATGTCGGCCTCTCCTGGGTGCTGGTGGTGGCTATCCCCGTGCTGGTCATTTCCATCCTGCTCATTATGAGCAACGCCATTCCGCTCTTCAGGAGCATCCAGGTGAAACTGGACAGGCTGAACCTCATCCTGGATGAGGGACTGACCGGCGTGCGTGTGGTGCGCGCCTTTGACCGCCAGCGCTACGAAGAGCAGCGTTTCGATGTCGCCAACCGCGATCTGATGGATATCACCATCCGTGTCAACCGCATTGTGGCCTTCCTCATGCCGATCATGATGCTTGTCCTCAACATGTCGAGCGTGGCGATCCTCTGGTTCGGCTCCATACGCATCAACGATGGAAGCTTGCAGATTGGAGCGATGATTGCCTTCCTGCAATATGCCATGCAGATCATGTTCGCGCTGTTGATGGTATCGATGATGTTCATTATGCTGCCACGTGCCGCTGCTGCCGCTACTCGTATCAACGAAGTGCTGGCGATAGAGCCTGAAATCCACGATCCGAAAGAGGCAAGGCCCGCAGGTGACGAGAGAGGCTATGTGGAGTTCCAGGACGTGACCTTCAGCTATCCCGGCGCGGAAGAGCCTGCGCTTTCGCACATCTCGTTCCGAGCGCAGCCCGGAGAGGTCACAGCCATCATCGGTGGAACAGGTGCCGGTAAATCGACACTTGTCAATCTAATCCCACGCTTCTACGACATAGATAGCGGGCGCATCCTGGTTGATGGCGTGGATATACGCGAGATGTCACAGGAGACTCTGCGCTCGAAGATCGGGCTTGTGCCACAGAGGGCAGTCCTGTTCTCCGGCACCATTGCCGACAACATCCGCTATGGCAAAGAGGACGCCACGGAAGAAGAGATCGAGCACGCAGCCGAAGTCGCGCAGGCAACAGAATTTATCAGCACCATGCCAGACGGCTTTGAGTCAGAGATTGCCCAGGGTGGCACCAACGTTTCGGGTGGGCAGAAGCAGCGCCTCTCCATCGCTCGCGCCCTGGTCAGAAAACCCGAAATTTACCTGTTTGACGATAGCTTCTCGGCGCTGGACTTTAAGACCGATGCAAAGCTGCGCGCCGCCCTCAAAAGGGAGACACGCGACGCCACAGTATTGATCGTCTCGCAGCGTGTCAGCACCATCATGGACGCGGACCAGATCCTCGTCCTGGACGAGGGGCGTCTGGCCGGTAGCGGCACCCATCGGGAATTGATGAGAACCAGTGAGGTATATCGAGAAATCGTCTCCTCACAGCTTTCAAGCGAAGAAATTGCGGAGGAAATTGCATGAGTGTAAGAATGCAACAACAGCGACCGGGAGGCCCGATGGGCGGAGGCGGCGGTTGGGGCGCCATGGGCAGAGCTGTGGAGAAGCCCAAGAACTTCAAGGAGACGGCCCTGCGCCTGCTTGGCTACTTCTTGCCGCAGAAATTTCTGCTGACTGTTGTCTTTGTCACGGCCATCATTGGCACCGTGTTCAATATCGTTGGCCCGAAAATCCTGGGTCTGGCGACTACCAAACTGGCCGATGGCTTGATCGCGAAATACCAGGCCATTCTCAGGCACCAGCCGCCGCCCTCGATCGACTTTACCTATATTGCTCACGTCCTGCTGATCTTGCTCGGCCTGTATGTCATCAGCGCGATCTTCATCTACATTCAACAGTATGTGATGGCCGGTGTGGCGCAGCGTGTCATGTACCAGTTGCGCAAAGAGATCGATGAGAAGCTGTCGCGGTTGCCGCTACGCTACTTTGACTCGCGCACGCACGGTGAAATCATGAGCCGCGCCGTCAACGACATGGATAACCTCAGCACAACCCTGCAGCAGAGCGTTGTCCAGTTGATGACCTCTGCGGTCACGCTCATCGGCGTGATTGTGATGATGCTGACGATCAGCCCGCTGCTCAGCCTGATCGTCGTTCTGACGCTGCCAATGAGCCTGTTCATTACCATCGGTATTGCGAAACGCTCGCAGGAGTACTTCCGCAACCAGCAGAGGGCGCTGGGCATTCTCAACGGCCATGTCGAGGAGATGTACACCGGGCACAGGATCGTCAAGGCCTTCGGACATGAAAAGGAAGCCATCGACGAATTTGATCGGCGCAACGAGAAGCTGTACGAAGCTGGCTGGAAGGCGCAGTTCGTCTCCGGCATCATCATGCCGCTGATGCGTTTCGTCGGCAATATCGGCTACGTCTTCGTCGCGGTGGTCGGCGGTATCATGGTCACGAAGAATGCCATCACCATCGGTGATGTGCAGGCTTTCATCCAGTACGCGCAGCAGTTTACGCAGCCAATCGCGCAGCTTGCCAACTTCGCCAACGTGATTCAATCCTCGATGGCCTCGGCTGAGCGCATCTTTGAACTGCTCGACGAGAAGGAAGAGGTGCCAGAGACCGCCGACGCGAGGGTTATCGAGCATCCAAAGGGTGAGGTGCAGTTTGAGCACGTCAGGTTCGGCTACAGCCCGGACAAGATTCTGATGGAGGATATGAACATCGATGTCAAGCCAGGCCAGATGATCGCCATTGTTGGACCGACCGGCGCTGGCAAGACCACCCTGGTTAACCTGCTGATGCGCTTCTATGAAGTCAACAATGGCAGGATTCTGGTGGATGGCGTGGATATCAGGGAACTCAAGCGCGGGGCGCTGCGCCGCATGTTCGGCATGGTGCTTCAGGACACATGGCTCTTCAACGGCACCATTCGCGACAACATCGCTTACGGCAAAGAAAACGCCACGGATGAAGAGATTGTGCGCGCCGCCAGAGCGGCCTACGCCGACCACTTCATCAGAACGCTGCCAGAGGGCTACAACACCGTGCTCAACGAGGATGCGAGCAACATCTCGCAGGGTCAGAAGCAGTTGCTGACTATCGCTCGCGCCTTCCTGGCCGATCCCGAAATCCTGATCCTGGACGAGGCGACCAGCAGCGTCGATACACGTACCGAGATGCAGATTCAGAAGGCCATGGCCCGGCTGATGAAGGGCAGGACGAGCTTCGTCATCGCCCACCGCCTCTCGACCATTCGCGACGCCGACCTGATCCTGGTCATGAATCACGGCACCATCATCGAGAAGGGCACGCACGAGGAACTGCTCGCGCGGAACGGCTTCTACGCCGATCTCTACAACAGCCAGTTCACCGGTCGCACTCTGCAAGAGGAAGCCGTGTAGGTTCTTAATGTAACAAAAAGGTCATGGTAGAGATGATGCCGGTGGGCGAGCACCCGGCATCATCTCTACCATGACCTTTTTGTCGTGCCATTCACATGCTCATTGTGAAGCACTAAGTATTATTACCATTGTTGAGTAAGAGATAATATAGGAGAACGAATTGTTGTGTTTCCTTAGTGCGTCAAGAGGAGAGTGTTTAGCGTATGGGAGCAAGAAATTCTTTTGCTGCGAGCAATTGTTTCAATGTGTTGTTCTACATGGGGCAGCCACCGCAGTACAATTCCTCCAATTCCTTCGAGGTTCCGCTGGTGCCGGGCAATCCCTATCTTAACCGGCGACCACGCCGGGGCTGCTTTCCAGGCTGCTTCCGAAACCTGGGCTGCCTGATTACCCTGGCTATTCTGCTCGTGCTGGCAATTGGCAGCTACACGACATTTGCGCATAGCTGGCCGATTTTTGGTCCGACCACCATTACCGTCAGCACGCATCCAACCCTGGTGATTAACAGCAATGTCTATGCAGAGGTAGACCAGCCCACTATTCGCATCCACGCTGGCAAAGATGCCAACAAGATGACCTTTCAGGTCATGAGTCCCGGCAATGTTGACCTGCCCTGGAGCTTTGGCGTCGGTGAATGGCAACAGAACAGCGATAGCAGTGTGATTGTGCTCGGCAGCGATCCCGTCTGGGGTAGAACGTTCGATGCTACCGTCCCGGTGGATACCGACGTGAAGATTTATAGCGACTCGGCAAATATCAGCCTGACCGGTCTGACGGGCCAGGTGGATCTCGTCTCAAACAATGGCAGCATCACACTCACCAGTTGCCACGTTCAGGGAACATCACTGCTGAATGATAATAGCGGAACGATTATGGTCACGCGGTCGACGCTGAATGGGGAGGCCGCGCTCAGCAACAACAACGGCACCATTACCTTTAACAGCGCGATTGGCAGCACGGGGTCATACGTGTTTGAGAACAACCAGGGATCAATCGATGTGACCTTGCCGCAGAGCGCCACCTTCCATGTTGACGCAAAGGCTGTCAACGGGTCGATCTCGACAAACTATCCAGGCGTCCAGGTTCAGAACAACGAAGCGCATGCGAACGTCGGAACCAATCCACGAGCAGTTGTAACCCTCAATTCGGACAATGGCACTATTACGCTGCATAAAGGAGCATAAACGATGATGTACAATTACAATGTTGCACCACAAACACGCCGTCGGCGGCGCAATCCACTACCCGGCATCATTGTCCTCCTGCTCCTCGTAGGCGGCGTTGCCTTCTTTGCCCATAAAGTGCAGGCAGGCAATGTGATTACCATTGATGCAGGAACAACGCTCTATATTGCAGATTGTGCGGGCTACGTGCGCATTCACCCAAACACAAGCAGCAATCAGGTAGAACTACAAGGCCTGGGTGACGCCTTCGTATCATCCCAGCGTGCACAGGACAGCGACACAATGATTATCAATGGCTGCAACCTGGATATGACCGTTCCAGCCTCGGTGAATCTGAACATCACCGCCGACGATATCGAAGTCTTTGGCGTCAGTGGGCAGATGAATTTGAGCGCCAACGGTGGGCCGATTATCCTGGAGCAGGATACACTGAAAGGTCAATCAAAGCTGGACAACAATGGTAGCCCGATCTTCTTCCAGGGGAGTCTGGATAGTGCTGCCAGCGCCACCTTCAGCGCCAACGGTGGCAACGTCGATATCTCCTTACCGACAAACGCGGCATTTCATCTGAAAGTGTCAGGCATCCTCGACACTGTCACCACCAACATTCCCGCCGTTGCCAGCGCCGTCGCCGATCCGAACAATGATGCGCCCGATGTCACCGTCGGCAGTTCTCCCCGCCCCACGCTCACCCTCGAACTCAATGATTCACCCGTCATCCTGCACGAAGGTTGAATAGACTTGACCAGTAACCAGCATGTCATTGCGAGCGAGAGCGAAGAATCTCTCGCGAACCGGATCACACAAGTGGAGTCACAGATTGTTCGCTCTCACTCGCAACGACATGTTACGCAACTCTCCTCAAGTTGCCCACCCTATAAACACTGCTATCCCCTGGCATATGGATACTACTCTCTCTTCCAGTATCTCAACGTGTATCATGGCGCCGCCTGTGTGGCCCATTTCTCCCATTTCCTCGACTTTTGATGCAGCCAGCCAGTACACTTATTTCGGGAGTGCTTGCTTTATCTCGCTACCCATACTTTTTTCCACGACCTTTCTGGACTTTGCTATGAAGGAAGGAATTTGTATAATGGACGATTATGATGCACAATCCCTTGCGCATGATCTCCCAGTTGGTCATAACGAGCACAGCGGACATCAGGTGAGCCGACGCACGCTGCTCAAACTGGGCGCGCTCGGCCTGACAGCTTCCACACTGGCTATTCTCGAGGCGAATTCATGGATTCCGCAGCGCCTCGCGTATGCCGCGCCCGCCAGCCTGCCGGATATCCAGTTCGACATCAGTAACTACCTGCCGCCCGCTCAAACCATTAACGGCGTGCTCTTTCGTTTCGGTCCTGTACATACCGTCTTTCTCACCGCCAGCTTGAAACGCGCTCCCACGAAAACAGATCAGCAAAACCTGGCTAACGCGCTGAATACAATCGAGGCGACCTACCCATTCAGCCCCTCCGGCGTTTTCACATTTATCTCTTATGGGCTGCCCTATTTTAACCGTCTGCCATCCTCACTGGTATCAGCACATATGCCGCGTCTGCTCTCCGATAATACTCGTTTTGCGCTGGAAGAGGCCGTGCCGGGTCCCACAGATGTCTCTCCACAAAACCCGAATATCACCAAGCAAACTTTTAACGTCCCCGTTGTCATTGAGTCAAATGCTGTGCTCTTCACCATTCGCAGCGACTCGCTCGCCAATGTTCAGTCGGTAGCAGCATGGCTGCAGGGAAGCAATACATTGAACGGTCAATCCGTGCCCTCGCCAAAATTCAAAACGCTCTTCAAATTCACCTCCTCGCGGCTGATGTTCCTGCAAAAGGGGTTGCCACACACAGTCGCCAAAAATAACGCTCTGTCCTATACCGGCTTCATCAATCCACAATCACCTATGTGGCTCGGTTTCGCCGATCAGCAGATAGATGGTAGCGGTCCCGCAACGATTACCACCTTCCAGGGCAATTCCTCGGCCCGCTTCACCAGCGCGAAGTCCGGCGATTACTTTTTCGATGGCTCGATCCAGCACCTCTCGCACATCATTCTTGACCTGAACCAGTTCTACTCGACCACCGAACCCTACGTGGAACGCTGCCAGTACATGTTCCGCTCCAATCCCGTACCCTCAATGGGGAACAGCAATCAATTCTCCAAAGGCGGTGGCCCGGCCTATCTGGACAATACCTTCCAGGGGGTGAACGATGCTCAGGCCAACGCGCAAGGCAACAACACGCTCCAGAACGAACACCGCCTGGGCCACCTCACCGCCCTGCAGCGTTCCTCGCGCGCGTCTGACGGCACTCCCGTCCACATCCGCATGGATGGGCCTGGCTTCGATGCCATGGATGTACCGGGTGGTTCGCAGCAGCCCAAACTTCAGTTCACCATATTCGTCCCAACGGCAGACTTTTTCGCCACCATGCGCATCAATCAGGCCTCGCTCGACCTGGCACAACAATACAACGTGCCGGACAACCACAACGGCATCGAGCGCTTCTTAACGGCCACGCGGCGGCAGAACTTTCTCGTTCCCCCGCGCAGCCATCGCGCCTTCCCTCTGCTGGAGTTGACATAACGAGAGCGAATGAGCAAGAGCCGGGTACATACCTCTGAAACTTCTTGCTGGGGTAAGTAGTGAAAAAAAGTAACCTCTCATCTCTCAGGATATGAGAAGCGGTGAACGAGAAAGTGTAATGGGTGGCTACCTCCTGGGTGGTGGCCGGGTTGGTTTCTGCCTCCAACTCTACTTTCTGTTGCGCAAGCGAGCATCGTGGACCCATAGTAGATAGAACAAAACGAAAGGCCCCAATGACAGCATGGAGCAGAGGGGCAATTTGCAGGAATTTTTCTTGTCTGTTATAGAAACCAGCGTGTCAGGATAATGACACATACCAGTAGAATGAGAATCGTTACTACAGCGGCGATGATGAGCAAACCAGTGTTAAAGCCAGCGCTGCCACCATCACTACTGTCATTATCATTATGGGTTCGAAAGCTTGTCACGGTGGTCATGGGGGTCTGAGCGGAGTTGAGCGTAGGGACAACTGTCGACGATGTGCCGGGAGTGCTATTTACGTTGGTAGTAGTCGGAGAGGGGGGAGGATTCACGGGCGACTGATATGGCTGTGTTGGTGTCGGCGCTGGCGGCCCGCTTCTGGTGGCAGTTGGAGTCAGCGAGGGAGGCTGCGTCGGGGTTGACGTTGGGGTTGGCGCCTGGGTAGGAGTGGGAGTTGGCGTCGGCGTCGGGGTTTTTCTCGGCTTTGTCGTTGGCGTCGGCGTTGGTTTGAGCTTCACCGTGAGAGTGATAGGCAGCGTCACCGTCAGTGTTGGCGACGTGTTGACCGTCAGAGAGGCGCGCGTGACATGCAGACCTGCCAGCATGCCAATCACCGTAAAGAGCAGCAGCGCACAGCAAAGCGCTACTACCATCATTCTGACATGCGACGCACGTGAACGTTTCGCTAACCGGTTCGTCGCGTCTGATTGAGCTGAACCATCATGGTCTACCTGTACATAGTGATCGTGGTTGTTTTCGATCTTTCTTTTCCCCCATTATGCGCAATATTCTCCCCTTGCGAAGAATATAAACGAAACACTGCCAGCCAGTCAAGCTTATAAACCAAAAATCTCATATGTACAGTATCAGATAAAATCACGCTGGCAAAACGGGGGGATTACTGAGGAGGCATCTCCTGGGGATATTGTGTTTGCGGCTGCTCATAGCTATGAATCAACCTTCTTATTGTTCTATTCACAGACAAGGTCACGATCAATGCAGTGCCGGATATAGGCGACGGCACGGCGCATGTGTGTGGTATCCTGATAGAGACGGCTCAGCATCACCGCCCCCTCAAGCGTGGCGACCATAACAGTAGTCCAGGTCTCAACATCGACGTCAGAGCGCACTTCTCCGCGTTCGATGCCTCTTGTGAGGATGCGCCTGACGGTGGAGCGCAACTCGTCCATTGCCCTGCGAGCGCGCTCGCGCAGGGCCGGTTCGGCGTCGTCCGCTTCGACAGCCGTGTTGAGGATGGGACAGCCACCGGCAATGGGTGGATCTTCCGCCAGTTCCTCGAAGTAGGAGAGGATGGCATAGAGACGTTCAATGGCGTGTTTCTTCCCGGCCAGTTTCGCGCGGATGAGCTGGTCGAGGATAGCATAGGCATAATCAAATGCCTCCAGAGCAAGCTGCTCCTTGCTCTTAAAATGATTGTAGATACCGCCCTTTTCCAGCCCCGTCCGCCGCATGATGTCAGAGAGAGAGGCGCCAAAGTAGCCCTGCTGGTTGAAGAGAGGGGCAACCTGCGCCAGGATCATCGCCCGTGTTTGTTCGCCTTTGCCCATAACATCCTCCTTATTTCAGACCGAAACGTCTGAAACAAATGTAGCAGACCCCAACCCGAATGTCAAACCGGCGTCACATGCCGGGCAGCGTATCAGACTGCAAGAGCCGATCATAAAAGCGGGCAACGGCATCTGCAGGCACGCGAGAACCGGGACGAGCCAGGAAAATATTGGCCGGGTCCATACGAATATTTTCCTCAACGGTGAGGTATTCCGCGAAGCCATAACGCGCCAGCAGCCGTTCGATCATAGCGCGATAGGCAAAGCTGGTCAGGTCGAGGCCAGCCGTATCCCAGTGCCAGCTAAAGCCCAGGCCAATGACAATCAGATCATCAAGCCACTCCCGCGCAAAGACCAGATCGAGCAACTGCCGCGCAAGGCCGCGCCCGCGCCAGCCCGCGCTCACCTCAAAGGCAATTTCATACGTGTTTGTCAGCTCCCGCCAGAAACCATCTGCCGGTGCCAGCGTCACCTGCCCCACAATCACGCCCCTGGCAGTATAGGCCAGCGTCAGCATACTATCGGTCCGCTCAGCAATCCTTCTCAGCAGCGCATGTTCTCGCTCCGGCAGGCGCGCAAAAGCTCGCAACCCACCATCCGGCTTCAGCGCCTCAACGAGAGAAACGGTACAAAAATCTTGCAGGAAGAGCACCTCTCCCGCAATCTCAAACATACTCCACCGAGAGACACTACCAGCACAAGGTAACGAGAAAGCAATCGCCATAGAATGACCCTCTTTTCGCAAACAAGCAACAGCACCCGCTCGACATTTCTAGTCGCTTATCATGACGCATACCTGTCACACAACAAACGCAGCCATCAGACCGAACGGTCTCTTTTACAGAACAAAAAAATATCAGACCGAACGGTCTGATATTAAGTATAAGGATATCGGGGAAATTGTCAAGGGAAGATGGCACACCTCAAGTAGCTCTAATGAACTCTACGTCTACCCTGACTAACTGAGCGTTCTCAGCTGCGATTAGCCGGAAAAGGAAAGGGCCTCAAGTCGCTTTTGAAGTGGCTGGAGGCCCTTTTTATGTGTGAAGAAGTGCCAAGGGGCGGA